>PVMK01156512.1_pt1 | contig 31097 bp, 33 predicted proteins | sample 1853481 | NCBI WGS metagenome assembly PVMK01 (sample SAMN08533507, study PRJNA380276) | Marine sediment metagenome, whole genome shotgun sequencing project.
TACTGCCTCCACAGCGAATGATCCGAGCACAGCAGGGTTCCTTTGCTCCCCGGACGTTACTCCGATTCATCGCTAATACGAACCCATCCGCCACCCTCTCGCCTTTCGATTCACTTCCCGCTGTCCACGGTTATAGAATCTACTTTGCTCCGAAAATTTCTTCCCGGGGCGAGGAGGACTTCTCCAGTTGCTCGGTATGTCCTTGTCACTGCGCTGTCTCTACCACCCCGCCGGAGTGATTAACCGTATCAATCAGGTTTCGGTTAATCATGCTGCCTTCGCCCTACGGATGGGGGTTCGATCTCCGGGGATTCTCACTTTCGGGGCCACCTATGCGTTCACTTTCGTTACAGCCCAGTGACTCGCTCACATCCCCTAAGGATTGCTTTGTCGAGGGGCCTCAGATATTCGGTTTCCCGGAATATGTCAATGAAAATGAGACACGCGTGTTAATAAATTAGACTCTAATTCATCAGTAGCGGGTTTGTTACTCCAAGCCGCGACTGGAAGCGATTTTGGAACAGGCGCCTCTGATCAGCTCCGTCAGCCGGGAAACTGCTAAACGGGCCCGCCTGTGATGAATGGGGGTCGGGCCAGACTAAGTATCTGAAAATACCTAAAAAGAGCTCTAAAAATAGCCGTTTTTTTAATCTGTACAATTGTGAAAAAAGAAAGGCCAACATAACCCAATAATATTAATGTTAGCCGTACAGGATAATTAAGACTTGACTATCGGTCTATATTTAGTACCATATAAGGCCTGGAGGTGATAAAAATGAATATTACAAGTGATATAAAGTCTATTACTTATCTTAAGTCAAAGGCTGCCGATTTGCTTAATCAAATCAATGAAACCCATCGTCCCGTAATAATAACACAGAATGGAGAACCAAGAGCTGTGCTTCAAGACCCTAAAAGTTATGAAAATATGCGTAATGCAATCGGTATATTGAAGTTGGTATCACAGGGTGAATCCGATATTAAAAATGGTAAGGCTAAGTTACAGGAGGATGTATTCAGAGATATTGAAAACTCACTGAAAGAAAAGCTTAAATGAGTGACAACAACAAAATTGAATGGGCTGATGTTGCAGAAAATGATTTAAAGGGCATTGTCGAATATATTGCAGAAGACAGTCCAGCCAATGCATTAAAAATACTAAAAAAGATCAAACAAAAAGCATCCAGTCTCTACACTCTACCTGAACGAGGCCGCATAGTGCCAGAGCTTCAAGATCAAGGCATCTTGATATATCGTGAATTAATTATACCTCCCTGGAGAATTATATACAGAATATCAGAAATGAAAGTTTATGTTTTGTCTGTTTTAGATGCGAGGCAGAACGTCGAAGATATTCTTTTGAAAAGATTGATTTATCCTAAATAAGATCACTGCTAACAACAGCTTTAACTCAGATATTTTCGGTAACAGTCTTTACGGTCAAAACGACGGCAGGATACCGGTTTGATATGATGGCCGAATCGCGTACCAGTATTAAACTTACCAAACTATTCCCGGACGAGAAAGGATGGAGCTGATGATTCGATTTGAATTTGCCACAACCTCTCGAATCATTTTTGGCCGGGAAACTTTGAAAGAGGTTCCGGCGTTGGCGACCCAAATGGGAGGCCGACCGCTGGTCGTCACCGGCAAAAATACTGCGCGCGCGGAACCATTGCTGAATTTACTTAAAACCACCGACATGCAACCCTTTATTTTCGGCGTTCCCGGTGAACCCACCATAGAAATGATTTTTGAAGGGGTTCAACTTGCCCGTAAAAAGGCCTGCGATGTTATCATCGGCATCGGCGGCGGCAGTGTCATCGATGCCGCCAAGGCCATTGCCGCCCTGTTAACCAACAGCGGTAATATTATGGACTATTTGGAGGTGATCGGTCATGGACAACCGCTGACACAAGCTTCGGCCCCCTGCATTGCCATACCGACGACTGCCGGAACCGGTGCCGAAGTCACGCGCAATTCGGTGTTGGCCTCAACAGAACACAGGGTTAAGGTTAGTCTTCGCAGCCCGACGATGTTGCCGGATCTTGCCGTCATCGATCCTGAGCTAACGCATTCCATGCCGCCGTCTCTGACCGCCAGCACCGGATTTGATGCTTTAACCCAAAATCTGGAACCGTTTGTTTCCCTGAAATCCAATCCATTAACGGATGCCTTGTGCCGGGAAGGCCTAAAGCGAGTCGCCCGTTCTCTGCGCCAAGCATTTGAAAACGGAAGGGATGCGGCAGCCCGCGAAGACATGGCGATTGCCAGTCTATTCGGCGGACTGGCCCTTGCCAACGCCAAACTGGGAGCTGTTCACGGATTTGCAGGCATGATGGGTGCCATGTTCTCAATACCGCATGGTGTCGTCTGCGCCCGCCTGCTTCCTCATGTTATGGACGTTAATGTCAAAGCACTACAGCGTAAAGGCGACCTTACGCTCCTAACACGATATGATGAAGTCGCCCGCCTTTTGACCGGCAAACCGGATGTCAGAGCAACAGACGGAATTGAGTGGATTTACGATCTGTGCAACGCACTGGACATCGCGCCGCTTTTCGAATTCGGAATCACGGAAGCTCACTTTCCTGAAATGATCCCTGGAGCCAAAAGAGCGAGCAGTATGAAAGGAAATCCTGTTGAATTAACCGATGAAGAATTGATTGAAATCTTAAGAAAAGCCGTTTGAAGGCCAGGGAAAAGGAATTTGCTTGGGGAAATGTTTCTCCCACCACCATGACAAATTCTTCAATCAGTTCATTATAGGATCGCAAATTCTGTAACCCCATATAGAGAGGATCATTTAATAATTTTTCGATAAAAGTTTGAGACCATCAGACCGAGACTTGGCAATACCTATTTATGTTTCAACAAATATGAGAGGTCCAAAATTTTTGTGATATCGTTTTCCAATAAGGGTAAATTTTTATTCGGGGGTTTGTTTTTTTGCTTTATGTTGGATTTTCGGCTATATTAATCAGTGTAAAATTAGCTTCCGATTGTTGTTTTGGTATTACAAGGTTGAGCATAAAAAATACTGCAATCTTGTAAGTTTTATGTTTTTTGAAAGTGAATTGTAAAAGGAGGTGAAAGAGAATGGGAAGCAAACAAGAAGAATATGCGTGTGCCCACTGTGGCTATACTGCTGACGGGAAATTCAAAGGAGATATATGTCCTGAATGCGACCAAACTTATTGGAAATGTTCTAAATGCGGATTCCTCATCACTGCTTCAATTCCACCAGACACATGCTCACAATGCAATGAGAAATGCGATTTTCTGAACGTTACTTGTTATACTCCTGAATGTGGAGGACCTGGTCATATTGATCCAAGGTTATAAGTATCCGTCGACGATCTATTTTATGATATATGAAGAATGACATGTGGTTATTAATATATATCGAGGAATTGAACGTTTCTGATTTGAAGTCTTGTTTTGATGATCTTAGCTATTTCTTTCATAAACAAAAAACCCATTTCAAAGTCCTGAGCAAACAATGTCTCCAAATCCTGCGCTTCCCACTTATAGAGTTTTACATCTGTAAGAGCCTTGGCGTATGTCGTATAATTTTTCTTTTCAGTATCAATTAAAGCAGAAAAACCGAATACCATGCCTTGAACGATGTCGTTAATAGATATCCGTGTGGTATGTTTTTTATCGATCTCGAGTCTCACCTTACCTTTTATTACAGCATAGAGGCTCTTAGCATTTTCGCCTTCGTTGAAAATATAATCACCAGCTCTATACTCTACGATACTGGTAATACTTGAAAGCTCGTCCAACATCGAATCTTTAAGATGGTTTAGCGTAACGATTGATTTTAACTCATTGAAATTGATCATTTTTCCTTCCTCTCTTTTGTTTGTTTAATCTGAAAATATTCGGGTCGCGTCTTCATTTTTGACAAAAGCAGCTTTAAAAAGTTGTGTGCAATATTATTAAGATACCTTCTCTAGGCCGCTCAAACACCGTTCAAGATATTTTGTTATGTCAATTTTCTCTTCTACTTTTTCAACTTCGAACACTTTCCCGCGAATGGTGGGGCGGTCTGGCACCCCTTTGCATGGATCTGACGGGATAGCGGCGACCGGCATCGTTCCTATGCGGCCGGCCAGGGTGACGACTTCATCCTTATCAAACCCGAAGAGGGGTCGATGCACCGGCATCATTACGGCACTGTCGAGCACCCTGAGGTTTCTGGCTGTTTGGCTGGCCTGTTCGCCGAGTATTTCCCCGGTCACGATACCTTGGCAGTCATGAGAAAACAGATCTGTTCGGCCACTCGATACATATATCGCTTGCAAAGCAGACAAGTGATGCCTTTTTGGGATCCGTGTTGAATAAATGCATCCAGCGCAGATTGATATGAAGCGACATAGACGGTGGGCGCTTTGGGGGCCCCTTTTGTATATTCAAGCAAAACCTTAATGTTTTCCAGCGCTATTTCTCTTACAGAAGAGACATTTGCCTTGGAGCCTTTGCCGGTATTATCAGGATCCATGACAACAAAAATCGGAATAGCGCCCCGCCGCATTGCCAGCCAGGCCGCCACCGGCGAATCCAAACCACCGCTAACCAGTGCCACCAGTTGATTTTCCAACCCCAGCGGAAAGCCTCCGGGGGATTTAATCCGCTCTGCTGATATGAAAGCGTGATCTTCATAAACCTCTATCTCCGGCTTGCTCTCAATCTTGCCGCCCCAAGGGCCCATTTTCCATTTTGGTCCTTTTTTGAAGCGAGGCCTTGAAAATCCTTTTTGCGACCCGTTGTTAAGAGCTATCTTATTACATAAGCTGATGATGTCTTGTTTTAGAGAGGGAATATCTAACTTCGGGTTCTTTATTGCCCGCACTGCGATTTTGAACCTGCCGGAGCCGATTCCGTGTGCCGCCATCAGTTTGGCCGCAACCGATACAACAGCGATTTTATCGCGAACTGAAGTGCGAAAACAGGGTGAAATGGAAGAGATCCCAAAAGTTCGTCCGACAATTGCAATTAATAAATCGACATCCGTGTCTTGCTGGTTTTCAAAATAGATATAAAGACGACCCTTGGCGCGTAAAAAACCTGGTGCGGCCTAGAAGATCCGGCCCTTCTGAGACCGCTAATGCCCGCTTGATGTTATTATGAATAAGATCTTCAATATACTCCTGCGACTGGGTGGACTTTACCCCGAACTCACCGGTATATCTGACTAAAATGCAGTTATAAATCATTTAATTTATTTACTTTCAACAATTATAAAATAACTTGCGATTGATGTAAGTCCCACGCATTCTTGAAAAGAAAAGCTTTGGAAACCAAAGCATGCCCTCGAATCTTGGACCCCATAAATCCTTTGAAAATTACCAACCCTTTTAAAGATGACCCAGATTTAGAATATCATATCATATGGTTGTCAGGTCAATTAAAATCTGCTCATCCATTGTGCCTAACTTGACATCTTGCCGCGGGATTCGTGGTGCATGAGGGTCGGAAGTTCATATCATTTTCGTGAAACACAGGCTCCTTATAATAGGGATTTTACCCCTGGAAATAAAGATTTAAGAAAAAAAACACCTGTTTTTGAGCGATAATCCATAAATATTAATAAGATACGTTGCCCGACCCCTATTCGCCCATTCAGTCCTTATGCCCCCACCGAACCGCATAGCAACCGAAATCCGCAACTCACAAAATGCAACCCGTATCCAGAAACTCCTTGATCATTCGGCATTAATTGTGTATACATATTTTTGATTTTACTCAGACATTGTCTTGCCCTTTTGATATTGATTCTCATTCTTGACCGCTACGGGACTCTCTTATTCCACTAGTTTGATCTATACTTTATCCTATAAAACCGTTGTTGCAGTTCAAGCACGAAACCTGGATAATTTTGTTGGGAAATCTATTCTTTTTGTCCATGAACGAGGATAATTTGACGCCATTCAAAATCAGGACTTACTTGACTTGACAACCACCAATGATCTTATCTGTAGTTTTGCAAGAGTTTGTATATTCTCAATTTATCAAAAGTTTGGAAACTGAGGGCGAAAATGAATAGAATAACTATTACAGATTTGCGCATTCTTGTGGAAAAATATGTATCAGATGAAACATCTCGTCTGGGCTTTGCAGGCTGGTGGCAAACTCCGCTGATAGCAAGTGCCCCGATTGATCAACGATTTGATATTTTGCCCCAAATTGCAAGCGGCGACCACATACACCCACATGATTTGCTACAAACAGCAAAGTCAGTGGTTGTGTTCTTTATTCCGTTTAAACGAGAGCTGGTAAAAGAGAACAAAGAAGGGGACCGACCCTGTCGGAACTGGGGTGTATCATACGTTCATACAAATGATCTTATTTCCCGATTAAGTCTAGCTATAGAGAGTTTTTTATCTGAGGCAGGCTTTAAGTCAGAGCTTACGCCAGCCACCCACAATTTTGATGAAGACAAATTGATGGCTCGCTGGTCTCATAAACATCTAGCTTATCTTTCGAATTTAGGTCGCTTTGGCACCCATCATATGCTCATTACACCTGCTGGCTGTGCAGGTCGCCTTGGAAGTTTGGTTACGGAGGCCGATTTAGGAAATAATCCTGTCATTGATACTGATGAAGCCTGTTTATTAAAGGCTGAAAAGAAGTGTGGAAAATGTATTACGGCGTGTCCTGTAGACGCATTAAATGAGAGTAGTTTCGAACGACGCTGGTGCTGGAATCGCCTTCACGAAAACCGGGATGTTTTGGATTCCTTCACTGACTTGCCAAAAACTACCCATGTTTGTGGCAAGTGTGCAGCATTGATGCCATGCAGTTTTATGAATCCAGTAGCTAAGCTTTAGCCTGCCAACCTTGGTCTTATCTCGATAGATCACAACAAACGATAGATCTGTTAATCAAAAAGAAAATTTACACACGGATCAAGTTCTGATACCCTAATGGACGTGTCCAGGAAGTCCCCCGAAAAAAATGACGGTATCTGCAGGGCAGGATGCCACCGGGTGCGGCCCAATACCGACAACGAACAGAGGACTGAACCATGAACGAAACCAGTAAAAACAAGCAGACATTAGCACCGGCCGACGGTGCCCAGCCCTACGTGCCCAATGTGAGCCCCCAGAGAGATGCATGGTACACGGCTTTTTTCATTCAAAATCACATAGACCACTTTGCCTTTCCCGAACACGTGGCAACTTCCGAGCAGATTCGGTTCATGGTCTACACCGAAGATGAGGTGCGATACTATCCGTGTTCCGATCGAATGTTTAGAGCCATCATGAGCCGGAATCAATCCGACTTTCTCCAGAGAAAATACGCCGAAGTTCTGGACCGAGTTCTGAAGCTGATCCACCGAATGATCGACGATCCGTGGGAAAAGGATTATCTTGATGCGCTGATCCGCATCAAGTTCGAACATGAGATACGAGACGAGATCATGATTCCGTCACGGCTGGAAAAGCGTTTGATCAATATATTTCTCAACCGGACCCAGATTGAAGACCCCTATTTCTGCGAAAAGGGGATGCGAAACCTTCGGGCCGCCGGCGCCCTGCGGTCGACGGCCTGTCGAAACGCCCTGAACATGTTGGAGGCAGAAGACCTCGGCAACACGCACCGAACGCTGACCGAAACCCGGGAAGTTCTCCGTTTCATCGAACTGAAACGGTTGCTCGCTTTGACGGTGGAAACGTCACTCTGGATCGACGATGACGCGGTTCGATTCACCGAATCGGACTACATTCGCCTTTTTAAGCGCCCGGTGACCGGCGACGGCGCCCAAGCCCTGTTCGACTTTTTGGGTATTCGTGGAAAGGAATCATCGGAACATCCCGGTCTGGTCCCGAAAAAAATTCTGTGGCTGGGCGACGAATCAGGAGAAATCATGGTCGACCTATCCATCATTCGGCTCCTTGCTCGCCTGGGACACAAGATTATCGTCGGCTTAAAGGAGGGCGCGGTTTACACCAAGGTTGACTTCGACGACGCCCACAGCGACGAAACCCTGAACAGTGAACTCGATAAAGCCTATTTTATCCAGGAAAGGCACCTGGGGAAAAACGAACTCATAGATATTCTTCGAAGCGACTACAATATTATCGTTATTTCCGACGGCACCCGGGAAAATGTCAACCTGCTTTTAGCCTCCACCACCTTTGCCCGCCTTTTCAAGGAGGTCGACGGCGTTATTTCCCGAGGACCCGACCAGAAGCGACGATTTTTCGGGAGCCACTTCCAGTTCACCCAGGACATCTTCAATATTTCGGCCGGAGAGGACGACGAGATCATGGTCAGCTTCAAGCCCCGGCATCCGGCAGTGATCAAGTACACCTACAACGAACTGGAAGATAAGGCCAAGGCGATTATTGAGGAGATGCGGGCCGCCAAACAAAAAGGCATGACCGTCATGTTCTACAGCGGTATCATCGGATCGATTCCCGGAAGACTCCAGATGGCTAAAAAGATCATGTCCGTCTTTATCAATCACCTGAGACGGGAATATGCCCTGACCTTTATCATCAACCCTTCTGAGTACTTCGAGAAGGGAATGGATGCGGATGATCTCATGTACATGTGGAAGATAGTCCAGCACAGCGGACTCATCGACATCTGGCGCTTTCAGACCTACGAGGACATCGTTCAGGCCTTCCGAATTATGGAGAGCAAGGTCCCGCCGGAGTGGGTCGGCAAAGATGCCACATTCAGCACCGGATGCACCAAGGAGATGAAGATCGCTCTGGACGTCCAGAAGAAGCACCCAGAGATGCAGATTGCCGGTCCTGCCAAAGGAAAATTCGTGCGGCGCAGCGACTACGGTGTCGGGATGTTCTACGACCAGCGTCTGGCCGATATCTGCCAGGGATAGTCGAATACCGACGATTTTAATTTTGAACCCTCGAATCCTTAGATAAAATAAACCGGTCATTTCCCAGCATATTTTTTGATCTTTTTCAAAAGGCCCCGCCACAACGCCTTGATCTCCTCTATGCCCAGAACGTATCCCGCCGACATAAGGATGACAACAAACACCAGGGCGGTCAGAAAAGAAACCGCAAGGCTTCCGCCAAACGTGGCCGAATCGAATCCCGACAGGACAGTCCCCTTGAAAAATTCCAGAAACAGGCCTAACGGTATGCTCAACAGGATCGTTCGCAGATAAAACCGATACACCCTGAGACTATCCTTGTTTTCACTCTTTTTGTTCCAAAAAACGTATAGCAAACCAACTTGAAAAATAGCTGAAAGTGAAATCGCCAGGGCGACCCCTACGGTGCCCATCTTCAGCATTCCAACCATATAAACGGGAATGCTCAGAAGCACCGTCGCGGTTCCGTACAATGCGGGAAAGAGCGTGTTCTGCACGGCATAATATCCCCGAACCACAATGGTCTGTGCAGCAAAGGCAAACGCTCCGATCATCAAAAAAACCAGCACCTGGGATGTTAAGGCCGTTGCGGCGGCATCAAACCGGCCCCGCTGAAACAAGATGACAACCGTTTCCTGTCTGAGCACTATAATCAAAATGGAAAACGGAACCACCAGCGCCAGATATCGGAGGGTATCGTTCAGCAGCCGGTTCATTTCACCGATTTTATTCTCTGCCGCCAGACGCGCCATAAACGGAAACGACGCCATCCCCACCGCCTGGCCGAAGAAGCCCACGAGTATAAACATGGTCCTCAGGCCGTAATTGAGGCTGGCAATGCTGCCTCGCGGCAAATAGGAACCGAAAAACCGAAATAAAAATTCCGTTGAAAAGCTCATGGTCAGGCCGATCATCAAAGGAAGCGTCAACCGAAGATAGAGCCATAGATCCGGGTGTCTGAAATCGAAAGCCACTGTGAACCGCATCCCGACCTTTTTTGCACCCCATATCTGAACCATGAAATTGCCGATAAAGGCCCCGAAGAGAACTCCCCAGGAAAAACCTTCCATGCCGATTCGAGGCCCCAGCAGTGCCCCCCCGAAAATAATTCCCAGATTGTATAAAAGGGGAGACAGGGCCGGTATGAGAAATTTCTCCTTGGCAAATTGGACGGCCATAAACATACCGCCGGAAAAGAAGAAAAACTGTGCCGGTATGATAATTCGTGTCATCCTGACTGCCCGTTCGATCAATACGGGATCATCGAGCCCCGGCGCGAAAATCTGGACGAAGCCGCGTGCATAAACGCAGGTAATTGTAATCAATACCAGCAGTAAGCCACCGAAGCCGGTGAAGATGAGCGAAAAGACCCGCCAGCCTTCCGCTTCTTTGTTTCGTACCAGATAAAGAGAAAAAATCGGGATAAACGTCACCGAAAGGAACCCGCTGGCAACGATATGATTTAGAATTTCGGGGATAATAAAGGCGACCTGATAGGCATCGACGCCACCGCTGATTCCGCCAATATAGGCAATCACCTGCTCCCGGATGAGACCGGTAAGACGGCTTAAAAAAACCGAAGCCATCATAATCAGCGAGGCCAAACCGACTTTTTTATACATGGAAGACATATTTTTTGGGCAACGGTTCCTTGATCGGCGATGAGGTCAATTTGAGGACTATAGCACCATAATGATATCGCTAACAATAAATGTTTTTTGTTATGCCTGAGAATCCAGGGTCGCCCCTGTCTGAGTTTATCGGCTACGTGGTTTTGAACGAAAAGTTATTGTCCGTTCAATTATTGAACCCTGTCCGATACGCTTTTTCATGATACAAATATGTTTCACTTAACCCATTGCGCTACATTTGCTTGATATCGTTTCTCCCTAAAATACAATTGGTTATCCAATCGAACCCTGTTGGCATGGTCATTGCTATTGTATAAAGAGTTGTTTGCGTTTTTGATCCGCAGACCAACCCATCGACCGGGCCGGACAGAGTCGAATCTTATTCAGCCAGGTCATCAAACATATGGAGGTGAAATCATGACGAATCCAATCCAATGGGAATCAGACATAACCCATGCCCTCGACATGGCAAAAAAAGAAGGTAAACCTGTTCTGCTCGATTTCTTCAATCCCGGCTGAATCGGCTGCCAACAGATGGATGCAGTTACGTATCCCGATCCGGCCGTAATCGATTTTATGTCCGACGCCTTGATTGCTTTGCGCGTCCCGTCAGACAGCAAGCCCCTCAGCGACGACTTCAACGTTAAATGGACCCCCACTTTGATAACATTGGGTCCTGACGGTCAAGACCACCACCGGACCGTCGGTTTTTTAGAGCCTAAAGAACTGATTGCACGCCTGCTGCTTGGAGAGGGGAAATATTTCTTTGATAATGACAAGTTTCCCGAGGCATTAAAAGCATTGGAAAAAATCCTGGCAGATTACAGAAATACGGACGCCGTGCAAGAAGCCATATATTTAAAGGGGGTAAGCCAATACAAGAACTCCGGCGACCCGCTACCTTTAAAAGCGGCATATGAAACATTGAGAAAGGATTTTCCTGAGGGCGAGTGGACAAAACGGGCGTATCCATACCGTTTAATCGGATAAGATCCGAACCTCTTATCCCAGAGCACCTTGATCATTCAGATGCTCTGGGACATCCTTGGCCACATGGATCGAACCCCATCTGCCTGTAGGGATATCTGCGTTCAGGCGCATGGTGTTCTGTAACGAACCGTGAAAGACGGCCCGGGATCCTGGGGGGCGTTCGTCACATTTTAGGTTTCCCACCAACAAAAAAGCGTGGCATCGACGTGATGAGCCACGCTTTTTTAATGATTTTTCTACCAAGCCCATGGGGATCATCCCAAAATGGCCTTCAGATCCTCATCCGGCGTTGTAATCGGTTTGATGTCAAAGGTTTTCACCAGCGTTTCGAACACATTGGGTGTTAAAAAAGCCGGGAGTGACGGGCCGAGTCGAATGCCCTTTGATTCCCAAATGTAGCAGCGCCAACAGGATACACACCGCCTTCTGTTCATACCAAGATATGATCAAAGAAAGCGGAAGTTCATTCACATCCACATTAAAGGCGTTGGCAAGAGCCTCAGCGATCTGGACCGCCGAGTAAGCATCATTGCACTGACCGGCATCCAGCAGCCTCGGGATGCCGCCGATATCGCCAAGGTCTTTGTCAAAAAAGCGATACTTGCCGCAGGCCAGGGTCAAAACAACGCAATCTTTGGGAACCTTTTCCACAAACTCGGTGTAATAATTACGCCCGGGCTTGGCACCGTCGCAGCCCGCCACCAGAAAGAAGTGCCGGATGGCGCCGGCCTTAACCGCTTCGATGATCGTGTCTGCAACGCCCAGGACGGAGTGCCAGGCAAAGCCCACGGTTACTTCCCAGGCCATTTCCATCTTCCAGAAAGCCGGGCAGCGCAAGGGCTCTGTCAATCACGGGTTGAAAATTCAGGTCGGAAATGTGCGGAACACCCGGCCAGCCGACCATTCCGGAGGTAAAAAGATTGTCTTTGTATTCGTTCTTGGGCCTTTGGATACAGTTGGTGGTCATTAAAATGGCTCCGGGAAAATTTGAAAATTCTTTGATCTGCTTTTGCCAGGCCGTACCAAACTGACCATAGAAATGTTCGTATTTTTTCAACACAGGGTAACCATGGGTGGAAAGCATCTCGCCGTGGGTATAGATGTAAATGCCTTTGCCCTGGGTTTGTTTGAGAAGTTCTTCAAGATCTTTCAGATCGTGTCCCGACACTAAAATGGCCTTTCCTTTTTTGTGTCCCAAGGGGACCTTGGTGGGCACCGGGTGACCGTATGTGCTCGTGTTCCCGGTATCGAGCAGCTCCATGGCTTTGTAGGCCGCTTCGCCACACCGAAGGGCCAGACCCACCCAGTCGTCCACGCTTAAATCGTCTCTCTGAATGGCCGCCAGACCTTCATGGATGTAAGCATACACCGCATCATCCTCCTGGCCTAAAATTTGGGCGTGGTCTGCATAGGCACCGACCCCCTTTATGCCGAAGAGAACGGTATGTTTCAAAGAGAGAATGTCAGGGTCATCTCCGGGATAGGATTTCAGACCCACCTCCTCACCCTGCTTTATCAATTCTTCCAAGGTGGGCTGTGGGATAAATCCCGCAGGACCGTCGGGCAGATCCACGGTTCCACCGGCACTGACAATCTTTTCTTTGAGCTGATCCCGCTTCTTAGCAGCCTCATGAATCAACATCAGAAAACGATCGGGATCGAAATCCACATTGGTCAACGTGGAAAAGGCCGCTTTAACTGTAAAAACGTTAATGTCTTGATCCGTGACCCCGGCTTTTCGCCCCGCTTGGGCGACCTGGGACAGTCCCATGAGCGTATAGAGGAGCAGATCCTGCAGGGCGGCCACCTCGGGTTTTTTACCGCAAACACCCTGCACCGTACACCCTGTACCTTTTGCCGTCTGTTCACATTGATAACAAAACATTTGCATCCCCTTTATGATTAGAGGTTAAAAAACATCTTAATCTTAAAAATCCGACCATAACCACCGGCATCCATTTCAAAAAAAATCGGTGAGGTTCAATCCGGGATTTTAAGGACCTTTTGCATGATAGGTTTCACACCATTGAAAAACAAAATGTCGAAATCATTCGACAACGGTAATGGGACTTCTATTGTTCACTGTGCGGATAGATTAGATCTGTAACGGTTTGATAGAAAATTTGAAGTCAGCGGAATACGCCGAGTCACCCACCCGGGCGCAAATGAGAATCGAACCAGATTATTTTAACTGAATATATTAAATACACCATTACCCTTGAACGGTCAAGATATTCAATTTTTCCTTTTTGCCTATAAGCCATTTTAACACCATCCGGCGAGTGATTATTGTATACCGTGCCGCACAGCGAGCTTTTCAAACATTATCACCAGTCCGGTACCCAGAATATAGATGGATTCAATGTTTAGATTCTCTTCGGCAGTTGCATCGAAAAAAATGTTGAGGCTCGATTCGAGTCCGTCTTCGGGCTTCCAGTAACAAATCAGAAGCGGCACCTTCGGCAGCGGGTGCAACACCAGTGAAATGTCGGCGTTGTAATGTTTTTCCACCTGCTTGCCGTTGAAAAGGTGAATCATGTCTTCAAAAAGATCTGTATAGGTGTCCGCTACTTTTTTTAAGGGTTTTTCGCATCGTTGTCCAAAAAGCCGATACCATCTCTTCCCGCCCTCCAACTCCCGGAATGGAATCCATTTCCCTGAAACAGGGACTCCTGCACCATCAATGATGTAGTTGAGTACGGGCACCGTTATCCATGAATGAACATGGATGTCGGTTGTAATGTTACCATTTGTATCAACGCTGAAGTCTTTTCCGAGACACTTGATCGTCAATTTATCGTCAGAAAACCGGGCTCCCGATCTCCAGGCTAATGAACGAAGGTCCAGAGTGGCAATTTTTCCTTTCAACTTTTCCATGGCCTGTTCCCGCTCCTGCACAAGGGTCATATGATTGGCGGCCGGTCCGCCATGCTTCTCGATAATCTCTCGCTCCAGATGCGGGCACTCGTCGAGCTGTTTTTCACCCTGAAACACGGCGACAGCAAATGCCAGGCATGTTTGCTTGTTACATTTTCTACAATTCGATTTGTCGAGCAGTTTGAAGATTTCCATGGTATTTTTAAATTGAACCATGCGGTGATTCTCCTTTTTTCCCGTCTATCCAAAAGTCGGAATATGTTTTGATAAACATCTTTTTTTATGCCAATTTTAATACTATAAACCGGATGTGTGCGCCGTCGACCGATGCGGATTACCTATATCTAAAAATCCAAAAAAAATCAAAAGAGAAAGTCCGGCAACCAAAGGAGGCCACAATGCCTATCAAGGTGTTAATAAAACGACGATTCAAGGATGGGTATGTTAACGAAATCAACAAGGTGATTAAAGAGATTCGTTTTGGGGCTATGGACCAGGAAGGGTACATAACCGCTGAGACCATGTGGGACCATGAAGATCCCTTTCGAGTTGTGATCGTATCAAACTGGCGAGGCATAGAACATTGGAATAAATGGAAAAACAGCGATTTGCGGAAATCCATCGAACAAAAACTCGAAAAATTCCTTGATGGCGATACGGAATATGAAATATTTGATCTTGGCGTGAATCCCCCCTTAGAAAAGCTGAAAAACAGACCCTGAAGACCCGAAGGGGTATATGAGCTCTGCTAATGAGCGGCTGCCGTTTGTTCATTTATCAGATTTTACCTCGATCGATGGGATGCGCAAAACGCAATTCAATCGGGCAAGCGGTTGCACTTCAAGATGGTTGCTTAAGGGTTTGTTTGGAATAGATTTTTCGAATTTGAACAGATTGCTGATCGAGGTTTGTCAGGCCGTATTCATCGGCCCAAAGCATGGCTTCCAAGAATTCCTGTACAGAAATCCTTCGATCGATTTCAGGGTATTCCAAGGCTTTATGTTCCGGATAATATTGATGCATGATATTTACATAGGTTGATCTCGGGAGATTTTCAGCGACCCATCTAATGAATTTTTCTGTACCGGCTTCATTGTTTGGCATTACCAGGTGCCGGATCATCAACCCATGGACAGCGATTCCCTGGTTATCGATCCGGTGTTCTCCCACCTGCCGATGCATTTCCATTACCGCTTTTTGTGCCTTTTCAGGATAGTCTGGCGCCACGGATAAATATTTCGACGCTTTATCCGAATCCATATATTTCATGTCCGGCAAATAAATATCTACAATGCCATCTAAAAGCTTCAATATTTCGAGTCTCTCGTAGCCGCTGGTGTTGTAAACCAGAGGGAGATGAAGCCCTTTCTTAAAAGCAATCCGGGTTGCATTGAGGATGTTCGGCATGACGTGGGTGGGTGTTACCAAGTTAATGTTGTGGCAGCCGAGGTTCTGGAGGTGGATCATCATATCTGCCAAATACGCGTCATGGACTGCTTTCCCATATCCTTGAATGGAGATCGGCCAGTTCTGACAAAAGACACAACGGAGATTACAGTTGGAAAAAAAGACGGTTCCCGACCCTCTTTTGCCCACCAGCGATATCTCTTCACCGAAATGTGGGTTTGCCGCGTATACCATAAGTTTGGCCGAAGCTCGGCAAAACCCTTGTTCGCCAGTCTGCCGATTGGCGCCGCACATTCGCGGACAAAGCTCGCAGTGTTCGAAAATTGAATAGGCTTTCTCGACTCTCTGCGCCAATTTCCCTTGCGCCTCGAGCTTTGCATATGAAGGATGCCCTGGTTCTCTTTTTTTATTCAGCGCAAACAGAGAATCGTTACCGAAAAAGAGCGCACCGCCGAATATGAACGATTTTTTTATGAATTTACGCCGTGTTAATTCCATCCTAATCTCGTTTTTTGGGAGGCGGCAGGGTCAGTTTGAATATCACCGCAACGGTCATAACGATGATGCCCAAAAGGCCCAGCCAGCGGACGGTTTCCAGATTGGCGGTATCGGCGGGACGGTGCCGCAGCTGAAGCATCGACCGGTTACACCTTCAGGCAAAACATGGTATGTGTGTCTCTGATACCGTCTATTGTTCTGACGCTGTCGTACGTCAGGGAGAGCATGCTTTCATCGTCAGGTGCATGGGCCTCTGCCACCACATCATAACGGCCCGCGGCCAGATAAACATTATCTATCCCTTTGATTTTTTTAACGTTACCGGCAACCTCACGATCCCTACCCGGATCCGCGGTGATGAGAATAATTGCCTTTGCCATGATGTTACCTCCTTTTTAAGCTCGCCCTTATGGGCTTCTGGATATGGATACTGGTTGGTTATTTCCGCCTATTATTTCTCTATGCAAAAAAACCGATGCCATGATCGGTGAAATTTTGGTTACAATAAAATTAAATCGTAAGAAGGACCCATGGAGAAAGAACTCAACAGAACAAGAAATGATTCAAAAAAAGCGGTTAGATTAAGATCAGCGATCAAAAAGAGGATCAACGGTATTTAAGATATAATAAGGATGTTTGCCTGTCAAATGAAATGCGGCGAAAGAAAATGGCCGGACAAGATTGAGATTGGAAAAAGCCATTTGAACATTTATTGAAAACCACGATCTGGTTTGCCCCCATTTTGAGGTATTGACATGCAACGGCATTTCCACGGTTTTCTATGGGGATCTTGACAGTAAAGAATCCGGGCTCTGAGGTCCCGTTTACAGGACCAAATAAACAGTTGCCATAAAGGATTAACCTTGGTAGCAGAAAAATGGCGATTTAAATGATCACCGTCCCCGTAGTCTATGATTTAATTGATCGTCAGAATATTGTTGGAAACAACGTACGTTAAATGGAGTATTGAACCATGACCAAATCCGATTTTAAATTTTGCTTCCCCTTTCGTGTTCGCTATGCCGAGACAGATGCTCAGGGCATCGTCTTCTTTGCCCATTACTTGACCTATTTCGACACGGCGATCAACGAATATCTTCGGGATCTTCCCCACAATTATATTGAACATGTACAACAAACAGGAACGGACTTCCATGTGGTCAAGGTTACCGTCGAATTCTACGCCCCGAGTCATTTTGACGACGAAATCGAAGTTTACGTCCGAACAGGACGAATCGGCAGATCCAGCCTAACTTTTTTTATTGAAATATTCCCGAAAAACGGTGAAACAACCTTGGTTAAAGGCGAGGTTGTATGGGTGAATACCGATCAGAAAACTCACAAATCAGTGCCGTTGCCCGAAGCGTTGGTTGTCAAGCTGAGGAACAAGGAAGGCGGCGGAATTTAAAAACAAAATGAAGGGCACCCCATCATTCTTCTGTCGAACATCCCGTGTATATTCCCAATAACCGTATGGAGTGTAACCGACTATTTTTGAGACAGCTTCTAACTTTTTTTCAAGCTGTAGCCGATAATTCCCACCACGATCAATATAATTCCGACAACGCCGGTTACCTGAGGCAATGCACCATTTAACAGCAGTATTTCACCCGCCAGGGAAAACACAATTCCACCGGATTGAGTAGCATCAACCCCTGATATGACGTAGGGAGATTTTGATGAGTTTCTTGCTTTATAAAATATTGAAGTCCCAATAATGCCCGACGATACGGCAACAATGAATGTGTTTATGAGTTGGTTTTTGAGTGGCGGCGGCGGTGCAACCCATAACAGTAACAGCGCCCAAAAAGGCATTGACCCTATGGTCATAAGCAGAACACATGTCGGCGCATCGTGTAAAATTGGGGAGTCAATATGGGGTATCAATGAATGATTGCCATGTTTAGCAAAATTTAAAAGCTGATTTCCAATGGGAAATGCAAACGCGGCAATGACAACGGGGATCACACCATAAACGATATATTTTACAGCAAATTCACCTTCTTTGTTAAATTGGATTAGAAAAATACCGATGAAGATGAGAACAGAAAAATAAACACCATGGCGGGGGACTTTTTCTTTAAAAAAAAGAAGAACGATGGGCGTTGCAATAACGGTAATCTGCCATGTTCCGGCGATAATCCACCCGGGTGCATGATCCGCCGCATAGCAAAGAAAACTGTAAAACATGCCGAACCCGATACTTCCAGCCAACAGCCAAAACTTAAAGTGCCTTATAAATATTTTTATTACATCCCGCAAATGCGCCACACCTTTATTCATGCCGATTAAAATAATAAGCAGAAGCAACATATAAACATACCGTAACGAAGATGACCAAACCCAATGGCCGCCGGATAAACTCATGGCGCGATTTAGAATAAATGTTGCACTGAAAAAAGCTGAGGATAAAAGGCCGAGTAAAATAAGCTTGCTCATTAGATATCAATCCAACTGTCTTAAACCTAAAATTTGTTCTCATCCAATTATGGGTGACATAATACTCATGAGTTCGTTAATTGTCCGACATCGAGAAAATTTTCTTCATGGACGCACACCCCATTTGGACGCTTCTAAAGCGCGCGCCCGGCCCCCTGAAAACTCGCTCCGCCTTGAGGGTTTTCCCAACGGGCAAACAAAATGGAGAAATAATTTTAAGAATTATCTCTCCATTTTGTTTGCGATCAATTAGGGTAGAAATTTTTGGGGAAGCGGCGGGTCATCTGTCAACCCCCTCCCCGGTTGAATCATCACCGTTGATGTTCCATGAGCCAGAATTTTCCCATCTTCATTTACCACCTCGGCCTCTGCGTATCCAAGGGTTTTACCCAGTTTGATCTGTCGGCCCTTTGCAACGAGCTTCCCGGATACTGCCGGTGCAAGGTAATTTAACTTGATATCCACTGTGGTTACCCCGGCATTTTGATCTTCAACGTCATAATAGACCGACCAAAAAGCTGCTGCATCGATTATGGATGCAAAAACCCCGCCGTGCACAAGGCCGAAAGGCTGTAAATGTTTTTGGTTAATATCAATTTCCAGACGAGAATATCCGATGCCCACGTCAAGAATTTTCATGGAAAGCAATGAAAAGTAGGGCGAATTGTTCACGAGAAGGTTCACTCTTTCAATATACTCTGAGTTAAGTCTTTTCATAACACCTCATTTCTATTTTATAATCGAAGACCGTCTTTTACTAAGGAGTTCATTAATTATTCGACATTGAGCAAACTCCCTTCAGTGGCTTTTAACCCCATTGGTATCATTCCCACAATAAAAAGCGGCCGATTCTGAGCCGGAAAAATTATGCAAGATTTAAGATGCCGTTTCATAGTCAACGGCAATGTCTCCCTGATAGAGGGTTACGCCATGGGGAATTTTGGCCGCTGAAAAATTAAACGGTTTGGTAAACGAGGGATCATCGTAGATTTGCCGCAGGAAATCGTCGCGAAAATTTGGATGGGCAATACTGGCGATAGCCAAGGCTTTGTTGCCCAGCGTCAATCCGCGCAGATCGGCAATTCCGTATTCTGTCACCAGCACAACACCGTCATAGGCCGAGGCAGTCAGGCTGATTCCTGGTGGATGCATTAAACTGATTTTGGATGCACCTTTGTTTGTCAGACTTTTCATCGCAATAATCGGCGTTCCGATGGAAGAATCGATAATGGCGCGAATAAAATCGGGCTGTCCGCCGACTCCGCTGTAGTACCGCCGGGGATCAATGAAATCGGCCCAGACATTGCCGAAAAGATCAACACCGATGGCGGTGTTTACGGATACGAAGGGATTATTGAGACGAATGGTATGGGACGCATTGGTATAAGACGATGGCCGCATCTGCACGCCTGAGCGCATGTGGACATAGTCATATAACTCCCGGGAACCCATAATCAGACTGGTCGTGCTGTAACCCATATTGATCTTCTTTTTTCGATTGGTAACAATTCCTGCTTTTTGCAAAAGCATCAGGCCGTCACCGTAAAGCTCGGATTGGATCCCCAGATCCTTCGGGCTTGCCTCTTTTATGGTGCCCACTACTGCATCTGGTATTTTTCCGATGCCCACTTGGAGCGTTACCCCGTTCCTGATGAAGTGCTCGGTGATCAATGCACCTATTCGGCGCTCTTCCGGTGACAAGTGCTTGAATGCCGGTGCTGGAAAATCGTACACAGGTTTGATACCTTCTTCGACAAGGTAATCGATGGCGTGCGCATCTACAAGGCTCTGGCCTTGGGTAAACGGCATGCTGGAGTCTACCTCGGCAATAACGATCTTGGCGTGATCGATGGCTGTATGTAGCGCTTCCACCGACAGCCCCAAGCTGTATTCACCAGTGCTCGGGTGCCGGCTTACTTTGATAATTACCACATCGGGTTTATATTTCTGCCCTTGTTTGATCAGACCGTCTAAATTCGCAAGGGTGCAGGGGAGATAAAAGGCCCGTCCCTGGTTGGCTGCCTCACGCACAGGCCCACTGGAAAAAATTGAATACGTCATGATGCGGTCCTGAAGGCCTTCCTCCACATAGGGTACCGGCCCCTGCAACAGTATGTGAACCATTTTTAAGAACGGCAACCTATGTGAGCCGGTCTTTACCGCGTCGGTCAGAGCCTCGATCGAGGCAGTGGGCGTAGCTGCATTTGATCCGATATAACAGGTAATCGCATCCCGGCCTTTGAAGCCGGCGGCAATAATGCCGGCAATGTCGTCAAGCTTGATCGTTTTGGAAGAAAAATTCATAAAAGACCTCTTTATCTTTATACGATGACCACATTAAGGACCGCTGCTGGGGGGGACATCCTATACTTCCACTCAATTAGAGTATACGTTCAAGTTGTGGTATTGTTAGGGGCCGAGCCTTTTTTCAGCTTTTTTTCCAGTTCAGCAAAAAGGTCTTTTTGCTTTTTTTTCTGTTCAGCCCGAAACAATTCTGCTTTTTGGGTCATATCTTTTCTTGAACTCTGAAATTTTTTGACGGCGTCCTCGAGACTGTCCGTTTTTTTCTCCTTGGAGATCTCTTCTATTTTTAAATGGTTTTTTAAAAATAGGCGGGTCCCGAAAGCGCCTTCAACGATTTCGATGATCCCTTTATCTTTTAGTTTTTTACAGATAAAGTTGCCTTGCTCCAAAGAACAAAACAGGGTCTGGCAAATCTCATCGATGGAGGGGGGTGTTGAATTCTTGTGGGTGAGAATCCTTATGGCTGCAGCCACGAGATGTGCATCGGAATAAAAGTCAGAGTTTTGCATAACACGCGTAAAGATCCGGGATAAAAGAACCCGGATTTTCTTTTCTCCTAAAAAAGGTTATGATTATAGCGCTTCAAGAGCCTTGTGTGTAAAAAAATTAACTGCAATAAAGATATCGGATGTCCTTTCCTTGACATTGAATTATTAGAAGGGTAACATTTATTTTCAAATTGTCAACCCGGAAAAATGGGTTTGAATAGCTAAATTTTACATGCAATTTAAAGTCATTACAGAAATTTCAACATTTTTTACAGGAGAGAAACATGACAGAAATAATTGATGTCAAAGCAAGGGAAATACTCGATTCAAGAGGCAATCCTACCGTTGAAGCCGACGTCCATGTTTCCTGCGGTGCCGTTGGCCGTGCGGCAGTCCCATCCGGCGCTTCCACAGGAAAACGCGAAGCCTTGGAGCTTCGCGACAAGCGATCAAAGCGGTTTGGCGGCAAAGGCGTTGTCACGGCTGTAAAAAACGTAACCAATAAGATTGCACCGGCCGTTTTTGGAATGGATGCCGCGGATCAAGTGACATTGGACAACGCCATGATCAAACTGGACGGCACATCCAACAAGTCAAAACTGGGCGCTAATGCAATTCTTAGCGTATCCATGGCAGCTGCCAGAGCTGCTGCACAGGCCTATGGATTACCGCTTTACAAATATCTGGGCGGCATCAACGCCAGATGCCTTCCCCTTCCCATGATGAATATTATCAACGGCGGCACCCATGCCGCTAACAATCTGGACATACAGGAATTTATGATCGTGCCCGTGGGCGCCAAATCCATGGCCCAGGCCGTTCAGATGGGAGCAGAAACCTTTCACGGCCTGAAAAAGATACTAAAAGACAAAGGTCTTAGCACGGCTGTGGGTGATGAGGGCGGATTTGCACCCGACTTTAAATCTCATGAAGAAGCCATCCGACTCATCATCGACGCGATTGAATCCGCCGGATACAAGCCGGGAATCGATATCGGGCTTGCTTTGGATTGCGCTGCCAGCGAGTTCTACAAAAAAGGAAAGTATATCCTTCATTCAGAAAATAAAAAACTGACCGCCGAAAAGCTTATCGATTATTATGGGCATCTCATTGATAACTATCCAATCCTTAGTATTGAAGACGGGCTTGCGGAACAGGATTGGAAAGGCTGGGCACTGATGACCGACAGGCTGGAAGGATCCATCCAGATTGTGGGCGATGATATTTTTGTGACCAATCCCAAGATCTTTAAAAAAGGGATTGAAAAAGGCATCGGCAACTCCATCTTGATAAAGCTGAATCAGATCGGAACAGTTACCGAAACCCTCGATACCATTGAGATGGCAAAAAATGCCGGGTACACCACAGTGATATCTCATAGATCGGGTGAAACTGAAGACGATTTTATCTCAGATTTTGTCGTGGGTGTCAACGGCGGACAGATAAAGACCGGTTCCATGTCCCGCAGTGACCGTATCTCCAAATATAACCAGCTCATGAGGATTGAAGAAGAACTCGGGGATGGGGCCACGTTTGCAGATGAAATACTTTAGGTTTCTTCAACATCAACACCTGAGAAAATCGTTGATCATTTTCTTCGGCCTTGCTCTTTTGATATATTGCCATGCCCCGGCACGCGCCTATGTCTTGCCAGGACCTTACATCCTTGAATTAATGACTCAAAATCTCGGCAAAGGCAAACGTCTTTTGGTGACTCAAAAACTGGTGCTGCTCAATGACAACCCGAACAAAAACACGATTGATCTCAGCGAAACTTTAAAGTATATTTTTCCGAATACGTTTCGTTCGGATATTTTATCAGAAAATATTCAACGAATTCACGTTTTATCAAGGGGCAGGGCCTTGACGGTCATTGACGGAAAGACTTCGGATGAAGCCGAAAGCCGCTATGATCACTACAAAGATCTCCTCCTTTTCAGATCCCGGGAGATGCTTCAAGAGAGGTTGACCCATCTGGGTGTGGACACAAAGGTTTCAAGTATAGGGCGCTTTCAAGGCAAACCGGCATATGTTCTGGGTGCCCAATATCCGGATGAAACGGTTCCTCAAGTATGGTTGGACAAAAATACCTTCAGACCGCTTCGCTGGATAATTACGAGCCAAACACAGCAGCGCCTGGAAGTTCGATATTTACAGTGGCACAAGTTGGAAAAGACCTGGTATCCAATGCGTATCGAGTTTATCGCCGATGGGAATTTGGTCCGGGAAATCCATGTGGAAAACATCAAGGTGAACCCGTCTTTTCCAAAAAACCTTTTTGACATCGAGCACCTTAAATCACGCTATCCCCAGGCGGAACCCACGGCATCAGTGGGTCAAGACAAGAAAGAATCGACAAACGAAATTCAAAAAACCATTGAGGATTTCAAGAAAATATACAAACAATAATCTGAATCCCAAATCCGAAACTAAGGCACTGAATGGACCATAAAACAAAATATATATTTGTGACGGGCGGCGTACTTTCATCTCTGGGCAAAGGACTTGCTTCCGCGGCCATCGGAGCACTGCTTGAAAGCCGCGGGCTTACCGTAACCTTGCAAAAACTCGATCCTTATATCAATGTGGATCCTGGAACCATGAACCCTTTCCAGCATGGAGAGGTCTATGTAACGGATGACGGCGCAGAAACCGATCTGGATCTTGGGCACTATGAAAGATTTACCCACGCCAGATTGGGCCGTGACAACAACTTTACCACCGGGAAAATATACCATTCGGTCATCACCAAGGAGCGGCGGGGAGACTATCTGGGCGGTACGGTTCAGGTGATTCCCCATATTACCGATGAAATTAAAAGAAGTATCAAACTTGTGGCGGGTTCAGTCGATGTCGTCATCGTTGAAATCGGCGGAACTGTCGGAGATATAGAAAGCCTTCCTTTTCTTGAAGCCATCCGGCAATTCAGGACGGATGTCGGCAAGGAAAATGCCATATATATCCATCTTACCCTTGTTCCATATATCAGCACCGCGGGAGAAGTTAAGACAAAACCGACCCAGCACAGCGTAAAGGAGCTCCGCAGCATCGGTATTCAGCCGGATATTCTCCTCTGTCGCACCAATAAATACCTGGCCAAAGAAATCAAAGCAAAAATAGCCCTATTTTGCAATGTCACTGTAGATGAAGTGATTACCGCTAAAGACGTGGAATGTATTTACGAAGTTCCGCTGGTGTTCTTCAAGGAGCGCCTTGACGAAAAAATTGTAGAAAAGCTAAACATCTGGACACGAACGCCCCAGCTCGATAACTGGGAGGAAATTGTCAGGCGGCTCAAAGAACCTAAATCTTCAGTGACCATTGCAATTGTAGGCAAATATGTCGACTTGACTGAATCCTACAAAAGCTTGAATGAAGCGCTCCGTCACGGCGGGATTCCCAATGATTGCCGGGTAAACCTCAAGTTTGTCGATTCAGAAAAGATCGAGAAAAACAATTGCAAACAAATGCTCGAGGACGCCGACGGCATACTGGTCCCCGGCGGCTTTGGGTCCCGCGGTACTGAAGGTAAGATTTGCGCCGCAAAATATGCCAGGGAAGAAAAGATTCCCTATTTTGGTATTTGCCTCGGAATGCAGATTGCCGTCATCGAATTCGCACGCAACGTCGCGGGTATGAACGGCGCCCATAGCCAGGAGTTCGATAAAAACACACCGTATCCGGTGATATATCTGATGACGGAATGGTATGACGATAAGACCGGGACCGTTCAGCGGCGGGATATCACTTCAGACAAGGGGGGAACTATGCGCCTGGGTGCTTACCCCTGCAACATTAAAGAAGGTACGTTCGCCTATAATGCATACGGCGTTCCAAACATTTCAGAACGTCACCGCCACAGATATGAGTTCAACAATGCGTATATGGAGAGACTCGAGGCCGGCGGGCTGGTTGTCAGCGGAACGTCACCGGATGGCGAGCTGGTTGAAATGGTTGAGCTCAAAGACCATCCCTGGTTTCTAGGATGTCAGTTCCATCCGGAGTTCAAATCACGGCCCATGGACCCCCATCCCCTGTTCAGCGGGTTTATCCGGGCATCGCTGGCATATTCAAACATCCGCTCTTGATTGGATCGTTATGGGGCATGAAGTCTTGGCCCGGTCTGGTCCACCCGTCAGATCGACAAATCCCGATTCATGCTCCCCTGGCGATACCCTTCCAGATCCACAGCCACATGCAAGAAACCGATTTTCCTCAATTTTTCTACAATGGCGGATCGCATTTCCTGGTCGAGGAATCTTTGGACATCTCCGGTATCGACTTCTATCCGAGCGACGTTCCCATGCTTTCGAACGCGACAGCCCGTAAAACCGTAGCCCCATAAAACCTGTTCACCCTGTTCCACCATTTTAAGGTCTTTTAGGGTTATGGGGATTCCGTATGGAATTCTTGTGGCAAGGCATGCCATTGACGGCTTGTTCCAGGTGTTTAGGTTCATCTGCTTTGAAAGCCGGCGAATATCGTTCTTGGTGAGTCCTGCATCCACCAGCGGCGCCGTTATGCCCATCTCACGGGCGGCGGCAAACCCGGGACGAAAGTCATCAAAATCATCGACGTTCGCCCCATGGGCGACATACTCAATCCCCCTGTCACCGGCAATTTTTAACAAATCCTCGCAGAGATATTTCTTGCAAAAGTAACATCGATCCTTTGTGTTGGATCTAAATTCGAGCCGGCTCATTTCCCTCGATTGTACGATTATGTGCTCAACGCCCAGTTGTCGAACGAACGCTGTTGCCGATTGTCTTTCCCATTCCGGATGAACCGGCGATCTTGCGGTGACGGCAACCAGATTTTTTTTCAACGCTTCATTTGCCACGGCCAGCAGAAAAGAACTGTCAACGCCACCTGAATACGCGATTACCAAAGAACCATATTCTTTTAAAATCGAAAACAGATGATCTCTTTTTATTGTTAATGGGTTCTTATTCATAATAAAAAATTGTTTACAAAACTTATGTATTCATATATACACATTTTTCTTACTTTAAATTATTATTTACTATACACAACGTCACCCACAAATTCAAAGAGGTTTTTTTATGGGAAAAAACAGCTTGCTTAAATCGACCTCCAAAACCAAGAAAAAGTCAACCGCAAAAAAAAAGGCGGCCGCTAAAGCTAAAGCAGCTCCAAAGGCCAAGGTAGCTCCAAAAGCCAAAGCAAGTCCCAAAGCCAAGGCTCTCCCGAAGGCCAAAAAGGCACCGGCAACCAAAACAAAAAAAACTGCCCCTAAAACAACCAAGAAGAAGGTTTCCGTGAAAGATCTTATGATGAAAAAGTTCGATGTTTGGAAACCTGAGACCCTCTATACCGTGAGCCCGGATAAAATCGATTCAAAGGATTTTGCGGCACCACCTTTTTTCTCAGGCTCAGAAGAAGAAAACCGTCGGATCAAGAAACTGCTGCTGAAAAAATTTGATCTGGCGGAAATCAAGGCCGCTGCTGAAAAAGCCGCTGCCGAAAAAGCCGCTGAACCTGAGGTGTCTGTATCATACGATCCCCCCGATAGTGGCGGCACCATAACCGATGATCCCATGGAAAAAGCCATGAAATATCTGGCGGCCGCTTTCGCTGTTCTTATCGCACTGGTTATCGGGACCAGCATAATAAACAATAATAAATTTTACATTCATGCAACAGACGGTGCGCTTGAAATCTGGCAGGGAAGATTCTCCCCCATGGGCGAGGCATGTTTGATCTCGCTCCCCGGTGTTCAGCCGCCTGAAACAATTAAAGATATTTATTCCAAAGCAGAAGCCTTCCCCCTTGTTTTCAATTACTATGTGGAAAAGGCGGATACCCTTTTGACCGTTCCGGGGTTGCCGGATTTTAAAGGAATTAAAACATATTTAAACAAGGCGCGGGCGTATGCCACAACACCTTCCGCCAACGAAGCTGTCTTTAGCCGCTTAAACAACATCGAGCTGATGATTCTTCTATACAAGGCGGATGTATCAGCCAGCAAACCTACCCTTTCCGATCTTAATCAAGCAAAAGGATATCTTTCCGAAGCGGAAAGACTGGACATCGATGACCTTAAACTCGATTTGATACATCAAAAAATAGATGCAGTGGATCAACAGATTGCGGCCCTGAAGGCAAAAAAGGCGGCGAAAAAATCTCCGGCAAAGCCTTCTAAATAGATTGTTTATCATTCATCACGATTAAACAAAGCGGATAACGGTTGATAAAAAACGGTTATCCGCTTTTTCTTTTCTCAAAAACTCCGCAGACCATCTCTTTACAATTCTGATATTCCAATTGTAAAGAAACGTGGTGCCGGGTTCCAGGTTTAACATGTTTGATTTCGGTACAGCGAAGCGACGGCGTGTTTCTCTATATTGGGTCTCAAATGCGCTTGCCCTGCGCCGGGTTCTTTCTATTTCCGCCCACGCCTTTTCACTTGACTCAAAAACCTGAATCTCTTATGTTTATATTTCAACAATAATTATCCTTTAAAAACATTTAGTTAGCTCAAACAACCCATTCGTGGAATTCATACAATAAACGACTGTTATCATGACCATTAGACGCGTCCTCATTTTCGCACCCATACTTCTCATTATGGTCTTGTTGCAGTCGTATTTCTGGGTGCCGACCTACGAACAGCAAACAAGGGGCAATCCTGCGCGTCTTACTGAATACATTGCCGGATCCATCGGTGATGCCAGCCTCCTCAATCCCATTCTTACAGCGGATTCTGCCAGTAGCAACATCCAGGACCTTGTGTTTGAGGGTCTTATTGACCGGGATGAGCAATTGCGTTTTAGAGGACGACTGGCCAAATCCTGGGAGGTTTTTGAAGAAGCTTTTTTTTATGTCAACCCATCAGCATTCATACCCGGTCTGGGCAAAGCAGACCCTCAAACCATTGCGAGCTTTGTCAGAGACGAGCAAAAAAAAATCATGCAACAGATCCGGAGCTTAAAGATTCTCTAAAACGCATCACTGAAATTTCCGTGCTCCCGCCCAAAACCTTTTCGGTGACCCGACCGTTCAAAGATCCGAATACAGACACAAAAAAAACCATAGAAATCCGTGTTGCAGCACCTGCTAGAATTAAACTGCTTCTCAACAGCGTCGACCAGGATCTTTTTCAAAATCTGTCACACCTTCTGGGCAAAGATTACTTTGAGTCCTTTCACAACAAAGACTACTTGAGTTCGCCATCTCAGCACGGCAAAGAAAACTTTGCGGCATACGCCGAGGAACTGTTGCCGGCCACTGAACACAATCCGATCCTGCTGTTTCACCTGCGGCCCGGGGTAAAGTTTCATGACGGCCATATGGTCGAAGCCGATGATGTCAAATTTACGTATGAAGCTATCATGAATCCCAAAAACCTTTCGCCTCGCATTTCAGATTACGAGCCGGTCAAAACGGTTCAAGTTGTTGACCCGCTGACCGTTAAAATCGTATACAAGCGGCTCTATTCTCCTGCCATTGGAACCTGGGGCATGGGAATCCTCCCCGAACACCTGCTGAATTCAAAAGCACTTGAAAAAGAAGCCTTGCGTCTGGGAAAAGACCCGAAAACTTTTTCCATGCGCCAGAGCACCTTCAACCGGCGCCCCATCGGATGCGGGCCTTTCAAATTCCGTGAGTGGAAGTCGGACCAGTACATTACCCTGGATCGTTTTGACGACTACTGGAAAGGACCGCCAAATTATCAACGTTATGTCTTTCGGATTATTCCCGATCTTTTGACCCAGGAAATGGAATTTTATGCCGGCACCATCGACAGCTATGGTGTTCAACCGCATCAGGTGAAACGCCTGGAAAAAGATCCTAAATTTCAAAGCTTTTCCGGCACCGCTTTCGGCTATACATATATCGGTTACAACATGAGACGAAAACCCTTTGATGATCCCCGTGTACGAAGGGCATTGGGAATGGCCATTGATGTAGACAAGATCATCAAATACGTGCTTTATGGTCAGGGAGAACAAATCACGGGCCCTTTTGTCAAACAGACCGATTATTATAACCACAATATCAATCCGCTTCCCTATGATCCCAAGGGTGCTTTAAAGCTTCTGGCGGCGGCCGGTTGGCAACGGAATAAGGATGGCTGGCTTGAAAAAAACGGCCAAAGGTTTAAATTCACGCTCATCACCAACAGCGGCAACGATCTTCGAAAAGCCATACTGGCCATTGCCCAGAATGCATGGAAACAGATCGGCGTCGATGTCCGGACCGATCTTTTAGAGTGGTCTGTTTTTATACAGGAACGGGTGAACAAAGCTGATTTTGACGCCTTGATTTTGGGGTGGCAAATGGGGATCGAACCCGATCTATATCAGATATGGCATTCTAGCCAGACAAATCCACATCAGCTCAATTTTGTCAATTTTAAAAACCAAGAAGCCGACGATCTCATCATCAAGATACGGCAGGAATACAATCATAACCGACAGGTGGAATACTCCCACAGGCTTCATGAAATTATTGCAAAAGAACAGCCCTATACATTCCTTTATGTCGGAAAATGGACCGCCGTTTTAGACAAGCGTATCGTCATAAAAGATGTCGATGATGCTGGAAATATACGGTATGAGAAAATTAAACCCACCAAGACCGGCGATTATATGTTCTATTTCAACAAGTGGATAAAGCTTCCAAAGGCACCGAATTTTATGGATGAAGGATAGATCATGTTATCATTTATCGGACGAAGTTTTGTACAAAAAATTATCACCCTCTTTTTTGTCTCCATCGTTTCTTTTTTGATTATTCATCTTGCACCGGGAAAACCGAGCCAGGTCGATCCAATGAATCCAAAATTTACACCCGAAGTCGTGGAACGCTTCCGCAAAGAATTTCATCTGGATAAGCCGCTTTATGTCCAGTATGTCTACTTTTATCAGGACCTGTTTACCGGAAAAACCGTATCATGGAAAGACAATCAACCGGTCCTTAAAAAGATTTGGGAACGATTTTTAAACAGCCTCCCCCTTTTTATTGTTGGAACGCTCATAACCTGGACTCTTTCTTTCCCGATCGGCATCCGGTCGGCCATTTTTAGAGAAGGCGTATTTGATCGCACCGCCACATTCTTATCTTACCTGCTGATTTCCATACCCGGCTTCTTCTTCGCTTACATTCTAATAATTTTTGTGGTGACCCGTTTCCATGTGCCGGTTATCGGCATGGAAACTTTTGGAATCGGAGATGCTTCCATCCCTTACATATTGATGGACAGAATCTGGCACATGCTCCTTCCCTCGGTCCTGGGTGCAACCGGAGGCATTGCAGTCCTTTCCAGATATGTTCGAAGCCAGATGCTGGAAGTGGAAGGTCAGGACTATATTCGAACCGCCCGGGCCAAGGGCCTTCCCCCGGAACAGGTCCACTATAAACATGCGCTCCGAAATGCGCTTTTGCCGTTCGTAACCATGTTCGGTCTGATTTTACCCGGGTTAATCGGGGGCTCGGTCATCATCGAATCCATCTTTTCCTGGCCCGGCATGGGGCGTATGGCCTATGAGGCAATTCTAGCCAGAGATTACCCGATTATCCTGACGGTTAATTTTGTTTCAGCCGTATTGGTGCTGGCCGGCACTTTTATATCGGACCTTCTTT
>PVMK01172704.1_pt1 | contig 31085 bp, 26 predicted proteins | sample 1853481 | NCBI WGS metagenome assembly PVMK01 (sample SAMN08533507, study PRJNA380276) | Marine sediment metagenome, whole genome shotgun sequencing project.
GACCTCCATGATCAATGTTGATTTCAACAGGATGTGGATCATCACAGTGCTCGATTAATTCACTTATGGAATAGGGTCCTAACTGGTTCAGACCGGTGCTGAAATCGTTGATCCCAAAGAGAGTAAGGATCTCATTGCCGTATGTATTAACCACTACCGGGTGATATTCTTGGTTCAATAATATGACCCCTACCGGCAATCGCTCAACTAAATTCGATAATCGTTCTTGTTCTCGCTCAAGCATTTCTACCAAGTGCTGAACTTGTTCATATCGACCAACGTTGCTCAAAGCCACTCCCACCTGGTGGCATATCGCTTGGATTAGCTCCAAATGATCTCGGGAAAAAGATGCTACTTCATGATGGAATAAGCAGAAAACCCCCATCAGCTGCTCACCATGAACGATTGGTGAACCCAGCATTGATCGCATACCATCCTGCCATCCAGGGATATCATCGTAGCGGTCATCTTCAGTGATATCCGCAATATTGACCGCTTTAAAGTTGGATCCAATCCATCCAGGCAAACCTTCTCCCATGCTGATATCTACCGGAAGATTGATTTTCTCCGATCCCTGCTGATTCGCCTGATACACCTTCTGCCAGCGGAGTTTATTCTCCTCAGGAAGATTAATAAAAGCCATGCCAAGTGAACCGCCTAAAGCCTGGCAGGTCAATCTGATTGCCCGGTCTAATATTTCATCAGAGTCCAGGCTGGGAGCTAATTCTCTGCCAATATCATATACCAGGCTCAGATGATGTTCCTCTGTCGCTATGGCTTCATATAAACGCGCATTCTCTATCGCGATCGCAGCTTGGTCCCCTAATAGCCGCAGCATCCTGATATCAGATTCCGATAATGCTCCTGGCTGAGTATGAGATACATTCATCACACCGACCACCCGATCACCGATCTTTAAAGGTAAACCGATGATTGAACCTGTCCAAGAACCTGGTGTCCCAACATACAGAGGATGGGAGCGCATATCAGATACGAGAATTGGATTCCCGGATTGCGCAACGGTCATCGTCAAACCGCCGGATCGGGGATTCGAAAACGGTTGACTCCTTTTGCCATCCCCCCAAAGGGCGGTCCCAAAGATGAGTTTGGACCCATTCTCGGATTGATACAGGAAAATGTGGCAATTTCTCATCCCAGGGACCAAGTCCAGCGCACATTGCGCGATGGTATCGAGCACTTCCTTTAAATCTAGGCTAGCAGTCAAGGTCAAACTTGCCTGCCGTAAATTTTCCATTTGAGCGATATTTCTCATCTCCCCCAACTTTCTTGCGCTGATGTCCTCAATAGTACCATCAATCCAGGATCCTTCTCCCGATTGATCATCTTCAACAAGCCTGGCATTAATCGAAGCCCAAAAACTTGCACCCTCAATTTCCTTCAGTTGGATTTCTACTCCATTTACCGTACCCCTCAACTCTAAATCATGAAGAAATTCATTCCAATCACTTTGATTCAGGTACAGGTCTTGCATCTCTATCCCCAACAAATCTTCTATCGCTCCATACCCGAAGATTTCCAGGAATTCGGAATTTGCCAACAGGAATTTTCCTGGTGGATCACATGTTATCCGGAAAATGCCCAGGGGGATATTCTCGACAAGTGATTGAAGATCCATCTCGCTCTCTATCTGCTGTCCTTGGTGGGAGTTCAATGTCAAAACTGATTTCGGCATTCCCCACCATTTAATAGAATGTGATTATGTTCAGCCATCAATTAATATGGCAGGGTTTTGATTATAGTCACACAATTATCGATTCGCTATCAAAAACCCTAACTGAAATGTTATCTTCAGCTATCAGAATTGAAAAGGTAAGATTCAGGTCGATGCAGTGCATGATTCAGGCCAATTCTTTCACCAAATATAAATCCCCACGCTGAAACCCACGCCCCAGGTAATATTGGCGGGTTCCTACTGCTGCGATCACAGCCAATCGGCTGTATCCCATCTCACGTGCTATCGTTTCCGCTTCTTCCAGCAAAGATGTCCCCAATCCGGTATGCTGGGCTTTCCCAACTTGCTTTTCACCAACCTTCAATGATTGCCCGTATACATGAACTTCGCGAATGATCGCCGCCTGGTCTAAATCAGGCAAACCAGAATCAGGCGATTTCGAACCTGGGAGAGATAGACGGAGAAAACCGGCCAGTTTATCATCAGCAGTGTTATAGGAGATGAAATGCTCTTCCACATCTCTGCTGTAGTAAACCAGATCATCACGCTGAAGTTCGTTTGGGCTAATGGTTTCTTTTCTCACTTCGCGACAGCGCACACATTGGCAGCGCGTAGCGCGCTTTTTCATCTCTGCCTGGATATCCTGACGCAAGCTTGTGCGTTTATTCCCCGCAACCACATTCGTTGAAGGGATATCCCGGATTACCCGGTTCACCCGGCAGTAGCGAGGGATGCTGGTTTTGATGCCTGCAATAAGGTCGATCAATTCACTCGTTGAGTAGGGTTTGAACTCCCCTCGCTGCCAGTATTCATACAGCTCCGCGTTTGCCAGCAGCTGGTTCGGGTAAATCTTGAGTTCATCTGGACAGAGATCAACCCATAAACGCTGGAAATCCTCCCGGTCAGAGTCGAGCGTGGCTCCATATAAGTTTGGCATCCAATGCAGGACGATCTTAAATCCAGCTGCTCTAAGCAGCTGCACAGCGTGCCTTGTTTCTTCGACGGTATGCCCACGTTTATTCAATTCCAGTATGCGGTCGTCGAGACTCTGCGCGCCGAGTTGAACTTTTGTCACTCCCAAATACCTCAGCCAGGCCAATTCTTCTCGATCAATATGGTCTGGTCGAGTTTCAATGACTAATCCAACGTTGCGGTGTCCTGCGGTTTCATTGACCAATTGCGCACCCTGAAGAGTCTGCGAATTGACTCCGTTCAAGGCTTCAAAACAACGCAAAATAAACCATTCCTGGTAATCCCGTCGGTAGGCACTCCAGGTCCCACCCAAGATAAGCAGCTCCACCTTATCAGTTGGATGCCCGACAGCTTGAAGTGCCTCCACTCGCGCCCGTGCTTGCTCGAATGGATCGAACTTATGGTGAAGGCCGCGCATGGCTCCTGGCTCATCCGGCAAGTAGCTTTTTGGCATGCGCACATCTGTCGGGCAGAAAATGCATTTCCCCGGGCAGGGATATGGCTTAGTCAATACTGTCACCACGGTGACCCCGGATAGCGTGCGTATCGGTTTCATCCGTATGCGGGCTAAAAGATTGGGGTCTGGTTTCCATTCTCCAGTCTGAACAAGTTGAGTGTATGCTGCCACAAGAACACTCTTCCCCAAGTAGCCATCCCCACCTGGCAATGGGTACTTGCGAACCGCGTCCTCGACATGAAGTCCTGAGCGGACCTGCTCCAACACACGTTGTGCAAGACCGAGCTTCTCAGGTGAATAATTTCGTGTCAGCATCCAGTTCTGATTGTCCATCTAAAATTACCGATATCTTATTAATGACTTGAAGCTTGTATAATCAATCTGGCTTTTCTTGCCTTTATAATATGCTTGTGAATGAAAAAACCAAAGATCAACTAATTGATCTCAATCGTACATTCTACCAGACCTTCGCCCATGAATTCTCTGCCACTCGCCAGAGATTACAGCCTGGAGTGCAACGTATACTAAACCAGATTACCAGCCATGAGAGCGTTTTAGACCTGGGTTGCGGAAACGGAGCGTTGGGCAAAGAATTATTCATCAGGGGACACAAAGGTCAATATGTCGGTTTGGACTCTAACGCCGACCTCTTGAATATCGCAAGAGAAAATCTACCTGAGCTGAGTTCAGTTTCCTTGATCCAAAAAGACCTCACGTCTCCCGCTTGGGATACCGACCTGCCAGTCAAGCAATATGACATCATCCTGGCTTTCGCCGTTTTACATCATATTCCAGGAGCGGCACTGCGGAAGCAGGTAATAGAGATGATCAAGTCATTATCTGTCCTTGAGGGTCGCTTCATCCATTCGGAATGGCAATTTCTAAACAGCCCGCGTCTCCGCAAGCGCATCCAACCTTGGGATAAGGTCGGTCTGAAATTGGATCAAGTAGAGGCAGGAGATTTTCTAATCGATTGGCGCCAGGGAGGACAAGGTTTTCGCTATGTCCATCACTTTGATATCAGAGAGTTAGAATCGTTAACCGTAGAGACTGGTTTTAAGATCTTGGAGACCTTTTTTTCTGATGGCGAAGGGGGCAATCTTGGCTTATACCAGATTTGGAAGAGAGTATAATTACCCAGCAAATCCACTTTTTATATCTTAAAAAATAGTAAGTTGTTTATGCGCATTTTGATCATCTCCGATATCCATGCCAATCTAACTGCCTTGGATGCTGTCCTAAATGACGCCAGGCAGATAGATGCTGTTTGGTGTCTTGGCGATCTAGTTGGTTATGGACCTGATCCAAATGAATGCGTTGAACGTGTCCAGCAGCTGCAGAATCTTGTTTGCTTGATCGGGAATCATGATGCAGCTGTTTCAGGAGATATCGAGATCGCCACATTCAACAATGAAGCCCGGTTGGCTGTGATTTGGACACAGAGTGTGATAGAACCAGCTCATCTAGAGTTTCTCCGCGCCTTATCTCCCCAGACAGTAATTGGTTCTGTATCTTTAGCCCATGGCAGCCCACGCCAGCCGATCTGGGAATATCTACTGGATACCCACACTGCCTTCCAAAATTTCGATCACTTTGATACTCCATTCTGTTTCGTCGGTCATAGTCATTTACCAGTGGTTTTCCAGATGCAAGCCGAAAAGAGAACAGCTGAACTCACCATCCCACAGATAAACAGTTCCTTAAACATGAATCCTCGAGCAATATATAATCCGGGCTCTGTGGGCCAGCCGCGCGATCGGGACCCACGGGCAGCTTACGCAATCTTTGATTCGGTACGGCAGACCTGGAATTACCACCGAGTTCCATACGATATCCAAAGTGTTCAAGATAGGATGCAATCCGCAAATCTACCCCAGCGTCATATTCAGCGATTAAGTGCGGGATGGTAACACTAATCAATCACTGGTGACCGGGGAATTATCCAAGGGAACTTATCCCCATTATTCGGCGTCATTAAAGGGAAATTATCCTGGAGGATAGACAATGAATAATAAAATGCTTATATCCATAGGTTTGTTCGCTCTCTTACTCGGAGCATGCGCTTCTCCACAACGTTCCGCTGTTGCACCAATGGAGGCCGGCTTCTCCGAGGAAGTGTTTTATGACGAAGCCCCGGCCGCTGAACCAAGAGCCTTCAATACGGCATCCTCATTTGATACCAGTTCTGTCCAAGTCAATGATCGCATCGTAGTAAAGAATGCCAGACTGGAGTTGGTCGTCATTGCACCGGATGAATCAATGGAGAAGATCAGCCGTATGGCGGAAGAGATGGGCGGCTTTGTAGTTAGCGCCAATCTCTATAAGACTCATACTTCGGATGGTCAGGAAGTCCCCAGGGCAGCGATTACTATTCGCGTACCGTCTGAAAATCTTGTTGAAGCCCTCTCAAGGATCGAGGCCGAAAGCGACCGTCTACCAATCACCAAGAATATCCAGAGTCAGGATGTAACCAGCGAATACACCGATCTCCAGTCACGCTTGAAGAATTTAGAGGCAGCAGAAACCCAGTTGTTGGATATCATGGATTCCGCGAATAGGACAGAAGATGTCTTGAACGTATTTGACCAGTTAACCCGGGTAGGTGAGCAAATCGAGGTCATCAAGGGACAGATCAAATATTTTGAGGAATCTGCCAGATTATCGGCGATTAGCGTGGAATTAATTCCCAATGAGGTCGTCCACCGATCACGATTGGCGGCTGGGAGCCTGTCGGTGTAATCAAAGATGCAATTCAATCTCTGATCGGTGCCCTTCAAGGTCTGGTGAATATTGCCATCTGGATAGGTCTCCTCGTCATGCCAATACTTCTCATCATCGGAATTCCTTTATACTTTATCATCCGTGGGCTAAGAAACTGGCGTCAGCGTCGGAAGCAACAGCGAGAATCGGAGGCTGTGGAAACACCCAAAGGGATCAACCCAGAAGAATAATATCTATCCCAAAATAAATGCTAAGCACCCCATTTCTGTTTTGATCTGAATTGTGGGTATTTTTTATTCAAATCGAAGATGCAATTTCGTGACAACAGGTATAATTCCTCACCAATGAAAGAATTGATAAAAAATGCCTGGAATCTGTTCGGAGTCCGGATATCAGATGCCCAGCGATCCGCATTTGAAATTTATGAACAACAGCTGATCGAATGGAACGCTCGTATTAATCTCACCGCGATTGATGACCCAAAACAGATCAGGGTCAAACATTTCCTCGATTCGCTTTCCTGTACTTTGGCAATGCGCAGCACACCCACAGATAGGGTTATCGACGTTGGTACTGGTGCGGGTTTTCCTGGGTTACCATTGAAGATCATTTGCCCAAGCATTAACCTGACCCTGATTGAGTCCGTTAGTAAAAAAGCTGCTTTTTGTAAACACGTCTGCCAGATGATTAATTTAGCTGATGTTGAGGTTCTTCAGGAACGTGCTGAGTCAACAGCTGCGCGTCCAGATTTTCGGGAAATGGGTGACTGGGCAATCGCCAGAGCAGTTGCAACATTACCAGTGCTGGTTGAATACCTGTTACCACTCGTACGCGTGGGAGGCCATGCTGTGGCGATGAAGGGTGAAAGCGGTCCAGCAGAAGCTCAATCTGCCGAACAGGCAATTCATATTTTGGGTGGTCAAATCCAACAACTTATTCCAATTACTCTTCCCGGAGTAGAGGAACAGCGTTATTTAGTGGTAATCGAAAAAATAGCTGCTACGCCAGATCGCTATCCCCGTCGGATCGGCATCCCAGCCAAAAGACCCCTGAGAGCAGATTGATTTTCCAATTTTCAGAGTTCAAGACACAAAGATCAAGTCTCTAGCTTAACCCTTCCATCACTTACTTTCCAAACTTTCGCTTTTCCCACAAATTCATGGTTAAATAATTCCAGGTCTGTAGTTGTTAAAAGAGTCTGCCCGTTGTTCGTCAATCGATCAAGCAAATCCTCACGTCTGGTTGGATCCAGCTCAGCCAGGGCTTCATCCAGCAACAACACCGGGGAATGGTTCGTTCTCTCTTTCATCCAGGCCAATTCAGCAATTTTCAGAGATAGCATCGCTGTTCGTACCTGTCCTCGCGAACCGTAAACTCCCAGGTCGATCCCATTTTCCAGGAATCGCAGCTCATCCCGATGAGGTCCAATAGTAGTTGCTCCCCGGGCAATATCCGCACTTCGCTGATTCTTCAATCGTTGGGTGAATCCCTTTTGGATATCATCTATTGATAACCCCCTTCGATCAACTGGATCTTCGATCGGGAGCGAGAATTGGCCAGGATTTTGGGGTAAGGGATCGTATGCCGGTTGGTAAGACAAACGTAGGATCGCTTCCCCTCTGGTTAATTCCCTATGGTTGCGGGCCGCGATTCGCACCAAATCTTGGATGGTGTGGATTCGGCCATAGATCAACTCTGATCCTTTTGAAACCAGCAGCTCATCCCAATAATCAAGTTGATCAACGTCACCGCCGAATTCTTGAAGCTGTTTCAGCAATGCGTTTCGCTGGGAAAGGGTCTGCGAGTAATCTGCCAAAGTGCGCCCGAATCCAGGCACGACTTGAGACATTGCCAGGTTGAGAAAACGACGGCGCTCCTCAGGTGCTCCTTCAATCACCTCTACCATCTGTGGTAAAAACAGGACAGCCATGAAATGGCCAACCGCCTGACCCATTTTCATCTTCGTGCCGTCCAGTAAAATTTCCTTGCGTATACGAGAAGAGCCATTTATCCCATTGGTTTCTTTGATGATGCGAACTTCTAAACGGTGCTGTTCAGATTCTCTTTCAAATTGGGCTACTATCCGGCCAACAGCCAGAGATTCCCGCGCGGCTAGGAAGTTGACCAATTCTCGATCATGGAAAGCATGAAAAGAGGTGAATGTAGCCAAATAATATATCGCTTCCAACAAGCAAGTTTTTCCTTGGCCGTTTGCCCCCACCACCAATACCGGTCCATTCGGCACATCTAAATCAAGCCGTGTAAAATTGCGAAAATTAGTCAGTGAAAGATGGGTGATGTGCATATTTCAAGCAAATGCCACGGAGAGTTTGACCCCGTGGCAGCCATTTAATAGATATTTCGCTACAAAAGTCCTCAGTCAGCAGGAGCTATTTGGGTTGTCTCACCCTCGATCTGCCAAACTTTATCAGCACGATCGACAAAAAGTACTCCATCCAGGTGATCGACCTCATGCTGGAATATCCGTGCCAGCCATCCGCTGGCCTTAATTTTTAACGGCTGACCGCGACGATTGAATCCTTTAACTGTTACGCTTATCGGCCGTTCAACATCCCCGACTATCCGCGGTAGCGATAAACAACCTTCAGTACCAAAATCTTGATCGGATGAAAAGCGGGTGATCTTCGGGTTAACCATTATGGAAAGTTTAGGTGGTGTTTCTTCATCCTCACTCTCATTAAATTCAACCACGATCACGCGGAGAGGTGCATTTACCTGAGGGGCAGCTAGCCCCACACCAGGCGCTACCCGCATCGTATCGACCATATCATCGATCAGCGTTTGCAGCTCCGCTCCAAATGAAGTTACTTTGCGCGCTTTTCCCCGCAAGATCTTGTCAGGGACAGTGATAATCTCACGAATAGCCATCAGGCCCTAATTCTACCCCGAAATCGTCATCATATTCATCAAAATAATCATCATCGTCCAGTTCTTCTGTGTTCTGGTGGTACACCTCGAGCACATCCACAAACCGTTTCCTTTGTTTCGAGGCATCAATTTGTTCCTTCTCACGTCGCAGGGCGTATATCCGGTTGAATATATCTTGCTGGATCCGGGCGGGTTCATGCACATTTCTAAACACGAATTGGGTTTCCCCGACATTTATCGTCACCAAACCATAATTCAGCAGATAACCAAACAGACCCACTCTTTCGTGTTCCAGACTGAGAATATTTTCAACTGGCGCAGCTTTTTTCACTTCCGTGCCCAGCGGTTTACGTTCAATATCAATGATGTGTTTATCAGTCACTTGGTAGATATCATTTCGCCAGTCCACATACCGATAAATCCACCAGGGGATGAGTACAAAAAGGATGAATGCCATAAACAACACCAATATAGTCTCTGCTAATTGAGCTGTAATTTGTCCTGCAGTAAATACACTGATTATGAATCCCATACCTAATAGGACTACGATTATCAAAACCGTCGGTAGCCATATCTTGCCGAATAATGTTGGCCAGTATTTGCGGTAAGTGATTACATTGTCTTCTTCAAATCGCATCGTGAAGATATTGCCGAAATAATTCTGCCAGATACTTCTCTTCTGCTCTCGATCACCTGCGGAAGGTTCTTGCGCGCCTCCATCAATATTCGGTGCAAGCTTTTCTCCATTTTCCCAACCCAAGCGTTGCCGGATTTCTTGATCGATCTCCCGCTTTTCTCTGCGTTCTGAGCCCTTTTGAATACGCTCGCGGTACTCATCAATGAACTCGACCATACGATTTGGATCTCTCATTTTGCGAAATGTTATCTTACCGGTGAAGGTCTTAACAATGACACTGCCATAATGAAATAAGCGGCCAAAAAAGCTGGTGGTCGTATTTACCGCCAATATTGTTGTCAATGGTGCTTCGTCCCTGCTCTCGTAAAAAAAGATCACTTTTTCGATCCAAACCACTCGTTGATCGGTGACGATATAGTAATCATTACCCCAATCGATCCATTTCCAGATGCCCCAAAGCACACCGAAAAAAGCTAAACCCATTGAACAGGCAGCACCGGTTGTCCAAATCGTTGTCGAAACATTTGTGGCGGATACCGCGAAGATTATCGCTAATGCTGCCAGGAAGAAGATTATTGGACCAATCAAACTGAATACGAAAACCACTTCATGTTTACGGGCAACATATGCGATCAGCTCTTCTTCTCCCACCCATTTAAATTTGCGAGTTCTTACCAACCACTGGCTTTCTGGACTGCGGGCGAGCCAGGATTTTATTTGCGGAAATTCAGATAGCAACTGGTAGAACTCTGCTCCCTCCAGATGAAGCAACTCGGTCGCCTTATCTGTGGTGATATATGCATTCTCGGTATGCCCGTAGAGCATTGTTTCCTCGAGAAAATATTCCCCAGGGTGAATTCGCTCTTGGTCGCTATCTTCTACCTCGCCAGCGATGAAAAGACTTCCAGATTGGACAATGTAGAAATCGTCCTCCGCTTCGCGATCCTTGAAGAGAGGCTGCCACGGCTCGAGTCTTAATATCTTGAATCTCGAGGCAATAGTTGCCAGCTGGTCATCGTCAAGGTCATTAAAGATCTCAACGAGATTCAAGGATCGCAAAATTTGATCACTCTCTGGGGTCATAGACTCATTTTAGCACGAACCGAAAAAATCGGGGTGACCCTAATAAGTGATAGAATTTACAAAACATTCATACGCGAGGTACAAAACAAATGCCCATTCATTTTGGGACCGATGGTTGGCGGGCTGTAATTTCGGACACATTCACTTTTCATAACCTGCGATTGGTAACGCAAGCCATCGCTGATGCAATTAAATCCGATACATGGAATGATGGCAGTCCAGTGGGAAAGACACCTGATCTCGATAAAATGGTGGTAGGTTTCGATACCCGTTTTCTTTCTGACCGTTATGCAGGTGAGGTCGCGCGAGTCCTGGCGGGTAATGGTTATACAGTTTTCCTGACTCAAGGCGATGCTCCGACACCTGCGATCTCATATATCGTTCGCCATATGGGGGCGATTGCTGGCGTGGTGATAACCGCCTCCCATAATGCGCCTCGCTACAATGGTGTCAAACTGAAAGCCTCGTATGGTGGTTCGGCCTTACGAGAACAGTGTCGCCGGGTAGAAGTTTACCTCAATGATAATGAGGAACGCGGCCGGGGACCAAACATGATGGATTACCAACACGCTCGAAAATCAGGTTTGCTTCAGCTTTTTAATCCTCTTCCTGATTATTACGCGCATTTACGCCAGTTGATCAATTTCGATGCCATCGCGGATAACCCTCAACGCATTGTTGTTGATTCGATGTATGGCTCAGGTCGGGGCATAATCAAAGGCATCCTCAAAGGGACTGGTTGCGAAGTCCGTGAAATCCGGGGAGATATGAACCCCGGGTTTGGCGGTGTGCATCCCGAACCGATTTCTCGCTATTTAGGTACCCTCGCGGGAGCGATCAGCACGGGTATGGGTGACATGGGCGTAGCCACGGATGGTGATGGAGACCGTATTGGAGCAATGGATGAGCGGGGAAATTATATCGACCCACACAAAATCATGGCCTTGGCGATGAGATATTTGGTAGAAGAAAGAGGTTGGCGCGGTCCTGCAGTACGTACTGTGTCGACTACGCGGATGATCGATCGCCTGGCACAAGATTATGATTTACCTGTCTACGAAACACCAGTTGGATTCAACTATATCGCCGAATACATGCTTAAAGAAGACATCTTGATTGGTGGAGAGGAATCTGGTGGCATATCATTCCGGGGTCATATCCCGGAAGGAGATGGAGCCTTAATGGCCTTATTGTTAATCGAAATGGTAGCAACTTTGGGAACTTCCTTGTACGAATTAGTTGAAGACTTAGTCAACAAATATGGTCCGGTGCATTATCAGCGCACAGACTTGCGTTTGAGCCATCCAATTTCCAAAGAACAGATGAGTCGCCAGCTGACGGAAGAAACGCCACCTGAGATCGGTGGCGAAAAAGTGATTGAAGTTCAATCCCTTGATGGGGTGAAATTTATCCTGGATGATGATTCCTGGTTGCTGATTCGTCCTTCTGGAACTGAACCGGTGTTGCGAGTTTACGCTGAAGGGCGCACTCCCGAGATGGTTCAAGACCTGCTCAAATTTGGTGAGCAGGTTGCTGCGGGCACAACCTGACGATTACAAGCAGAGACTCTTACAAGGGTGAAGATTAAATAAAGGATGATGCCTGATTCGCAAGCATCATCCTTTATACTTACTTTAACTTGCTGTTCGCAATCGCCTGGCTAAGAAAATAACCACAACTAATACCAATGCCAGGCCAACCATTGCTGGGATACCCACATCTTCAGCAAACCCGGTATCTGGGAGAGCAGAGGCAGTCGGAGTTGGAGTCAATCTTCCAGCGGCCGCCTCCGTCAATAAGGCAGACACAGTGGCAGTCCTGTCGATAGTCGGAGAAACTACTACCTGTGTGGGTTGAGCAATTACCAGTGTTGGAGAGGCGCTCGCTGTTGCTGTCGGCGGGAGGGGTGTAACCGTCGGTGTTGCAGTGAATTTTGCAGCTAAGCCGGTTTCAACAGCTGCCTGTGCCAATTGGGTGTTTTGAGCATCTATTGCTGCGACTTGAGTGGCTCGGTCGTTGCGCTGTTGAGGGGCGTATACCAGGGCATAGAGCGCCAAGCAAATCAAGGACAACAGCATCACACCCCCAATAATCCCTGCTACGATATAAAATGTGCGATTCGCTGATTCTTCTGGGGCAGACGAATCTTCCGAGTCTAATTCGAATTCGTTGTCATCTAGATCCATATCTTCAAATGCCATTGTCCATTCTCCTCCTATTTGTCACGGTGACAAATGGTATTCCACTTACCCATTTTTACTCTAAAACATCAAGGTTTACCAGTGGCAATTTTACTTTTATACTATTTTCAAGTTCAACCTCAGCTGAAGTTGTTTTGATACCATTGGGAAGTGCTTCCAAACCAGGCATTAATGAGATCAAAGTACCGATTTGGGATTGGTATGGTGCCCGTACGATCCTGACCTTCTGACCTGGTGAAAACAATGTCGCATCCCTCGGTTCATGGACCATTTGGTTAACTGGTAAAGAAATGAATACCTCCGGTCGTTGATTTGCGTAACGATCCAATTTTTCCGCATTGACTGCAATTTCCCGGCGATCGCTGGTGATTAACAGGTTGAAAGCAGATGAATTGATCGGCAATAGACCGAATCCTTCAATGATTACTATTGGTAAAGATATCTCCTCCGCCAGTGAGATTAATGAGGCAGCCATACTGGATAATATTAATCCTCGTAAAGGCAATTCAGCTGCCGCATGGAGCACTTGTTCATCTCCGCAATATCCTGCAAACGCGACTGTTCCACGCAAATCAATATCGAGTTGATCTACAGTCAAGATATCTTCCGCCTTCTTAATCAACACCCGCAGCAGTCCAAAATTAATCTGACCGTTGCCCCATACCCCCTGAACCAGAGCACCAATTGACTCGACTACCGCACCGCGACCTGGTATTAACGAAACAACCTCCCCTGGTAAACCAGCTAATAACTGGAATGGTTCAACGTCTTCTTCGATTAAGATTTTTCCCCGTCCGGTTAGGATTAACTTGCCAGAACAAGGAGCTCTGACCACTCGTTTCCCCCAACCCACTGGTCCGGCGAGCACATCACCTTCAGATACCAATTCACCAGCTTCGCGTTCAAGATATCGATCAGCATCGCCAATTCCCACACCTAAACCACGCGCCAAATCCAATAAAACATGCCGCGGTTCCAGGTTTACCTCTCCGACAACATCAACTGCAGAAACGTTTTGACCTTTTCGCACCAAGACTCGCCCAGTAATTGGTAATAACCGGTGTCTGCGAATCCTGGTCATGGGCAAGATGTGCACAACTGGTGCTAACATATCACACTTTTACCATCCAAATATTAAATGACTAGCTTAAAATCCTGAACCTCTGGTTGCAATATTGATTCCAAAAGCCAATTCTAACCTCCTAAAGTCCATAACCACTTTTTATATAGATCCTGTCTTCGGCTGGGATCTCTGGGCAGGCGAATTGGGCGTCCACGCGCATCAATAACCACACCCAGAACACCTCCCACGACACGCACACCACCACCACGTCCCGGACCACCCATACCAACATCCGAGCGATGCAAAGGCTGCAGCCGCAATCTAGCTGCTTCTCCCAAAGGAATTGGCAGCGCTTCTAAGGTGCCCTGTTTGATATCAAAACTTGTCTCATCCCCAGATTCATAAGTGACATGTAAGCGAAGAATTGGTGTCCCTGGACGTGTATTCGAGATCGGGGTGATCACCGTGGCTAAGCTCAGAAATGCGCTTGATTCGAGCACTTGCACCGAGAGACAAGGATTGATCGGTGCAGCTGCACCGAGTGCAGCTGCAAGGTGGCTTTGGTCTAAAACGATTGTCGTGATGCTCATTGGCTGAACCGCATCTAATAGAGTCAAGAGGCTTTGTCCAGCTGAGGGTGCCTTGGTGAGCACACTCCCTGTCGCCAGGATCGGTTCAAACCAGGGCAGCATGTCTATCCCTGATCGACCAATTTTCTTGGGGAAACCATCTTTTGCAGCAAAAATCGCCCTGCGGATCGCCTGGCGAGCCAAAGCCTGTTCGATCGCCAGGTCTTCGGTTGAAACGGGCAGGCTGGCAGGGTGAATCTTCTTATTGAAGATATAATCCCGGATGTATTCCTCTCCCACTTCCAATGGGATCCAACGCTGGATATCTTCGATTGAAGCATTTTCGAGTAGACCCGGAATCCCCATCCCTAAACCATACTCTGGGAAAACACCCAAACTCAATTCACCATCGAAAGCCGCCGCGATTGTCGTTGCTGAGGCACCGACATCGATCCCTAAAACACCTTTGGCAGGATCATAAACTTTACTCAGGAACTGAATTATCCTGCCGAAGGCGGTGGAGGTCGGTGTCAATCTCATACCCGACCATTCATCCAGATTGCCAACCCCAGGTATGTGTGTCGAACGGATCGAACGGAAAATCTCAGCCATTCTGGTTTGAGCTGGGGAAAGTTGTTCGATCTCGATAGCTGGGCGTACATTCGGAGCAAAGTAATGTTTTGTCAGAGTGCCCAGTCTGGTCTCCACCACTTCATTCAACGCTTGATTGCCAGCAAACAAGATTTCCGGTCTCTGCTCCTGTGCCATCAAAGAACAAGCCAGACCAACAGATTCAACCATCCGGATGACAGAATTCGTGGCACCATTTTCGGTACCCCCAGCGATGACGATCACATCAGGTCTTTGACTCAATATCAGGTCAAGACGCTCTTCCGGCTTCTTGCGATCATTAAGCCCGAGGGTACCGACCACCTGTGCATAAGTGGTTGAAACCAAACGTTGTACGCTCGCTAAAGAGATATCCTCTAGCAATCCCACCGCGATGACCTGCAATGGGGGACCAGCCGACAAGGTCCCCACAAACATATCAATACCTGATCCATCCAGTTTACTGGGGACGATCAGCCGGTCATCATCGCCAATTAACTCACGACCAGTAATATCTTCCAAACGTGTGATTGCCCGGTTGACCCCCTCACCGATATGATTATAAGGAGCTTGTGCAGTCGTTCTGGCGGTTCCGATTGCCAAAAACCGGTAGCGTCCCTCAACCACATCAAATAGAACCGCGCGAGTGTTGACTTCGCCAACATCTACCGCCAATAAAGAGGTACCAGACTGATCAGTGGATTCCATATTCTCTATAACTTAACCAATTAATAATCCAAATATCTCTCTAATGAAATCAACTAAAAATAAAACACGGCCAATTAATGCTGTCAAGGCAGCGCTGAGAATGCCTGCGAATAAAAACCCGAAAGTGAGCGCGATAAAGACTTGACCAATCTGCCCCAATCCATCTATCCAGGTTTGGAATTGAGTCTTTTCGCTGGCTTGAGTATATTTCCCGAATTGAAAATACGCCAACGTCGCTACTGTTCCAATCAGGATGATAATCCCATTCACCAGGCGCAATCCCACGTTCGCATCGAAAGCCTGATTGGACTGCACAGCAAATAAATTCATCGAGGCGAGAACTTGGGGGATTAAAGTTCCGGTAACTGCCCCGCCAATCGCTGCAGCAGCGCTTACTCCCACAAGGTAAGACATGGGGAGATTTCCAATGAAGGCGAATCTCGGAGATATTTTCGAAAACAATAAACCAGCCAAGATAAGTGGGAACAAAGCAAGAATTTGTTCACTTCTATTGTTGATGAAAATCGGAACGAACAGGCGTGGCAGGATGATGTTATAGATGGTAACCACTGCTACAAAGCCTGCTGAGACCCCAATAAACATATGCAAAGTGATTCTGAAAAGCGGGTTATCCCCTATCAGATAACTAAACACCAGGAGGGTAAGGACGAAACCCAGGAATGCTCCGATCCAATCAGCCAGGTTCATCGTTTTACCTTTTCTTGACCACGAGCTGTTCGGGATAACTCGGGGATCACGTAATAACCTAAACCACCAACCAGGATCAGCAAGGCTGCCACGAATGTCCCCATCCCGAACGCATCCCAAAACTTGCCTGGAAAATCATCACCACCCATGATACGCGCATAGGCAGCCCCGCCTCGCAGGCCAACCACCAGACCATTTACAGGTTGGGGGGAACTCTCATAATATGGTCTTACAACCGGTTCCAGTTGGGCACTGGTAATCAAAACAAAGCTCGTCAACACCTGGGGATTAGTTATCGTTGGACTCAATTGTTCAATCCACATTCGAGCTGTGTCGGGATCATCAACAAGTAAAATGATCATTGAGTAGTCAGTGATCTGACTAATCCCCGCCGTGGCAGGCAACCCGTTTCTTTCTTCAGTCTCCCAGGCTGATAAGCCATCTATCGTAAAAGGTATGGTTCCTTGCGGATTTTCAATAAAACTAAGCAACCCAACTGCTCCCCCAGGAATATAACCAAGATTGACATACTCTAATCCGTAAATTAATATTTGATCGGATTGGAATGATTGGATAAAGCGCTCCGCAAGGATAGGACCACTTGGAGATGTGGAAATCAAAGTCAATAGGGCACCCTCGCTCAGCAAGTGATCGAAGACGGGTTTAGCTGCAGTATCCAACTCAGCAGCTAAACCTGGCTCAAAGTCAAAACCAACCAATACACGCGCATTTTCCGGCAGTTGACTGATCAATCGATTGACTTCTGCACTCCCTTCATCATAATCAGGTAATGGCATTTCCGGGGTGGCAAAGACGATAGGCCACAAGATAGCCATCAATAAAACCAAAGCAATACCCCAGCGCAGCATATGCCGCTGGGAAATCGATCTGCTTTGTGGTATAGGTTGGGGTTGACCCTCATCCTCCAACAAGCTATTCAACAGGTCAATATGCGCCCGTTGGCTTGTAGAGACTTTCAATTTGGCTGAATAGGTCCGAGGTTTACGGACACGCGCCGCCCCAGGTTCCGCGGACAAAACCCCCTTCAAACCTGCCAGCGGTCCAGCATTTTCACGGTCCCCAGCGATTTTTGGAGGTGTTGGATCGCCCTGTGAGACATCCTTTTCCCCACCGTCTAAGGGTACCTCTTCAGGCCTTTCGCCTTCAAGGAGGTCTTGAGTCTCTTCCTCTATTAAGGCGTCATTCAACCAATGCGGAATATCTTGTGATTCATTAATCTCTTGATCTGGTAAAAACGGTGCAGCTGGTGAGACCTCACCGACTGTAGCTTCTCCATCACCAGATACTCCGGTCATCCAATCAGAAATCGCATCTGCTGGTTTTCCTAGCTCGGAATCCGAATCAAGTGGTTCTTCGTTTTCTATCTCCTTCGATTGCTGCAGTTCACTTAGCCAATCTGGCACATTTGAATCAGATCCATGCCCTCCCAATCCGCTCTGGTTATCTCCGATCCCTGGGACACTCAATGATTCTGAATCAGCCGAGCCTCCTTCCTGCGGATGCAAATGAGCCAGACAGAAATCACAAAACTTATTGTCAATTGGATTCGTTTTCCCGCACAATGGACAGTAAATTTCTTCCATTAATTTCCCCCGTATGGTCTATCAGCGCCCATTAAAATCCGGAGACCTGCAGCGATAATTCCCAAGGACACTCCTAGCAATATTCCACGCGCACCCGCAACTGCTGGCACTTTACCGATCCAGATCCTTAATTCGGCCAAGCCAGGAATATCGATACCAAATAATGGACCAGTCATCAAAAGGATGACAACAGCCGTAGCTATGAAAACAATTGAGAGCAGGTTGGGTTTCCGCCGTAATAGACGTACTCCGGCATAAATTAACACCACAGACAGGATGCCCATCAAACTGGCTTCAATTGGTATCAGGATGTAGTTAAAAATCCACAACGAGTACGGATCGGTTGGTCCGAACCAGCCTGCTACACCCAAAGTAATTGTTAGTCCTGCTAATAAGGCTATGCTGTTAACCCGATTAGGTTGATCGGTTGTGGATTTTCGCCAGTGGACGATAAAAAGATTAACAACCCCAATTAATAAAGCAGTTGCCACAAGGATAGTTGCCCATTCAAGTAAAACGATTCTCAGGTTAACCAGCAGATCAAACTGCAGGAAATAGCCCAAGAGGACAACTATTCCTACTCCAATCGCGATGGCAGTATAGACCAGATTTCTCACAGCACACTAAAAAGTTTCAGGATGGCACCAATCACGATCAACCCAATTATTACCCAACGCAGTATATCTTGCGCGTACAGGCTGGCGATATGCATCGGACCAGCACCAAGATAAGCGCCACCAGCATAAGTTTCTTCACCGATCAAGGGTTCTTGAGCGGCGGCGAATAATACAGCCTGACCAGTCAAATTATCTGTTCCGCCCAGCGTCATACCATCCCTACGCTCGGCTGCATCAGTTATCAATGCAACTTCGTTGCCAAAGCTGCCAATTAGTAAATTCGCACCGATATCCTCCTCTTGGATGAACGAGAGGGTACCAGCAGCGTAAGAATAAGGTGTCAGTCCGGTGATCCTTCCTCGCATTGGATCAGATTCCACACCAAGGTATTTTGCTGCAGCATGTTGGGTATCTTGTGAAAGGATACCCAATGACCCCTCACCAGATGTAGCGACTGGGGGTCGATCGCTGATCGATGTTGATCGAGCAATACGATCCAATATACTCAATCCAACATAACCGATCGCACTTTGTGAGCTAAGTATTTGTCCTCTACCCAGAGAGATATGAAGACGGCTCCCAGCCTCAACTGCTAAACCAATCGCCCTATGTAAGCGCGTAAATGCCGGGATCTCCCGCAGCTTTCGCCCTTCTCTCTGCCGGAGAACCACCGAAACTGCGATCATTAAACCGAAGAACACCAGGACAAAAAATAAACCCAAGATATTGAGACTATCCACGATCAGGTTTCCTCTCGAAGGCAAGCTATAAATTCTTCCCGCTGACCATCATTCTCGAGCACACTTGTTAATGCGTTTAAATGCCCATCTGGCACAATACCATTCAAGATTGGTTGACCAACATAGACCACCTGGGCACCAATCAGTGTTAGTGGACCAGCTGCCTCGAGGAATGAAGCCACCAGGTTTTGTAACCCCCACCGGTGCAGGGTATTCGCCCATGCCCGCCAGATATGGTGGTTAGTATCCATTGTTGCAAGTATAGCACAAATCCCAATCCGTCCTTGACCGACAAAATCTTGGCTTGATTTTAAATCTATCGAAGAAAATGGTCAAGTAGGTTTGCAGATCTGTAGAGTTTTAATAATTTTAGATAAACAACCCATCAATTGTCTAAATATATGACAGGTCACAGGTGTTTTTGATGTCATATATTACTAGTTGGTTGGTTCTGATGGGACTAAACTATTAAATTAGAAAACCGGTCGGCATTCCTGACCTTCATGAAAACAAACGCCGGAAAGGCACGGCGTAATAAATTGAGTTCCGGAGAAATAATGATGAAACGCTCTATTATCACCGTTGATGGGACCGAGGCTGTCGCCCTGGTTGCCCATAAGGTAAATGAAGTTGTCGCGATTTATCCCATCACGCCATCGTCTGGTATGGGTGAATTTGCAGACGCCTGGTCGGCTGTTGGCAAGACCAATATCTGGGGAACGGTACCTTTGGTAGTTGAGATGCAATCAGAAGGTGGTGCTGCTGGAGCAGTACATGGAGCCCTTCAAGCAGGTGCATTGACCACAACCTTTACAGCATCTCAGGGTTTGTTGCTCATGATCCCCAATATGTACAAGATCGCCGGGGAGTTGACCTCTACCGTATTCCATGTTTCAGCACGTTCGCTAGCGGCTCAAGCACTCTCCATATTTGGCGATCATTCTGATGTCACTGCCACCAGATCCACGGGTTTTGCACTGTTGTCCTCCGGTTCTGTTCAAGAAGCTCATGATTTTGCATTGATCGCGCAGGCTGCAACGCTCGAATCTCGAGTACCCTTCTTACACTTCTTTGAAGGCTTTCGCGTATCGCATGAAGTGAATAAAATTGAACAGCTCACCGAAGAAGACATGCGGACGATGATAGACGATGAACTTGTCCGAGCTCACCGTTCCCGCAGATTGTCACCTGATTATCCAGTTTTGCGAGGCACCGCTCAAAACCCCGATGTTTATTTCCAGGCTCGCGAAACAGTTAACCCTTATTATGATGCATGTCCTGATATCGTTCAGAAAGCCATGGATAAATTTGCCAGTCTGACTGGACGGCAATATCACAACATGGATTATTATGGTGCGCCCGATGCAGAGCGAGTCATTGTGATGATGGGTTGTGGTGCAATAACTGCCTCTGAAACAGCAAATTCCCTCAACCAGGATGGGGAGAAGTTGGGAGTTTTAGCTGTACGCCTCTACCGCCCATTTCCAATAGGTGATTTTCTAAAATCGCTGCCCCCGACTGTAAAGACGATCGCAGTGCTCGACCGCACTAAAGAACCTGGTTCTACTGGGGAACCGCTCTTCCTGGACGTAAGCGCCGCGATCCAAATAGGAATGGAGAAAGGGATCGCAACCTTCTCTGAGAGACCGCGTATCATCGGTGGAAGGTATGGACTTTCATCCAAGGAATTTACCCCAGCCATGGTTAATGGCGTCTTTTCAGAAATGACCGAGAGTGAGCCAAAAAACAGCTTTACAGTCGGCATTATCGATGATGTCACCAACAACAGCATTGATTATGATCCTGGTTTCTCAATCGAGGACCCGCAAACTGTACGGGCGGTCTTTTTCGGTTTGGGATCTGATGGCACGGTTGGAGCCAATAAAAACTCGATCAAAATTATCGGCGAAGAAACTGAAAATTACGCCCAGGGATTTTTTGTTTACGACTCAAAGAAATCAGGTGCGATCACCATCTCACACCTTCGATTCGGTCCTCATCCGATCCGGGCCCCATATTTGATCGACAATGCAAATTTTGTCGCCTGCCACCAATTCACCTTCCTCGAGCGCTTTGATATGCTTAAATACGCAGTGCCCAAGGCCGTCTTCCTTTTAAATAGTTTTGTCGGTCCAGACGAGGTTTGGGACCTGCTCCCGCGCCAGGTTCAAGAGACGATGATCGAGAAAGAGTTGCATTTTTATGTCATCGATGGCTATAAAGTTGCTGAAGAAGCCGGTATGGGGCGGCGGATCAACACCATTATGCAAACCTGCTTCTTCGCCATCAGCGGAGTCCTGCCCCGCGAAGAAGCGATTACCGCCATCAAAGACGCAATTCGCAAGACATATGGCAAACGTGGAGAAGCGGTCGTCAAACGCAATTTCGAAGCTGTCGACAAGACGTTGGAGAACTTGTTCGAAGTCAACCTTCCTGAAGAAGTGACCAGTCAATTGACCATTCGTAAGCCAGTGCCAGATGCTGCACCTGAATTTACCCGGGAAGTACTTGGAGAAATCATCGCTGGAAGAGGAGACGATCTACCGGTTAGCGTTTTTCCTGTTGATGGGACCTATCCAACAGGCACAACAAAATGGGAGAAACGTAATATCGCCCTCGAAATCCCCGAGTGGAACACAGACATCTGTATCCAGTGCGGCAAGTGCGTGTTTGTCTGCCCACACGCAGTGATCCGGGAAAAAGTATACGATCCCGCCTTATTAGAGAAAGCTCCCCCTTCCTTCCCCTCAGCAGATGCGCGGTGGAAAGAATTCCGCAATATGAAATATACCTTGTCCATCGCTCCTGAGGATTGCACAGGATGCGCTTTATGCATTGAGGCCTGTCCTGCCAAAGATAAAACACAGGTGGGACGTAAAGCGATCAATATGGTCGATCAACCACCGATTCGTGAACGCGAAGCAGCCAATTGGGAATTTTTCCTCACCCTTCCTGAAGTAGATCGCACTGCGATCAAGATCGGCACAGTCAAGAATTCACAATTATTACAACCGCTCTTCGAATTCTCTGGCGCCTGTGCAGGTTGTGGAGAAACACCGTACCTGAAGCTGCTCACCCAATTATTTGGCGATCGAATATTAATTGCCAATGCGACTGGATGTTCATCGATCTACGGAGGCAACCTGCCGACCACCCCCTGGTCAGTAAATGCCCAAGGTCGTGGTCCAGCCTGGTCCAATTCGCTGTTTGAAGACAACGCTGAATTCGGTTTGGGTATGCGTCTGACTCTGGAAAAACACCAGGAATATGCCCGCGAGCTCCTGCCGACCTTTTCAGATACCGTCGGTCAAGATTTGGTCACAGAAATTCTCAATGACGATCAAAGTAATGAAACGGGGATTGCCGCTCAAAGAAAGCGTGTTGAATTGCTCAAAGAACGACTGGCAAATGTTGATGATCCACGCGCCAAAGATCTGCTCAGCATCGCAGATGATTTGGTAAACAAGAGCGTTTGGATTGTTGGTGGTGACGGTTGGGCATATGATATCGGCTTCGGTGGCTTAGACCACGTACTTGCCATGGGTCGTAATGTCAACATCCTGGTGCTTGATACTGAGGTCTACTCTAACACCGGTGGGCAGGCATCAAAAGCGACACCAAGAGCTGCCGTGGCGAAGTTCGCTGCCAAAGGCAAAAGTCTTCCCAAAAAGGATTTGGGGATGATCGCTATGTCTTACGGTTATGTGTATGTCGCCAAGATAGCAATGGGGGCCAGCGACCAGCAAACCCTGCGCGCGTTCATCGAAGCCGATGCATATGATGGCCCTTCATTGATCATAGCCTACAGCCCCTGCATCGCACATGGTTACGATTTGGTCAAAGGTCTTGAACAGCAGAAATTGGCTGTCCAATCTGGTTTCTGGCCCCTGTTTCGTTACAATCCAGATCTTGTTGATCAGGGCAAAAATCCTTTGGTTATCGATTCAAAGAAACCGACTATCTCGTTCTCTGATTATGCTTATAACGAAACCCGGTATCGCATGCTCCTGCAAAGTGACGAAAAGCGTGCCGAAGCACTCATGAAACAAGCTGAGGATGATGTCGAAGGTCGTTGGGAACTCTATCAACAAATGGCCGCGATGCATTATGATGGCAAGAATGGGAACGAGTAACCTCTCAAACCTGGATAACTGGGTAAAGTGAGATTCGCTTTCAGTCACCAACAGAGAAACATTCTATCTCTGGATTGTTTGCATCAACCTCACCCAACTTATCCTTTGCACAATCTTGTATAAATGACAAGGAGCGCACCATGGTAGACCTTACAACGAGCTATTTAGGATTAGATCTAAAAAATCCTCTCATTGCCTCAGCATCGCCATTATCGCAAAAAGTTGAATCCGTACGGCAGCTGGAACGCGCCGGGATCGCTGCGGTAGTTATGTATTCCCTCTTCGAGGAACAAATAATCTATGACAGTTTGAGACTGGACCGCGACCTGAGTCAGGGCACTGATTCATTCGCTGAAGCCCTAACTTATTTTCCAGATTTAGCTACCTACAACGATTTGAACCAATACAGCATTGGCCCGGATGATTACGTAGAGAACTTGCGTAAATTAAAGAGCGCCGTCGATATCCCAATCATCGGGAGTTTGAATGGGATGACCAATGGTGGTTGGATAGAATATGCCAAGAAGATCGAGGACGCCGGTGCAGATGCATTAGAGCTGAATATCTATAACTTATCGACGGACCCGGAGGTTTCCAGCCAGGAGATCGAAAATGAATATCTCGATCTGGTGCGTTCCATCCGCGCATCGATCGAAATTCCCATCGCAATCAAGCTGAGCCCTTTCTTCACAAACCTGCCCAACTTCGCCCGCAACCTGGTTGAAGCAGGAATAAATGGTCTGGTTCTCTTCAACCGCTTCTACCAGCCTGATCTTGACCTTGAAGAATTAGAAGTCGTCCCCAGTTTGGTATTGAGTAATTCACAGGAACTTCGCCTGCCATTGCGCTGGATCGCCATCTTATATGGACGTATTTCAGCAGATTTTGCTTTGACAACCGGGATTCACACTGCAGAAGATGTCCTTAAAGCGACGATGGCGGGTGCCAGTGCTAGCATGGCAGCCTCCACGTTTCTCAAATATGGCATCGACCATGGAACCGAGATTCTGGATGGGGTTATATCATGGATGGAGGAGCATGAATACGAATCCATCGCTCAAATGAAAGGCAGCATGAGCCAGCAAGCCGTTGCTGAACCAGCTGCCTTCGAACGAGCTAACTACATTAAAGTATTAAGTTCTTTTGATTTACGCTTTGCGCCCTAATTAGGTCTTCTTCCCCCAAAATTAAACGTTGGGAGTCGCCGCGGCGACTCCCAACGAATTATTAATCACAATAATTCCGGAGTGTTTATTTGAGAGAGTTAATCTCTCAATTCTGGCATCGTTTGGTGTTTCTTCTGCCGGTAAACGATCCTCCCGCGTGATAAATCATATGGAGACATCTCAAGGCGCACGCGATCCCCTAGCAAGATGCGAATATAATGTTTACGCATCTTTCCTGACAGGTATGCCAGTACTTCATGATCGTTATCCAGGCGGACTTTAAATTGGGTCGCTGGTAAGGCTTCGATCACTGTGCCTTCAACCGTTATTTTTCCTTCTTCTTTAGCCATCTACACCTCCGGAATCTCTTTCGTACTCCAAACTTTACTCGGAAGAATATCTCGGGTGTCTGCGCCGCAACCGTCGGATTGCTTTTTTCTTCTGGATGCGACGTAACTCACTCTTTGAAACAAACCATCTTTTCCGTCGAACGGTGCTCATCACACCACTCTTAGCAACTTTTTTACGGAATCGCCTAAGCATTTGATCTTGACTTTCATTTGGTCTTAGTTCAACTGATACCAATCTTCTCACCTCCTCTTCTCATCTTCTATAGGCAACAAAATAGCCCAGCTGACGTTCACTTTCCCAGCCGAGCTTTGCTTGGCTTCTCAATTACATTAGTTCCGAAATGTTAACCGTCTTCTAAGCGTTGTCCTCCGGTAAAAATGCAGTATTTTGTACTGGAACGTCTTTCAAATTATAATGCAATAGAATACATCTGTCAATTAATGTTCAATGTCTCCTCGCAGGTTAACGAATTTTTATTGCACTTCTCATCATAATTTTCTCAATAAATCCAAACCAAGGGGATATACTCACAAAATCAACCCTCTTTGCGATTAGTGCTCACCCAAATCCCGGTGATTCTCCTAAGTTATTTTTTCTAAGAGGCAGAATGCTGAACAAAAATAACCAGAATCTAACCGGTTCAAATAATAACAATGAATTTGAACCATGTTATGGCTGCGGTGCCCAGGTACCAGAGAGCAATGGTCCAACCCATCGCTATATTGGCGCTTCCCCAGGTTGTTGGGCGGTCTTTGGAGAAGTGCTCGCAAAGGAATATGAAGAATACAATTATCCACCAGTCCATCGTTTGACTGTTGATGCCTATCCTGCCCAACATCCGGGTGAGGAATCAAAGCAAACTATCCAAAGCTTTGCAGTCCATCTGATCGGTCTTCAACTGATGCTTGACCTGAACTACGATGCTCATTTGACTACCAAAACTATCAGCAAAGCCACACAGAAATCCCCAGATTATCACTGGCTTGATCCACCCTCATCTTTGGGGGGCATGACGATCCTGGATGTCTATGAAGCCGAGAATTTGAAAGACCACACCGATCGCGTCCACATCTGGGCACATGCCGTTTGGCGTGCCTGGCAGCCGCATCACGGGCAGATTCGTGCCTGGGTTAACTGGGACAAATAAATTTACCGGATACTCAAACTTGTTTGCATTCCACTTAACAGTTTTATCTCGACGTTTTCAAACCATCCAAATTTCTTTAGATACCGTATGGAGTAAAAAATGGAGAGGAAAGGTACTCAATATCAGGGATATTTTCTCGCTGCTGGTCTGGGAGCGGTTGGAGGAGGGCTCCTTATCGCGGTAGCGACAAGGGCGATTCCTAAGATGATGGCTGGAATGATGGAGAACATGATGGCTCAAATGGGAGAAGGTGATTGTGATCCAGCGGATATATGACAGAGAATGATGACAGCTTCGGTGAAGCCAGAATAAGTAACTTCTCAATTATATTTACGCTCATCCATTTTGATAATACCCTTTCGACATCGATCTGATAATAATTCGATTCCTTTTGATGTTTTTGTATAAATATCATCGGATGAAGCAGAAATTCTAAAAAATTTATGCTGACTGAAGATTATTTCATGCGCATGATCAACCAGATGTTAGCTGTTCTGACCAAGATCATCGGCCTCAAGGATGCTGGTCAATACCAGGAAGCTCAACAGATCATCAACCAAAGCCTGGAACAGCTCTTAGGTATGCCATCAGGCCTGCTCAAACAGATGGACGATTCCAGTGTAATGAATATACTCACCACCCAAGGAGAATTAGTCTCTGACCGCCTCTACATGGTGGCCAATCTGTATGAACTCGAAGGCAGCATCCTCACAGATCAAAATCGTATCCCCGAGGCCAATTTAGACTATCTGCGAGCGCTCACCTTTTATCTTGAAATCGCATTAAAGGGTGAAAATCAGTATTCAAGGGTACTAAACGACAAAATTGAACATCTGCAACTGAAACTATCTGATCGAGACCTGAGTGTTGACACATATTATCGGCTGTTTGATTATTATGAACAGCTGGGCAAATACAATTTAGTTGACAATCAAATTTCCAGTTTACTGCTCACACATGATGATCAATCCGAGATTCTACCTGGACTCATCACTTACTACGAAGAGTTATTAGAGAAAAACGATCAGGAACTATCTGCGGGAGGGATTTCCCGGTTACGGGTACAAACCCAATTAGATGTCTTCAATAATCTAATCGCCAGTGATGATTTGTGATCCAATTGAGCCAGAGTATCGCGCCAAATCACCCCTTGAATGAATGGCATTTCGTGATGGAATCGGAAAACTTGCAGAGGCTGAGAACGATATTTGGGTTTTTCATTCCTGATAATTCAACGCAAACTAAACCCAACACCAATTAGGAACAGCCAAACAACAATAATTACCTCATTTTCAAGGCTTTTTCCAGGTCTTCCCACAAGTCATCAATATGTTCCAAACCGACCGAAATGCGCACCAACCCTGGATCGATCTCCAGAGGCGACCCGGCGGTTGAGGCGTGGGTCATAAGTGCTGGGACTTCGATCAAGGATTCAACACCCCCTAGAGATTCTGCCAGGGTGAAGATGCGCGTCCCCTCTGCGACACGACGCGCGGCCTGCGCGCCATCTTTCATGATAAACGAAACCATTCCACCGCCATTTTTCATTTGTGATTTGGCTAATTCGACCTGTGGGTGTGTTGGAAGGGTGGGGTACAGCACACCAGCCACCATGGGACGTTCTGTCAGGTAATCCGCTATCGAGGCTGCGTTGCTGGCATGGCGGTCCATGCGTACAGGCAGTGTTTTCAGACCTCGCAGCACCAGGAAGCAGTCCAGTGGTCCTGGTACTGCGCCAGCCGCATTTTGCAGAAATGCCAGCCGGTTGTGAACCGCTTCAGAACGCGATACAACCGCCCCACCAACTACATCCGAATGACCACCGAGGTACTTCGTGGTTGAATGGACAACAATATCCGCACCCAACTCAATTGGGCGCTGCAGGTAGGGTGTCGCGAAGGTGTTGTCTACCACCAGATAGGGTGGTTTTTTCGCAGACCGCAGGATTTCCGCCACTCCTGTCAGGTCTGTCACATTCAGCAGAGGATTGGTTGGTGTCTCCAACCACACCATGCGCGTATTACCGCGTAAACCAGCTCTGACCTGCTTCAGATCAATGCTATTAATATAGGAAAATTCTAATCCATAGCGTTTGAATTCTTTATCAAACAGACGGAAGGTGCCACCATAAACGTCGTTACCTGCCAGTACATGATCGCCTGGTTCCAGCAAGCGCAGTACAGCATCTGTGGCTGCCATCCCGGAAGCAAATGCCAACCCGAATTCAGTCCCTTCCAAGGCTGCCAGGCAGGTTTCTAGGGCTGTCCGAGTAGGATTCCCAGTGCGGGAATACTCGTATCCTTTGTGCTGTCCCACAGCCTCTTGGGCATAGGTGGAGGTTTGGTAAATCGGTGTCATCACTGCACCGGTAGCGGTATCTGGATCTTGACCGGCATGAATGGCCAGGGTTTCTATGTGATTAGGCATTGGTTTCTCCTTATCATGAGAAATCTATTATATCCGGGAATATTCTTAATTTTTCGAAGACTGATACAAGTCTTATGAGCCTGTTATCGAGCAGAGATGACCTCAAGCGCTGCCCGGGTTTTGGCTTTACTTGTACTCCCATGACAAGATGACCTAGGTTATAATCTCAAGTAATGACCTGGCATACTTCTGCCAGGTTTAGTCACATCCGCCGAATAATAAAATTGCCATGGATATTTTCTTACAAGACCCGAGTGATATTCCACTGCCTCCTGACGAGGTCCGCATCCGAGAGTTGCGCGCAGAACCCTACCCAGACCAACGTCGGGTGCGTATCACTTTAGAGATCACCCCTTTCCAACAGCAACCCAATTGTGAAATCCAGGTTACTGATGTGAACGGAAACGTAGTCGCCAGTCTTTCGATAATTGAATCTATTGACCCAAAGATGGATTTTACAGTTCACCTTAAAATCGCAGAACCTGACAGGAAGTTCATCGCTTCCGCAGAAATTTATTACTACGAAGACGAACAAACCAAGGGTGATCCAGACTTGCAAGCAGAAGCAGGGACACACCACCTCCCAAGCAAGGTCAATATCGTTGATAGCAGCCAGACGGTTTTTATAATTGGGGATCAGCTGAATACTGGTTAGCGATCCTCTTTCCCCGCTGAGTTCGTTGAATTCTCAAAATGAAATCTCTCTTTCGTTTACGCACATTTGTGCGTCCATATTGGAAACTGGTCGTACTGGCTTTGTTCGCGGTCCTTGCCCTGACCTTGCTCAGTCTTGCTGTGCCCTTGATCATTCGCCAGGTCATCGACCAGGGTCTTGTTGAGGAGGATGCGCAGCTATTAATCACCGCTGCGCTTATCTTGCTGGCTATTGGTGTCTCCAGCGCGTTCTTAATTTATTGGCAGCGATATCTAACAGAGCTTATCGCGGCTCAGGTCGGCTACGATTTACGCAACCGCCTTTACGATCATATCCAGCGCTTACCCTTTACTTACCACGATCATGCTGAAACTGGACAATTGATCAGTCGCACCATCGAAGATGTTCGAGCGATTGAACGCTTCACTGGCAATGGGATCGTAGAACTGATCCACTTATTATTACTCTTTACAGGTATCGTCACTTTGTTATTCATTGCCAACCCGCGCCTGGCGGTAATTGCCCTGCTGCCGATGTTGCCGCTCATATTGATGACTACAAATTTCGGGCGCCGGATCGGGGACTATTTCGTGGCAGTGGATAACTCGTTAGGGGAATTGTCATCCCGAATACAAGAAAATGTTCTCGGCGCTCAAGTCGTGCGCGCTTTCTCCCGTGAGCCATATGAAATCGAGCGTTTCAACCATGCAAACCGCATCCTCTACAATGCCCGTATAACGGTCATTGGTGAATGGTCCAAGATTATGCCTACATCGCATTTGCTGGTCATTCTAAGCACTATCCTGATCCTCTGGTTTGGTGGTCAACTGGTAATCGCTGGAGGGATGACGATTGGGGAAGTTGTCGCCTTCAACAGTTTCCTACTCCTGTTGGCAGAACCAGCCCGTCAGCTCACCTGGTTGGTGAATATGGCTGGTGAAGCGGTAGCTGGGGTAAACCGCACATTTGAGATACTCGATCTCGAACCTGAGATCCAATCGCCAGGGGACGCTACTAATCTATCCAAATTATCGGGACGCGTAGAATTCAACAACGTTGCCCTGGCATACCAAGGGGAAAAAACCCATGCGCTGTGTGAGATCAACCTGACTGTTGAACCCAACCAGGTTATCGCGCTGATTGGTTCTACAGGATCAGGCAAAACCAGCCTGGTCAACCTGATCCCCCGTTTTTATGATGCCAACCAGGGTACGGTTTTGGTAGATGGCATCGATGTCCACCAGGTAGACTTGGTGACTTTGCGGAAACAGATCGGCATTGTTCTTCAAACCTCGTTGCTCTTCTCTTCCAGTATTCGTGAAAATATCGCCTTTGGTAGACCGGATGCCAGTGAAGAGGAGATTATTGAGTCCGCCAAAGCTGCCCAGGCTGATGATTTCATCCAATCATTCCCGGCCGGCTACGACACCATTGTTGGTGAAAGAGGTGTGACTTTGTCGGGTGGACAGCGCCAGAGGGTGGCAATTGCCCGTGCTTTGTTAATGGATCCGCGGATATTAATCCTGGATGATTCCACCTCCAGCGTTGATATGCAAACCGAGCAATTGATCCAAAAAGCTTTATTGCAGTTAATGCAGGGCAGGACAACTTTCGTGATCGCACACCGCTTATCTACAGTTCGGAGAGCGGATTTGATCCTGGTCATGGAGAATGGTCAGATCATTGAACGCGGGACACATCGGGACCTGCTTGAACAAGATGGTCTCTATCGAGAGATTTATGATCTCCAGCTGCGCGACCAGGAGAAGTTCCACGAAGAAGTCCAAGCCCTTGAATTCACCCCTTCCACAACCCATTCAGCGATCAGACCGCAAGGTTGGGAGGCGGAATGACCTCAGCTGGTATGCCCCCTCCCAACCAGGATATAGTTTTCAAAGGTTACGATTCGCAGATTTCCAGGCGACTATTCGGTTT
>PVMK01159399.1_pt1 | contig 31073 bp, 26 predicted proteins | sample 1853481 | NCBI WGS metagenome assembly PVMK01 (sample SAMN08533507, study PRJNA380276) | Marine sediment metagenome, whole genome shotgun sequencing project.
TCATACACGATAGGCAACTTATTGGGGTTGATGTGGATCAGCACTCCCTTGGTGAAAACCAGATCCCATGTCTTACTGGGCTGAAACTCAAGAATAGAAGTGATATGTAGATCAATCTCGGGAATATTCTCTTTAAGTTCCGAAGCAGCTTTCTCGTTTATCTCGACTGCGGAGAGCTTCGATTCTGGAAGCAGTTGCCTAAGCGCTATCAAATTGAGGCCAATATTTGATCCTAGTTCTATCTCAGATTGTACTCCCCGCGTGCGGTCTAGGACTTTGCTGAAGAATGCTGCATTGGAGGTGATCCAGCGCGGGCCTCTGTTGCGATCGATGTAGTCGTTTCCGAAGTCCCCTCGCCAGAAAACTTCCTGTTCAGTGGTGTTGGTCATATGTGATCTCCTTGCTTGTTTCACTCTACCGAACTTTAATGTTATGTAGACGCTGCTTTTTTGCACGAGATCCCTCATACAGCGCCCAAATTTTACGATAGCGATCGTGGTCAATTTGTTGAGATTTCGTTAAACATTGTACCATATCTACTTGAAAAATCAATTGGATATCTACTTATGATAAAAACCTGTACTCTATCCCCTCTAAATAGATTTACGGATATTACTACCTGAATTTTGCACCTAAATAGCCATTTACAAAGTTCGAGATCAATTAACGTAATTGCCTTCGAGCGATGATTGTTGTTTTAAAATTCAGGTATCAATTTTTTTAAATATTTTTCGCTTAAATTATCTATATGGCATGCGCTTTAAGTCCTGTAAATTCAACGTCTTTTATTCGTGCAAGAAATTTCTTGCTCAATATTAGATTGCAAAACGCGCAGGCCAATCACTGCCTTGCTGCCAGGGTCTTGGCCGTGAACGCGCTTTATCGATAAATTGCAATAAGTAAAACATTGCCGGTGTTCTGGCATCGTGGATCGAATATTTAACCTTGTCGCGGTTGCCATCTTTGACTACTTTGGCCGCTATAAACAGTAGTTTTAAACGAGCGATGCGAACCGTATTGCTCATAATACCCTTTAATACACTGTTATCGGGTGCGGCGGCCTGAGATCGATCATCGGATACGCTTTGGTTGGCGATCATTTTCATGTAGCGCCAGATGTTATAGGCCAGCATTACGATTTGGAAAAAGGCATAGTTGCTTTTAAACTTGGCCGATGGAATCATGTCCAGGCCTTCACGTTTGGCTTCGCCGACCAGGTTTTCCACATCGGCGCGCTTGTCGTATTTGGCAATCACCTTGTGGGCGGCGCCGGCCAAGTTCGTGCAAAAAATCCGATAGGTGTATTGATCATCTTTGAACAGCACGCATTGTTGGGGCCGATTCGAAGGATGCTTTTGTTCTTTTAAAATACGCATGACCACAAAACGACACGGCCGGCCCCAGCGACCGGGTTGATAGATGCAGCTGTTATATTCAATCTGCTTACGTTTGAAGGGCCGATACCACTGGTGACTGTCAAAAACCGGGGTGCAGCCTCTATTGGCGATGATAAAGTCAAATCCGGCTTCCATCGCCGCTTGGACACTTTGCCAGGACAAAAACTCCCCGTCGGCTCGCAGCAGCACCTCCTGAACGCAGCCAGGCAGGTAGTTTTTAATATCGGCAATAAATGCGGCAGCTTCGGTGCCGTTAACCGTGGTGCCCCGACGTAATTTGCCAATCAGATATTCGCGGGTTTCTTCGATAAAACCCAGCAAGGGTCGAAGGCCTTCTTTTCCACGGTGCTTTCGGTTGTGGCCCTTGCGTGCACCCTGCTGGTTGCCGTAAACGGTTTTAACGGTGGTATCGATGTCCACGCGGATGCGGTAGAATGTAAAACCGCACAGTTGCCAGACGCGCTCGCGCAAAATACTCATCACTTTCAGCAGTGATTTGGCCTGGTTGATGCCCAGGCTGTCCACATAGCGCCAGAAAGTGCTGGCCGCCGGAAGCCGTGTGACTGAGAAAAATCCGCACAGCATGGCGTCGATGCGCACATAGACAAAGTGCCAGATTCGATTAAAGCCGATAAACAGTAGCATTAATATGCCGACCATCATCAAATAGTGACCCCGTTTGGGGTTACGCGATGGTTTCTGATAAGCAGAGTCAAAAATTTTATGGAAATTGACCAGATCGAAAAATTTAATCAGTGCCAAAAGCCCGCCAAATGGGCTCAACCGCTCGGTGCAGGTTTCATATGCCGTGGAAGCAGTGATTTTTCTGGCCTTAGCGCGCTTTTGACAAAACCCTTTACGACTGCGGTTTTTCCTGTTATTGTTTTTTCGTCTTTTTACCATTTGGGTACCTCCTGTTATAGTGTTTATGGTTTGGCAAAACCCTTGCTATAACAGGTTCCCAAATGGTTTTTTATTTTTCAAGATCTATTTGATGCAAGATCGAGGTACTCAATCAAGGAATTAGAAGAATATCTCGATTTTGAAACGCGTGAGCTCGGAAACATTATTGGGCCCCATGCAGGTGGTTTAGTGACTGAAATAGGTTAACTTAAAATACCGGCGTTTTCTAAAGTCCGCCAAAAACCTGAAGGAGGACTCAATGGAAGCTAAAGAAAAAAATTACGGAACTATAACCCAAAATAAGGCTACATTGTTGTAAGGCTTTGATAACTATTCAATAGTGGATTTTTCTGCAAATTGCTTCATTCGCACTAACCTATTCAAACTATGAAGAATTATAGGTTGAGCCTTTTTCTTGGTTATAGACCCGAAAAATTATTTTAGGCTATTTAGAGATATATGTACGCTAATAAATTCAAGCTTGAATCTTGCCGAAGTTTTAAACCTAATCACCGAAAATGTTGTAAGTGCCTTGAATGTCAAAGCCAGCACTGTTTTTCTCTGGGACAGAGAAAAAAATTTATTAGAGGTCAGCGCAACCCATGGTCTAAGTGAATCATATCTGAAAAAGGGGCCGCTGGTTGCCGATAAAAGTATAGCAGAGACGTTGCAAGGCAATTCGGTCTTTATCTATGACATTGGCAATGACCCCAGGATCCAGTATCCGGATGAAGCCAAAAAGGAAGGAATAGCGTCAATCCTCTCGATTCCAATATCAGTAAAAAACCAAATAATCGGTGTACTGAGAATATACATCGCTGAACGGCGAAATTTTTTGGAAGATGAAAATGAGTTCATCGCCGGATTGGCAGATATGGGAGGCATTGCGATTGATAATGCACGAATGTACGATCATTTGAAAGCCGACCATCAGCGTCTGATTGCTGATGTTCATCAATGGTTTGAGTTGGGAACCGTGCGATAAGGATGTCCCTATTGTCCTCCCACTTCCAGAAGCCTTCTAAATGCAGGCCTACCAAACAATTTCTAGAAAGGAGGGTATTATGGCTGTAAAAATTTTAATTAAACGCAAATTTAAAGACGGTAATATGCGAGCGGCATCAAGATTGCTGATTAACAACCGCAGTGCGGCAATGAAACAACCAGGCTATATTTCTTCAGAAACCTTGCGAAACCTTGATGACAAAGATCAAGTCGTGGTGGTGTCGATGTGGGAAAATTTAGAAGCCTGGGAAACCTGGAAAAACAGTGAAACTCGCAAGGCCAATATAGCAGAATTTAAAGATTACCTGATCGGAGAAACGGAGTACGAACACTATTCATTGGGCCTGCCGTTGGAATAGCTGCGGTACGGTTTTTGTCGATACCTATGATTAGCTATAACCCCTATCTTTCCCCTAATTAATAGGAAGAAGGGTAAAATGGCTAGTAACCATGTTGCCTACTATATATAGGCAATGCAGGATAGGTTTATACTACATAATGTGTTTTCCTATTGACAGACCTTGAATTGCGGTGTATGGCATTTCGATAACCAAATCACATGTTTGAGGCAGCGTATGCGATTGAAAAATAACTAGGGGGGTAGAAACTGCCTCAGATCAAGCCAGGCAAACGTATCGATACTTCACATTCACATTCTTTCTCAAGAGGAGGGCCAAGATGATTATCAGTTTTGTTAACCAAAAAGGGGGCGTCGGGAAAACCACTTCTGCAATTAACGTTGCTGCCAGTTTGAAACGAAGAAATTATAAGATCGGATTTATTGATGCAGACCCTCAGGGCAGTGCCACGCAATGGAACGCCGTGGAAGACAACACCGCGTTTGAAATCATGCATCAGCCGGAACCAATTTCCAGGAGCGAAATCGAAGAGCTCTCACAAAATTACGATTATTTAGTGATTGATGCGCCTCCTGCAATTGGTGATATAACAAAATCAATATTGGCGGTAACGGACCTTTCCATAATTCCATTGAGTCCCAGTTCTCTTGATATCTGGTCCTGCAAAGGGACATTGGATATGGTAGATGAAGCCCGGCAAGAAAACCCTGATCTGGACGTCAAGCTCTTGATCAATCGGAAAATACCGGGAACTCGAGTGGGGCGTGAAGCACGAGATTCGCTGGCGGTATTTGATATAGATGTATTGGATACTGAAATGTGCCAGAGAGTTGCATATATCGACGCAATGACCTCCGGAGTTTCGGTAATGCAATATGCACCCGGCAGCAAAGCGGCTGATGAAGTCGAAAGCCTCTGCGATGAGATCACGCTTCCGCAGGCACAAAGCGAACCCCGGATACAGGAACAGCATCAATATGCGCAACCGCAAGATGTAGATGATGAAAAACCTGAACCATATCAATATACGCAACCGCATGATGCTGATGATGACAAGCCGGTCTGGTAAAAGGGTTATTGCTAACAGATAGGAACGCAAGCATGGCCAAAATAAAAAGAAGAAAACTCAAGTGGATCTCATCCAGTTCTTCTCAGGTCGTTGGATATAAACTATACTGGTCTGAAAACGGTGCCGTACATTATGATTCCAAATGCGCCATCCTGGGAAATGTCACTGAAATTGTTTTACCCGATGATGTGAATTCTTTCACACCCACTGGCGGACCCATTGAATTTGGCATCACCGCCATAGATGAGCTCGGAAATGAATCCGACATGATTACCCTGAAGGCACCCTATCAGTTTAACGTGCCAAAAGCTCCGGATGATCTGTATATGCAAAAGATAGACGATTTTTGCATAACCGGCCAGCCGAACGATGAAGATGACAGAGTGGATTATTACATAACAAGCCGTCAGGATGATGAATCTGATGAAAAGGAACCGATTATGCTGGTCGAAGCTGTTGGATCGATTAATTGAGTCACCGACCACCCGCAGAGCGGGTAGCTTGGATTATTCTGCCATAGGCGGGAAAAAACATCTGAAAGTGATTTTAAACCTGCTGGTAAGATTCGGAGGGTAGCTGAAAAAAATTAAAACCTGCCAAAAACAGGGTTTTAATTCGAAGTGAGATATGCAACCCCGACAAATCCTGAAAAAATACTTCGGATACGATACGTTTCGCGAACATCAGCTTGAAGTCATCCAGAAAATAACAGATGGAAAAGATGCGTTCGTCCTGATGCCCACAGGTGTCGGTAAGTCCATCTGCTACCAGATTCCCTCGATCATTCGCCAGGGAGTCGGGCTTGTCATATCTCCATTGATCGCCTTGATGCAGGACCAGGTTGAAGCGTTACGCCATAATGGAGTCTCTGCAGAGTTCCTCAATTCCAGCCTGCCTCATAACGAAGTTCAACTTGTCGAAAAACGCGTGATGTCCGGCAGGGCTGATATTCTCTATGTCGCACCTGAAAGGCTGCTGAACTCAAGTTTTCAGAGGCGTCTCGAGAGGTTCCGGGTTGCCCTGTTTGCCATCGATGAAGCGAACTGCGTGTGCGCGAGGGGCCATGATTTCAGGCCGGAGTATCTCAAGATATCCGAAGTGACCGACCGTTTTCCGAATGTGCCGCGAATTGCGCTAACGGCAACCGCGGATAAGGTCACCCGCCGCGACATTCTTATGAAGCTTAAATTGACGCCTGCAGCGCAATTCATCTCCAGCTTTGATCGGGCCAATATCTGTTACCGTGTTCTGCTGAAAAGTAAGGACAAACAGCAATTGCACCATTTTATTAAAAACGAGCACCCCGGCGAGGCGGGGATTGTTTATGTCAGAACACGAAATCGAGCCGACCAGATTGCAAGCTGGCTGCAGAACCAGGGCATGGCGGCACTTTCCTATCACGCCGGACTGGACCCGCACACCAGAACAGCGCGGCAAAGGCGATTTCTTCAAGATGACGGCCTGATCATCGTTGCCACCATCGCATTCGGCATGGGCATCGACAAGCCTGACGTGCGGTTTGTGGCCCACCTGGACTTGCCGGCCAGCATGGAGGCCTATTACCAGGAGACCGGACGGGCCGGCCGGGATGGTCAACCGGCGGATGCGTGGATGGTTTACTCCCTCTCAGACATGGTCGCCATGCGAAAGCTCCTGGACCAATCGGAGGGAGACGAAGCCTTCAAGCGCATCCAACGGCAAAAGCTGGAAGCTTTGCTGGGGTACTGCGAGACTGTCGCGTGCCGGCGGGAAGCCCTGCTGGGCTATTTCGGGGAAAAGTACCCGGCGCCATGTCCAAACTGTGACAACTGCAGCCGGACTGTGGAAGCCTGGGATGGAAGCGTTGCCGCCCAGAAGGCACTCTCCTGTGTATACCGCACCGGCCAGCGCTTTGGCGCCGCCTACCTGACCGATGTGCTGATCGGGAACCCAAACCCGCGGATCTTAAACCTGCGGCATGACAGGCTAAAAACCTTCGGCGCCGGCAGGGAACTGTCCAGCGAAGAGTGGCGGTCGGTATTCCGCCAGCTGCTGGCAGCCGGTATGCTGAGCGTCAATCTCGGAAAGATTTCAGGTTATCGTCTCACCGAAAAAAGCTGGCCGGTTCTCAGGGGCGAACGCAAAGTGCAGTTTCGCAAAGATCCCCGGTTGACCCGCGATGAAAAACTCAAAAAAGCATCCGCAAAACATAAAACCGACTTCCTGAGCGACCATGCCCGGCCGCTTTTCGAAAAGCTGCGCCGCCTGAGGCTCGATATTTCAAAAAAACTCGGGATGCCGCCCTATGTCGTCTTTCATGACAAAACTCTGATGGAAATGGCGGCTCATAAGCCAAAAAACCGCGAAGAATTCCTGTGCATCAGCGGGGTTGGGGATCAAAAAGCCGAGCAGTTCGGAGATGCCTTTCTAAAAGCAATTAACGAAGGCAAAGGGGGTTCATCCAGAAAGGACAAAAAAGAATGATTGCGCAATAATGCGCAAATATAAGTTGTGGAATCTTGCGCAATTGAGTCTATCCAAAAATTAGGTCAAGGCGCCGGCACCCGTTATCAGCTGATTTTCTGATGCTGATCCCTTTGAGCTATCAGCTTTGCGCGAATCTCGCCTCCCAGCATCCCAGCCTTTTAGCTTCCCAGCTTCCTGGCTTTGAGCTTAAATATCTGTGTAATCTGCGAAATCTGCGGACTCCTTTGAGCTTTACCTGCCCAGCCTGCCCTGTTAAATGTTTCGCAGAAACCGAGCTTGCCCAGTTGAATTCTGCGTAGCAGACACCGACAGGTATTCAACCGGGGCGAAGCGGATTTAACCGGGGTTAAATATTTACCCTATGGAATTCGCGTAGCGAACCTACTGTAAGTAGGATTCCATTGGGGTATCGAAGATATGGAGTGCAGCGGATTTAACCGGGGAGCTTTCAGCCTTGAGCCCCAATGCTACGCATTGGTTGAGCTGTGAGCTGGCGCCAAAGGCGCCCTACCCTGAACCTTTTTCTTATCTCCTTGACCTCCACTTTTAACACTCCTATGTTATAACCTAAATCTTGCATGAAAATTAATGAGAGGTTTAGATAATATTAAATGAACGCATTATGCCGATTTCAAAAATAAATTTCTTCCAGCCCGGAATATGGGAAGATGGGGCCCTTTTAAAGGAGATCGAACGCAACATGGCCGTAGCGGATGATCTTTATGCCTCCGGCCAGTGGAAACCGGCCATTGATCCCCGGGTTTTTGAGAAGTACAAAGATACGCTAAGGGGCAAGGCCATTGAAAGTTTTGATCCGGACGGATATCTGGCCGAGCTGGACCTGAAGCAATCTTTGACCGCCGGAAGGACTAACATCGAGGTGCTGCGGGCATTTCACCTGATAGATGAATACCGCCCGGATCCACGCTACTTTCCTTTTTCAAAAAAAACAAGTGCCCTGGTACAGAAGATCTTTTTGTCAACCAGCCGCATCTCAACTTCTCTGGTCACGGCCGTCGACCGTCACATCGACCCGCTGGCAGTCAAAATGACAGAAAAAAAATATCAGACGGATCAATACCATTCCGCTCCTTACGGAAAGTTCGATGAAATTGCCAAAGGAGAGCAATCCGACCTTCCCAAAGAGGCACGCTATTTTGGCATCTTACGCAAGAACGTGCCCCAGTTCGCATGGGACCAAGGCCCCCACACGGGAAGTATCGATCCGGGTTCCCGCGCCGATGAAAATTTCGGCACCTATGACATTGCCGTAAAATTTGGCTTTAGCGAAGCGCAGGCCCGCCGAATCGCAATACAATGCTACGGTGTCGATGAAAGCAAAACCCACTATCACGACCCCCGGGATCGGACCAAACCCAGAATAACCGGCACAGTGGGCAAAATCGGCGACATCCAGCGGCATTACAACCGCAGCCCGGCCGGTGTGGAAGACACCCGCATCACCGCAACCCGAATCCACCTGGACCGGGCTCTTAAACTGGCAGACCTGGGCTTTTACGATGCGGCCGAGCGGGAATTCGGCATCGGCCTCCACAGTCTGCAGGATATTTTTTCGCATGCCCAGTTAACGCCCTCCACCCACACCTGCCTGGGGGAGTTTCCCGACCTGGTGAGGTATCATCCCTTATCCATGTTTGAAACCGCCGTCGCCACGGAGGGTTATTTTAAAAAATTTATCGCGGGCTTAAAATTAAAACCGATTGAGCAAATCTTTGATCAGCAGGTTCCGATCCAGTCTTCCGAGGCGCTTGTTGTAGGGAGCGCCGATCCGGAAGAAAAATCCAGGGTGTCGCAAAAATTGGCGAAGTTTCCCAAAGCGCTGACCGCTTTTCTTAAAAACAACGGCATCCGCATTTTCGTGGGCGCTGAAAGCACAAGGCCGGGCGAACTTGGATTTGGGATGGATCTTGACGGGGACGGGTTGATCACGCCGGGAAAGTGGGTCGACATCAACAAAGACGGAAAGCAACAATGGTTCGAGGTGGAAGATCAATTCGGTGATGGGAAAACGTGGGGCCAACAACCGGCAGCATATAACCATCAAAACCGGATCATTTTTATCGCGGCCCGTGTTTTAAAAGACTCTGACTTTGAAAAGGTCCTCAAACACGAGATCAATCATGCCGTTGATTTGACCTACCATGACGATCCGCAGTTAAAAGATAAATGGAGCACCTACATCAACAAACTTTATAACACCGCCCGGCGGCAGGGAAAGATCGCATTCGACGAGCTCGACCCCCACGAATACTTTGCCGAAATTGAAGAACCTTAGATGACATTTGTTTGTCCTGGCTGATATTTAACCCACCGGATTTAGTTTGGCACCCTACCCATATTGCCCGAGTGCCGTGCCTCAGTCATATAAAAAGGGTGCGCCGGCGGTCGGGTGTGGCTAATTTCTCTCCCCCTCTCAGTGGTGGCTTCAAAATGAGAACACTTGCATAACCCTTGTCGTTCGGGTATGTGGTTTCATAAATATTCGAAAACCGATTAAATAAGATAGAAAGGAATTGTCCACCATGCAGGTTCAAAAAGCGATTCAAAAACGGCTCAGTATTCGACGATATGCAGATGCTTCGATTCCCGATGAACATTTGGATATCCTCATTAAGGCTTTGCAACTCGCTGCCTCGGGTAATAACTACCAAAACTGGGAATTTGTCTTTGTCAAGAATCCAGATGTAAAACAAAGGCTCGTACCTGCATGTAGTAATCAGAGATTTATCAAGGACTGTACCTACTTCATCGCGGGAGTGGCTGATCCCAAACTCAAGTGGCACATGGTGGATATCACGATCGCGCTTACCCAATTTGCTCTCCAGGCCGTTGAGTTGGGCTATGGGACCTGCTGGATCGGCGCTTTCGATGAAGCCCAGGTCAAGCGCGTCTTAAAAATACCCGAGGATAAAAAAGTTGTGATCTGTATGACATTTGGCATGCCGACAGGAAAGCATGTTGCAAGGGGCAGAAAGGCCGTCGAAGAGTTTATCTACCTGAATCAATTCGGCAGTCGCTCCAAATTAAGTGGTGCATAAATTCCGGTTTGTATATTCGGAAATATCTCGTTTCCATTGGTGATTATGCGGCTATCAATAGATAATGCAAGTAAAGGTCAAACGAAGACCCCTTTATTAATTTCTTTTTTATTCAAACTGAAGTTCGATTACAATGCTTACCCGAACCACCCTATCTATGCAGTTATCCGTCACAGCAAAAAGGGTTTAAGAAAAAGCCGCCGATCGGTGGTGGTTACAAAATGAGAGCACCTGCATAAACCTTGATAGTAAGACCTTCTCGATTATTGATAGTGAATAGTTAAGATATGAACCTATATTAATAAAGATGATTGACTTTCGCTTCAGTTTTGGTATTCGAAGTATTAGATTTCTTCGATTTCAAGCCTGATCTCCAGCTGATACTTCGCCGGCAACCTGAGTCTTTTCACACTTTTCTGCAATCGATATCTCACTCGTCGCGCTCTAAACTAAATTCGATCTTGCCGCAATTTGCTGGAAGTTCCAAAATGACAACCGTTGTTCTTCATTTTGGGGGTATGCACAGGGCTTTATAGTGGTTGTCAAAAAAACGTTCCGGTATTCAGACGTTTTTTTCTACAACCACTTATGCCGCAATTCCGTCATTCGGAACATTATTATGGAAAGCGGTATAAAAGAAAGGAGGTGGACCCATGCCTACTTATGTCACTCTAATCAAATATACCCAGAAAGGTGTGGAAAACATGAAAGAAAGCCCTAAGCGCCTTGACGCAGCCAAAGAGCTGATTAAATCAATGGGTGGTGAGATAAAGGCGTATTATCTGGCGATGGGCCGATACGATGCAGTGATTATTGCACAAGGGCCGGATGATGAAACCGCGACGAAATTCGCTATAACTACCGCATCGGCCGGTGCCATTCGGACGGAAACCTTTAGAGTATTTACCGAAGATGAATACCGGAAAATCATTTCCGAGCTGCCGTAGAATTTGAGTGTAAAAAATCTCGATAACTCCTGTGGATACCCCCACATACAAAAATATTCAAACTGGAGAATATACGGTCATGAAAATATGCAATTCTTTTCTATTATTCAGTGGAAACGCTTAATTCATAACCATTTTTGCTTTATTAAAAATCACTTTTATCGCGCAGCGATGACAGTTTTTAGCCGAGCAAAGTCGCTTGGCTAAAAGGTTTGTGTGTTTCTGTGTGGGTCTGCCTGCCCAGCCTACCCAGTTAAATGCTTTCCCAGTGAAATGTGTAACCTATTTCACCGGGGTTTCGCAGAAACCGAGCGAAGCGGATTTAACCGGGGTTAAATATTTACCCTATGGAATTCGCGTAGCGAACCTACTGTAAGTAGGATTCCATTGGGGTATCGAAGATATGGAGCGCAGCGAATTTAACCGGGGTGGCTGACAAAAATCTCCCAATCCTATTTGCCTAATGCCCAACGATAGCTTATGAATAAAGAGTCAAAAAAAACTCAACCCTTACAGAAAAGCGAGAAACATGCCAGTAGCTTTTGTCACCGGTGGAACCGGCTTTTTAGGACTTAACTTGATCGAGCAATTGTTGGCCGAAAGTTGGGAGGTAGTTGCGCTTCACCGTCCGACCTCCAATTTGAGACATCTCCGTGAGAAGGACATACAGTTGGTGGAAGGATCGATTGCAGAGCCTGATTCCCTTATCACCGTTTTTCCGGAAAAAGTGGATGCGGTTTTCCATGTTGCCGGCAATACCAACATGTGGTCTCCACGCAACAAAATCCAGACCCGCGATAATGTTGAGGGCACGCGAAATATGGTCGCAGCAGCTTTGAAACGTCGCGCTAAGAGGTTTATCCACACATCCAGCATAGCGGTTTACGGGCATCATCAGCACAGAATGGACGAAGAAACGCAGTCAAACGCCATCAATTCCCCCATAAACTACTATCGTACCAAATACCTGGCAGAGAAGGAGGTGCGCAGAGGCATCGACCAGGGACTGGATGCGGTGATGATAAATCCGGCCAATATCATTGGTCCCTACGATTATCATAACTGGTCGCAATTTTTCATCCTGATCGACCGGCAAAAACTCCCTGGCGTACCGCCGGCCATCCATACATTTTGCCATGTGCGGGAAGTAGCCCGGGCCCACATTGCGGCATTCTATAAAGGTAAAAAAGGGGAAAATTATTTACTCGGCGGTGTGGAAGTTGATTATTTGAGCCTGGCTCAAGAAATCGGCGACATACTCGGAAAACCGACGCCAAAGCGAACCACCCCAATATGGATGCTAAAATTACTGGGACGAGTATCCCTGTGGGTATCCTATGTCACCGGCAAGGAACCGGATATAACCCCGGAAAAGGTGTTTCTGGTTACCAATAAAATGCTTTGTAATTCACAGAAAGCTGAGCGCGAGCTGGATTATAAACCAGCATCACTGAAAAGCATGTTAGATGATTGCTACCAGTGGATGCTCAGCGAAGGGCTGATCGGTCAAATAAAGACTTAACCCCTTTGCCATCTTGCACCTTGTTAAATATTTCAACCTTTCACCAACGTTCCCCCTTCTTTTTTGATATTTAAAATGTGATCTCATCTTGTTCATCTAATAAGACCCTCCCGATTATTTATAGTTAATAGTTAACGGGCTGTTGCTCAAACCCGTGTTTTAAAAGGAATGATAAAATTTCGATCAGATAATACCCTGATAATATTTGATTGGGAAAAATTGATTGATGCCACGAGTTACTACTTGCTTGAAGAAAAAAAATAGCTCCTTGAGGCTAAAATAAGTCCTCTGATATCCGGGGTGTGGGCTGAGCCCTGCCCAATGCAGGAGCCGGCTCTTTAATATGTCGAAGTAAAACCATCATATTCTGGATGCCGGCAGTCAGGTATTCCTGAATTTGAACACGCCAAAGTCGGCGCCAACGCGCTCGTTTATATCCGTAACGGGTTCCACGAGCAAAGGATCTTTCCATCAGATGCTGCCGGGTTTTGATATCTTTTTTTGATTCGGCACTCATGGATTCGGTGAGCGTCAGATCAATATCATCTTGTCGGGACATGACGCTTGAGCGTGCGCCCGGTTTTTGAGCGGGTACACTTTTCTTTAAGCGGGCAACTGGTGCACGTTTTCTTTGAAGCCGCATATTCATAATGTTTACGCTTTTTTCTGTATTTGCGTTTTTTTAAAACTTGACCGGCCGGACAGATAAAAACATCTTTGGCGTAATCATAGATAAAGACGCCTTTTGAGAAAATGCCTTTTTGACGACCGGTACCTTTTTGCGTTTGCTCCAAGGGAAGGTACATGCGCCTTTAATTTTGCGGTCATGGCAGGTCACATAATTGTCTAAAAGTGCCGTATTTGCTATCGGCTACGGCCGCCTCAACCTTTGTTGCGGTGTTTTTTTCGTGACTGTCAATTAGTGCTTGCATCCGGTGAGCTTCATGCACTTCACCCGGGGGTTACTTCCGTTGCAGTAATAATCTCGCATTTGCTGTCAACACCGCGGTGAATCTGGTACTCCAGCTTGGAGCGACCTTTGCCCCGGCGGGTGACGGAAGCATCCGGATCAGTAGTGGACATATACTTTTTGTTGGCCGCACCGGATTTAGTGACATATTTGTTATCGTCACCTGATCCGGCGGCTTTTTGCTTTTCTAACCGTGATTCAAGTATCTGGTAGCTTTTATTCAGATAGCGTTTGAGGCCGTGCTTTTTGATCACTGAATTATTGGAAGCATCGGCTTGCACGATGCTCGAATCCATAAACAATTTGCTCCCATCAATCAGCCCGGCGTTTTGGCATTGTAAAACGATGCGTTCAAAAAAGGTTTTAAATGCAATCACCCCCCAGCGATTACGGGCTTTGGAAAGCACACTGTGATTGGGAATCTGATCATCGATGTCATAGTCTAAAAACCACAGCCAGTCCAAACGCTCGGGGATTGTTGCGACAAGTTCTCGTTCGGAACGCACGTTATAAAAGATCAAAAGCAGCAACATCTTCAAAATAACAGGGGGCGCAACCGATTCGTTGCCGTTAAAGCCGTATGTGTCTTTGACTTCATTGTAGATAAAATCAAAGTCGATATGACTTTTGACTTTTCGCAGGATGTGATCTTTACGTACGCGTTGCTCCAGATTGATTGCTGAGTAAAAAAGCTGGTTTTGCACTTTTTTCTGACGACTCATCATGATGGTAAGGCTCCGCTAAAGTTTTGATTGACGGTACTTTAGCAGATCATATCCTTCTAATCAAACATTATTCGCAGCTTTATGCGTATTTGCTAATAAAAAATACAACTGATATCAAAACGCTAAGGCAGGATTAGTAACTAAAGTCCGATTTGGGCAACAACCCGTTAAGATGTGACCCTAATTCTTTTAAAGTCAAAAGAATACTTGACCCCTTGCTCTATTATAGGCTTAAAAGTATTATAAAAGGCCTTATTCGTTTGCCTAACCCGGTTCTCTATTTAAAACGGAGGTGTTGCGTGGAACAGAATGAACAGGCTTATATCAAATTGCAAAAGCATTTAGACAATCAAGCTTTTGGATTTCCGGCTACCCGGTCAGGCGTTGAGATAAAAATTCTGAAACACATTTTTACACCTGAAGAGGCTGAGATTGCCTGTTGTTTGAGTTACAAATTTGAGCCGCTTAAAACGATTTTTAGTAGAGCCGGCCACCGGGTTGATTCACCTGAAGAACTGGAAAAATGCCTTGATATTATTCAGAAAAAGGGAGGAATTGAATCCAAAATCAAGAACGGCAAAATGCATTATTGCAACGCACCCCTTGTCGTGGGAATGTACGAATTTCAACTTGAACGCCTGACCCCCGAGTTTATCAAGGATTTCAATGAATATACCTCGGGTAAAAATTTTGGTGTTGCATTTTTAAGTACGAAACTTCCGCAAATGCGCACCATTCCGATCGCCAAAAGCATTCACCCGCAGCATAATGTCAGCACGTTTGATGAGGTGGCGACGCTGTTGCAACAGGCTGAAGAACCCTTTGTCATCATCGAGTGCATTTGCCGCAAGAAAAAATCAATGGAAGGTAAATCCTGTAAGAAAACGGACCGCCAAGAAACCTGTCTTGCCATCGGCAGCATGGCCCGGGTGGTCCTGCTAAGCGGTACCGGCAGGGAAATTACCAGAGATGAAGCGATGTCGATCATCGAAAAGAATCAGAAACTGGGATTGGTGCTACAGCCGTCCAATACGGAAAAGGCCGAGTTCATCTGTTCATGTTGCGGATGCTGCTGTGGGATGTTAAGCGTTCACAAAAACCTCCCCAAACCATTGGATTTTTGGGCCTCAAACTTTCATGCGGTAGTGGACAGGGACACATGCGAAGGATGCGGTGCCTGTGAGAAACTCTGCCAGGTCGGTGCGGTAAGGGTCTCCGACAAAAAACAGCCGGCTGTGGTGGATCTTGATCTCTGTTTTGGATGTGGTGTTTGCGTCCCTAATTGCCCGACCCAATCCATAACCCTTGTGAAAAAGCCTGCCGAAGTAAGACCACCACAAACACGGGAAGATCTTCACGAAATCATAATGGCCGGGAAGAAAGGTCGGCTGGGGAAATTAAAGTTGACAGGCAAGCTGATTGTCGACGCTGTCCGAACCGGACATATGAATATGCTAAAATAATAGAGTCAACAAATCAGAGCTCAAACCTTAACTCTTTAAGCCTTGTTTACCCAATTAAATTATTCGAGGAAACGAACGCAGCGAGCATTAGACTTTCTATCACACAGAGCCCTCGGAGGTCACAGAGAGAACAAATCTTTTAGTTATTTTTAACTTGTCTGTGAATGTCCGTGTGAGTCTGCCTGCCCTGTTAAATATATCGAAGATATGGAGCGCAGCGAATTTAACCGGGGTGGCTAATTTACCTCCCCCCTCACAAGAGTCAAATGAAGACCCCTTTGCTCCTGGCCTTCTGGCTTTATAGCCTCCCAGCCTCCTGGCTATGAACTATGAGCTTTTAACTTTGAGCTGGCGCCAAAGGCACCACACCTTCCGCTTAAAGTTATTTATATGTTTATGGACGTCCCCTTGCTACCATGGATTCAGTTTATTGATTTCAAATTCTATCAAGCGGTGATCTGTTGGATTGGCCTGGCCTTTTCAACCCGAGCCCTTCGTTTGGGTGTATGCAATGCTGCCCAGATGTCATTCCTGCGCTGCAGATTCAGCCAAAAATCCGGTGTATTGCCAAATACTTTGGAAAGCATCAACGCTGTGTCCACCGTAACAGATCGTTTGTTGTTACAGATTTGGTTAATCGTCCGGCGACTGACACCCATCGCTTCGGCCAATTGCCCCTGAGTGACAGCCAGTGGCTCCATAAACTCTTCAATGAGCATCTCACCAACACTTACTGGTTGACGTTTGGTAATTATCATTTTGTCACCTCACCTATAGCTATGGTTATCCAGATAAACTTTATCAGCCTCTCCCCGTTCATCGTTCCATGAAAAGAGCAGGCGGTATTGATCATTGACCCGTATTGAACACGTCCTTTTCAGTCTCCCGGCTAACTTCTCAAAATGACTGCTGGGGGGACTCCGCAAGTCAAGATTACATGTAGCATCGTCAAGCAATTGCAATTTTCGAAAAAGCCGCGGGCGAATATTTACCGGAATTTTTTTGCTCTGTTTGTCCTCCAAAAAGAAATCTCGAAGCCATGTGTCGCGAAACCGTTTGATCATAGTAACACTGTAACATGCATGATTACATTGTCAAGCTAAATCACATCCTTCACCCAGCGTCCATCCTTACGTTTTCCGCGCATTAGATTTAGCACCATCCCGTTATAGCGTCAAAATGCATCAGGTTTCAATAAGCCTGAGCACAGCTTTCGGTGCCAAAGAATGCAAAGATCCCTGCGGGCCAATAATAGCAAAGTAAAAGCAATTAACCCGAAAATGCCCCAAGAAATAATGCACCCTACCTCCTTGTAGCACCGAGATTGCCCATCCAGCTCTCCCCTTCGTTTTCTGCACATTGAAATAAAATGTTTGTGTGCGTCTGTGTGGGTCTGCCTGCCCTGTTAAATATATCGAAGATATGGAGCGCAGCGAATTTAACCGGGGTGGCTAATTAATTCTGCCGCCAAAGGCGCCCTACCCTGAACCTCTGAACCCAGAACCATTTTATATATGTCAACATTTCACCCTCGTCCCTTTCTTTACACTGTGTATCCTCGGGTGCCGAATGCTCACCGTTTTACAAACGTTAAACTACTAAGTATGCCCAATGATTGTTGACCTCCGCTGAAAGCGGATTAGACTTTCTCAATTTCTTCCCGCCGTCGCAGCGCCAGGCGGCTATGGCGCGGCAAGCCCGGGAATTGAGAAAATTAAAAATAATCCTAAAAATCCTGCTCGCCCAGCCTGCCCTGTTTACCCCGTAGCTCCGGAAGATGGTACTGGGGTTAAATGCTTGCCCAGTGAAATGTGTAACCTATTTCACCGGGGTTTCGCAGAAACCGAGCGAAGCGGATTTAATCGGGGTTAAATTCTTGCCCAATGAAATGTTTACCCCGTTAAACGCCTGCCCAATGAAATACGAAGTGAATTTCATCGGGGCGAAGCCTGTTTACCTGGGACGCAGCCAATTTCATCGGGGTTTCCCTAAGAAAAGAAGCGAAGCGGATTTAACCGGGTAACCTGCCGCGGCGAAGCTCGCCAGAGCGAAGACGGGTCTGCGAACCCCTTTGAGCTTAAAAATCTGTGTAATCTGCGTAATCTGCGGACCCCTTTGAGCTTTCAGCCTTCAGCCTTGAGCTCCAATGCTACGCATTGGTTGAGCTATGAGCTACGAGCTATCAGCTTCAAAATTAGACCTTCCGGGTTGAATTTTGAAACCTTTTCCGCTATCATATCTGGTTATGATCTTCACCTTTCCTGCAATCTTTTACGCCCTGTTTTTCTCAGATCCAGTTGCACGCCCCCGTGAGAACGGAAATACCAGCTCATCGAAAAAAGGTGAAAAAACCGAATCTGATAAATTCGATGATATAAAAAACTTAAACTATCACACCCAAAAATAATTATCCTTTTCTACCAACTGAAAGGGTAACAAATGCTACAAAGGAATCAAAAATCCCGCTTTTCAGAATCGAGAGCGGAATTTTTTCTTTTTTCGGCTCCAGCTTGATAAACGCGAATAAGTAATATAAGTGCTGAAACTAAAACCATAATGCTCAAATAAGTCAAACGAAGACTTGACCCCTAAACGGCGCATTTATTATCGCTATAAATCAATAATAAGGAGATGGAAAATGACGACAAGCGACGCAGCAGAAAAAAAGCCTCTCTGGTTGTTAATCGAGGAGAATATCCTTGAGCTCGATTCGCAGGACATCTCAGCGGAAAACCTGGAAGCATCGATTCAACAGATTGCGGGTGAACTTGACAATGCCGGTTACAATGTTTCGCGTCATGGGGGCAATATGCTTCAATTGAGATGGGCAATGAATGAAGCTCACAAAGTCGGAAGGCCCCTTATGAAGGATTTCAACACTGCGATCGCGGCATTTACACTGGAGGACGTGGCTGACCCTTATTTAGCAACCAATAAGCTCATCGGCGACATCGGAAAGACATGGCCAAAACTCAAACTATCCGAGCGCAGACCGGATGTGATACGGATTGTCGAGAAGACAAAAATCGATCTGCTCATTGCCAAGGCAAAAGACCTGCCCGACGATGACGGTATCCGATTACTCATTGAGGAACAAGTGGAGCCCGAAGTGATCACCAGCGCGTTGGACATTACCGGGGAGAAGTTGGAGCAGGTGAACACCGAGATGGAAGAGGAACGCGCAGAGAGGGCAAGAGTCGCAACGCTGCTCGAGGCAGTAGAGGGCAAGTCCGACGAAGAAAAGGTGAAGCACCTTTTTGCGAATAACGTCTCCGAAGAATTGATAATCGAGATGGCGAAAGTTGACCAGGACGCGATCAATGGTTCCAAAAAGGCCATGGAAGGGGAGCTAAAGGAAAAACAAAAGCTGGCAGAAGAGGCGGCCGCACGGAAAAAAGAAGCGGCTGCCGGACCTTCGCTGGAAGAAATTCCGCCGGATGAGATGCTCGCACACATCGAGGCCATTCGCGAAATCATGGAATTCAGCGATAAGGAGAAAGAAATCAGAGTTATGTGCGAGCAGAGTTCCATCCCCAAGTCCCTTGTGGACATTGCTGTTTCGGAGCCTGACAGACTGGATCAGCTCGAGAAAGAGGCGGAGGGATAACAGTTAAAGAAAAAATCCCTCAACTTAAACCATCTATTGAAAAAATATTATCGAAATTAAGCGATGAAAAGAGTTGATGAACTAAAAAAAATCTTGCAGAACAACAAAGCCGTTCTGAAAGATGAATATGGTGTCATCGAGATAGGTCTTTTTGGCTCGTATATTAAGGGGAACCAAAAAGAAGCCAGTGATGTTGATATCTTAGTGGAATTTGAAAAAGCTATCGACCTTTTTAAGTTTGTGCATCTAAAAAATCATCTTTCTGATCTGCTTGGCGTAAACGTGGATTTGGTTACGAAGAAGGCATTAAAGCCCAAAATAGGGGAACGAATTTTAAGAGAAACTGTGTATATCTAATCTCACCTTTTGCCACCCTCGCACCTTTTTAAATATGTCAACATTTCACCCTCGTCCCTTTTTTTACGGCACAGGTATCCACTTAAGAATGAAGCCCACGCGGCAGCATCACGAGATAGCCGAACGAGTCTTTAATCTCAAAGATTTATAAAGAATCTTAATGCTCTGCCTTACCGCCAAAGTGCTTCACGACAGCTTCTAAAGCAGCTTGGTAGCTTGCTAAATCCTGATTTGTCTGCTTCGATGCTTGGCGTATAATCAGGTTCTGGACATAGTCCGGGAATAAAAAATCGGCATATCCAGCAGGCCCTCCAGATTTCTCAATATCAGCCGCCAGCTGTTTGAGATCCTGATTCATAATCCAATTCTCTGGAAATGCCTGTTTGCCCTCTTGCCGTTGAAAGGCGTCGTACTGAAGTCGACCCAGAAGGTTAGCAGTCGACTCAAAAAGCACCTTTACGTTCGGACTATCATTGTATTCCTGATCTACCCAATGGTAAGACCAAATATGAAACGGCGTCTCTCGAACTTTAAAAATGCTAAACGCCTTGATCTCCTCGGTACCATCTTCTGTCAATATTTCGAAGTATCCACCGAGCAAATCATCGAGTTGTATGTCATTGGCTTCCACCCAGAATAAAATTCTCTCCCCTATTTCAGGGTCTATGGTGATACGTGGGTCAAGCTTCTTTGCAGCCATTAACACCTTGGTTGGGCTTGGAGACCATTGATCTATTGCAGGTTTCGACATTTTTTTTGCCTCCCTGTTAGAAGAATTTTTTTATGGTGTCCAGCCTTAGTGAAGACTAAGACCGCATATATTAAAAGTCAACGTCACAGAAGATCATGAAGATAAGTGGTGTGAAATTTAAAAGTGTATTGAAAATTGAAAAATTGTCTGAGGCTATAAAATCCAGAAGTCAATTAACTGTGTGATAAAATTTCTACTCTTTTATAAATATGGATCTGCTTCCCAGTCAGACCTCAGCACTCAGGCCTCAGTCCTGGTTTAAAAACTAAAAGCCCTTAGGGCTGCTCCTCGAACGACTTGTTAGGTCGTAGCTCATAGAGCGAAGCCTAAAGTACTCCTAAAGCGTAGCGCTCCTTCAGGCCACCCGGCCGCTCGGCATCTTGATGCCTGAACCTTGCGCCGTGAGCCGTGCTTGCCCAGTGAAATATGGAATCCATCCATTTCACCGGGGTTTCGCAGAAATCGAGCTTGCCCAGTTGAATTCTGCGTAGCAGACACCGACAGGTATTCAACCGGGGCGCAGCCAATTTCATCGGGGAGCTTGCGCCAAAGGCACCACACCTTCCGATTAAAGTTATTTATATGTTTATGGGCGTCCCCCGGCTACCCTGCAGTAAACTGCAGGGTTGTTTAATAAGCTTTATATAAAAAGATAAAACAATTATAAGAATGATTGACAAAATTAATTTATGGTATTAATTTAGATTTAATAAGACGTAATTAATGATGTTGGATGAAATTTGATACATTTTACACAATAAAAGAGGCTTATAATGCAAGTTGTAACTGCGTCGAGCAGAGGCCAAATCGTTATCCCGAAAGAAATTAGAAAACGGCTGAATATTGTTGCAGGCAAAAGGCTGTCCGTTAAAGCTGAAGGAGATCGGGTACTCCTCACGCCGCTGCCGGACGATCCGGTGGAAGCCTTTTGCGGAATTTTCAAAGAGAAATCTTCACTTACCAGGGCCTTAACCGAACAACGGGAAAAGGATAAACATCGTGAAGAGAAAAAAATTGTTGGATAGCTATGCGTTGTTAGCCTATCTAAATAAGGAAGATGGCTTTGAAAAAGTACGCAATGTTTTGGCAAATGCTCAAAAATCCAGCCTTCCTGTTTTGATGAATGAATTGAATGTCGGTGAAACCTATTACATTCTCTATCGAAAACGCGGTCATGAGCAGGCCGAATATTTTCTGGACACCATTCTGGCAGGGCTACCTATTTCTATGATCTCAAATGATTTTAATGCTGTTATTTCTGCATCTAAAATAAAAGCTCGGAATGCGCTTTCTTTTGCAGATTGCTTTGCGGTCGCCACGGCCCAACGAGAAAATGCCGTCATCCTGACCGGTGATCCTGAATTTAAGAATGTAGAAAAGCTTGTTAAAATAGATTGGCTCACAAAATAAGCCATTTCGATTCCGCTTCCTGGCCTTCCACCCTTTTAGCCTCCCAGCTATGAACTTTGAGCTATCAGCTGTGAGCTGGCGCCATAAGCGCCCTACTTTGAGTTTTCAGCCTTTAGCTTAGAAATCTGTGTAATCTGCGCCTGCCCAGCCTGCCCAATTAAATGCGAAGCCTATTTAATCGGGGTTGAATGCCGCTCTGCGGCCAGCCTTTGGCGGATTCAACCGGGGCCTGCCCTGTTAAATTTTTCCAGAGGAAAACGAGCGTAGCGGATTTAACTGGGGTAATCTGCGAACCCCTTTGAGCTTTGCCTGCCCTGTTTACCCCGTAGCTCCGGAAGATGGTACTGGGGTTAAATATTTCCCACGATTTGGGCAACAGCCCGCAAAGATCTGACCCCATTTCCCATTTTCCCAATATTGCAAATTGGAATCGTAGTTTCCAAATTGCAAATAATTATTGACATTTGAAATTTGGAAGTTATACTTCCAATATGCAAAAATATATCCCGCGGAAAATCACCCCCACGGTTCGGCGAAAGTTGCGCGAAATACCGACCGTGGCCATTATCGGAGCCCGCCAGTGCGGCAAGACCACCCTTGCAAAAAAAGTTATTGCGAAAAACAAATCGGCTATTTACCTGGATCTCGAAAAAAATTCAGATCGGAACAAGCTGCAGGATCCCGAAGCGTTTTTTCGCCTGAATGCCCATCGACTCATCTGCCTGGATGAAATTCAGCGTATTCCCGAGCTGTTTCCGTTGCTGAGATCGATGATTGATGAAAACAACCGTAATGGGCAGTTTTTGATATTGGGTTCGGCTTCCCCGGGCCTTTTGAAGCAGTCCTCGGAAACGCTGGCCGGCAGGATATCTTATGTGCACCTAAGCCCGTTTGTTCTGAGTGAGTTACAGGCCGATAAAGATGGTGGCCTGGATCGGAAGCTGTGGCTGCGGGGAGGATTCCCCCGCAGTTACCTGGCGCGTGCCGAACCATCGAGCCTGGAATGGCGCCAGGATTTCATCCGCACGTTTCTCGAAAGGGACATTCCACAATTGGGTTTTCAGATACCGGCAAGAAGATTGGAGCGTTTATGGCAAATGCTGGCCCATCTTCAGGGTCAACTATTGAACAGTTCCAGGCTTGGAGCGTCCCTGGGGGTCAGCCATCACACCGTACGAACCTATTTGGAGATGCTGGAGCAAACCTTTATGTTGAGAATCTTGCAGCCCTATGCGGCCAATTTGAAAAAACGGCTGGTCAAATCTCCGAAGATATATATCCGCGATGCCGGGATCTTGCATGCATTGCTGGATATCGAAACGCAAAACGATCTGCTGGGCCATCCGGTTTACGGGGCTTCCTGGGAAGGTTTGGTTATTGAGAATATTTGTTCAACCTATCCGGAATGGCGTCCGTATTTTTTCCGTTCGAGTTCGGGTGCTGAAATTGACTTGATTCTTACAAAGGGTCAGAGGCGAGTGGCGATTGAATGCAAGGCATCATCTGCACCCCAGGTGCGCCGCGGCTTTTTCAATGCATTGAAAGACCTTGAAATAAAGGAGGCATGGGTCCTTGCTCCGGTATCGGGCTCTTATCCCCTAAAAGGAGAAATTTTCGTTTCCGCACCTGTTGAATTTTTGAAAAAATTTTCCTAACAAACAAACGCTTAACCGTTTTCCTTCTTTACGATTTATGGAATCAACCCAATATAGCCTGAATTATCTGCGTAAATCTGCTCTCCGAGCCGTAGGCTTCTACCACCTGCCTGTAAGCCCTATGGGCTGGAAGCGGAGCCAGAGGCGAAATCTGCGGACCCTTTGAGCCTTGCCTGCCCTGTTTACCCCGTAGCTCCGGAAGATGGTACTGGGGTTAAATTTTTCGAAGAAAACGAGCCTGCCCAGTTGAATTCTGCGTAGCAGACACCGACAGGTATTCAACCGGGGCGCAGCGGATTTACCCGGGGAGCTGCAATGCTACGCACTGGTTCAGCTTTGAGCCTTCAGCTTTCAGCTTTGAGCTCCAAAGCGAAGCTTTGGATTCCTGAAGCAAATAAATCTAAATAAAATATATTAATTATCAGCGACAATTTTTTTGACCTTACGCCCGACGCCTTGAGCCCGACGCCTTCATTATTGAATACGTGATTTTTCCATTTAGTGGCGGCAAGGCAAAATGTCCATATGTCACGGACGTCCCCTTCCTCTCAAAGTTGAATCCGATTCGAAACGCATAAAATCATAGGCATCCCTTCCCTTATTTCAAATTGCTGTTGACAAATGCTCAAAATATTGAGTAAATTTACTCATAATATTGAGTAATTTGTAAACAGGGGGCAGAATTATGTACAAAAGAAACATTTATAAAGTGCTTATGAACAGATTGGCCGAATCCAGACGTTTTATTCAGGTGCTCTCCGGCCCTCGCCAGACGGGAAAAACGACATTGGCCCAGCAATCCATGGCCGGCATTCAAATCGCAAGCCATTACGCCACAGCCGATGAACCGACCTTAAAAGACCGCACCTGGATTGAGCAACAATGGGAAGTTGCCCGGATGAAAACCAAATCCGGCGGCCGAAAGAAAAAAGCCTTATTGGTTTTAGATGAGATCCAGAAAATCACCGGCTGGTCTGAAACTGTCAAACGGTTATGGGATGAAGACACTGCTAATAAACTACCCTTGTATGTAATTGTTTTGGGTTCATCTGCTTTGCTCGTCCAACACGGTTTGGCAGAAAGCCTTGCAGGTCGTTTCGAAGTTATTCCTGTAACCCACTGGAGCTTTGGAGAAATGCAAAAAGCCTTTGGCTTGGATGTTGACGAGTACATTTTTTTCGGTGGATACCCCGGTGCTGCTGAACTGATTCAGGACGAGCCGCGGTGGTCAAATTATATTCGAGACTCATTAATAGAAACGACGATTTCAAGAGACATTTTGCTCATGACAAGGGTTGATAAGCCGGCACTTTTACGGCGCCTGTTTCAATTAGGATGCAACTATTCAGGCCAGGTTCTCTCTTATCAAAAAATGCTCGGCCAGCTTCAGGATGCCGGAAACACAACGACTCTTGCCCACTACCTGGATCTGCTTCAAAGTGCCGGCCTTTTGGCGGGGCTGTCTAAATATGCGGGACAGCGTGTCCGCCAGAGGGCGTCCAGTCCTAAACTTCTGGTCCTCAATACCGCACTTATGTCTGCTTCAGATCCGAACAAAATGGAAGAAGCAAAACAGGAACCTGATCACTGGGGAAGATTGGTGGAATCCGCTGTGGGCGGCTCTCTGGCAAATGGAATAATAGGCAAAAATGTCGAGCTTTTCTATTGGTCCAGCCGAAATCGTGAAGTCGATTTTGTGCTGAGCCGAAAAAATGAGTTGGTGGCAATCGAGGTCAAGAGCGGACGAAACAAAGGCAGCTTCCCGGGCATTGAAGCTTTTTCTAAAGAATTCAAGGTAAAAAGAAAATTGCTTGTCGGGCCTCAGGGAATATCCCTAGATGAATTTCTGCTTATCCCACCGGAAGAATTGTTCTATTAAATTTTTCAAGGTATAACGTTTACGCAGCCGTTTGGCCTATTTCTTCGTATGAAAACGCTATCGCTGCCCCTCATGAGGCCGATTGTTTAAAATAAAAAATTAGAGGATAATCACATAGCAAGACAACGAAAGAAAAAATCTCCCGAGATTGTATTCCGCGAGGGCAAGCCCTCGGCGGTTATCTTGGACATTGATGAATACCAGGAAATGTTAGAGAAATTAGAAGACTTTGAAGATTTGAAGATGTTGCAAGAAATGAGAAAAAAGCCTCTCAAATTTAAAAAACTGGATGATTTTTTGAAGGAGTACCAGCCGTGTGTATGAGATCCTCCTGGAGCGAAGAGCTGAAAAGGATCTCAGGAAGCTCTCTTCCGAACCTTTTCAGCGAATAATTGCAAAAATCCAACTGATATGATCTGTTAACTTGATTTTCCCTCCTCATGAGATTCACGCCAGTGGCTACAAATCCTCTTCGATCAAAGCTCACCACGGACAACGGACAAACCACAACGGCCATCCCTTCACACATAATAAAGTCTGTGTATGTCTGTGTGGGTCTGCCTGCCCTGTTAAATATATCGAAGATATGGAGCGCAGCGAATTTAACCGGGGTGGCTAATTCTAATCATCTTGATCATTTGAAGCTTTTCCGCTCTCATACCAGTTTATGATCTTCACCTTTACTGCAATCTTTTACGCCCTGTTTTTCTCAGATCCAGTTTCACGTCCCCGTGAGAACGGAAATACCAGCTCATCTAAAAGAGGTGAAAAAACAGACTCAAGGGATTAACGCCATGAAAAAGACCCTGTCTTTTCTGATTATCATGGGAATACTGATTCTGTTGGCAGCTGCGGCCTATGCGCAAAACAAAAAGGTTTTTGTGAATAGCAATCAAATTTCGGGCAAACAAAGTGGCGGCAAGTCGGTGGGAGGATGTCCGGATGTTGCTAACACGCCCCCTTCCCCTGCCGGGCCTGTGCCGGTTCCCTACCCTAACACTTCATTTTCAAAAGATACCCAATCAGGTTCAAAAAAGATCAAGGTCAAGGGCAAAGAAATAAAGGTAAAAAATAAGGCCTCAATTCCCAGGTCAGAAGGAGATGAAGCGCCTACTATAGAAACTGAATAATTAGAGCCACGCCAACAACCGGCAACGCTAAAACCCTAAACCGCCCCGCCAAAAAGCTACCGGTCTTCAGTCCTTCCTTCACTTTTTGAGCTATCAGCTGTGAGCTGGCGCCAAAGACGCCCTTCCCTCACAAAAGTCAACCGAAGACTTGACCCCCTTTTCATAGAGCTTTGCCTGCCCTGTTTACCCCGTAGCTCCGGAAGATGGTACTGGGGTTAAATACTTACCCTATGGAATTCGCGTAGCGAACCTACTGTAAGTAGGATTCCATTGGGGTATCGAAAATATGGAGTGCAGCGGATTTACCCGGGGAGCCTTCAGCCTTGAGTTTATTTTCATAAATTTTCAAAGTTGAATTCAAAACGCATAAAATCATAGACGTCCCTAAGGTTTCCCCTCCCCCCTTGCAAATCCGAAATAAATAGGTACGGATGTAAAAATACGCAATTCTTTTCTATTAACCAGTGGAAACGCAAAAATTCATGACCGTCCCTGTTTTATACAATTTAGCAAAATTCGTTATTTACTTTTTTAAGGACGTCCCCTCCTCTCTTACAATCTGTCGGTGTACCTGCTTAATTCCCTCGGATATAGCCTTCACAAAGAGTTACCCATTGTAATCAACAGCAAATGTCTTATATTATAGGTAATTAATTAAGATTATTTAAGATGATATTGGTGCACTATGAAACTAAAGAATTGTGGCTGTGGCTATATAGCACAGGTCACCTATGAAATTAATGAGCATAACGACTTTGTGATAGGTTGCACGGTTTGTGACAACAGAACGCCTATATGTGAGAGCCTTATAGAAGCGGTTTCACTGTGGAATCAAATTTATTGCTATGTATTACCCCCTTATGAGACTGAACCTGCCTAAAATTTTATCCTTTATTTTTAATTATTTTTAACTTGTCTGTGAATGTCCGTGTGGGTCTGCCTGCCCTGTTAAATATATCGAAGATATGGAGCGCAGCGAATTTAACCGGGGTGGCTAATTAATTTTGACGCCCCATCGCCCTCCGCTCACAAGCGTCAAACAAAGACCCCTTTTCGATGGTACAAAATCGTCGGCGAACTTGACATATTGCCTGCATTTTTGTACCATCCCAGTCATGAAATCAGCAAAGAAAAAAGCCATAGAATTTATTGAGGCAGCAGGGGGACTTATTCGTACAAACGAAGCCCTTGAGAGAGGAATCCACCGAAGAACACTATACGGGCTGCGTGACGAAGGGACTCTTATACAAGTTACCCGTGGGCTTTACCAGCTTGCCGATATGGAAATTCCCGCTCAAGTCAGCCTAGCTGAAGTCGCCAAAAGGGTGCCAAATGGAGTCGTTTGCCTTATCTCCGCCCTTGCTTATCATGAACTGACCACCCAGACCCCCCATTATGTTTGGCTGGCAGTCGAACGAAAAACCCGGAAGCCCAGAATAGAATACCCTCCACTGCGGGTATTTTTCTTCAGCGGAGATATGTTTAGCCGAGGAATAACGATTCATAAAATCATGAACCAAAAGGTTAAAATCTATGATGCGCCGAAGACTGTAATTGATTGTTTTCGATGGAAAAAAGCCGTTGGGCTGGATGTGGCGATCGAAGCCGCCAAAGAATATCTAAAACGTCGTGAGTCAAGTCCTTCTAAACTGGTACATTATGCTAAAATTTGTAAAGTTGAAAAACTTGTCCGCCCTTACCTCCAGGCAATAGTCTCATGAAAAAAATAACAAATTAGGTGTCTTCGGTTCGAAATCGGCTGCTGGAAATAGCACGCCGAAAAAATAGGCCATTTGAAGAAATTTTGGTTTTGTACGGGTTGGAGCGATTTCTCTTTCGGCTGTCGCAGTCATCTCATAAAGATCAGTTTATTCTAAAAGGAGGTTTGCTGCTCTATGGAATGGAGCTTTCACCACCACCGCCGATTTATCTTGACATTAATGTTGTTGTTTTTTATATTGTTGTCCAATTGGACAACAATTTTTATTTAGACAACAATGAACAATGAATCAAAAATAATAGCTCAGTTGAGAAAACAGCAAAACGACCTGTTACCGGTTGCAGGGCTGAAGATCCAATTTGAGAAAATGCCTTTCGAGAATGAGCCCGGGCATCCCGGCTTTCGAGCTTCGGTCCGATTCAGAGACCAACAGTTCGACATTATCGGGGAAGTTGTGTCTCAAAACAGTTCCGCCATTTTCAGAGATAAGCTTGCTCGATTAAAAGCTTATGCCTCCGATAAAAAAGATTGCGTGCCGGTAGTTGTTGCTCGATATTTTAGTAGGGACAAACGTGAGGCCTGCAAAAGCGCGGGAGTCAACTATATAGACCTGTCCGGAAATGTCCTTTTGTCCTTCGAGAATCTATATGTTGAGCGCATCGGATTTCCGAACCGATTCCCTGAAGAACGCCGGGGCCGCAGCCCCTTCTCTGACAAAGCTTCACTTATACTACGTTTGCTGCTTTCCCATAAAAGCAAGCTTTGGGGGATCAGGGAACTTGCCAGTGCTCTAAATCTTGACCCGGGCTTTGTTTCGAGAATTGCCAGAGAACTGGAAAAACGAAATTACGCAGCCCGGGTTAATTCCAAGATCAGAATCAGAAACGCAAAATCGATTTTGGAAGACTGGGTAAGAGAATATAATTATAAGATAAATAAAGAAATTAAATTTTTCTGTCTGGCCAAGCGCCCTGAAGAAATCATTGCAAAGCTGCACGAGGCTGAAATACCTGCAAGCCTCCCTTATGCGCTAAGCCTGCAAGCCGGTTCAAGTCTCATCTCGCCGTATGCTGTTTTTGACTCCGTCCACATATATGTCCAGAATCAACAGGGGGTCAATTATTTTAAGAAACAGTTGGAATTAGAAGAGGCCCGGCAGGGAGAAAATGTTGTTCTGATGCTCCCTTACTACAAGCACTCAGTTTTCTACGACAGGCAAAAAGCAAAAGACCTGTGGGTAGTTTCAGATATTCAGCTTTATCTCGATCTGCACAACTATCCAATCCGGGGCCTGGAACAGGCAGAACATCTTTTTGAAAAGCGCCTTAAAAGAGCAATCACCAATTAGTGCCCATCCGAAAATAATATTATTTCAAAGGATAGCACTAATTAGTTTCCAATTTGGAAATGAGCAGTTTTTTCGATGAGCCCCGCCAGGTGGCGGGATTTTACGTCTTGATTTTTTAAATTAATGTGTTCAACAAGCCGCACAGGGGTTTCCGCCGAGGCGTACATCGAGTACGTCGCAGGCGGAAAACCCGCGGAGAACACAGCTCATCGGAAAAAGGGCCATTTACGGACGGAAACCAATTAGGTGTCTATGGCAGATATTAGCAAGCTTGCGTTCCTAAACTCAATATGGCTCCTACGAGAGTACCTGCCTGATATTGTCATCGGTGGCGGCTGGGCTCCGCTGATCTACTACCACTATCTGTTGGGAGATAAAACGAAAAACCCGGTTAGGACCTTCGATATTGATCTGATGGTCAAAACCAACGTCCCTGTTAAAGGTGATAAAAACATTGATCAATTGCTCACTGAGGCAGGTCTGGCAGCAACGTTTAAAAGTACGGATACCCCACCTGTAATCCATTATGAAGGAAACATTGAGGGTTGCGATATTGAAATCGAGTTCCTGACGGATCAAAAAGGCTCAAAACCGGATGTTGTCATTGAGGTTCAAAAAGGCCTTCATGCGGAAGCATTACGATATATTTCGATTGCCACTGATAATGCAGTTGCAGTAACCATTGACGATTTTAAAAATCAGGAAAATGAGCAACCCTTTCAGGTGAAGGTCCCCTCACCGCAGGCGTATATATTTCATAAAGGACTGGTATTTGACAAGCGAAGAGAAGAGTCGAAAAAGGCCAAGGACCTCTATTACATTTTTGAGGTTCTGACAAATTGCAATACCATTGAGGAGAGAATTTTATCGGGCCTGGTTGAATTGAAAGATAATTATCCGGCATGGTTTAATAAGTTTCGCAAAAATCTTAGCTTTAATTTCGCCGATTCTTCATCTGACGGCGTCCTAATGGTCACCGGCCAGCGCCCTGCGTATATGCTTCCTGAATTAAATGAAGACCAATTCAAACAGTATGTGTTTAGAAGTTTCAAAAAGCTGGTCGAAAGCATCTGAATTACATTGATGTATGGTAATTTCAATTTAGTATTCTATATTTCCCGCCATCTACTCAAATTTATAAATCCAAATTCATAATCGGAAGCTCGCCAGAGCGAAGACGGGTCTGCGAACCCCTTTGAGCTTTGCCTGCCCCGTTGAATTTCGCATAGCGAACCTGCCGGACGGCAGGATTCAACTGGGGAGCCTTCAGCCTTGAGCTTATAAATCTGCGTAATCTGTGGATAGTTTTGAGCTATCAGCCATGAGCTAAT
>PVMK01188815.1_pt1 | contig 31072 bp, 32 predicted proteins | sample 1853481 | NCBI WGS metagenome assembly PVMK01 (sample SAMN08533507, study PRJNA380276) | Marine sediment metagenome, whole genome shotgun sequencing project.
CACTTTACCGGGCCCTCCCAGGTAATGTGGTCGATTCATGATGATATCCGGGGTAACATGAAACAGGCCCGGCAGGCATTTTCCGAAAACGATCCGGTACAAACCGTGACGTCCCTGAAGGAAGCCATCCAGGCCATCCGGGACATGATCTACAAGGAAGAGCACATTCTTTTTCCCACCAGCCTGGATATGCTTACGCAAAAGGAGTGGATCAAGGTTAAAGAGGGCGAGGCCGACATCGGTTTTGCCTGGGTGGTCCCCGACCATGGCTGGCCTGAAGAAATTATCGAAGAGCCGGAGGCAGAGCCAACTGAGCCCGAAGAGGCGCTGACGGATGTGGCCGGGGCCCTGGGTCTGGATACGGGACGGATGACGCTGGAGCAGATCAACCTGATGCTGACCCACCTGCCGGTGGACTTGACCTTCGTTGATGAGAATGACCGGGTGGCTTATTACTCCGAGGGGGAACGTATTTTCCCGCGCAGCCCCGCGATCATCGGTCGGGAGGTCCGCAACTGCCATCCCCCCAAAAGTGTGCATATCGTCAACAAGATCCTGGACGCGTTCAAGTCCGGCTCGCGGGATACGGCAGCGTTCTGGATCGAGTTGGGTGACAAATTTATTTACATCCGCTACTTTGCGGTGCGGGATGCCAAGGGCTACTACCGGGGCACTCTGGAAGTCAGCCAGGACTTGACCGAAATCCGCAAATTGGAGGGGCAGCAGCGTCTGCTGGACTGGGAATAGCCGAAGCGGTTGTTAATCTGCATGGCAATTGCTGATAAAGCGTTGCCTACATTCTTTAATATAGCCTATTAACAAAAAACTTATGCACTAATGGGTGCCATGGAACTCTTTGTTTATCGTAAAAAAAATCAACTCTAAAAAAAATCTGGAGTTTTGGGCTAAAACTTCCCGATTTCTGATTTGGTTAATAAAGTGAAATTTTCTGCTGAACACTAATTCACAGCTTCGGGCCATGCTCCGGCCGGCCCTGTTTGCACTCTTGGCGGTGGATCTGCTGCTGAAACTATATATGGGCTGATTTATACGTTACAGTTCATTGACATTTCTTGATCTATCTAATCGATTTCAGGGGTTTTTACTTGTCTTTGCTAAATTTATCTTTAAGCTTGAGCAAAGAATCCTTTAGCGGAGGGCGCAGCATTTTTTTGTGAATGGAAGCGATGTTGTCTTCTTCGGCCTGAAACAGGCAGTTGACGATATCGTCAATCATTTTGGCATCAAGGCTTCCCTCAACGGTGATATCTTTGTTTGTGTCGATATCTTTGGGTGAAAACTCATAAATATCATAGAGTTGAACCCAGGTATCTTTGGGAAAGAAGGATCTGCCCGCCGGGATAAAGAACAGGCTGCGCTTTTGATACAGCCGGTAGTTGTAGGTTTGTCTTTTTTTTGTGAGGTAGTTTTTACGAAAAGATAGGGCTCTTTTTTGCCTGGAGTGTTTAAAAGGATGAGATATTTTTTACCGGTGAAGCCGTTGTGAAAGACCAACTGTCTGTGATGATAGATAGCTCCCCGCGTCTGCAATTAGCCCGCTCCAAATATCTTGTACATCTCTGAGCGTTCTTGCACCCGTTCCTTAGCCTCGTCATAAGGCATGCTGACCATATCGCTGTCGATTGCCAGCATGTAATCGATTTTTTTAAACTCTCCCTTCTTCTCAAGAGTTCTGTCCCATGGTTCGTTTTTAAGGTGGGTGGACTCGACCATGGTGTCGGCTTTAGCATCTTCGAAGATAAAGGCGAGATCCTCCAGCAGCTTCATCTCTTTTTTAGAAAAATACTGGCTGTCGAACTTCTTTTTAGGCCGGATCTGCTGAAAAGCTTCTCCTGCCGGCAGATCGTGAATGGAGGCTCTCATATCCGGCTTCATATTTTCGGTGAGCTCTTCAAACAGATCTTTTGGTACCGGCCCCATCTCCCAGGCAAAGTAGTCCAGTCCCGTTACAGACTTGCCCGTCTGCTTAAAGTGGGAAAAATCTAAAAAATACAGAAGCTTGATCAATTTCGTTTTGCCGCAGTATTTAGTGTGGCTGGCAAAATAAATGATTGCATTTATAAGTTTTTCTCTATGATGTGTGACAATCATATCTATATTATCGGTCGCTATGGTCAAAAAGTCAAATGCCATGGTGCTCCAAAAGCATGTTATCCTTGTGGGGTGGCATAGACCTTCCTCGCTTTGGCACCTCTTAACATGCTATCAATCACGTGCACAATGGTTTTTTTGCTAAAAATACAGAAAAATCGCCTATGAAAGGGTGTTTGCCTTAAACCAGTCCGCTACCCAGGGCCAATGACAAAAAAAGCAGCATGGTACCCACCGTTATCTGAATGCCTTGCATAGTCACTTTTTTAAGTAGTCTCGAACCGATAAATGCTCCCAGAAACGCTGCTAGCGATCCTGCGATGACCAGCCCGACACCACCCCCTTGCCGCAGAATCTCAAAATCCCGCGCAAAAAATGTGCTGCCGTAAATGATGAGCCGTGAAATATCCACTACCACGGCGGAAACCACCATGGACCCGATAAAAACCTCTTTCTTCAATCCGACACGAATTAAAAAGGCGGTCCGCAATGCCCCTTGATGGCCGGACAGTCCGCCGAAAAATCCGGATAAAAACCCTCCGACAGGAATATATTTGGGATCAAAGGACAATTTTTCAAAGCTGGGAATAAATTCTAAAATGGCAAACACCATGATCAGAAAAGCGATGACCAGCTTCATTGCGGTTATGCTGCATGTTCGCCCGCCAAGAACGTACGATGCGATGGGCTGAGCCGCTGCCATGTAGTTCAACAGCAAGGCACCCAACATGGCTGCAAACGCCGCCGGAAGGGCAAATCTAAAAATGATACCAAAATCGGCTTTTCTTCCCACCAGAGCCACTTTGAAGATGTTGTTGGCCAGATGGACAATGGCGGTAGCCGCCACGGCCAATTCAATCGGAAAAAACAGGGCAAATGCCGGCATCAGCAGGGTCCCCAGACCGAAACCGGAAAACAACGTCAATCCGGAGACCAGCAGTGCCACCGTACATATAATGATATAGCTCATTGTTCCCTAACCCGGATCCGCCGAAGGCGGAGAACTAAAAATGAAAACGTCTTTAAAATTAGAATTTAGCCACTAACAACCTCCCTATACAATTCTTCAATTTTACTTTTCATTTCATTTAACAGGGATATTCCCGCCTTGGTGATGCGGTAATACTTGCGCTGCTTGTGGTCTATCGTGCGCGCTTCACAAGTTAAAAACCCACCCCTTTCCAATTTAGCCAAAGTCGGGTAGAGCGTTCCCGGGCTAACCTCGTAGCCATGACGAGAAAGTTCCTCCATCAAGCCAACGCCGAAAACTTCCTCTTTGTCGGCATGATAAAGAATGTGGAGTTTGACAAATGCCAGTTCGAGATCTCGTATCATGCACCCTCCTGAAAACAAATATCGATATCGATTTATAATATTGATATACGATATTGTCAAATGATATTTTAACGTCGCGGTTGACACATCGGAAGGTCATCCAAGATAATTATGCCCGCAACATCCCCAAAAAGTTTGTATGTTCAAAATATAACCAATTTACCGCACAGCTGTTTACTTTTCCTCTGGCAATTCTTAATATTATTTAGTTTCGAAAAAGTAAATTCGCGGAACTTTAAGCAACCCTTCAAACCTCGGTGCGGGAAAGCATTTTAACAATGAATCTATACATATTTCAATTAAAATGGAGGGATTGACATGAAAACGATCATCCTTATTACCATAACGATAATCTTTGGGCTTATTTTAGCAGGGTTTCAAAAATCCAATAATCTGCAGGAAAAAATGGATACTACTATGGATACAAAACAGAAGAATCTATCTGAAGCCACTTTTGCCGGTGGTTGCTTTTGGTGTGTGGAGTCGGATTTTGAAAAATTTGACGGTGTTGTTGAAGCTCTATCCGGTTATGCCGGTGGACAGACGGAAAACCCCACTTACGGGGAAGTCTCAGCAGGTGGAACCGGGCATGCCGAAGTGGTCCGAGTCCTTTATGATCCAAAAAAAATTACCTATGATGAATTGCTCGACATCTTCTGGCAGCATGTGGACCCGACCGATCCCGGCGGGCAATTCGTCGACAGAGGCTCCCAGTATCGATCGGCTATATTTTATCATGACGAAGAGCAAAAACGCCTGGCCGAGGAATCCAAAAGAAAACTTGAATCATCCGGTCGCTTTAAAAAACCCATCGCAACCGAAATCGTCCCGTTGTCTGAATTTTACGAGGCCGAAGACTATCACCAGGATTATTATAAGAAAAGCCCGCTGCGGTACAAATTTTACCGGTTCAACTCCGGCCGGGATCAGTTTCTAAAAAAAGCATGGGGCGACACGGCGCAACCGGCGGCCGGGGGGAGCGCCCAAGCGACCTATCCAAAACCCGACGATGACGTGCTGCAATCAAAATTAACGCCGCTGCAGTATAAAGTCACCCAGAAAGAAGGCACCGAGCCACCTTTTAACAATGAATATTGGGACAATAAAAAGGAGGGTATCTACGTGGACATCGTATCCGGTGAGCCTCTCTTCATCTCCCGGGACAAGTTTGCCTCCGGCACCGGTTGGCCCAGCTTCACCAGGCCGCTTGAGCCGAACAATATAATAGAAAAAAAAGACCGCGGCCTGTTCATGGTGCGCACCGAGGTCAGAAGCAGACATGCCGACTCTCATCTAGGCCATGTTTTTGACGATGGGCCTGCGCCCACCGGTCTGAGATACTGCATCAACTCCGCCTCCTTGAGGTTCATCCCCAAAGAAAACCTGCAAAAGGAGGGATATGACGAATATCTGCGCCAGTTTGAAACCACTGAGGCGGCCAATTAGTTCTACTTTGTCACATTATCAGAGCAAAATATTCTATTCGAATTTCAAAAAGTTGTAATTTTAATTGAGAAAATGAGCTAAAATTTGAAATGAACTAAAATTGTGGTATTCTGCCGATTTTATAAAAAGAGATAGAGCGTAGCGTTTCCTTAATTTTAGGCAATTTAGATCACTTTAGTCATTCGTTTATTCAGCTATATCAGTCTGCTATGATAAGGGACTGAAGCAGAGGTAAATATGACTAATCTGAATTAATCATTCTGAACTGTTTTGTGGAATTCCGCCGCGCCAGAGTCTACCGGAGAGAAGGCGGATCGGCTGCGGCGCAATTCCGTCGCATACCCATTTCTGCTTTTAAATATTCAAAAAACAGCATCCCCACCATGGCCAGGCATTCCATGTCCAGGAATTTTTCGGCGCGCTTTTCAAATAAAACCGAACATTGGGCGGGAAACTCGTCATCTTTATCGTTGAACAATAGCAACAACGGAATCTTGGGCAGGGCGTCAAACTGCATGCTGAAGTCATATGAAAAGGCATCGGTGGGCGCATAACCGCCAATTTTTTCTCCGGCATTTTCAAGTTCCGTCAGTCGGCCGGAAAATGTTTCAGCAATTGGATGGGTCACGGTATTGTAAAACGCCCGGATCAAAGGGGCGGCATCTTTAAAATCCTTATAGGACATCCAGTTGCCCTCCAGGGGTTCAATCAATGGACACATCAACAGATATTTGCACAAAATGACACTAACGGAAAGATGAGGTTGCCTGTCTGATGGATCTGTAATGCCCTTGGCAGATATCCTGTAGAGTTTGCCGAAAAACGGGATGATGACGTGTTGACCGTCTAATTGCAGGCCAAGCTTGTCTGCCAGGAATGGGAAATCAAGCTCGGCAATACGGGATAGATAGTCTTTGTAAGTTTGTTCGTATATGTGTTGTTTTTTCATGTCTCTCGCAAAGGCGCTAAGACGCAGAGGGTTAATCCTTGAATTTTGCCATATTGCATCCTTCGCACCACCAAATCAGAAAACATAACTATTATCTTTAACACTGTTTTGAAGAAAAATTCAACGCTCTAATTTTTAAAACTATTATTGGCTTATCGCGATCACAGTGAAACAATTTTATTGACTTTCAGCAATAAATATATATTATATACTTCATATATGTCGTAGACCCTAATTTGAATTTTACAAAGAGGCGCTCATGAAATCTGCAACAGTATCAGCAAAATTAGAGCCTTCCGTTGCGAAAAAACTTGATTTGTTGGCGGAAGCGACAGCTAGATCAAGATCCTTTCTGGTCGCGGAAGCAGTTGAATCATATGTGAAGGATCAGGCTTGGCAAATTAAAGCCATTCAGGAAGGCATTAAAGAAGCAGATAGGGGCAATTTCGCCACAGACAAAGAAGTAAAGTCAGCCTTCAAGAAGTGGGGCGTGGATGAAAATTAAATGGGTTCGACTTGCCCTGACTGATCTGGATGAAGCAGCGGCGTTTATTTCCCAGGACAATCCCGAAGCGGCCATAAGAACAGTAAAACGTATACGGGAGGCAACCCGGATATTGTCAGATCAGCCTAATGCGGGTCGCGTCGGCCGCGTTCATGGAACCCGAGAACTGGTCATCGTCGGCGCCCCTTTTATTTTACCCTACCGTGTGATTAAAAATACCGTTCAGATCTTTCGGGATTTTGCATGGCGCCAGAAAATGGCCGCAACGATTCTAAATAACTTTACCCTCCCAAAGCTGATCCAGGAAAATGCGCCAGGGCAGTATTTCATCTAAACTTTATCCTTATAAACCGGAAATCTCCGGCACAAATCCATGACTCCCCTGGGACACCTGTTCCAGAACGTCCCTATTCTTATTATTTACCATGGCAATATCCATCCAGTTGACAATTTGAGCAATTTCGTCCAAGCCCATTCCCCGGGTTGTAATGCCCGGACTGCCGACTCTGATACCGCTGGTGATGTCCGGTCTCCGGGGATCACCCGGAATGACATTGCGGTTGACAATGATTCCCACCGATTCCAGTATTTTTTCAGCCACGTCTCCGGTCAAATCTTTTGACCTTAAATCGACCAGCACCAGGTGGTTGTCTGTTCCCCCTGATACGATACGATACCCCCTTTTTTCAAAGCCGGCTGCAAAAGCAGCCGCATTTTCCAATGTATTTTTTTGCCGCTCTTTAAATTCCGGTTCCAAGGCCAGTTTGAAACACACCGCCTTTGCGGCCAGCAGATTGAGGGAGGGGGTGCCCTGGGCTCCCGGGGAAAATGGTTTTGTTGATTTTCCGGGCGTGCTCCTGCCGGCACAATATCACCCCGCCCCGTCCCCCCGTTAAGTGTTTTGTACGTGGTGAAAGTGACAAAATCAGCATGGGGAACCGGACCGGGAATCACGCCGGCTGCGACCAGTCCGGCAATATGGGCCATGTCCACCATAAAACAGGCTGAAACACTGCGGGCAATCTCCGCCATTTTTTCGTAGTCGATCAAGCGGGGATATGAACTGGCGCCGGCCACAATCATGCGGGGTTGGAATGATTGTGCAAGTTCCCCGACTTCGTCATAGTCGATACGTTCGGTTTCAAGATTCAAGCCGTAATGTTTAAAGTGAAAACATTTGCTGGTGATGGATGACGGATCACCGTGGGAGAGGTGTCCGCCGTGGGACAATTTCATCGTCAGGATTTTGTCACCCACCTTAAGAACCGAGAAATAGACCGCCAGATTGGCCGAAACGCCGCTGTGAGGTTGAAGATTTGCATGCTCCGCGCCGAATAAGCGTTTTGCCCTTGCTATCGCCAGGCTTTCCAGCTCATCAGCCCAAATACAACCCGCATGAAAACGGCTGCCCGGATACCCTTCCGCCGCCTTTGTACTGAAAATGGATCCCTGGGCTTCGAGAACGGATCGGGGGGCATGATTTTCAGCGGCAATCAGATCCAGGGTGTTTTCGATTCTTAATTCTTCATGCCGAATTAATTGATCAACCTCAGGATCATCGTTCGGTAAATAGCGCATTAATCTGATCTCCCAACCCGGACAAGCCGGAATTGAAGATTGAAGATTTGTGGTATCGCTTCGCTCTGTCTATTATATTAAAATGGAAGAAAGTTTCACGGGGTAAAAATAATGAAATGGCAGTTTAGACCACCCCGTCAAAGAGAGTTGGTTGAGGAGATAAAAGGCAAAACCAACTATCTAAAAGTCTCATTCTTGCTTAGCCGCGTTGGAGTGATTACAATAATTGCAGATTTCATAAAAATGATAGAAAAACAGGTCTTTTTTTTGGACATTATCGGGCGTAGTGAAGCCTTCTCGGAGAATAGGTTTCAGGTGTCAGGTTTCAGGCTGGCTCTCGCTTTTTTACTACTGACACCCGACACCTGAGTGCCAGTGTCCATTTTTTTTGCAAATATGGGATAAATCCATATTTGTAACCACTTAACCAATCAACTAATCACCCAATCAACAATATCTGAACTAAGTGTAAATAAGTTTTAACCACCTGAATCTAATTAGGAGGCACCTGCGATGCAAAAGAAGTCAACCGCATTCGGGATAATATTATTGGTAGCTTTTTTGGCCTTTATTTTATTGTCTCCCCAGGGCTCAATCCGACCAGCAATTCACAGCTGTTTCTCCCAAAAAAAGCTTCAGCTTTAATTGAAAAGCACAGGGAAGATTCCGATTTTGTCATTCTTGATATCAGAACGCCGGGAGAGTATCAATACGGGCATATAAAAAATTCGATCATGATCGATTTCTATTCGAAAGCATTTGTCGGAGGAAATAAACCGCCTGGATAAAGGTAAAACATATTTAATCTATTGCCGCAGCGGAAACCGATCAACACGCTCGCTGGAGCTGTTTCAGAAACTCGAATTTCAAAAAATATACCACCTGTCATCGGGCATCAACGGCTGGAAATCGGAGGGCCTGCCGGTGGTGGAATAAACTGTGTTTGAAGGCTATGACTACAATTCCCAGGACAAACTGCGTAAAAACCAGCTGGAGTGGGGGTTGAAAATCTCCATGGCCCAGGCCGCCGGAAATCCGCAGACCCATGAAATTCCGGCGATCATGAGCAAATACCGCTCCGGTGGTACGCCCTGGACCGTTTTAATAGATCCAAAAGGGAGCGTCGTATACAACCATTTCCACATTCAACCGCCCCAGGCTATCGCCATGATTGAGCAGTTGCTGTCAAAAGGCAGGTGACAGAGTACAGAGGACAGATACCCGATGACAGTTGGCTAAATGCAGAAGGCAGAATTCCGAAATCTGCACTCCGAAATCCGCAATCAATCATCTCCAACTTCCGGCCCAAACGGTTTAAAAACTATCAGTAGCTGCGGCAACAGGGTCAGGGCGGCAATGAAGGCAATCAGCATGGCCAATCCGGTCAGCAGACCGAAATAAATAGTGGGAAGGAAATTGGACAGGGCCAGGATTGAAAACCCGATAATAATCGTCACCGATGTATAATACATTGCATAGCCGATGCTGCCGTGACAGCGAAAAACCGTTTTAACATAATTGGGTTCGACGTTGAACTCCTGCTTGAACCTGTAAATGTAGTGAATGGTGTTATCGACAGCAATACCCATGCTGATCGCTGCGATGGTGATGGTCATCATGTCAAGAGGAATGTTCAACCAGCCAATTACACCCAGCACGGCACCAATGGCCAGCAGGTTGGGTGCCATCGCAATCAAGGCTATTTTAAAAGACCGGAACAGAATTAGAAACATACCCATCAGCGCAACAACGACGACGCCCAGAGTCAGGATCTGTGACTCAAACAGACTTTGCAGCATATTGTTATATAGCACCAGCAACCCGGTTAAATGAACATGGTCCTCCCTCAAGCCCAGCTTATTGATCAAATCATATTTGATTTTTTTCAGCAATTCATCCCGTCTTAAAGATTCTTCGGAATCCCTGACACGAATGGCGTAGCGCACCTGATCATGTTCCACGGATACATAGGGGTTTAAAGCCATGGTTCTAAACTTGTCGGGCAATTCGCCGTACAGCAGGGCCAGTTGAAAATTGTCTAACGGCTGACCGTTATTAAAGTCTTCAGCGATCTTCAGCATCGTTGCCAGTGACAGAACCTTGCCGGTCTCGGGCAGGCTGTCAAGATAATCGTGTATTTCAGTGATCCGGGCCATCTTGTCGGCAGTAAACCAGTATTTCTCATCATCTTCTGCGCTCTCAGATTCGTCGAACTCGTCAAACTCGTCAAATTCATCGCCGCTTTTCGCATCGCTTCCGGGGGCAGGCACCTGGGAAGATGTCTCGGGTTCATCAATTTCGATGATGACATCCAGCGGGGTGGTGCCGCCCAGCTTTTGATCAATGACTTTCAGGCCTTGATAGATTTCAGTCGTATCTTTAAAGTAGTTTATAAAGCTGTTTTCAACGACCAATCTGGAAATCCCGAGGAGACTGATGATAAAGATGATACCGCTTGTTACCAGTATCGTTGTGCCATGGGTCCCGGTGAATCCGGCCAACAATGATGTCAATGAGTGGGTTGAATTTTTTTTGATCCTATCGGGGCGGTGAGGGTTTTTAGGCACCACCATTAACCCGGCCGGAAAGAGCAGAAAGGTCACTGCCAGGGAAACAATAATTCCGGCAATCATCATCCATCCAAAAGTTTTAACGGGTAGCAGATCACAAAGAAGCAACGACCCAAAGCCGGCAATCGTCGTCAGTGCGGCATACAGGCAAGGAGTGATCATTAGACGGACAGTATCCAGGACAAGTTTACGCTGCTCGGCTTCCGGATTATTGAACGCGAGTTCCCTGTAGCGTATGATCAAGTGGATCGTAATCGCCATGGTGATGATGAGTTGCAAAGATATGAAATTGGAAGAAACCACCGTGACCTGCCAGCCGAACATTCCCAGAAGCCCCATCATGGAAATCGCCGAAAAAGAACAACAGAGCATCGGCAATAAAACCCAGCGCGAATTTCTAAAAATAATGCTCAGGGTTACAATCAGAAAAAGCAGGACCCCGATTCCGAATACTTTCAGGTCGTTCTTAATAAAGCTGATCATATCGTCGGCAATCATGCTGACCCCGCCCAGAAACAGCTCGGCGCCCCGTCGGTAGTTGTCCATGATGGCACGGATTTTTGCAATATCCTGGTGCCTGATTTTCTTGTTCTTTTCCCGGAGTTTTTCGAGTTGTTCGGTGATGTTTTTAAATTCAACCAACTCTGACGCCGTAAGCGGCTCATCCGCCTGTTTTATTCGCAAAAGATCGCGACGGGTCGACATGTCCTGATAGTGATCATCCGTGTGGAGGTTAATCTGCAAGGCAGTGGTTTTCAGATCCGGGCTAATCAGCAGATTTTGGTATAAGGGGCTTTTACTGAACTCAATTTTAGCCAGCTGTCGGTCTACTGTCGGCGATTCGAGCGTCTGGATACCGACGGCAGGTTCCCGTTCCCCGACCGGTTCAGGCGAACTTTTCAGCAAAGGAGCGTCCAATATAGAAATGACCGATGACACACCTTTCAGCTGCCTCAGGTCATCACGCAGACGTGTTAGTTGTGCCAGTGCTTCATCTGAGAATAAATCGTTTGCAGGGGTATAGATCATCAACAGATAATCATGGCCCCCGTAACGTGCTTTAATGATTCGTGAATATATGAAGTCTTCGTCGGTCTGGAGAATCAGCGTTTCCGTCGATGCATCCAGTTTAAAATCCTTCGCCTTGTATCCAAGGAAAGCAATCACAACCAGAAGACACAATAAGATGAGTCGCGGTCGCTCCAGGATGATTTTATCGTAAAAGCGAGTTAACAAGCGAGTTACAGTTCTCCATATATTATAGGAATTCCGAGACGCTAATTATCGGCCGGGTTCTCCAGTTTCAGCAGAAGATCGTCAACTGTTCCATTTTCAAGAATACGGCTAAATTGGGACCGGTAGCTTCGGATGATGCTGACGCCCTGGATCTCTAAATCATAAATTTTCCAGTCGTTCCCGGCTTTATAAAACTTGTACAGAATGGATATTTTCTTGTCTTTAGAGACCAGGTAGGTTGGGGCATGGATTTTTTTCTTTACCTGAACGGATGGTTCATAAAAAATCTTTTCATCTGTATACAGCGTGAAGTTCATGAGATATGACGCCTTCAGGCGTTGGATAAAAAGTTCTGTGAATTTCTCTTTTTTATCCCGGGACAATCCGGGCCAGTGCTTTTTTCCCCAAAGACAGCCTCGCCATTAGCTCAAAGTCAAACATCGGCGTGACGATCTCAACGATCTCTTTATTTTTTGCCTGTTGTTCAAGACCTTTTTTCTGCAAAACCGTGAATACTGCGTCAAGATTATTCTTTAATAATTCCTCGACCTCACTTTTTCCATCGGCCGCAACTGACTGGCTGAACAAAAGCAGGCCTAAGACAGCAACCAGCAGGTTTTTCATAATCCATCCTGTACTTGCTTACTGTGGTTTTTTGCCACATGGGTTTAATTGGTTTATTTTTCCAGTGACTCAGGTAATACAAAAAAACTGCTACACGTGTCAACTCTGAATTCTTTAGATTATGTCAAATTATCCGATTTTTCGTTTAAGTTTTGACGTGGCATGCCGATAAAACTGGTAATTAATCTTACATGAAAAAGGCAGGTTGTAACACGAAATTCCGATCTTTTTTCCGGCGATCGGAATTACTTTCAATTGGAAAAAAGGTTCAAATGTTGGATTCGACACCTATAATTTTCAGGGACTGACAATATGGATATTGCAACTGTTATAGGCCTGGTCGGCGGAACGATCCTGGTTATTGTCTCCATCCTGATCGGCGGTTCTCTTTGGATTTTCATTAATATTCCGGGATTGCTCATCGTTATCGGGGGAACCATTGCCACCAGTTTTATCAAATTTACCATGGAAGATATCATCAATTCCATCAGGGTGGCCATGAAGGCGTTTACAGTTAAGATTGATCCGCCGGAAGAAATCATGGAAAAAATGGTTTCAGTCGCTAAAGTTGCCAAAGAAAGGGGCTTGATGGCGCTGGAAAGTGAAAAACCGGATGACGAGTTTGCCGCCAAGGCTTTTCAGTTTCTGGCAGATGGGTTTGACGAACAGCAAATCAAGGAATTGTTGCAAAAAGACATCAATCTGACAATTCAGCGTCACGTGACCGGGCGAGGTGTTTTTAAAGGCATGGGCGGGTCGGCTCCGGCCTTTGGGATGATTGGAACCCTCATCGGTCTCGTTCAAATGCTCGCCAATATGGCGAATCCTCAAGATATCGGTCCGGCCATGGCGGTTGCGCTATTGACCACACTCTATGGTGCGCTGATTGCCAATCTGGTTTGCCTGCCCCTGGCCGACAAACTTGCTTTGAGAAGTCAGCAGGAACAAATATCAAAAAATCTGATTCTTGATGCCGTTCTGGGTATTGCCCGCGGTTTATCCGGGATGGTGTTCCAGGAGACGCTTAAAATTCATCTTTCGCCGAAAGACCGCCTGAAGATTGTGCCAAAAGAAAAAAAAGAGGCTAGTGCACAGTGAGTGAAGAACTCCCACCCCAAGAGGAAGTAGAGGAGGGCGCTCCACTGTGGGTGGTAACCTTCGGGGACCTGATGAGCCTGCTGATGTGCTTTTTTGTTCTCTTGCTGTCTTTTTCCGAAATGGACCGAAAAAAGTATAAAATGGTTTCGGGATCAATGGCAAACGCCTTTGGAATTCAACGCGAAAAACCGGTTTTTGAATCCCCAAAGGGTCAGAAGATGATCGCCAAAGAGTTCGACCAGGCGGTCCTTGTCACAAAAATAGAAGAGTCTATTAAACCAATTATAGAGGAAATAAATAATAAATATGAAGAGCTGAAGGACGCTGTTGAATTAGAGGTAGGGGACGATAAAGTAACCATCCGCATGATGGGGGCGACTACCTTCGATACCGGCAAAGCCGAGCTGCACCCGGCATTCAGGCCTCTGCTAAAAAAAATCGGGGAGGTCCTGAGCCAAACCAAGGGGGAGATCATCATTGCCGGCCATACGGATAACGTCCCTTTGAGTGGCGGGCTGTTTGGCTCCAACCTGGGATTGTCCATGGCACGCGCCGGTTCAGCAGCCGAATTTATGCTCCGGTCAACTTCTATTGATCCAAAGAAATTATCAACCATGGGCTTTGGCGAATATCGTCCGCTGGATTCCAACGGCACCGCCCAGGGACGCCGAAGAAATCGACGCGTGGAAATTATTGTGAGCAATTAATGAAATCCGGTATAAAATTCCAACTGACGGTGGCTATCTTAATTTTTTTTATGGTAACCCCAGCTCTCGCAGACACCGTAGTTTTAAAAAACGGCAGAGAGCTAAAGGTTGAAAAGACCTGGCAGGAAGGGGAACAGATAGGATTTGTTTTTCATGGTATGAAGGTCAGCATCCCGCAAAATAAAGTAATCCGCATTGAAATTGATTCCAAAAATCAGAATAAAATTGTTGCAAAGCGTGTTGACAACCGGCCTCAAAAGGTCGTCTCCCGGGCTCAATTGAACCAAAAGGCACAGAAGGCATCGACATCTCGACAAGCGGTTTCTTCAACAAAGCTCCTCCGGGTTTTGCGAAATGACGGTTTTGGCGATCTGACATGGGGCGTCGAGGTAACCGAAGTGGATGGGCTGGAGAAAAAAGAGGTCACCAGGGGTTTCGATGACGTCATAGAATACGTACGGTCACAGGATATTTTAAAAATCGGTGATGCTGTACTGTCATCCATTATTTATAGCTTCTGGCGGGACCGGCTTTACATGGTTACCATTTGGACCGAGGAATATTCCAATTACACCGCCTTGTGCGACAAGGTGTTTAAGCAATTTGGTCCGGGTCACCAAATCGCCGCCTTGTGCGACAAGGTGTTTAAGCAATTTGGTCCGGGTCACCAAATCGATCCACCACAAGAAATGTATCTGTGGTCTGGTACACCCTCGGATATGATGCTGGAATACATCAATGACAGCCGCCATGGGATGCTGTGGCTGAGATCCAAAGAAATGGATCACCAACGCAGATCATCCCAATTAAAAAGCCACGCATCCTATCTTAAATGGATGAAATCCAAGCAATAAGCGTTCATCCTATCCCTCCGTAAAACGCCATACCCATTTCATAGTCTGATTAAATATCTGATACCATTTCCTATGAAAACCTTGCTAAATATGATTTGAGCCTTCCTCTCAGAAACATTTTACCCAGGTATGGGTTCACGAAGAAATAAATTCACATGTTTTTCCCTCCTTGTTGCATCATCCTGGCTTAAGCAAGCCTCTTATAAGAGTTGTTAACTGATTGCCGATGGAGATTGTGAAGATGGCGCATTTTTCCTGTAAAAAGCCACTTGACAGATACAGATTTAATATTAGTTTAATGTTAAATTACTTAACATTGAGGTTAATATGAGAAGAGAGCATCAAGGCAGTGAAAAAGAAGTTCTAGCCTTGAGCACCTATGTAAAGCTAATGCGGTCGGTTGAATCGATAACTGCCCGAATACACAAGCATTTGGCTTCTGCAGGGTTGACTCTCAGCCAGTTTGCCGTCCTGGAAGCACTTTATCATTTGGGGCCTCTATACCAAAGGGAAATAGGACAAAAGCTCCTCAGAAGCAGCGGGAACATTACCATGGTGATCGATAACCTTGAAAAACAGGGTTATGTCAGACGCGAACGTAAAAAAGAAGATCGACGATTCATGATGGTTCGACTTACCGATGAAGGCTTTGAGCTTATCAGCAATGTATTCCCGCCCCATGCCGCCGTGATTGCCCGTGAAATGGGCGTGTTGAGTACAAGGGAGCAGGAAACGCTGGCGCAGCTATGTAAAAAACTTGGGCTAAAAGAAATGCCGTAGGCGTTCACGGTTACGAATTACCTTAAATTAAGGAGAAAATAATCATGAAAGTGTTAATCGTCTTTTATTCTACCTATGGACATATATATAAAATGGCGGAAGCCGTCGCCGAAGGGGCAAAAGAGATCACAGGCCCAGAAGTCGACATTCGGCGCGTTCCGGAGACACTCCCGGAAGATGTGCTTGAAAAAATGGGGGCTGTTGGGGCCCAAAAAGCCTTTTCCCATGTCCCGGTCTGCACCGTTGATGAACTGGCAGAAGCTGATGCGATTATATTCGGCACCCCGACACGGTTTGGCAATATGTGCGGACAAATGCGGCAATTTCTGGATGCCACTGGCTCGCTTTGGGCTGACGGTTCGCTTGTCGGTAAAGTGGGAAGTGTCTTTGTCAGCAGCGCCACCCAGCACGGCGGGCAGGAATCTACAATTCTCAGTTTTCACATTACTCTGCTCCACCACGGCTTTGTGGTCGTCGGCCTACCCTATGCCTTCCAGGGACAGATGCGCATCGATGAAATCACCGGAGGCTCCCCCTACGGCGCATCAACCATTGCCGGAGGGGATGGCTCTAGAATGCCGAGTGAGAATGAGCTGGCGGCAGCACGGTTTCAGGGTAAGCATGTGGCTGAAATCGCAGCGAAGCTTGTAAGATAAAAATATTGGGGACACGGATGAACGCGGATAAACACAGATTATTAGAATCATAAGATACTGTTGGGACGGAGGCCAATTTCTTTTGTTATATTTTTTATCCGTGTCCTAATTAAAAAAGGACGGTATAATGAATCTAAAACAAAGACAAGTTTTACAAATTATTAAACCTCAGCCGGTGATTGAAGGTGCCGGTGTCAAGCTCAAACGCAGCATTGCGACCGCAACCCTGGATAATCTTGACCCTTTTTTGCTTTTCGATCATTTTGGTTCCAACAATCCTGATGATTACATCAAAGGTTTTCCCATGCATCCCCACCGAGGCATCGAAACGGTAACTTACATGATAGAAGGATTGGTGAATCATAAGGACAGCATGGGAAATTCCGGCAGTATCAGTGGCGGAGATGCCCAGTGGATGACGGCCGGAGGCGGGATCATGCACGAAGAAATGCCCCAGCCCGGAAAGCGTGATATGGTAGGATTCCAGCTGTGGGTGAACCTGCCGGCCAGGCTCAAGATGACGACACCGCGCTATCAAAATATTGCCTCTGAGCAGATTCCGGAAATCACCCGTACAGATGGCGTGATAATCCGTGTGATTGCCGGCGAAGTGGACGGTATCCGCGGTCCGGTAACCGAAATCTTTGCAGACCCGACATACCTGGACGTTTTAATTCCTGCCAATGGTGCCTTTTCTCATCCTATCGAAAAGGGGCACACCGCCTTCGCTTATGTTTTCGAAGGTGAGGGCGTGTTTGATGCCGGTGGCCGGCAGAAAGGTGAAATCGTCACTCACCCGCGGCTTGTGGTAATCAGTGACACAGGCTTTTTTGAAGCCCGGGCAACCGAACCTTATGTTCGGTTTTTGCTGATCTCGGGAAAACCCTTAAAAGAGCCTATCGCCAGATATGGCCCGTTTGTCATGAACACTCAAGATGAAATCCAGCAGGCGCTTGAGGATCTGAAAAACGGTACATTTGTGCAGAACTGATTCAATTTTTGGGTTGATTTTTTGAGCATCTGAAGTAAATTTAATTCCATAGGCATCTTTAGCTGGAAAGGAGGGCGCTCTTATGAGCTCAGGGTTTAAAATTTTTATGGTATTTCTAATGGCAGTCAGCCTGACAGCCTGTGCCGGTCATACTAAAGAACGGGGTATGACCGCCCGTCAACAAATCGCCGAATCATACGGGCTTCAATATTTTGGGGAGGTAGAAAAGATTCAGTATACATTTAACGTGAACATAGGTGAAAAACAGATCAGCCGATTCTGGATCTGGCAACCGCACCTTAACAGGGTCACCTTTAAAGGGATGGATTATCAGGAGGCCATCACATACAATCGCAGTGAAATGGTTCATACTGAATCAAATAAGCTCAAGAAAATTGATGCCTGGTTTATCAATGACAACTACTGGCTGCTGTTTCCCTATCATGTTGCCTGGGACACAAATGCAAAAGTAGAAGATATCGGCCGGCAACGGCTCCCCATGGGCGATGCAAGCGCGAGGTGTGTGGTGGTTACTTATCCGGCAACCGGCGGATACACGCCCGGTGATGTGTATGATCTCTACCTTGATGATCAATACAGGCTGACGCAATGGGTGTATAGACGTGGAGGGTCTGAAAAACCCACACGAATCTCCACCTGGGACGACCACCGTAAAGTCGGCCCGTTAACTATGTCATTGAATCATCAGGGAGAGGATCAAAATTTTCGGGTATGGTTCACCAACGTGGGCGTTAAGGTGGCCGGCGCCGATCGCTGGTTGTTTGCGGATTAAAAAGTTATAGGCGTTCACGGTTACTTTGAATAGAATTTAAAGAAATGACGCATGATGAACTTCACAGTGTTTTTGTTAACATGGTAGTTTTCCCGACCGTCGGTGAAATAGGTCTGACCGGTGAGCGGCTGGTAAATGGTGGCCATTTCAAATGCCGGAAAATAATGAACATTTTCATGCCGCAGCGTAAATTCATCGGCAGCAGCACGCAGGGTGGATTTGGAGTTGCAGCTGGCACTGATGACATCCAGGTCTTTGCGAAATGTGGCCCACAGGTTGACCGGTGAGATGGTGACCAACAGCTGGCAGGCAGGATTGTACCGCGCCATGATGGCATGAATCCGTTCCAGGTTTTCAAGATTTTCTGCGTAGCGACTTACCTTAAACTCGTAGCGGCTCATATCCCCGCCCTCGTTGACATACGGACCCGACGGCAGGCTGATAACCGAGCCGTCAACACGATCCTGCCAGATTTCGGTAAGTCCAAGAGTTAAAATCAGCACCGCAGCCCGTTGCAGTGCGCGTCGGGAGTGTATCCGATGCTGTGCAAAATCGGCCTCTGCTGCTTCAACACTGTCGTACAAAATAATGCGACGGTAAGGGTCCTGAATTTTATGGGATTGTGGTGAAATCCACCAGCGCAGGTCGGGTTGCCGGTTCTCAAAAGTATATTCAAAAATCTGGCGCAGGCAAAACGTATTGTACACCCTTTCCCAGGCGGCGCTGGCGTGGATTGCCGCCGGATGCTGCGTTTCTTCCGCCACATAGTTGTATCCCCGTTGAATAAGCCGTCGCTTGATCTCCCGGGCAAAACAGGATCCGATGGATGCAATCGGAGTGGATTGATCAATTTTCAGGCCGATCTCATCAGGTACCGGAAAGTTTCCATCCACCGGCGGGTTGTCAAAAGATCCCGGCCAAACCTGCCACGGTTCGAACCGGTGGACCGGATGTACATCTGAATGTGCCATGGTAAACCTTTATATATTGAATGTTGAAGATTGCAGAATGAATACTGTCTTAATTTACGTCTCGGAATTTCTATAACCTACTGAGAATACAGAGGTTTTTTGGGGATTCCGAATTTACCCCGGAAATGGAATAATGGAATGGTGGAACGATGGAATATTGGTTTTCAAAAGGATATTAACCATTTTAATTTTATCATCAATTCCGCCGGGAGCGGGACCATTATTCCAACATTGCATTTTCCCAGAACCCATTATTCCACTATTCCAGCCTTCCAACATTCCAATTGGGGCGAAGCCCCTAAGTTCTCATTAAAGATTCAAAAATAACATAGACAGAGTGTTACATTCAATTAAAAATTATAACCGTTCACAGGTTCAGCCCGCCCTGGTGCGACTTATAAGATCATATTACGGTCCGTGTCAGGCTCTCAAATATGAATCTAAATAATTGAGCAACGAAAAGTCAGGTCTGGGCCAGGGGGTTCAACATTCAGGGTTAAGGCATTAAAGACCCGAAGTCCTCGTTAAAAATGCTCATTTTCCCAAATACTTCCAATTTGGCTGCAAATTCTGAATTAGACTTGACGAAGCTGACGCTTTTCTCGTAAATACGCATCCCAAATGCAGTCCAGAAACGAGAATGGAATCCCTGGCCAGACTGGCATAGCCACATCGCGCCGCGCTCTCCGAGTCGTAGGCCGAATTCCTGAATACCGAAACCTGACACCTTTATCTGTTCGGAACTTTGAACCCAGAACCTCTGAACCTTTGAACCCGTGAACGCCTGCTCAAAATTCAATTGACAGGCCCTGTTGACATGGAGAGTGCAAATTCCTATATTGCGGTCACTGATGGATTGGGCGGGGTGGAGCTAAGGTGGTGAAAATTCACCTGTAGCTTGTTGTACATAGACTTAACTTTTTACAGCGTTTTGTTCCGCGAATTTGGTTTCTGGTTTCTGGTGTCAGGTTTCAGGTGTCAGGAAAGGTAGACGCAATAGCATATCCTGAACACTGACACCTGAAACCTTGCGCCCAAAAAGAGGAATAAAAATGGGACAAAAGTTAAGGGCCCCGATATGAGAATTTTCATCAGCCCAGGGTGGAGCTATTGCGGGATCGGTGAAAGAATGGGAGGATAGATGAGGATCTTATCGGTGTATTACGGCCATGACGCCAATTGCACTTTGCTTGAAGATGGAAACCCGGTAGTTGTGCTTGAAAAAGAGCGCCTTTCACGTATAAAGCATGACCAGGGTATGATGGACTTGGAAGCCATACTGGAAAAATATGAGTGGGATCCCGCAACCATCGATGTCATCGCAATCAACCCCTGGGTGAGACCCACATTGGACGGGAAGCTGTTCCGGTGGCAGCTTGAGGGCGAGACCTATCGCGAAGCTCCCGATTACATGCTGGACGGCTGGTGCGGTGAGGTTGAAGGCCGTTATAGTCGGCATCGCATCAGGTTGTTCGGTCGCTGGTACGACGGATATGCCGTTGATCACCACCTGGCGCATGTGGCCGGTGCACTGTTTGCATCCGGCTTCGAAGCGGCCGGGATATTGACGGCGGATGGCGGGGGTGACTACCGGATGTGTGCCCTGGCTTATGGCAGCGGCGGTAAAATACATGAGATCGAATACGGTTGGGGCCACGAACACAAAAAGTTGCAGCTTAACATCGGCTCGGTGTGGGCCTCCATTGGCGAATACAATTTCGGTATGAATCGCCTGGAAGGCGCCGGCAAGCTTATGGGGCTTGCCAGTTACGGTTCTGTGAAACAAGAAATCGTTGATACTCTCAGACAGCAGATGCTTTACCACCCGTTTGAGGCGTTTCCGAGCCACAAATTCGGCCGGCAAAATGGCCATATGTTTGATCCGACCGATACCTTTGCTCAGGATGTCTGCGCTTCCCTGCAGAAACTGACGACGGATTTCTACCTTGAAGCCGCAGCCCGGATGAAAGCATGGAAACCGGCCCGTCACCTGATCATGACGGGCGGTTGCTCACTGAACTGCATTGCCAACACCGCCATTCACCAGAGTGGATTGTTCGAAGATACCTGGGTAGCAGCCCAGCCCCATGACGGCGGATTAAGCCTTGGGCTGGCGCTGTTCGTCTGGCATCACATTTTGGATCACCCCCGTACTGCGGTGGCTTTAAGCCCCTATCTGGGAACGGATGCCGGTGAGATCAACGAGGATTTTATTCCTGATATTATTGAGTTCCTGGAGCAGGGCCAAAGCGTCGGGTTATGTTACGGCCGGGCGGAATCCGGGCCGCGTGCGCTGGGTCATCGCAGCATTCTTCTGGATCCGCGAATTGCAGACGGCAAAGATCGTCTGAATGAACACGTGAAACACCGCGAATGGTACCGCCCCTTCGCCCCCATGGTACTCGGAGACTGGGGGGTGCCCAGCAAGTATATGTCTTACATCGTTCCGACAAATGCACAGGAGGTACCGGCGGTAACCCATGTGGACGGGACCAGTCGGCCCCAAATTGTCGGCCCGGGAGACGATCCCTTCGTGTTGAAACTGCAGACTGCCTGGCGTGACCGGACAGACTGCAATTTACTGCTCAACACCTCTTTCAATTGTCGCGAACCTCTGGTGGATACGGTGGAACAGGCCCGTGCAACCTGGAAGAGAACCGGACTGGATGTATTCGTTTCTCCCGAAGGAATAGAAATTAAGGCCCAACCCGGACAAGCCGGGATTGAATATTGACGATTGAATATTTGTGGTATCGCTTCGCTCTGTCTTTTTTATTAAAATCGATGGAATTGCTTAAATATTCAATCTGGCTATGGCATAAACCCTGTGCGAACATGATGTGATTTCAATAATTTAGGTACTAAATTAGTTTTGGAGAGTTTAAGTCACGCTCAGGCTTTGGCCCGGATAACTACAAACTATCTATGATGTGGAGGGTTGAATTGTGAACGAACATGAAGACAAAATGGGGGATAACGATTTTTACCAGGAATTATCGGATTACCGGTGTAATCGAGCTTTTTCAGGGGGCTCGTTTGACGGATTACCTTACCGAAGCCGGGTCTTTTATAGCGGTTACGAATGCGGAAGTATTGGACAGAGACAACCAGAAAATTCTTACAACCTCATTTCTGAATGTTCATCGGGATAATATTGAAATCATTTTGCCGACCGAACTTTCCAGCACGGCATAGACAGCGATGACAGCAATCAGATGACTTTATACCTTAGGCGTTCACGGGTTCAAAGGTTCAGGGTGCAAGGTTCCAGTCCCTTTCCTGGACTGCATTTGGGATTCATATTTACGAGAAAATCGTCAGCTTCGTCGGGGCTAATTCAAAATTTGCAGCCAAATTGACAATTATTTGGCAAAATGAGCATTGTAAACCCTTGTTGCAAAAGCCGGAGGGCTTCAGAGCCAAGGCGTCAAGGGTGAAGTTGTAGTCGTTTACCTCGAATCCTTGACAACACAGGATCTGAAGTCCTCCGGCTTTCCCGCAGGGTAAACAACATGGCAAAATCGACTCCATCCTTCTTGTCCCGGCGTAGCTCGAAGAGCGAAGTCGGATGAAGTCACAAATGGGGATATCCACAAAATGGTGTTTGCACTATGATATCGGATATAATAACGAACCATTAGCTATTCTTTGCCATGTTGTTTATACAACATTGGGGTAAACGAGGACTTCGGATATTTAATGCCTTCCTTGTCCTTAACCCCCTGGCCCAGACCTGACTTTATGTTGCTCAATTATTCAGATTCATATTGGGGAACCTGACACGGACCGTAATATGATCCTATAAGTCGCACTAGGGCAGGCTGAACGTTGAACCCTGAACCTGTGAACGTTTCCAATTATGTTGGATAGGTCAATAATTACATGTCACTGTAATTGCGAATCGAAGCACGAAGGAATTCTTATGGCCCAATTAGACAAAATCTTCAAAGCTGCAATTAAACTAAAGGCTTCCGATGTTCATGTCGTTCCCGGTGAACCCATTGTTATCAGGCGACTGGCAAGAATGATAAAATCGAAGAGCGAGAAGCTCTCCCCGGACAGTGCCCGCCGGATTATATTGGAAATACTTACCGGAGAGCAGAAAAAAAAGCTTATGGATGACAAACAGCTTGATTTTGCTTATGAAATATCCGGACTTGGCCGATTCCGCGGCAGTGCAATGATGCACAACAACGGGTTGAGCGCTGTTTTCAGGGTGATCCCACCAGAAATTAAAACACTGGAAGAACTTGGCTTGCCGGATGTCGTCACCAGGGTCCTCGATAACCACCAGGGGCTCATTTTGGTGACCGGTGCAACCGGGCAGGGAAAATCAACAACCCTTGCAGGCATGGTGGACTATATTAATGCCAATAGAGCCCACCATATCCTTACGATTGAAGACCCGATTGAATTTATTCATCCCAAAAAACGTGGCGTAGTAAATCAGCGACAATTGGCCAGAGATACCTTATCTTACGAAAATGCTCTGCGGGCCGCGCTTCGGGAAGATCCGGATGTTATCGTTATCGGCGAATTGAGAAGCCTTGATACGATATCCATGGCGATTTCAGCAGCCGAAACCGGACATCTTGTCATCGGAACCATGGCAACCTTCAGCGCGCCCAAAACGATTGACCGTATTATCGATGCGTATCCCCCCAATGAACAGAATCAAATTCGTACTATGCTTGGAGAATCTTTTCGGGCAGTAATTACCCAGCGTCTTATTCCCGCTGCGGACGAAAAAAGTATGGCGTTGGCAACGGAGATACTAATTGGAACGCTTCCTATGTCAAAATTAATCCGGGACGGAAAGACATTTCAGATTCCGTCTATGATGCAAACCGGAAAAAGCGTCGGTATGCAGATTATGGACGAATGCATTCTTTCTTTGCTCCAGGAAGGCAAAATTAGCCCTCAAGCGGCGCAGAAAAATGCGACCGACCCGAAACTTTTTGAAAAATTTGTAAAGGATGAGATAGAGGCTCTCGACAGAGTGAGTCATTGACCATGAATGGGATTTTAGAGAGTGTAAATCACAGCCGTTGGTAAATGGCAATCATTCATTCCTTATCCTCTGGATTTAAAAAACAGGTTTCAGGTGTCGGGTGTCAGGTTTCAGGAGAAAGGAACGTAAGAGCGGAAACCCAAAACTTCATATGAACTACATTGCCCAAAGTTTCTTTTTTGATTAAGCTGGCCTTTATTCAGGCCAGCGGCGGGGCTGAACACTGACACCTGAAACCTGACACCATATGCCCGTAGATTTGAATAAAAATGGGATAAAATTTAAAGGACATGTTACGGGCAATTTTCACAGTCCCACATAAAATGCATGAGGGAATTAGTAATATGGCGATGATCGATACCTATTTTAAGGAGATGAAGACAAATGGGGCCAGTGACCTTCACATGGTTGTCGGCTTTCCTCCTTTAGTGCGCCTCCGCGGAGCTCTTGTCCCGCTGGAGCACCCGGTCCTTACTCCGGAATCAAACCTGAAGCTTTTGTTTGAAATACTTTCTCCCGAACAACAGGCCTATCTGGAAAAGAATCGAGATTTTGATATGGCCTATGAGTTAAATGATGTCGGCCGCTTTCGTTGTAACTTCTTATATCAGCATCACGGTATTGGGGCGGTATTTCGCCTTATCCCTACCAAGATTTTAACGCTTGAAGAGTTAAAGATGCCGGAAGCCGTCAAGACCATTGCTGAATTCAATAAGGGTCTGGTTCTTGTGACCGGTCCTACGGGAAGCGGCAAATCAACAACCCTTGCTGCTATGATCGATTATATCAATGAAAGGCGCGACGGCCATATCATTACCATCGAAGATCCTCTTGAATTTGTCCATCTCAACAAAAAATGCATTTTTACCCAGCGGGAAATCGGCAGTCATGCGAATAGTTTTGCAAAGGCGCTTGAAGTCGCCAGCCGTGAGGACCCGAATATTATCCTTGTCGGGGAAATGCGTGATTTGGAAACCATCTCACTGGCCCTGACCTGTGCCGAGCTCGGTATTTTGGTGTTCGGCACCCTTCACACGAACAGCGCACCCAAAACGATTGACCGCATTATCAACGCCTTCCCCGCCGATCAACAGGGCCAGACACGGACGATGCTCTCTGAATCATTGCGTGCGGTTATCGCCCAGCAACTTGTAAAAACCAAGGACGGTAAAGGCAGACGTGCAGCAGTTGAGATTCTGATAGGGTCTCCCGCTCTCGCCAATATGATCCGGGAAGCAAAGTTTTCGCAGATTGACTCCCTTATCCAGACCGGTTCCACTTCCGGCATGCAGAGCATGGATCAGCATCTAAAGCAGCTCATAGAAGAAGGCGATATAACCCGTGAGGCGGCCTATGAAAAAGCCATTGATAAAAATTTGTTTGCTTGAATTGTACGCCCATTTTTGTCACCGGCAAACTCTAGTTTGGAACCCATACAATGCGCGGTAAATTAAACAGCTACCTGGCAAAATTAATAAACCGATTGAATTCATGGTCATACTGCCTGCCCAATGATCGCGGGTTTTCAACCGATATGGATGAGCAGCGGCTGCGCAAGGTCGTATTGCTCCTCCTGGCCGGTATCTATACAATTTTGGGCTTACTATGGGGCAGTACCTATCTGGCATTGGGTTTTCCCTTAGCCGGCAGCATTCCCCTGGCTTATTCGGTGATATCAGGCGCCGGCATCCTTTACTTTTTGCGTTCAAGACACTACGGGATTCTGTGTTTCATTCAACTCTTATTGATTCTCTTTTTGCCTTTTTTTCTCCAGTGGAGTCTGGGTGGGTTTGCTGTCTCCGGCGCGGTTATTCTCTGGGCGATTCTTTCTCCCATCGGTGCTTTGATGTTCGCAGGAACGACGCGGTCAATACCATGGTTTCTGGCCTACATGCTGTTAGTGGTTCTCTCCGGTATCACAGGCGGCAGGGATGTTTCACATGCTGCCCTGCCGCCTCTTGTAACTGCCATATCATTTGTAATGAATATCGGCGGCGTGTCGGCGATCGTTTTTATTCTGCTTAGATATTTCGTAGAGGAACGCGAACGCACGATGGCGGCATTGGACAAGGAACATCGACAGGTGCGCCATTCGCTTTCGTTGGCCATGGAAGTCCAACAGAACCTGCTGCCCAAGGCCAATCCTACCGTTAATGCATTGGATATCACCGGGAAGAGTGTCTATTGCGATGAAACCGGTGGCGATTATTATGATTTTCTAAATGGCGATCATCACGCTGAAGGGAAAATCACAGTGGTGGTGGGTGATGTCTCGGATCACGGCATTCCCTCGGCATTGCTCATGGCGACGGCCCGTGCGATTATCCGCGAGCATTCTTCGAGGCTGGGCAGTGTTTCAGAAATTGCATCTGATGTAAATCGCCAGCTTTTCAAGGATGTCGAAGATTCAGGCCGATTCATGACCATGTTTTATGCCGAGATCGACCGCCGCAACGGACGCATGCTCTGGTTGAATGCCGGCCATGAACCCGCACTTGTGTACGACCCTGGGACCGATAGCTTTGACGATCTTTCCGGTGAGGGCAATTTGCCGTTGGGGATTTTCAAAGAAACTGAATACGTGGCAAGACAACGTGAGATTGTACCCGGACAAATCATTGTCATCGCCACGGACGGCATTCGAGAAGCCCGCAATCGCTACGGTGAGATGTTCGGTCAGGATTCTCTCCAAAACATCCTTCGTCGGAATGCCTCGGAGAGCTCTGCAAAAATTTTGCAAACCGTATTCACGGCGCTAGATCTATTCCGGCAGGGAGTTAAATCCGAAGATGACATGACCCTGGTGGTTATCAAAGTTTTGCCATAAAATGAAAAATAATTCTTCAAAAGGTAAAAAAACAACCCCGATTAAAATTGACGACAGGCTGTATGACCTGCTGCGGAAATTTTGCGATAAAGAAGGCCGGCGATTAATAGATTTTGTCGAAGACGCATTAGAGAATGCAATCTACACCGAGGAATCTATCAAGGTTCTCAATGAAGAAATAAAATCTTTGAAGAAAAAAGAAGCCAAATATGATTACGCATTCAGACGTGGTTTCCAAAAAGGCTTTTATATATCTGTTTGCGCACTGCACGGCCAAATCCTGTTAGATCCCGATGATGAGGATTTTGATATCCTTAAAAACGACCCCTACCGAATTTCCAAAGGCTCCCAGCTTGATTTATTTCGCTGAAGATCTTTGTGACAATTTTTCCGGCTTATCCGGGTTGGAATAAAAAAAAGTGTAACCTTTCTGCTTCCTTTGCGTTTAACAGTTAAACCATTCCGAGAGTCACGTGCAGTCGCGGAGTTCCGGGCTCTTTTCGGTAAAAATTCTCGACTGAGCCTAAACCTTAGCGTTGCAGCATTGGGGTAAATTCTCATCGATAAAAAAACAGGAGGATGAAATGAAAAGAAAAATTTTGAAGAAATTGGTATGTGTTTCAGGGATGTTATTCATAGCCATTCCTGCCTGGAGCGCGGTTCCGTCGGATTTAATTCCATTGGACCGTACCAGGGATCAGGCGCCGGTGATCGCCGACTTCGGGGATCACCTGTTTGAGGGTGACATGGTGCTGGCGAAACGGGGCGGTAACCGCGGCGGCAACGGTGGTGGAGGCGGCAATGGCCATGGTGGAAGCAGCCGCATCGGCAGCGGCTCGGGCAGCGGCAACCGGTCTACAAAGCCGGGAGCGAACCCGGGCCCATATTCAAACCCGGACCCAGCTGCAAATCGGCGCGCACTCAGTCAAAGACCCAGGTAAAAACCCAGATAAAAACCGAGACACAATCTCAATAACATACCCAGACACAGGTCATGGAACAAAATAAGATTGCATACGGCCAGGCTGACGACAGCGGCAACGGCCCTGTCCAATAGTAACCGTTCACAGGTTCAGGGTTCAACGTTCAGGGTTAAGGACAAGGAAGGCATTAAATATCCGAAGTCCTCGTTTACCCCAATGTTGTTTACCCTGCGGGAAAGCCGGAGGACTTCAGATCCTGTGTTGTCAAGGATTCGAGGTAAACGACAACGATGAAGCATGAATGAAGCGAAGAGGGGGTTTTCACAAGGTCATTCAAAAATTTTTCATTTTGATAGCTCAACCTGGCGCAAAATCGCACCAAGAATCAACCGATTCCCCTCACTTGCTCAAAGAATATTCGCCTTTGGACACAGCGGTGTCTTACCCATCATTAATTTGGGCCGTATTGCACCGAATCTGATTAAGCTTGCTGGATGCTCATATTAACCGAAGTTGAAATGGAGCTGCAAGACGTTTTTTAACCCATAAAGGATCTAACCATGGACCGCTTAGGGTTTCACGAACAAAACGGATGAAGCCTCGCACGCCCAACTCACGTACCATTTCCACCAGACGCTCGCTGTTGTGGGATAGAATATTGATTAGATGCCCCAATCGCATTAAATAGTGATAGCCCTTCATCGCATTCCAGTTATAAGAGAACATGTGTTCATACTGGTAACCATGACGTTTTTCCACCAAAAAGCCGGTCTCAATACACCACCGGTGGCGTGCACCCAGATTGCAACGCTTGTGCACATTGAACTTATCTAAGGGTTTGCTGGAAATCCAAGCGTGCCGTGATTGCATGGTGACAATTTTAGCAGAATCTTTGGCCACCTCCTGCCAGCTTTCTTTACAAACAACCAAATGGACAATCTGCTTTTTTCTTTCGTTGGGGCCGTAATAATACTCGATACCATTGACCCATTCAAATTGTTGGCTTCGATTGCCCCAGTTCATATTAAATTGATTGTCGGTCTCAAGTTTTTTAAGCCCTTCATATTCCTCCCAGACGCTCTTAAGGCTTTTGTCTTGTAAAACCATCATGTAATCCCACTTGTTTTTACGACACAGCTCCATGATGGGCCCATTGGGATACAGTCCGTCCAAAAGCACCATGATAGTAAGATGGCTAAATTCAGCCTTCAACCGTTTGGCCAATCGTTTAAATGCTTTTTGTTCACAGTCCTGCTTTTTTGTATCGGTATCGCCTTGTGCTGTATAGCTCGAAAATTCACTCATTAAAGGAATCGTCATCCCACTGGAAAATGCCAGGCTGGCCTCGAGCACTAACACGTAATATTGCATTTGACTGTCATCACCTTTTTTCACTTCGCGCTGCAGACATTCTTCACTCCACAAAACGTTGCGAACAACTTTTTGGCTACCATCAATGGCTATGGGGTAACGATTATCAACCAAATACCGAACAAACTTCTTGGCCCGGATCAACTTGCGCACTAAGTCGATAAGCGCACTTTCAATTTTATCGACATCAATTCTGGCCAACAACCGCATCAGGGTGTCGTTGTGCGGCAAATCCTCCAATTCAGGAAACAGCAATTTCAAACTCTCCATGAACTGTGGACGGGTCATCTCCCGGTTGGCTTCGCGTCTGGAGGACATTTGAAGCACAAACGTCAGGATACCGTATATCATCAGCAGTGTATGCTTGTGTTTTATCTTCTTGGGATTTCTCGGGTCCTTTATCTTGCCCAGGCGTTTTAACAGCGTCGGCAACTGGGCTCGAAAAACCCTAACCTGTTCAGTGGTAGCCTCCTGGCGGGCTTGCTGTTCTTCTTGCACACTGCCGTATCCACTCTTGCGATTGGGTATGGCCGCCTTATTCGGCACTTTTAACCCTTGGGCTTGCTGTTTTTCGCGTAACGCTTTGGCGGCCTTCTGCCTTTGCTTTCCTAGCTGTTTTATCTGTTCGCGGTTTGGCCTCCGGCTCACTTTGCTCATTTTTCCACCCTCCCTTTGAGTTGCTGTGAACACAAAAGAGAACGAAAATCCTTTGCCAGAGGCTTTACAAAAATCATCTTTGGACTCGTACGGTAACTCTTGCCCTTGCGTACAAGACCCACTCCGGTGGTCATCCCTAAGTATTGCCAGTTGGCCGCCTTGTAACAACTGCCGGCAAAATGGCCAGGATCAATAAATGTCTCCATCAAAACAGGATGGTAGCCCCAGCGCTGCTGCCAGTCATCGGAAATACGCCTTGAAACATGCCCCAAAATGTGACTGGCAAGATTTTTGACCCCAACCCACGGAAAAATCAAAAACCGGCTGTTATTGATCACCCAAGTCAGATTGCTCAGCCGATGATCCTTTGCCCAACCAATCCACCGATCTCGAACCCGCAGCGCTTTGGCAGCCCCTGCAAACAGCAGGCAGCCCAGTAAACCCTGCTCAGATTCAACAAAATACCTCAGAAAGTATCCGAAAGGCTGCTTGTATCCTAAATAATGGTAACGGCTGACGTATTCATTCCACAACCCCGTCGATTCCCTGTCGGTTACAACCTCAACCCTTATCTGACCGATATTCTTTAGATTGCCGGTGATATCAGCTTTACGAGCCGTCCGCTTGGTCAAAAGAATCGGTTTTGGGGATTGATTCCGTTGATATCGCTCTCGCTTGGCCGGAAGCCGTATCAAACCTTTGCACTCAAGTTTCTCTAGCAGCTTGATGCAAGCATCCAATTTGTTGCTACCAGTAACCGTCACCCATCCCAAATGCTCACTGATGGTTGCAGCCAGCTCCTGACGACTCAAGTTCGGAAACAGAACAACTGTTTCTAAAATATCATCAAGCTGTTGACGGCTAATCTTACGACCACATTGAGTAACTGAACTGGTCCCATTTTCAAGCATCACCTTGATCCCCCTTATTGTATTTATAATGGTTCAAGGTAATATTAACAAAACGACACCACCTGTCTACAGCTATTTTGCGACATATAAAAATTAACCTCCTCGTAAATCATTGACCGCGTTGGGACCTCACATATGCGTCAGGACTGTGATGCCGGCCAGGGAAA
>PVMK01129302.1_pt1 | contig 31070 bp, 27 predicted proteins | sample 1853481 | NCBI WGS metagenome assembly PVMK01 (sample SAMN08533507, study PRJNA380276) | Marine sediment metagenome, whole genome shotgun sequencing project.
CCGCCATATTTTCCACAAGCCTCGCGAACCTGTTTTGAACGGTTGCCTTTGGCCAGCATGACCATGCTTCCGCCTACAGCTTGAAACTGATCCACGTAAGAATCCATTCGTCCTGCGGTGGTGGGACCGAAAGATCCCGATGCATGGCCTTCGGGTTTTTTCGCAGGGCCAGCGTAATACACGACATGATCTTTGATGTATTGGGGCAGGCCTTTCCCGGCATCCAGCCGTTCTTTGAGTCGGGCATGGGCAATATCTCGCGCCACGACGATAGGCCCGGTGAGCGACAGTCGAGTGGCTACAGGGTGCTTGCGCAGCTCAGCTAAGATTTCCGTCATAGGCCGATTCAAATCGATCTTGACCACGGCACCATCCAGGTCTTCTTCAGTTACCTCAGGAAGGTATTGCGCAGGATTGGTTTCGAGCTGTTCAAGAAACACTCCGTCTTTGGTGATTTTTCCTAAAATTTGTCGATCCGCTGAGCAGGACACGCCAAGGCCCACAGGACAGGAGGCACCATGTCGCGGAAGGCGAATAACCCGCACATCGTGTGCAAAGTATTTCCCGCCAAATTGCGCACCGATGCCGGTCTCTGCACACAGTTGAAAGATTTGCTTCTCCAGATCCAGGTCTCGAAATGCGCGTCCCTGATTGTTTCCTGAGGTGGGCAGATCATCAAGGTAATGGCAACTGGCAAGCTTGACCGTCTTCAACGTGAACTCTGCCGACATGCCGCCCACGACGAACGCTATGTGATACGGAGGACAGGCCGAGGTTCCTAACGTGCGAATCTTTTCTGCCACGAACGCTAGCAAAGATTTGGGATTGAGCAGGGCCTTGGTCTCTTGATAAAGAAAGGTTTTGTTGGCCGAGCCGCCACCCTTGGCGATAAACAGAAAGTGATACTCGGACCCCAGCTTGGCGTAAAGATCAATCTGGGCCGGCAAATTATTACCGGTATTTTTTTCGATGTACATGTCGAGCGGGGCCATCTGCGAATAGCGAAGGTTGCGGGTATCATATGCTTCAAAGATGCCACGGGAGAGGGCTTCGCCATCATCGCCAGAGGTGAAGACTTGCTGCCCTTTATATCCCAGCACTATCGCAGTACCGGTATCTTGGCATCCAGGGAGTACTCGCCCCGCGGCGATGTTGGCATTTTTGAGGAGTTCTACCGCGACAAACCGGTCATTATCGGAGGCTTCGGGATCGTCTAGGATTTTGGCTAATTGTTTGAGGTGACTCGATCGCAGCAAATGCGAGACGTCATCCATGGCCTCGCGAGCCAGGAGCGTGAGTGCCTCTGGCTTTACTTTTACTATTTCTTGTCCCTCGAAGATGGTCGTGGAGACATAGTCCGACGTGAGTTTGCGATAGGTGGTCGTATCCGCAGCATGTTCAAATATTTCCTGATACTGGAATTCCCCCATGAAGTGACTCCTCTTATTACGCGTATTTCATTAAAATGCCAGGCCTAGCCCTACGGTACTCGTTGCCCCGCATTCTTTGCAAGACACTCTCCCCTAACCATCACCTAAATTGAGCGATTATTTATGGCGACCTGCACCATAATGGTTGCGCTCTGCAAGACGCACCATTCTTTTGCGCGCCAGCGATTGTGAAAAGCCTCGACAGACCGAATGGGTCTGCCTGCGTTTTTCAAAACCCTCTGTCATCACAAGGTCTTGGCACATCTCATCCATAAGAATCGCGCAACTTAGGTATCAACAAAGCCTCCACAGCATCCATCATCATGTTAGAGAGTTCAAATGTAAAGAGGGCATGCCCTTTTGATGATAGGGAACGAGAGTCGAAGCTTTTCCGCGTTTTTTCTGGATGCCCGCCTCCACAGGCATGACAATCAGAATTGAAAGAAGATACCTATGTCTCCTTACAATCCATCTCGTCCATGAGGACGGAGGAGGTCCTGATCAGGACCGAGTGGTACAATGCCGGTGGGATTAATGTCATCATGCGTAATATAGTAATGGCGTTTGATGTGATCGAAATTGACAGTGCAGGCGATTCTCTCTTGCTGATACAGATCTTTGAGATAGCCAAAAAGATTAGGATAATCCACGATACGTCGGATATTGCATTTAAAGTGTCCGTAGTACACGGCATCAAATCGGATCAAGGTCACAAACAGGCGCCAATCGGTTTCGACGATGCGTTGCCCAAATAGATACCGCAGAGTGGATAGTCGAACCTCCAATTGGTCCAACACGTCAAACAGCTTTGTTACCGCCTGTTCATATGCCGGTTGGGACGTCGCAAACCCAGCCCGATAGACCCCATTATTGATATTCTCATAAATAAACCCATTCACCGCATCAATCTCCGGCTGCAAATCTTTTGGATACAAGTCGATTGGGCTGTCGGTAAACCGATTAAAGGCCTGATTGAACATGCGCATGATATCGTCGTCGGAGTTACTGACAATTCTCCGTGTTTCGGAGTCCCACAACACCGGCACCGTCACACGCGATTGGTAATCAGGATTGGTTGCGATGTAGGCCTCCCTCAGAAACTGAAACCCGTTGACGGGATCTGTGCTATACCCCGGCCCATTTCGAAAAGCCCATCCTCGGTCATCCCGAATGGGATCTACCACCGTCATCCCCACAACATTTCCCAATCGCTTGAGGCTCCGAACGATGATCGTGCGATGCGCCCACGGACAAGCCCATGAGACATATAGATGATAGCGTCCTTTGGTCGCGGGATAGCCAGAGCTCCCATCATCCGTCACCCAATCCCGAAATTCATCTTCTTGACGATCATATTGACCGTCTGTTGATTGTTCATTGGGAAATTGGGCTTGTATCATAATCGTGCCTGTTCTTGCCAAATGAAAGTCCCTTGTTTCAGATCCAATAATGCCTGCGCAATTTCGTCTTTGGTGTTCATGACAAAGGGACCATAGCGGGCAATCGGTTCACCCAAAGGCTGGGCGGAAATAAGTAACAACCGAACTGCTTTCTCCCCTGTCACGATCTTCACCAAATCCCCATCCTCCCACACAACCAGTTTGGTGTGTGCAATCAATTTTTGTGATCCTTCATCATCCTCGACAAATGCTGCTTCCCCTTCGAACACATAGGCAAAGGCCGTGTGTCCTTGTGGAACGGAGTGCGTAAAGGAACGTCCAGGAGGAATAAACACATCCAGATAGGTCGGATTGGCTGCTATTCCAGTGACGGCTCCATCCGTTCCTGCCACATTTCCGGCAAGCACTCGAATTTTGACCCCGTCCTCAGTGGTGACTTCGGGTATCTCTGGCGATGGAATATCCTGATATCGAGGTTGGGTCATCTTGAGCCTAGCCGGGAGATTCACCCAGAGCTGAAATCCGCCATTGCCTTCCGGACGCACCTGGGGCATTTCCTCATGCAGGATGCCCCCTCCCGCCGTCATCCATTGCACGTCCCCTGCCCCAATGCTCCCGGCGTTGCCCAGAGTGTCCCGGTGCTGCACTTCCCCGGCCAGCATATAGGTCACGGTTTCAATCCCGCGATGCGGATGCATGGGAAACCCTGCTTGATAGTCCTCAGCATTAGGTGATCCAAAATGATCGAAGAGCAGAAATGGATCAAGATAATTCAATTTCTCTCCACCAAGACTTCGCTTGAGCCGCACGCCGGCTCCTTCAACCACAGGAGTCGGTTCGATAATGGTTTGTATCTTTCTCAGTTTTTTAAGCATGATTGACACCTCATACTTCAGCTATTGGTTTTTAATTATCAAATTGGAATGTGCCATTCAGGATGAAGGCCCTTTTGAGGCAAACGTTATTCCTATATCCTGGACTTCCCGATACGGTAGCAACCAAACCAGCGACTCATCTTGCAGATCACCTACCTGAATTCGATTGCCCCAGGGATCGCGGAAGTCACAGCGAAAATCTGGATGAACGTCTAAGCCATATTTCTTGATGATCTTTTCTCGAACTTCATTGATCTGGGCTTCATCACGAACCATGATCCCAAAATGCCTGGTCGGATCAGGCTGTAATTCCTTCACTTCAAAGATCGCGAGAAATTGATGCTCACCGAGCTTGCACCAGGCTGCCCCTTCACCACCTCGCAGTATTTCCAGATTAAACACATCCGCATAAAATTCGACGGCCTCTTGCGCATCGTCGACTTCAATCGCCACATGATTCACTCCATACACTTGAACAGCCATATCTCATTCTCCTTTCACGCTTTTCTGACCTTGGCGTTTTGTTATTCGGACTGTCGTCAATCTACGATCATGTTTTTTCAGTAAATTGGAGGAACCCATCCTCCTCGATTTTTGATCTGCACGAGTCAACACCGTTGCTGGTGGTCTCTGGGAATATTCGAAACTATCTCGAACGCGACGGAGCAACCTCTTGGCGACCTGAACTTCTGACGCATTCAGAGCTTGAGCAAAAAAAGGACGCATGAATTCCGCATGAACTGGAAAAACTTGTTGGAACAGATCCATTCCTTTTGAGGTAAGCTGCACCCTGGTCGCTCGACGATCCCCTCCAACCTGTCCACGCTCTATGAACCCTTTATGTTCTAAACGGTCTAACACTCCTGTCAGCGTTCCCTTTGTGGTCAACGTATGTTCTGACAATTGTGCACACGTGAGGCCCTCCGTTCCTTCCAGTTCAGCAATGACATCAAATTGCCCAGGGGTCAATCCTAGTGATTGAATATGCCGGTTCCCTACCCTGTAAAAGGCGAGGTAGGCCTCGACCAAAGGCCGCAGGAGACTTAAGTAGGGGATCATCCTTGAAGTCACGTATGGTCATACATCCTCCTTTGGCTTTCTTAGAGATTGACAATATTCAATTAAGACTATCTAGTATAATACTAGTTAGTACTTTAATCAACACCCTTCTCATTCCCTATGGAGATTTAGTAATTTGCCCTCAAAAAACGAACATGCCTCTTATGCAAAGGCATCTTTAGACCGGCGTGTCCTCTGAAGGCCGTTTCCATAATTCTGTAGGCTTTCTCCTCCAGGATCAATATTGATCTGATGTATCCATTATTTCGTAACCACTTATTTTATAATGGTTTTTTTGAATTTGACATTCTTGGAATATCCTTTGCATATCGGGTTTATACACGCAGAATTTCCTCTTTATCCAGGATGGTTTACATGACGAACTTCATTAAAATTGGCATTTTCTTTGTTGTACTCGGCCTTGTTCCCATTTTCTCTGTACTGGCAGGGGAAACAATGAAGGAACTTCCCGGGAAATCCCTCCAGGCCACTCCAAGCTCAACCGGGTCAAATATTTTGGAAGGGAAGCTACTGAAAATTGAAGGAGATTTTTGGATGGTGGAAGATTTGTCCGGCAATCAACACCAAATTCATATTGGAGCAGAGACCCAAGCTGCCTCAATCTCCCAAGCAAACCGGAGATTCTATACAGGCTGTTGTCAGAAAAGATGGGCATGCAAGCTTCATACAATAAACCCTTTTAAAGTACACGGCGGAGGGACTGGTTCTAAGGAAGCTATGATTCCGACCGCACCCGGAGTCTGGTTTCCCCATCAGCCACCTTCCCAATAGTCCCTCCGCCACCAAATTTTTAGATTGGCGATCTCAAGGACACGATAATCATGGATATTTTTAGCCTTACTCAACCTTCAGCTGTAGCTCCAGCCACGACACTGAGTCAAGAATGCATTTTGCTCGTTGACGATGACGACCTCCATCGTTCCTGTCTAAAGGAATTTCTAGAACGGCGTGGCTATACTTGCCTGGAAGCAGAAAATGGAGTGACAGGGCTACACGTCTTACGGCAAGAATCCGTATCGATCATTATCACTGACCACAACATGCCTGAGATGGATGGATTAACCTTTATTGAACAGGTGAAACACGAGTTTCCCAATGAAATACTTCCAATTTTTCTTATGACCGCTGAAGTTACCAACCCTGTCCGTCTTCGTGCGTTCAAAAACGGAGTCTACCGCGTATTTGAAAAGCCTCTGGATTTCCAGGAACTCTGTTATGCTGTAGATTGGGTGACAAAATTCGACCTGCAAATTCCTCTCGCCACAAAACTTCCCTCTTCCTGAATTTTCTGGCCGCAGGATTATCATGCCCTATACAGATAGTTGTTGAAAACTGGGTCACCCTTATGACTATGAGGGTAACCTGGGTCTTTTATGTCGTGGGAGAACGATGGAAAAAAACGTGGCGGCTTGAGGGGAATCGAGAACTACTCTTTCAACCTAAAAGCGGCAGTTGAGCGCGAAAAAGCTGTGCAAGCAATTGATGGGCATAGGGAATGGAAGAATTGCGTGGTCACCTTTTGGGTGATGAGTCAATTTTCACATTTACAAGGGGTTGTGCAGACTTTCGTGATCCAACTGCTGCTTTTAGGTTCAAGGAAGTCAAACGTTTGTACTTGATTGCCGTACACGCTCCTGCAACACCTTCTGTAAGGTTTTCGCGAGCACCACTCCATTGACTGGCTTCATCAGAAATCCCTTGAGGCCAAGTTGATTGGCTTTTTCGGCGGACATCGTGTGGCTAAATCCAGTACAGACAATAATAGGAATATCATGACGAATCTCTAGCAAAGATTTTGCCAAGGCTTCTCCACTCATCGTCGGCATCGTTTGATCCGTCACCACCACATCAAACTGATCTGGCTGTTTGTGAAAGAGCTCAACCGCTTCGTGAGGATTCGTTGTGGTGACGACAGTATAGCCCAAATGTGTTAAAACTTGTTCTCCCCATCTAGCCAACACTTCTTCATCATCTACAAACAAGACTTTACCCCTTCCCTTAGGCCATTCCATCGTCTTTACACTCTGAGCAGGAAGGACAACATCCAACCGAGGAAGTGAAATGGTAAACGTAGCACCTTGCCCAACTACACTAGAAACAGCAATATGTCCTCCATGCCCCACAATAATTCCGTGCACGACGGCTAAACCCAGACCTGTCCCTTCACCTGAACTCTTCGTGGTGAAAAATGGTTCAAAAATCCTTTCCAACACTTGGCGGGGCATCCCTTTCCCAGAATCTTGAATGGTAAGCTGTAGGTAGGTGCCAGGCTTTAACTCGGGAAACGCTTGAGTCGAGTTCTCCCTCACTTCAATCGAGGTGACCGTCAGGATTAACAGTCCACCATGTTCTCGCATAGCCTGTTCAGCATTCGCACACAGATTCATGATGACTTGGTGAATCTGTGTGGGATCGGCAAAGACAACTGCCGGGTCCATGGCCAAGGTCGACCGTATTTCAATCGTGGTTGGAAGAGTCGCCCGCACTAAACTTAGGGCTTCTTGCACAATCGCGTTCAGGTCAACGGCTTCCCGTTCATGGTCAGACCGCCTGCCAAACGCCAAAATTTGTTTGACCAGTTCTTTCGCTCGATTCCCGGCTGTTAAGACCTCCTCTAAATAGGAGATTAACTTCGGCTCTTTCTTGGCCTGTGCCAGTGCAAGCTCTGAATAACCCAAAATAGCACCTAAAATATTATTGAAGTCATGGGCAATACCACCGGCCAAGGTTCCAATTGCTTCCATTTTTTGCGTATGTTGAAGCTGTTTTTCACTCTTCTCCAAGGCACCTTCTACACGCTTTTGTTCCGTAATATCTTCGCAAGCGAGTAACAACATCTGTTGTTGATTCGGTCCGACAATTGATCGGGAGGTTTCTCGCACCCAAAGCCGCGTTCCATCTTTTTTGACTTTTCGGAAAATCTTTTGAGAAGCCTGGTTCATGGAGGTAAAACACGCTTCAATCTCTCGGCAAAATATTTCTTGATCATCCGGATCAACGACAGTCATCGCCGACATCCCCACTAGTTCCGCATTGGTATACCCCAACATATTAGCGCCAAATTTATTGACCGATAAGATCCTGAGATGAGCATCAACGGTGAAATACATAAGAGGTGCTTCATCGTAGAGGACTCGATAACGCTCCTGACTTTTTTGAAGCGCTTCTTGTGCCCGTTTCCGTTCAAGTTCAGCTCCCAGCTCGGGCAGCAAATACCTGCAATAATGACTGGTCTTGCGCCTTCATGCTCAGAGGCTTGTGATCCATGATCGCCAAATTGCCAACAATATCCCCCTCAGAATTGAAAAGCGGTGTTCCACAATAGCCCTCAATGCTTTAGCACTTTCACCGTCTGATTCTTAGGAAACAACTCTTGGACCCCTTGAGGGAAATACACGGGATGTCCGCTAAACACTTTCTCGCAAGGTCCTTCAAGACAATTATATTCAAATTTCTGTTCAAAATGATCTCCATGCCAAAAGGCCAACCCGCGAACGACCGGGAACGTCTCTTCGATTCGTTCCGCTAAAAAAACCATCGAGACCTGAAGGGTGTGAGCCAATTGACGAACCAGATTCTGAAAAAAATCACGGCTTCCGGGGACGACGGTTCCCTTGATAATGGCTTCTAGGGCTTCTTCGGACCTTTTTCGCTCGGTAATATCACTAATCGTTCCTCCACCCCGAATGAATGTTCCCTGTTTATCAAAAATCGCTTGGCCTTTCCCCTTAAACCAGCGATACTCGCCCTGCTTAGTCTTGAGACGCGATTCCACTTCATATGGGACATGATGTTCAATGTGATCCCTCATGGCCTGAAAAACCCTGTCACGATCTTCGGGATGAATACGTGATGCCCATGATGCCTCAAAAGGAGGAAACTCATGTTCTTCAAAACCTAAGAGCGCGATAAATTGCGAAGAATACCAAGTAGGAGTCTCTGGCGAATCCCAGGGTTGATTAGGCAATGGGCGGGTTTCCCATAAACCTTCCTGAGAGCCCATCGTCGCAATTTGGAATCGATCTAGCTGTTCACGCAATGCCGCAATCATCTGTTGGGCATCAGCAAGTTCTTGACGGAGGTGTTCATTCGCCTTGACGCTATCAGTGCTGTCAGCTTCCTCAACAAGTTTGACCTTCTGATCAAAATTCTGAGACAACGGCTCTTGGGTGTATCGTTCCGTCACATCTAATACGATCCCTTCATACCCCCAAATATGGCCATCGTCATCACGTATCACTCGGGATTGATCTTCAAGCCACAACAATTCATGTTTGTTTCGATAGCCCTGCCACAAAACAGGCCCTATCATTTCTTGATTCTGAAAGAACAGACACCAAGTTTTTCGTCGCTCTGGCTCAACATATAATTGTGTTCCAATATCCGTCACGGAATCCATCATGTCTTCAGGAGAGTCATAGCCAAAAATTCTGGCCAGAGCCATATTCGCCATCACCAATCTTCCATCAAGAGTACTGCGGTACACTCCAAGAACTGCCTTGTCTATCAGCTGTTGCAGACCGCCGAGTTCCTGCTGTATGAGAGAGGCCGTCTGGTTCAGAGACAATCGAAGAGACAGATGAAGATCTCCGATTTGCTTTCGAAGTATTTCAAGAGGCGCGCGGGAAGATGTGCTCGCGGGGAAGTTACGATCCATGAAGGCGCGATTGGGTTGAAAAAGCGAAGCCATAGGTCAGCTATATGAATACAATGAAAGATCTACAAACTTATGTCAAGACTAAATTTCCATACTCACCCTCTTTTTCCTTTCTCCCTGCTGGACAGCATGCTTGAGCTTCAAAGTCTTGGAACCTCTCCATTTTGATACCATAGAAATACCGTGGTAGACTTTAACCCACTTTTTTCTTCGTACTGAACTCGAGGATTCATGAAAAAATCCGTTCTTACTATCGCCGGATCCGACCCGAGTGGAGGCGCTGGCATTCAGGCCGATCTCAAAGCCCTTTCGGCAAATGGTGTCTTTGGCATGTCCGTCATTACTTCAATTACAGCTCAAAACACTTGTGGAGTTTCGTCTGTCTTTCACCTCCCCAAAGCAATCATTAACGCTCAACTTGATGCGATTTTTTCTGACATCCCGGTCAAGACCATCAAAACCGGCATGCTGGCCACACCAGAGATTATCACGACGGTAAGCCATAAACTGGCTACGCAAAACATTGAGCATCTTGTCGTCGATCCGGTTATGGTGGCCAAAGGTGGGCATGTGCTCCTTGAAGATGATGCGATATCTATTCTTAAAGCCAAACTTTTTCCTCAGGCTTCTCTGATCACTCCTAATATTTACGAAGCGGAAGTGTTATCTGGCATGACGATTAAGACTCTTGCCGAAGTTCGAGCTGCGGCAAAAATCATTCATCAATTAGGTTGTCAATATGTGTTAATTAAAGGCGGACACTTACCCGAACAACCAGGTACGGACCTCCTCTACGATGGTCGGTTTTTTCGAATGTATAAAGGCGAATATATCCAGACTCAGAATACTCATGGCACCGGCTGCACCCTGGCATCAGCCATCGCGGCACACCTTGCAAAAGGGAAACCCATGGCCGATGCAATCGACGCGGCAAAGGCCTACACCACTGAGGCCATTCGCCATAGTTTTACACTCGGCAAAGGCCATGGACCAACTGACCATTTTTACTTTCTTCAAGCGTAGTAATCCGTGGATACTGTTTCACCACGAGAAGAAGAACAGATAAGAGAGACTTCTGTTACCTTTTTGAATTCCTCGGGTCTTTCCACACCAGCAATATTGGCTGAGCCCTCCACGCCAACGAACCTGGGCGTCATTCTGTGTCATGGATTTCTTTCTGATAAACAGAGCCGCACCAACCGGCGACTTACCGAACTCCTTGTTCCTCAGGGCATCGCCACACTTCGATTTGATTGGTATGGCATGGGAGAATCCCAGGAGCATTTCTCCAACATGAGCCTTAAACAAGGCGAGGAACAACTCGACGCTGCGTTTCAAGTGTTGCAAGAACGAGGGATGAAACGACTCGGACTCGTTGGGTCAAGCTTCGGAGGATTCATGGCAATTCTTTCAGCTCCCAAACAGCACACACTCCAGGCCTTGGGCCTCAAATGCCCAGCCGTGGATTTTCCCGAAGTCCTCCGTCTGGAATTCGGGCAAGAAGCCATGGAAGACTGGAAATCCACCGACCACATCCCCAATATTGTTGGCGATAGCTCACCAGTTCCCCTACACTATGCTTTCTATGAAGAATGTCTCACCTATGATGCCTATGCTGCTCTTTCACGCATTCAGGTTCCAACCTTGGTCGTCCATGGCGATCAAGACGAACTCATTCCCCGGCCTCAAATTGACCGTTTACTGGCGACCCTCAACACGACGAAAGAATTAAATTTGATTAAAGGCGCGGATCATCGATTTGGACGGCCTGAGGAATTTCGACTCATGACCAATCATCTGGCCCAATGGATGGTGACACATCTGTCTGGCCAGTAAATAATGCGACCAGGAGAATGAAACATTCCAGTGGTGTCAACGTGGATCTGACCAACGAACAGGTGGAAATCTTCCGTGTGCTCTATCCCATTTTTAAAGATGAAGTCTTCCAACGACGCGAACAGATGATGCGGCTGACGGCCTTTGCCAGCGCCTTTTTAGTAATGTTGCTCATCACAATACTGGCTCTTTCCCCTTGGTCAGGACCGACTTCTCCTACTCGATGGTTCGCGATTTCAGGCGTGGCGTTGTTTTCCGGTCTATTCGCCTACTTAATTCTCCAACATGCCGATCGACATCGGATGGCCAAGCAACAATTAATTGAACTGGAAAAAGCCTTAGGCCTGTATGAAAGCGGCTGGCAACTCAGCGGAGATACCCTCTTTCCGAAGAATTGGCAATCTGACTGGACTACAGATCGAAGTGTCAGTATTTATCTCACCATTCTGGCCGCGCTTACGGCATTGGTCATCTGTGCCATGCTGGTTCGGGTTTGAATGGCAGGCTATTCATGATCAACCTTTCAGGTTCGGCCAAAGGATCAGACTCATGTTGAAACCTTTTCGAGGCGTGGTTCCAATCGTGGCGGCCAATGCCTTCATTGAAGACACCGCAATGGTCATTGGAGATGTGGTCATTGGCTCAGACTCCAGCGTCTGGTTTCATGCTGTAGTCCGGGGAGATGTACACTTTATTCGCATCGGACATCGTACAAACATCCAAGACCTTTCTTTGCTGCACGTCACACACGATACCTATCCATTAACACTCGGGGATGATATTACCATTGGGCATCATGTCATCCTGCATGGATGTACCATTCGTGATCGTGTTCTCGTTGGCATGGGAGCGATCATCATGGACGGAGCGGTCGTGGAAGAAGACTGCATTATCGGCGCAGGCAGTTTGGTCACGGAGCATACCCAGATTCCCTCGAAAAGCCTGGTGATTGGATCTCCAGCTAAGGTTAAACGCCCTCTCACAGATGATGAAGTACTCTGGATCAAAGAATCCGCATCCAATTATTCCCGGTACGCACAACATTATATCTCAGACCAACAGGGGTAATTCAGAATTGGGCTTTGTACACCATCAAAACCTTTCCATTCCCGATACCTATCCGACTTCCCAAGACCAACCATCTTGACCGCTTCTCTCATACACCATACGTCACTACAACAACACCCACTCGTCATTCTGGGAGCGGGCTATACCGGCCTTCGGGTGTATCAACAAGCTATCGAGACTGGATGGCACGTTTTCGCCACCAGTCGCAGGCCCCATATCCATCTGTGCGATATCCCTCCCAAACATCGATTACGGTTTGATCTTGCTCAGACCGAAACATGGAACACAATTCCTAGCCCCGCGCATCTCCTCTGGTGTTTCCCAGCCGTACCATTTGACCTCGTCAAAGAATTTCTGTCTGCACGCACCAGGCAAACCGGCCGACTGCTTGTCATGGGGAGTACATCCGCCTACATACCAGATGGGCACCCCATTACAGAAGACACCTCCCTTAAGCTCCACCTGCCGCGTGTCCAGACAGAGGAATATCTACGGACCACCTATAGTGCCGTGATCATCCGGCTGGCTGGCCTCTACGGACCAGGACGCAATGTCTTCGATTGGATAAGAAAAGGCAAGATCCAGAATACCCAGAAATGGGTCAATCTTCTTCACGTCGAAGACGCCGCAGCCATTTGTCTTCAGGCTCTTGAACAGGCATCCGATGGAAGCACCTATCTTGCCAGTGATGGTCATCCGCGAACCTGGTCAGAGATTTGCTCCGTCGCCTCTTCAAAATGGCAAGTCCCTATTCCACATATCACCCGCCCTCAGCACTCGGGGAAACAGGTGTCAATTCACAAACTGCGCACTGAGTTGAATTACACCTTCCGTTTCCCCGATCTTTACCAGGCCTTGGATCAAATTGAAGCGAAGGCTTCATTATCCTAAAAACAGCAATTTGGAATGTTCAAAAAGTACAGCCCAAGTTCGTGAGGAGTCAGGAGTGATGCGTAAGGAGTGAAATGATAAGAGTGAAGAACCTTCAGAAGGTTCTTCTGAACTCCTCTTACTTTTCACTTCTCACTTTTTACTGGTTCGGAGAACGCTCCTGGCGGGATTTTTCAATATTCCCTTTTCATCATCTGAACAAGGCCACAAGAAAATAGACCACTAACCCATTATTGACTGCATGAGCACACATGCCAGGGATCACGCTCCCTGTCCGTTCATAGATCCACGACCACAACAGGCCACTCCAGAATACCGTCAGAAATGCAATTGGTCCATATCCATGAGCCAAGGCAAATACCATAGCGCTCCCAATCATGGAGGCCGTAAAACCGAATTTTGCTCTCAACATCGAAAAAACAATTCCCCAGAAAATGAATTCTACAAAAATGGGTGCAACCACCACCACTTCTATCGCCACTTTCAGCAATTCCGCCTGACTGCCCCAAACCAGTTGCGGAATAAACCATTCGGTCCAATGGACAGAGATTTCGAAGGCAGCACCCCCAAGCATGATCAGCCAATCACCGATCAGCCCTAAGGCAATGACACTCATTAAGATTGGGAGTGAAGACCTGAACCGTTGGAACAGATTCTTACAGCCCAGCACCTCTAAGAGAAACGGGTTTTTTAAACGGCAGAGCCACACCGACGCGAGGAGCACAGTAGGAAGATATAACAGAAGAGATCCGTAATCCTCCAAAATAGTCACTCCATACGGCACTACAGCCAGAATGGCAATCAGAAAGATCGACAGGGCTCCTCCGCGAGCCAACACAGCCAGACCTTCATTGAATGACCATGGAGTTGGCCTTTGATTGAAACTCCCAGCTACCTGGAACATCCTATTCTTGAACCGCATGCCCCCGACATATACCAAACAGATCAACCCTATTCCCCCTATGCTCAATTCAAAAATGACAAGCCCTCGCCATTTCCATAATTGTGGATCGGTCAATTGCTGAAATTGCCGGTCAAGATTTTCTCGTAAAGCCTCATCACCAAATCGGCTGGCTAACCGTCTAGCCAATTGAAAATAAAACCAATTAGCCGGAACCTCTTCGGCCAACTGCGCTTGCAAGGTGTCATAATCTAGACCTTTTGGGTCACTTCCCAGATACACCACATCGAGGAGCCGACGAAATGTGGGAAATGGAGGGAGTTCAGATCCCCACATCTCCATTGACGCCATAAAATCTGTCCTCAGATCCGCCTCGCCATCTAATATTCCCACATACAATGAATCTAAGGGATTGCGTCCTTCCTGAGGCAATTCCAAATACCATAAACGAAGCTGTTCTTGGGTATCCCCATCTTCTCCCCATAGACGAAACATACCTTGTTCAAAAGCCGAGAGATCAGAAAGCCGAGACTCAAAACCCAACATTCGACTGGCGAGTCGTTCCAAATCACGACTCATGGTCAAAGATTCGGGAACCACTTCAAAAGAAGACGCACTCCACAAAAGCAACGCAAACCCAAATACACAAACCATGATGCAAAACGCGGTCAGGATAGGAGAAAATTGGAGTTCCCCCTGAGAATCCGGCTCAGAGTCCGGCAACAGATTGGAAGGTTGATATGATTCAATCATGGTGTGACCACATCCTTTAACCTAAAAGCGGCAGTTGAGCGCGAAAAAGCTGTGCAAGCAATTGATGTGCATAGGGAATGTAAGAATTGCGTGGCCACCATTTGGGTGATAAGTCAATTGTTACATTTCCTAGGTGCGTCAAGGGGTTGTGCAGACTTTCGTGATCCAACTGCTGTTTTTAGGTTTAACACTGAATTCTCCACCTTAACGCAGTTATTGGATACAATACAGATTAGGAACTGTTGGATAGTTGTGGAGGACCTAACTGGTGTGGAATTTTTTCAAACGAAATCAAGATAGTCGCAGCTCGGCTCAAGACCTTGGTCCCTATTCCAATTACCGGATGGCGGTACGCTTAGAGCTTACGCAACGAACTGGCGTCTTTGCGCAATTGGCCAACGCCATGGCAGAGGAGAATGCGAGTTTGGGAGCCGTGGACATCGTCTCCGCGACACGCACGAAGGTCATTCGAGATATCACGTTGGATGTCCAAAGCGAAGAGCATGGTGAGCGTGTTCTCAAACGGCTGAACACGTTGCCCGATGTTCGGGTCATCGCATCATCCGACCGAATTTTCCTGATGCATTTGGGAGGCAAAATTCGTATCGAAAGCAAGTTTCCCATCACGACACGAAATACCTTATCGATGGTCTATACTCCTGGGGTAGCACGTGTCGTCAAATCGATCGCTAAGGATGAAAAACAGGCCTATGCCTTCACCAGTAAAAGCAACAGTATCGCCGTCGTCACAGATGGGTCGGCCATCTTGGGTTTAGGCAATCTCGGGCCACTCGCTGCCCTCCCGGTCATGGAAGGCAAAGCCATGCTCTTTCATCAATTTGCCGGTATCGATGCTTGGCCCTTGTGCTTAAACACCCAAGATTCAGAAAAAATCATACAGACCGTCTTAGCGATTGCTCCGACATTCGGCGGTATCAATCTCGAAGATATCAGCGCCCCGCGATGTTTTGAAATCGAACAACGGCTTCAACGCGAACTCGAGATTCCGGTGATGCATGATGACCAACATGGAACCGCAGTGGTGATCCTCGCCGCCCTTCTCAACGCCTTACGAGTGATTGATCGCCCGATTCAGGATATCACGGTTGTCGTTATCGGACTGGGTGCGGCAGGAATTGCCTGCTGTGAATTGCTGTTGGGAGCAGGAATCACCAGGCTGAGAGGATGCGATAAACAAGGTTGGGTCTTAAACCGAACGATCACAGAGCTACTTCCTCATCGCCATAACCTACGAACGCTCCTTCAATATGACACTGCGACGGGAACGATTCAAGATGCCTTAAAAGATGCTCATGTGGTCATCGGCCTATCCACGGCGAACGTGCTGAAACCAGAAGACCTGGCTTTAATGACGAAAGATCCTATTGTGTTGGCTCTAGCTAATCCTGACCCAGAAATCTCTCCTGAATTGGCCATTCCTTATTGCCGCGTGTATGCCAGTGGTCGATCTGATTACCCGAATCAATGCAATAATCTCCTTTCATTTCCAGGTATATTTCGTGGTGCCCTGGACGTACAGGCGAAATCCATCAACGAGCCCATGCTGCTGGCCGCGGCAAAAGCCTTATCAAGAATCGTTCCAGAATCGGCCTTGAGCGAAGAATATATACTCCCCAGCGTGTTTGATAAACAGATCGTCCCTAAAGTCGCTAAAGCCGTGGCTCAGGCGGCTATCGACAGTGGCATCGCTCGCCGAACCAAGAAAGAAACGGAAGAGGGAATGGAAGAATGACAACCACACCAACCTGATAGGTAGGACCTAAAAATCAGGATTTGAAAACTCCCCAGAGAAGGATGCTCATTCCCAGAGGCCAGAGGTAATAGGAAAATAAATAAAAGTGATTGTGACGGACTAACCGCAGAATCACCCCTATCGACCAATACCCCACAAGAGCAGCGACTCCCATTCCCAACACATACATACCGAGTGATTCATGGGCTTGGCCAAAGACCTTCACCACCTCCAAAAGGGTCGCTCCAACAATCGCTGGAATGGAAATCAATAACGAAAATCGTGCCGCAAGCTCCCGGTTCAACCCCAGAAGGATGCCTCCCGCAATGGTAGAACCTGACCGGGAAATTCCCGGAAGGACGGCAACGCCCTGAATAAGTCCAATCAGCAGTGCGTCCCACGGACTCATTTCCCGTGCCGTACGAACCGATGCCCCACCCCGAGCCACCCACAAAATCACACCGGTCACCAAGAACATCATGGCTACCAGCGAAGGCTTGGCCAAGGTTGAAAATCCAATAGATTGCACACCTAATCCAATAATTGCCGTGGGCACTGAGGCCAATAACACATTATGAATGGTCTGGCGTTCACATCCTTGGAACATACTGCCCTGCTCAGTCGGCAACCCCACATACCCTTTCCCGAGCGTAAGAAGATCTTGCCAAAAATACAGGAGAATTGCCGTGACCGTCGCCATATGCAACATGACATCATAGAGCAGGTTTTTCTCGCTGAATTGCCCAAACCAATGTTGCGCGAGGACTAAATGGCCAGAAGAGGAAACTGGTAGAAATTCGGTGAGTCCTTGAATGACGGCTAAGACGATCGCTTCGACATATCCCATGGATTAGGCGAGTTTCCACTTCATATTTTAGAAAAGACTGAGGGAAATCATAGATTGGGCCTTTTCCATTGCGCGGCAAAATCCCGAACGCCTTCTTCCCAAGGTGGTAAGGTGACGAATGGATCCTGCAAAGAAGTCAACACAGCGTAAGCAGGGCGTGGAGCCGGCAATGGATAATCGGCAGTCGTAATGGGCGCCACCTCTGTTCGAATTCCACAAGCTTGATAGAGGGCTTTGGTGAAGTCATACCAATTCGTCCCTCCAGATCCCGCCAAGTGATACGTCCCATAGGCCTCAGTTTCGAGTATACGAGGCACCGCCTGCGCTAAATGTGGGGCATAGGTCGGAGAGCCAAATTGATCGTTGACCACCCGAACTTGTTCCTGATTGGCCAGACGCAATATCGTCTGCGGGAAATTTTTCCCCACAATGTGATAGAGCCACGCGGTTCGAATAATAAAATTTCGGGGATTGCTCTTCTGCACTTCTTCTTCTCCAGCCAATTTACTCTGCCCATAGACCGAAAGGGGGTTATGACGATCAAACTCATGATAGGGACGAGATTGTCGACCATCAAAGACATAGTCGGTTGAGAAATGCACGAGAGGAATATTGATTTCTTTTGTGGCTAATGCGAGGTTTCTTGGACCCAAAGCATTACCACGGTAAGCCGCTTCCTGATTGGTTTCAGCTTGATCAACTTGGGTAAACGCTGCGGCATTGATCACGATATCCGGTCGTATGTGATTCAAAGCCTTTCGAACCTGCTCAAGCTGACTAATATCCAGATCATGAATATCCCAAGCAACCACCTCGTGATCGACAAACTGGTCTTGTAACGCCTGGCCTAATTGTCCATACGCCCCCGTGATCAACAGCTTGTGAAATTTCATATCTGTTATTCAGGAAGTGTATTCCACAAGGCTTTCAAGGATTGGCCTGCGGCATCTTTAGGAGAAAGAATCGGGGAATCCAATGGCCATTGGATTCCAATATCTTTATCATTCCAGGCAATCGAGATCTCATCCCCCGGTGTATAAACATTTGTACATTTGTACTCTACTTCCGCGACGTCTGAAAGGACGCAAAACCCATGGGCAAACCCAGGAGGAATATAAATCTGCTTGAAATTTTCTGCGGTCAACGTCACACTTTCCCATGATGCAAAGGTTGGGGAACCGCGCCGAATATCTACTGCCACATCGAAAATTTCTCCTCTGGTCACTCGCACTAACTTACCTTGAGGCCGTGCCGTTTGGGCATGCAGGCCACGAAGCGTTCCACGAACCGATGAGGAACAGTTATCCTGTACAAATGCCAAAGGAATGCCTCCATCTTGATACTTACCAGCATGATAGGTTTCCAAAAACCATCCGCGCTCATCACGATAGACTTCCGGTTCAATAATGAGAACACCGGGCAACCTGGTCGTCAAAAATTTCATCAGGGGTTATTGGGTCTGACTATTCAATAAACTCAGCAAGTATTGTCCGTAGCCGTTATCTTTCATCCGTGTCGCCAACCGTGCCACATCATCGGCTTGAATATATCCCATGGAATAGGCAATCTCCTCTGGACAGGCCACCATCAAACCCTGTCGCTCTTGCAATACCTGAATATACTGTGCGGCTTGCATGAGAGACTCATGCGTACCGGTATCCAACCACGCAATGCCTCGACTCAGCACTCGAACTTGAAGTGATTCGGTTTCTAAATAGGTTCTATTGACATCGGTAATTTCTAGTTCACCTCTGGCCGAGGGCTTGAGTGAATCAGCAATAGACACCACTCGATTGTCATAAAAATACAGGCCCGTGACGGCAAAGGACGATTTGGGGTGAACAGGCTTCTCTTCCAAACTCGTTGCCTGGCCCTGGCTATCAAACGTCACAACACCGTATCGCTCTGGATCGCGAACTTGATAGGCAAAGACCTGGGCACCCTCGATTTGAGTGGCGGCTTCCTGTAAATATCCCGATAATCCATGCCCATAGAAAATATTATCCCCAAGAATGAGAGCCACTCGGTCTTGACCAATAAATTCTCGACCAATAACAAATGCTTGGGCAATCCCTTCCGGTCGCGGCTGTGCCTGATATTCAATGTTCAATCCCAAATGACTTCCATCGCCTAGTAACCTGATAAATCCATCTTGTTCATGTGGAGTGGTAATGATCAAAATATCTTGGATGCCAGATAGCATGAGCGTCGACAATGGGTAGTAAATCATTGGTTTATCAAAAACGGGCATAAGCTGCTTACTCACCGCATGCGTGAGGGGATAGAGTCGTGTTCCAGTGCCACCCGCTAAAATAATGCCTTTTAACCGTGCCATGTGCTGACCTCTGTCTTCATAGCCAAACCAATTTCGAACTCAACTGGCCCATGAGAGTTAATTGACCGTCGCATCTGATAATCCAAGTCGTTCCTGTTGGTAGGACTGTTTGGTGACGACTTTGCTCCATTGTCTGTTGTCCACATACCACTGAATGGTTCGCCGCAAACCTGCCTCAAAGGTGTGACTCGGGGCCCATCCCAATTCAGATTGGATCTTAGTTGTATCTATTCCATACCGAAAATCATGCCCGGGACGATCCGTCACAAATGCCTTGAGATCCTCATACTGGCGTATTCCACGTTCAGCAAGTACAGGATTCGATTCACAGGGAAGAAGCTCATCTAGAATATGGCAAACCGCCTCAACGACTTCCAAATTCGAGCGTTCAGACCGACCACCTAAATTATACTTTTCGCCAGGCGCGCCGTCCTGAAGCACCCGCAAGAGCCCTTCGCAATGATCTTCCACAAACAACCAATCGCGAATATTCCGCCCGTTCCCATAAATGGGAAGAGGCTTGCCTTCCAAAGCATTCAAGACCATGAGGGGAATGAGTTTCTCAGGAAATTGATAGGGCCCATAATTATTCGAACAATTGGTAATAATCGTGGGAACGCCATAGGTATGAAAATACGCCCGGACCAAATGATCTGCGCTCGCCTTTGACGCGGCATAGGGAGAATTGGGGGCATAGGGCGTTTCTTCCGTAAACAATCCTGTCTGGCCTAACGTCCCATAGACCTCATCCGTGGAAACATGCAGAAATCGAAAACATTGTTGCTGATCCGCCCCGGCCTGTTTCAGAAAACGCCTGACCGTATCGAGTAACACCAATGTCCCCGTCACATTGGTATGAATAAAGGGATATGGATCATCGATTGAGCGATCCACATGTGATTCAGCCGCAAAATTCACCACACAGCGAGGACGATACGTTTCAACCACCTTGACCATTTCTGCTTCATCAGCAATATCAGCCTGGACGAACTGTAACCGGGAATCTTGCCCGAAGTCTGGCAAACTTTCTCGATGACCGGCATAGGTTAATTTATCCACGACGACAATCCGTGTGTCGGTCTTGGCTAAAGCCATACGGACAAAATTCGCGCCAATAAACCCTGCGCCTCCGGTCACAATCATCGCGTTCTTCATAAAGTTGTCTTTTGGAGGAGGAGGATACCGTCAAAAAAAATTTGCAGCAAGCGGAAGAAAAAACAGAATGGTGTAAGACCGTTTACTCAAAGATTATTCCACGGTCACACTTTTGGCTAGATTTCTAGGTCGATCGACATCCAATCCACGCTCGACAGCAATATGATAGGCTAAGAGTTGCAGACCAACGGTAAAAAGTATTGGCGTCAACAGAGGATGTACGTCCGGAATGGCAAACACATGATCAGCCACTTGATCCAAGGCATGATCCCCTTCTGACACAAAGGCAATCACAGGGGCATTTCTCGCCTGCACCTCCATAAGATTACTCACAGATTTTTCATACAAACGATCTTTTGGGGAAAGCACGACCACCGGCATTTCGCTATCAATTAACGCAATGGGACCATGCTTCATTTCCCCTGCCGCGTAACCCTCCGCATGAATATAGGAAATTTCTTTAAGTTTTAAGGCTCCCTCTAAGGCGATGGGATAATTAATACCACGGCCTAAGTACAAAAAATTTCGTTTTTGAGCATACCGCTTGGCAATAGATTCAATGGTGTTTCCTTGTTTTAAAATGTGCTCAACATGGCCAGGAAGCATGAGAAAATGATCCAGCCACCATCGTCCTTCTTCCGGACTCAACACTCCGTGAACACGCCCAACGTGCAGAGCTAACAAGTACAAGGCAATGATTTGTCCGGTAAACGCTTTGGTTGAGGCCACACTAATCTCCGGCCCACAACGCGTATATATAATCCCGTCGGCTTCGCGGGCTAAAGTACTGCCCACGACATTGACGATTGCTAACACCCGTGCCCCACGCCGCTTCGCTTCTCGTGCAGCCGCCAAGGTGTCAGCCGTTTCACCAGACTGCGAAATAGCAATAAACACATCATTAGGTTGAATCATGGGTTCCCGATACCGAAATTCCGAACCAATGTCTACTTGAATCGGTCTACGGACCATCTCTTCGAAAAGATATTTTCCGACCAATCCAGCATGCCAGGATGTCCCACAGGCGACAATCCAAAAACGCCGTGCGTGTAAAAGCTCTTCTTTGGTCATGTCCAAATCTGGAAGATCGGCCTCTCCCGATTCGTAATCGAACCGACCACCAAGTGTATCCATAATGACTTGTGGTTGTTCGTGAATTTCCTTCATCATGAAATCTGGAAACCCGCCTTTTTCAGCAGCTTCTGCATCCCAATGAATTGTTTCAACTTGAAAGGTCTTTGGCTGACCATCGGAATCGAAGACGTTGATCTCAGATTCTTGCAATATGGCCACTTCTCCATCTTCCAAAAACACCACTTCTCGAGTATGTGCCAATAGAGGAGTGACATCAGATGCCAAAAATGCACCTGTTCCATTCAATCCAATGACCAGAGGGCATCCTGAACGGCTAACCACAATTCGGCCTGGCTCAGCCAGAGACATGACCGCAATGGCATAACTCCCATGTAAATCATGAGCCACCTGACGAACAGCCTCATCCAAACGCCTCCCCTTCTTCATGGCGGAAGACAGTAAATGGGCAATGACTTCGGTATCCGTTTCTGACTCAAACCGATGTCCCTCCGATTCTAATCGATGCCGTAAGGTCAAAAAGTTTTCAATAATGCCATTATGAACAAGCACCACATCTCCTGAACGGTGGGGATGCGCATTTTGCTCAGAAGGCCGTCCATGTGTCGCCCAACGGGTATGACCAATGCCCGTGCTTCCTTCAATCGAGCTATTGTGGAGTGCAACTTCCAAATTAGTGAGTTTCCCCTCGCTTCGCCGAATCTCCAGGTTTCCATTATGCTGAATGGCAATACCGGCGGAGTCATATCCACGATATTCCAGTCGCCGTAACCCGGCTAACAAGATTGGCACTGCAGATTCACGCCCGACATACCCGATAATCCCACACATACGCTCAAACTTCCTTATTTCTTTAATTTATAGTACTTTACATGAAGATACATGACATTTCGGTGAATTCGTGAAAAAACTTAAGGCGGAATGAAGACCTTTACACGGCCAACAGAGAGGAACAAAAAGAGAGCCTATGTTGATTCTGATTGTTTTTGAGGAACCGACGTTGATGAAGGCATCTCTTCAGCCTGGGAACTTTTGCCGTTGGTAGGGGGAACTGATGGATCCAACATGGCCCGACGACGGGCCGCCGTCCCTTCTTTTGTGACTTGTGGCACTCGAGAAATTCCCAGCGCATCAGCTGGAATGTTTTCGGTTACAGTCGTCCCCGCAGCAATTAAGGCACCTTTTCCAATCGTGACAGGGGCAATGAGTTGAACGTCGCTTCCAATAAACACGTTGTCCTCTATGATGGTTCGTTCCTTTCGATAGCCATCATAATTACAGGTAATGGTTCCGGCCCCCACATTCACATTCCGACCGATCCACGTGTCTCCAAGGTAGCTGAGGTGATTCACCTTTGATCCCTCCCCAACTTCCGTTTGTTTGAGTTCCACAAAATTTCCCACTTTGGCTCTTCGATGAATAAGACTGCCCGGCCGCAAGTGCGCCAACGGTCCAATCACGGCTTCGTCTTCAACAGTTGCCTCCTGAAGAACGCAGGCATCCTGAATCCTAACTCCTCGATGCAGCACCGAATTGGTGAGTCGTGAATTGGCACGAATCGTACAATTTTCCCCAACATGAGTTGTTCCCTCAAGAATCACTCCTGGATGAAGAACTGTATCCCGCCCGACCGTCACTTGATGGTCGACCATCATCCGTTCAGGATCCAATATGGTGACTCCATCCAACATCAAGCGCTCACAAATCCTGCGGCGCATTTCTTTTTCCACCAATGCCAGATGCACCCGTGTATTCACACCAGTTGTCTCCAAGGAATCTTCCGTCACCCAGGCTATCACTTTCTGCCCTTCCTGGACTGCTATCTCAATAATATCGGTGAGGTAATATTCCCCCTGTGCATTTTGAGGATGTAATTTCTCAAGGGCCTTCTCAAGAAATCCTGTTTCGACAACATAGGTACCCACATTAATTTCGGATACCTGTTTTTCTTCTGGTGAAGCATCTCGATCTTCGACAACGCGGCAAACCGTTCCTTGCTTTCCGCGTATGACTCGTCCATATCCACTAGGATCGGGCAAAGCCGTGGTTAACAACGTCAGCGCGGCGCCTTCTGATTGATGGTAATTCACTAAGGCTGACACAGTGTCCGATGTTAATAAAGGAGTATCACCATTCATAATCACATACTGGCTCGGCACCGACAAAGAATGCCGTGTAAGTGCTGGATAGGCTTGTTGGACTGCATGTCCAGTCCCTAATTGCTGAGTTTGTTCCACGACGAGAAAGGGATCAAATTGCGCTTTTTCCTGTGCCAAATAGGCTCGAACCTGATCGGCCTCATGCCCGACCACAACCGCCAAATTATTGGTTGCCAGGTGCCGGGCTAAGATCATCGCGTACCCCAACATGGGACGTCCAGCCACACCATGCAATACTTTGGGCAAAGTGGATTTCATACGGGTGCCCTGCCCTGCGGCAAGAATGATGACTGATGTGCTATTCAGGCTGGTCATGACACCAAGATATGAGTAAAATTATGAGCCATTTAGGGCGTGGAAACTTTCTTAAGATTCATTGCACTCGTTTTTTCAGCAAGTTCAATGCCAGAGTTTTTGTCTTGGGGCGAATAGAATCCACCGGATACAATTAATTTCATGGCCTCTTCCACACTCATTTCCACTGGAACGACCTCCGTTTCAGGCACTAATAAAAAATACCCAGAGGTCGGATTTGGGGAGGTCGGGACAAAGACATGAACCAATGGTTCCGGCGCTAAACATTGAATTTCTTCCCGGGTCTCCCCCGTCACAAACGCTAGGCAATAACTCCCATTTTTGGGAAACTGGATCATCACCACTTTGTCATATTTTTCTCGCTGTTTAAAAGATAGGATATCCATCATGGATTTCAACGTGGCATAAATACCTCGCACAATGGGTACTCGATCCAAAAACTCCTCCCAGCGGCTCACCATCCGTCTCCCAAAAAAATTCGTCGTCAGAACACCCGCCAACAGGATCAGGAGCACCAGGGCCATGATCCCGAGGCCCGGGAAGTAATAATCAGGAAGGACCAAATCTGCTAAGGCAGTCCCGAGGATGCTATCCACCGTGACAAACAGGGTTTTTAAAATGAGAATGGTTCCCCAGATAGGTGTGATAACCAGAAGACCTGTGAGGAAGTACCGTTTAAGAGAGGCGCGAAGGGTATTCATTGAAAATGGCGGGCCTTAATCCTCCAAAGAAAGGGTACCACTAAAAAAAATTTGGCAGAAAGATACCCCTAAGTATCTTACAATCCCGCCATGTTACCGGCAAGACTTTTCTTTCAAATTTCAATGACTTAGACTATAGGCGGAGAACGACGTTTTAATGGAATCCAGAAGCCCACAAACAAAAAAACAGCGATCGTTAAGCGGAGTGTTTATCACCTTCGAAGGCACGGAAGGTTCGGGAAAGACCACCCAATGTCGACGACTCGCTCGATCACTGCGGGCACAGGGCTACCAAGTCCTCGAAACCCGGGAGCCCGGTGGAACACCTCTGGCTGAAACCATTCGCAAATTGTTGCTGACTTCATCCAAACCCAAAAACCACACGGAATCCATCACACCGTGCTGTGAATCCATGTTAATTCTCGCCGCTCGGTCCCAACATGTCGCACATGTTATTGAACCAGCATTGGCGAAGGGGATTATTGTACTCTGTGATCGGTTTTTTGACTCCACCCTGGCCTATCAGGGGTATGCTCGTGGTCTTGACAAGACATTTCTCAACGAGGCCCAGCGGTTTATTACCAGTGGACTTCAGCCTCATCTCACATTTTTCCTTGATCTTCCTGTTCAAGATGGGTTAGCGAGACGACAACAGTCAAAAAACCAAAATCGACTGGATCAGGAGTCACTCAGCTTTCATCAACGAGTCCGTCGAGGCTTTCTCGCTTTGGCAAAACTGCATCCCAAGCGAATCAAAACAGTTGAGGCTCGACAATCGCCTCATATCCTGGCCGCCCAAATTGAATCCATGACTGAGCATATTATCCACAACAAGACTTCTTTGTGCTTGACCCGTTCTTCCTTAAAAAATAAAGGCTTACCTCGGACATAGTTCCCAATCATGCCATTTAATACGATTATTGGACATCATCGCCCCATCATGTGGCTTCAGACCGCTGTGAAGACTGCCCACCTTGGGCATGCTTATCTCTTTCATGGCGAACCGGCTATCGGGAAACGGCAAACCGCGATGGCCCTCACCCAATTACTCCATTGTGAAAGGCCCCAGTTAGATTCGACGCCGGATGCTTGTGGGACTTGTCGGTCGTGTCACCAGGTTGAACAAGCCATCCATCCCGATTGTTTGATTATTGAGCCAGAAGATGGGCAAAAGCAGAATCCAAAAATAAAAATCGACCAAATTCGTGCCATCGAGCACTTGGTCATTTATCGCCCACTCATCGGGTCCCATAAGGTCTGCCTTATTGACGAAGCCGATACGATGACGACAGAGGCCGCGAACGCCTTACTGAAAACCCTGGAAGATCCACCGGATCATTGTCTCTTCCTCCTTATCTCGAGTCGTCCAGAACATCTCTTGCCGACTATTCGATCTCGATGTATTGCTCTTCGGTTTTCCCCTCTGCCTGTTCGTGACATTGATGAATTTCTCAGGCAGCATTCATCGATGGAGCCGAGCAACGCCAAGCTGGTTGCCGCCTTCTCGGAAGGCCGACTGGGACAAGCCCTTCACCTCGACCCTGAGGAATTGAAGGTCAAGCTTCGCCAATACTGGGCCTTGTTATTTGGGAACTATCTCACATCTGCCACACAGGTCTTTGACATCAGCGAAAGTCTGGTTAAATCTAACCAAGTACCAGAAGCGATCCAGTGGTTTCAGCAAGGCCTACGAGATCTGCTCTTGCTCTCCTTAGAGGAATCAAATTCTCCTATGTTCTATCGTGATCAGGAACCGGCACTTCGCCAGTTAGCACAGCGAATAACCCCCTCAACTATCATAGAACTCTCACAGGAGTTGAATCAGCTTGAACGCGGACAACAACGCAATCTGAACATGCAAATCGGGTTGGAACAATTTTTCTTTCATCTCCATGACCAACTGGAACATGCTCATGTCCAGGACTGAATCTCAAAACGGTACCTGCAGCTTTACCAATTGCCTATGAACAGGTCCATGATGCTCCTCATTACAGAAAAAAAGGAATTATTGCGTTATGCCTAACAGGTTTTACGTCACGACGCCAATTTATTACGTCAACGATGTGCCGCATATCGGCCATGCCTATACCACGATCGCCGCAGATGTGTTGGCCAGATTTTATCGCTTGCGAGGCTATGACGTCTTTTTCCTTACCGGGTTGGACGAACATGGACAAAAGGTGCAACAAGCGGCGGCGAAAGCTGGCATCGATCCGCAAACCCATTGTGATCGACTTATGCCAAAATTCAAGGATCTGTGGGCACAGTTAAATATTTCACAAGATGGGTTTATTCGTACCACCGACCCGCAGCACCAAACCGTTGTGCAGCGTTGTTTGCAAACACTCTATGACAAGGGGTTGATTTACCAAGCAGACTACACCGGATGGTACTGCACCTTCGACGAACGATTTTGGACGGAAAAGGATGTGGAGCAAGGCCTCTGCCCCGATTGCCAGCGACCAGTGGAACAGGTAAGTGAGCGCAATTATTTTTTTCGGATGAGCCAATACCAAGATCGCCTTATAGAGCATATACACACACATCCCGAATTTATTCAGCCTGACTCACGACGCAATGAGGTCTTAGGGTTTCTGCAAAAGCCACTTGAAGATCTCTCCATCTCTCGACCCAAGTCACGACTGTCATGGGGAATCGAATTGCCATTTGACCAAGACTGTGTGACCTATGTGTGGTTCGATGCGTTGGTCAACTACTTCTCAGCCTTGGAATATCTCGGCTCTCATTCGGATGCACTAGAGTTCTGGCCAGCATCCATACATTTGGTGGGTAAGGATATTCTCACGACTCACGCAGTCTATTGGTCTACCATGCTCATGGGCATGGAACGCCCTCTACCACAATCGATCTTCGCCCACGGGTGGTGGACGGTGGAAGGCGAAAAGATGTCAAAAAGCCGTGGGAATGTAGTTGATCCGTATGCCATGGTGGAAGAATTCGGCACTGATGCCTTTCGATATTTCTTGCTACGAGAAGTGCCCTTTGGCCAGGATGGAGATTTTTCTCTGACGTCCTTCCATAGCCGATACCAGGCGGAACTCGCCAATGACTTAGGGAACCTGTTTTCTCGGACTTTAGCGATGCTTGGCAATTTCTCCAAAAATATGGTCCCTCGACCAGATCTCCAAACCGAAACGGAGTTGGACCATCAACTCCAACAGACCGCATCGACCCTTTTTGGAAAAATTGAAGAACACCTTCATCGCCTTGAATTTCATCGTGCCTTAGAAACAATTTTTGGGTTGGTACAAATGGCCAATCAATATATCGACAAAACCGCGCCATGGGTCTTAGCCAAAGATCCTGCAAAAGGACCAAGACTTCAGACCGTGCTGTTTCATCTGGCCGAAACACTACGATTCCTGACTTACGCCCTTTCTCCATTTATCCCTCACACAGCAGAAATCATGAAAACCCGATTGGGATTGACAGTAGACCTTTCAGCTTCCACGCTATCGAACTACCGGACTTGGGGCGAGTACGCATACACCAATCCAGTCAGCAAAGGTGCATCATTATTTCCCAAAAAAGACATGCCGCCCGCCAAGGGAAAGGATGCCAAGGATTCGGGATTATCCTCTCAAACTTCACAACCTCCCATGGCCACCAAAGACACACAGCACATCGGAATCGATGAGTTTCAGAAAGTCGAGCTGAAAGTTGCCAAGATTCTTGAAGCCGAACGGGTGCCGAAATCTTCAAAGCTCTTGAAGCTACAAGTAGATATCGGGATAGAACAGCGTCAGATTGTGGCAGGCATTGGCAAGAAATACGCGCCAGAAGACCTGGTGGGAAAAACCATTGTGGTGGTGGCCAATCTCAAACCGGCCAAACTGATGGGCATTGAATCGCAAGGCATGGTCTTGGCTGCCGGAGATAACATTGTGCTGGGATTACTCGGAGTCTCTGAAGACATTCCTGTCGGCACCAAAGTAAAATAATTGAGATGAAAGAAGGATGACCCTATTTTTTTCAATACGCCTCTCGGTGAATAAACCCTTTCCAAAATGTAAGAAGCATGATTTTTATATCCAACCACAATGACCAATGTTCAATGTAATACATATCAAAAGCCAATCGCTTTTCCCACGAGGTATTCCCTCGTAACCCATTCACCTGTGCCCATCCCGTAATACCCGCTTTCATTTTGTGTCGAAGATTGTATTGAGGAAATTGCTCTCGAAATTTTTGAATAAACTCAGGTCGCTCTGGGCGGGGCCCTACGATACTCATTTCCCCCTTGAGTACATTCCAAAGTTGAGGCAATTCATCAAAACTGGTTTGCCTAAGAATCTTCCCTATTGCCGTGCACCTGGCATCACCTGACTGTGCCCAAACTGGCCCCGTTTCAGACTCGGCATTAACATTCATGGTTCGAAATTTGATGATTTCAAATGAACGCCCATCCAACCCTACACGCTTCTGACGGTACAAAACTGGACCTGGGGACGTCATTTTAATAAGTACCGTGATCAGACCCAAAAGGGGCAAGGTCAAACCCAATGCCACCAGCGCCCCAGCCACATCAAACCAACGTTTTAGGAATACGTTCCACCCATAGAGGGGTGATCCTTGTAGCGTAATGATTGGCAAGCCGCCGAAGATTTCGGCCTCGGCACGAAGAGTTATAAATTCATAAATGGATGGAATAATTTTGACTTCAGCGGTTGTGGCGGAAAGAATTTTCATCAACCGCTCAGCTTCACTTTCCACATTAGAAGGCAAACACAAAAACACGAAATCAACTTGGCGAGTGAGGAACTCCTCAGCTTGCTGGAAAGTGCCAATAACTGGCACACCCTGCAACACTTGGCCCACCTTGGCTCCATTTCTAGACAAGTATCCACGCACCTTCATTCCTAACTCAGGGTGAACCTGAAGCATTTGAACAACTCGCTGCCCTAAGGTTCCCGCTCCGACAACCACGACATGGCGTTGGTTATACCCCAACCGACGCAGGATTCTAAGGATTTCGCGGAACACCATTCGCGAAAATCCTAGAACCACCAAATTCAGCAGCCAAAAACATAGAATAACAAGACGAGAAAATTCAAAAGTTTTCGAAAAAAATGTGAGCGCGACAAGAATCAAAATGCAAAGCGTATTGGCTTTACCCAAATCGACAAATTCTGCTAAATGAGATCCCATTCGTCTTGGACGGTAGAGATTCATTGAGGAAAAACAAATCCCCCACACTAAAAGAATTGGGAACAGTAGCCAGAGATACGGTTCAATTGGGGGAAAACCCTTTGTCACCGGGAAGATGGGAACGGAAAAACGAATAAAATAGGCCGCAAGCCAGCTGGCACTGATAAGGAAAAGATCAGAAAAAAACAGAATATTTTTAAAAAATGCGGAATGTCGTTTCAGCATGCGTGGCCCTGACGGAATTGCTCATAATTCGTCATAATTACCTGCTTGATACGTTCCTTAAAATGTTCTCGGTCAAAAGCTCTAACATGATCCCGAATGGCCTGAGGCTGGAATTCGCTTCTTCGTTTTTCAAACAACTGAATTGCCTCACTGAGCCCCTTCACCGTCTGCTCATAAAAAAAGACACCCGTAGGAGAATCTGCACCATCAATTGGGACAACTGGATTTAAGGGAATAACTGTCTCTAGAACCCCTCCCTTTCCATAAGCAATTACTGGTTTCCCACTTGCCATAGCTTCTAACGGCACGATACCAAAATCTTCCTCACCTGGAAAGAGAACAGCCCGACATTGCCTGTATAACTCTCGAACGCGTTCATCACATTGCCAACCTAAAAATTCCACGGTAGGACCGGCCAGTCGCTTGAG
>PVMK01188407.1_pt1 | contig 31067 bp, 24 predicted proteins | sample 1853481 | NCBI WGS metagenome assembly PVMK01 (sample SAMN08533507, study PRJNA380276) | Marine sediment metagenome, whole genome shotgun sequencing project.
ATCAATCGGTCATGTACAAGATGCTGCACCTCAAGCAAATGAACCCGCAGGCACGGGTTGGCATGTTGTCCGATAATTTTGACTTGTCACTGGAACGCAAGCAGAGCTGTCCCCACACTTGATGAATTTGACCAGTATGCTGACAAATTCCCGAACCAGGGCATGCCGTTTGCCATGCCCAATTTGTCCGACGAGGAATATCGCATCCTGGTGCAATGGTTGGCCCAGGGCGCGCCAGTACCAGCCACAAAAGGGCCTTCCCCGGCGGCCTTGGAACAGATCGGGCGCTGGGAAGATTTTCTTAACGGCAGCGGCAACAAGCAAAAACTGGTGTCGCGCTACATTTACGAGCACCTGTTCATCGGTCATATGCACTTCAAGGGCACCGGCGAGCGCGAGTTCTATCGCCTGGTGCGCTCAAGCACAGCGCCCGGACAGCCGGTCGATGAGATCGCCACGGTTCGACCCTATGACGACCCGGGAAAAGAATTCTATTATCGCCTGCAGCGTTACCCCGGGGGAATCGTAGCCAAAACACATGTTGTGTACGAACTTTCTGATCAGCGCATGGCTCGCTACCGGGAACTGTTCCTTGAACCGGCCTGGGAGGTAGCGGAACTGCCCTCGTGGGAACCGCTGATTGCAGCCAATCCATTCAAGGCTTTCAAGGATATTCCGCCCCGGTCACGTTACGAATTTCTGTTGGATGATGCACGCTATTTCATTGAAGGTTTCATCAAAGGACCGGTCTGCAGAGGCATGATTGCCCTGAACGTCATCGAGGATCAATTCTGGGTGGCTTTCCTCGACCCGGACAAGGATTCCATGCTGGATCAGCCGGAATTTCTCGAAGAGATGTCGGATTACCTGCAGATTCCCTCTGCCCAGGGCGATAAAGTGCGCCTGCTCAGTACCTGGACGGATTACCGCAAGCGCGAACGGAAATACACCGAAGGGCGCTTCAAGTATTTCTCCTCACTCAAGCAATACGGTATCAACGATGCAATGGACTTCCTGTGGGACGGCAACGGCACCAACCCGAACGCGGCGCTGACAATTTTTCGACATTTTGATTCGGCCTCCGTCGACTACGGTTTTTCCGGCAACTACCCGGAGACCGCCTGGGTCGTCGATTACCCCTTGCTGGAGCGAATTCATTACCTGCTGGTGGCCGGGTTTAACGTGTTCGGCAATCTGAAGCATCAGATCAACACGCGTCTGTACATGGATTTTCTGCGCATGGAGGGGGAGGACATGTACCTGGCATTCCTGCCGACCACCCATCGCCAATCCATCCGTGACAGCTGGTACGAGGGTATGCGCGAGGGAATGGACAAAGACATCGGCGACACTGACCTGTGGATGACCCGGGACGTCGTGACCGGCTACCAGACCAGCGACCCGCAGCGCGAGTTGTATCAACACATGGAGCGTAAATTTGCCCCGATACTCGCGAAGGATGATGTCATCAACCGCTGTGGCCAGCCACCCTGTCATGCCCGGGGTTCAGATGCAGACAAGCGCAAGGCCGATGCCGCCATGCGCCAGATCGCAAACATGAAAGGCTTTGTGCAGGTGGCTTTCCCGGATTTGGCCTTTATCCGCGTAAAACTTGACGGCAACACGGAAAACGACCTGGCCTATACCGTGATTCGCAACAAAGCCTATAAAAATGTGACATCAATGTTGCAGAATGAAGAAGACAGCAAGTTCAGGGATTTCAGCAAAGATTCGCTGACGGTAGTCGATTGGCTGGAAGGTTCTTACCCGAACTTCTTTTTCACCGTGGAAATCGATGATGTCAATCTGTTCGCTGAGCGGTATGAGACACTCCGGAACCGTGACGATTATGAACATTTTGTCAGCATTTACGGCATGCGCCGGACCAACTCGGCATTCTGGGAAACCGCCGACTGGTTCCAGGATGAATACCTGCGTGAGAAACCGGTTAACGCAGGTTTGTTCGACCTCAATCGTTACCAAAACCGATAACGGGACCACCGCAGGGTATTGAGTTCAATGCGAAACTACCCGAATATCTGCTTTGGGGGCAGCATCGGTCTGTCGCCCTAATCAATTGCATTTGGTGGTTGTAGATACTTTGCCTCTTCCAGTTCTTCACAAAGCGCTTGTCCACCGGGAATCGCCCGGGTGATTGCAATGTCACCCTCAGCACTGTCAGCTGGCAGTGAGTAGGTCAATAAAGCATTGCTGCAATCGGTAAAATCGATGATCATGGTGCCCACTTTTGTCGTGCTGATGGGCTGTGGCTGGTCAAAACTGCCGCCGGTGGTCTCAAATACATCAATCTCGGCGATTGAGCCCTCAAAATCGCCTTGTGCGGTCAGCCAACGCTGTCCGGATGCCGTCTCATCCCCGTAAGTAAACCAGGATACAAAGATAATATTGTCACCCTCCGGGTCGGGGTGAGCATCAATAAAATAGCCCTGTCCAGAGGTATTGGGGTCAAACCAGGCGCCATCCATGCCGGCGTTGATGTCCACCGCCTGAGTGGTATTCCCGCTGAGTTCTTCACAGACGTTGCCGGAACCGGAGATCACCCGGATCAGAGGAAACTGGCCCTGCAGTCCTCCCTCATCAAAGCTGTAGGTCATATGGCCGAAGTCGCAATCGCTAAAGCTCAGGGTGACTTCGCCGATTCGGGTGGTGGTCACCATCTGGGGGTCGTCAAATTTGCCGCCAAGGGTTTCAAACAAATCCAGGTTGGCCGTATTGTCGCTGTAATTGCCCTGGGCGGTGAACCACTGCTGCTCGAAAGGGTTGTCGGAAGCGGCATCGGTAAAAGTAAACCAGGAGATGAACATGAACTGTTCCTCAGGCTCTACATCGATGAACTGCCCCTGGCCTGTAGTGTCGGGATTGAACCAGGCACCGGCAATGCCGGCGTTGATTGTGAAGTCCTCGATTCCCGATATGTGCCATACATACACTGCCCCGGAATCCAGCGCCAAATTATTACTCTGATCGCCATTGATGCCGGTGGCGTTACTGCCCTCGCCAATCGCACCGGCCACCAGCGTATTGCCGGAAAGGGTTACGGTCCCGCCGAACTGATCTCCACCACCGGTATTGGACGCCTTGACATAGGCCTGCTGGCTCCAATTCGCGCCATTGCGGATAAGTACATACAGAGCCCCGGAATCTATAGCCAAAAAATTGTCCTGATCGCCGTTGATGCCGGTGGCGTTGCTGTCCTCCAGGTGGGCGCCAACCACCAGTGTGTTGCCGGAAATGGCCACGGACTGGCCAAACTCGTCACCACCATCGGTATTGGATGCCTTGACATAGGCCTGCTGGCTCCATACTGTGCCGCTGCGGGTAAATACATAGACCGCTCCGGAATCGTTAGCCAGGAAATTATCCTGATCACCGTTGATGCCGGTGGCATTGCTGTCCTCCAGGTGAGCGCCAACCACCAGTGTATTGTCAGAAACAGCCACGGACCGGCCAAATTCGTCACCACCACCGGTATTGGATGCCTTGATATAGGCCTGCTGGCTCCACACTGTGCCAATGCGGATAAATACATACACTGCCCCGGAATTCAGCGCCAAATTATTACTCTGATCGCCGTGGATGCCAGTGGCGTTACTGCGCTCGCCGATCGCACCGACCTCCAGGGTGTTGCCGGAAAGGGCTACGGAAAAACCAAATGGGTCACCGCCTCCGGTATTGGACGCTTTGACATAGGCCTGCTGGCTCCACACCGTGCTGCTACGGGTAAATACATACACCGCTCCGGAATCCAGCGCCAAATTATTACTCTGATCGCCATTGATGCCGGTAGCGTTACTGTCCTCTCCGATCGCACCGACCATCAACGTGTTGTCGGAAAGGGCTACGGACTGACCAAACTCGTCACCACCTCCGGTATTGGACGCCTTGATATAGGCCTGCTGGCTCCATACTGTGCCGCTACGGACAAATACATACACCGCTCCGGATTCGTTAGCCAGGAAATTATCCTGATCGCCGTTGATACCGGTGGCGTTGCTGTCCTCCAGGTGGGCGCCAACCACCAATGTGTTGCCGGAAATAGTCACGGACCGGCCAAATTCGTCACCACCACCGGTATTGGATGCCTTGATATAGGCCTGCTGGCTCCACACTGTGCCGCTGAGGGTAAAGACATACACTGCCCCGGAATTCAGCGCCAAATTATTACTCTGATCGCCATTGATGCCGGTGGCGTTACTGTCCTCGCCGATCGCACCGACCACCAGCGTGTCACCGGAATGGGCTACGGAAAAACCAAATAGGTCACCACCACCGGTATTGGATGCCTTGATATAGGCCTGCTGCTGAAAGCTGGGATCAATAATGAGTGGGTAGTTGGCATCGGCATCATCAATAATCAGGTTCAATTGGTTGGCTGCCAGTTGCATGCGCGCCGGCAGTTCACGTCCGTTGGCATCCCAGACTTGCAGTTTGTTGTAGCTGATGGTGGTGTCAGCGTCGTTAGAAAAACTCAGCACGTTGCCCTGTTGACTGGCCGCCAGGTCGGTTGCCAGTGTCATCGCAAGGGTTAAGGGTTGGCCGTTTTGCGCACCCGGTGGCCGGTGTTCAAGCTCAAACCATTGTTCCAGACCGGTTGCAGAATTCACCCACCATTCCCGCAGGTAGTCGTTCCATTGGTAGGTGACCGTGAAATCGTCGGAGGAAATCTGTTCAGGACGAGCCAGGGTTTGCGGCTCGGTATACCCCACCGCGCTTAAGGTGAGACCCAATTGATAGGCCTGTGCCTGGCGATCGCGTGGACTCAGGGTAGTGGTGCCGTCCGTAGCATAACGAATCTGCCAGCCATGGGCCGGGTTGGATGAAACAAAGCCACCGTTTTCGTGTTGAAAGGCGAGGTATTTACCTGCTGTAATCTGCGTCTGGATGCTGGCCCAGGCGCTGCTGGACAAGCCATTAGGCAACTCGCCGGACTCCACGTGCTGGCCAGACGTTTGGGAATAGTCCGCGAATAGGGTGTCGAGATTGCCGTCGCCGTTCACCTCGCTCCAGGCTTGACCGCTTAAGAGAATACTTCCCAGGAATGCTGCAAAGAGATACTGGAGTTGGTGTAACTTTGCAGGTACAAAGATTTGGGTGAAGCATTTTGAAATTCTGTTTGTCACCTTCTTTAAGGCATTCATGTTCATAACAACTCCTCGCTAGCGCTGAAATGCTGGCAAAAAATTTTCAGGGTGTTATGACTCTCCAGTGACCACTGGGCGCGCGGAGGGAAACTGAGGCTTGCAGAGTTGACAACAAGTGACCCGCCTGCATTTTTGCCCGATGCATCCGTGCCAGTTAATTCTTCATAGCTCTTGCTAACTAGTTTACGCCAAAATTTAGTGCACTGCTTGAGCATGAAATGCGGGCTTTTCAAGAATGGCTTTGAGCAAGAATGACACACTCAAGATTCGCCAGGAGTCTAAATCATTCATTCAAGCACCAAAAAGCCCCAAAACAATGTCTGGGGCGTGTGCTCCCCTGAAACAGGTTTAAAACCGTGAGGCGGCGGCCAGCGAAATGCTGAACACGGAGACCAGCCCGGCTGAAATAAACATACTGACCGCCAAGGCCAAACTACCATCAAGTGCCAATTTCAATACGCTCTTCATTCGGCAACTGTAATGAATTTCTACACAGGCCGCTTGTCATGCTGAGACAAGATGTTGACAGGCCTAATCAGTCAGTATCTCAAAGGCGGCGCGGTTCCGGGTATGTAAAGTGAGCGGTTTCACGCCGGCTCGGCGCAAAGTCAGCTGACAGGATGCCAGCTTGCTATTGAGGCATGTCTTGTGCCCCCCGGGCGGGTTGTCGTAGCGCAGTGCCACAAAGTCCTCCGAAGTCGCCTCGATATGGCCCTCGATGGATGCGTTGGCGTCTGCGGTTGAGAACTTCCAGTGAAAGTTACTGAAGTGACCGCGGGCCAGCAAAGCGCGCCATAATCCATTGAACGCGTAAGTCTGACCATCGACACGCAGAACCACCAATGTGAAAAATGGGGTCCACAATGGCCCGATGCGAATGCGGGCTGTAGACAGTTCGAGAAACGCATCCGGGTCATTATCGAAACCCGCGACCTGGCCCCAGGCGTAGTGATCGGTGTGTCGTTTGCCCCAGTTGTGGTTTTGGCTACCCATCCAATCGCTGACGTCGACTTCCTGGTTCCCCACCAAAAGCCGGCCGCTATAGTGTGCGTTCGGCGTGCCCACGAGACTCTTGGCCTTGGGGAAGCCACCGTCGTAGAACTTGCGGGGAAGTAATAACAGCGGCGCTTGACCACCCTCGAACCGCAGGTCCCAGGCAATGCCACTATCCGGCCCACTCGCGCTCCCGGCGAGGACGCCATCGGACAGAGTGGCGCCGGCAATGTTCACATCCAGGCCATCTGGAGAGAACCGGCAGCGCTCGATCGGAAACACGTCCCTGGTTGCGGTGATCTTCTTTGCTTCTCCATCGAAGTAGACAGCCCACAGCTCTCCGGCCGCTGCATTCGGCTGACTTCGGGGAGAGAAAATCGTGTATCGAATCCAAAAAGCCAGTGGGCGACCCGGGTGGTTCGCTCGCTGAAAATAGCTTTCGTAGTGGCCCTGGCCGTCTCCCGGGCGATAGCGAACCGCGTTGCATTCCTGACGTGTCGATAGTGAAACCACAGGGCTTATTCTAGCCCGCATGTTGCACGAGTTCCACTGGGTTTTACTTTATTATTTAATAATTTCAATGATATGTAAGAGAAATTTGAGTTTGATAAGAAGTGCAAAATGTGCCGCTGCCGGATTGTCGCCTGATTTCACGGCACATCCCGGCTGATCCTGCTTGAACCATAGCTATGGCTATGTTTCTGCACACGATCAACCAGGCTGCACTCGTGAAATCAACCGACAATTCCGGCAACTCGTGCAATATGCGGGCTAGCGCTTGCACGGCAAACTGTCATGGGCTGCACATCTACTATTGGCCGTCGGCAAATCCTCGGGTCAAGGTTATATCAAGACGCACCAAATGCTTTAATCATTTTCTTCAGTACGGATAATGTAATGTCCATATCTCTTGCACCAATACCGGATGAATTACTGTTTGCCCAGGGAATCTGTTTCCGCTCCAGCAACCTGTAAATCTTTTCGCCTTTATTGGTTAGAACGACTAATTTTGCACGTTTATGGTAGGGGTTCTCCTGATAGTCCAGGACCCCGTCTTTCTGCATGGCATCGGCCAGTCTTTGTACGCTCTGGCGGGTTTGCCCCATGTAATGTGCAATTTGAGGCACAGTCATTGGGTGGGGTGAGAGCGCCAGCGCGCCTAATATCTTCCAGCGCGCACTGCTTAATCCATGTTCCTTTGTGATCTGGTCGCCTTCAGAGGCCATTCGCAATATTGCCGTTTTTTACGATGGCGTAGTTGTGCCGGGAGCACTCATTCTCCTGTTTTCAGGCACCTGGTTTACAGTTCAATATTTTGGAGGTTGGGATTTCATCAAAATACCATGGCTTGCCGGTATGGTTGCTCTTTTCGCATTTGAGTTTATTGAAGGCAATACGATTACAAGGCTGTATTTCATGAAACTGCGGCGTATGACCAGGGAAGCTCTTGAGATTGGTGAATTCACTCCGGAACTGGAAAATGAAAGAAGCAAACTGGTGCCTTCGTTTACCCATTATCTTGATTTGCCCATGCTGTTCCTTATTATTGCATTAGGCGTTATGAAGCCGGCTACATGGAGTATGTTTTTAACCGGTTCGCTAATAGCTATTGGACTAGCGACTTTTTTTACTATCCTTGTTCCACGCATATATCCCTGGGGGAATTCAGAAACGAAACCTGAATAGGCAAATCTGACAAACATCAAATGATTAGAGCCAGCAATGCGAGGGAGGCAAGCTTTCACTCGCCATACGCAGAACACCGAATCTATTTAAATGTTGAACGTCAACTCCTGACCGCAGCAACGGCGACAAGTGCCTGGTTCCAATCCAGAATGTTGCCGAGCGCCCCCACGAACCCCCGCGCGCATTGTGGTTATCGTTCTGGCCATTGGTTTCTTTACGGCCCCTCCCACTTTCTTTTAGGCAGCTTCAAACCTTGCCCTATTTTCAGCCATCCACTTCTCACCGTCCTCCTTGGTTTTATTTGGGTCTGCCATTACTTCAGGATGAGCAACACTGTAATGAGGATGAAGTGCTTTCATCCATTCTTCGAATGTTTCACCTTCCACAGTTACTTCGCATAAGTCGCATTTAAGAGTTTTCATAATATTTAGCTGGGGAAGTTGGCATAGGTTACGCCGTGTTCAGTTCCCTGAGATTCCGGCGCAGCACTTTGCCGACCGGAGTCTTCGGGATCTCTTTGACGAACTCAACATGCTTGGGTCGTTTGTAGTTGGTAAGCAATCCCTCGCAATGGGCCATCACGTGCTCTGCGGTCATGGTGGGATCGGATGAGACCACGTAGGCTTTGACGGATTCCCCGGTTTTTTCGTTTGGTACGCCGATGACGCCGACTTCCAAAACGTTGTCGAGCCTGGCGATAACCTCCTCGATTTCATTGGGATAGGCATTGAAGCCCGAGACCAGGATCATGTCCTTTTTGCGGTCGACGATCTGGATAAACCCGTCTTCGTCCATGACGCCGATATCGCCTGTATGGAGCCAGCCGTCCTTAATGGTTTCCGCCGTCGCCTCGGGTTGATTCAGATAGCCCTTCATGATGGTGGGGCCCTTGGCGATCACCTCACCTGCTTCGCCGCGTGGCAGTTCGTTGTCCTGCGAATCAACGATTTTTACGATTGTGCCGGGAACCGGAACGCCTGCGAAACCCAAGCGGTTTCCGCCGACTGGATTCAGGGTCAAGATGCCCGCGCATTCCGTCAAGCCATATCCCTGGTGGATCGGGATACCCGTCAGGGCTTCCCAGCGTTTCGCTACGGCGACATGTTGGGCGGCACCGCCAGAGCCGCAAAACCTCAAGTGCTTGACCACATCCCCGGTGAACCAGGACTCCTCCAGCAGCGCCGCAAACAGGGCGTTAATGCCGCTAAAATGCGTAACGGCATGGTTTTCAAATGCCGATTTCAAATTACTCGGTGGCCGCGGGTTTGGGATCATGACGCAATGCGCACCGTTCACAAGGCCTGGCAGCATTATCAGCACGAAGGCCGTAATATGGTAAAGCGGTAGCACCACAAGCGCACAATCGCCGTCCATGACTCCTACCTCATCGACTATCATGCTGTTGGCCATTGCCGCATTGAAGAGGATATTGCGATGGGTGAGTTCAGCCCCTTTGCTGCGGCCGGTTGTACCGCCAGTGTACTGGTAAAGCACGGTGTCATCGATGGTTTGGCCGGCTCGGTAGGCGTTGACGTCAATGCTCCCGGCGGTGCGTTTTGCAGCCCCTTGTTTCAGGGCATCGGCCATCGTGACATGGTTAGTGCGCATATCCGGCACCATCCTCTTAACCTTCTTGAGGACGAAGCCCATGATGATTTTCTTCAGCGGCGGAAAATAATCAAGCAGGGAAATCTTGATGACCTGTCGGACGGGGGTGTTGGTGATGATTGCGTCTACCTTGTCGCCGAACAGGTCGACGATTATCAGCACTTTGGCCTTGCTGTCTTTGAGTTGGTGTTCCATCTCGGGCGCAGTGTAAAGCGGGTTGATGTTGGTGCAGATACAGCCCGCCTTGAAGATGCCGAACACAGCAAGGAGAAAGTCGATGCAGTTGGGCGACATCAGGGCGACGACGTCTCCGGCCCGGACTCCTGCAATTTCCCTCAAGTAGACAGCGAAATTGCTGGTCAGGCGGTCGATATCATTGAAATTCAGAGTCGTGCATGCCCCGGTGGGAAGTTGCGTCGAAACCGCCGGACGGGTCCCGTACTCTCGGGCCGCAGCGCTGATGACCTCCGCCATGTGGCCGAACTCGATGGAGGATTCATCATAATTTTTTGCCGCTTCCGGATAGAATACAGTCCAGGAATTTTCGCTGCCCATTGTTGTGTCTCTCCCGCCAAAGCTCCTCCAATGAGGATGGACGATAGTAATTCCTAAACTCTGCAATAACCCTAGGCCAGTCGGTGGGCGACGTCAACACGTGGACTGATGTTCCACAGCCGGGAGCAGAGATAGCCAGTACTAACTAAATCAAATTGCAGCTTTAGTGCGCGTGTTGCTCCAGGTGCTGTCGCAGCAAGTCCTTTCCGTAGTCGTTGCCATTCGGGGTGCGCACCACTGTGTGGATGTGGTCGCGCGTGGGTTTGCCCTCCGGGTTCAGCCGGTAAGTACCCACCGGAAACTGGTGATCGAACTCGATGAGAATCACCGGGCTATGGATGCGGTAGTAGAAAACGGCCTTATCCGTGGTTGCGCCGATCCAGGCGAACCAGGTGTCATCGAGGTGAGTGGCGACTTCTTCCATTCGTACTTCGGCATGTCCTTCGCGCAAGTTTCCTACGAACAGGCCGATCAACTCAAGCAACAGAACTTTCTGCTTATCGCTGAATCCGGAAACAGGCACGCCCTCGTAATTCAGCACCAGGTTGTCCTTGTTGGCTTCGCCGTGGTTATTGTTGCGTGTCTTAACCTTGTCCAGGGTGGCGGCGGCTCGCTGCTTCTCATCCAGGGCATTCATCAAGGCCAGGCCGAGATCCTGCTCTTCCTGCAGCACTTGGTTGCCGGCGTATTTACCGGTTTTCGCAACCACTGGTTCGCCGCCCATGAAAGTCGGGGTCATGACAACCTGGTCGCCCAGCACGAAGTAATTGATGACAAGGTGGTGGCCGTCGATCTGCCAGCCCCAGGGTTCGCTCGGAGAGGGCAGCCCCATCAGCGTGAAGTAGTACAGATCCTCGTCCAGTGTGAATTTGCCGTCGTTTATTTCCCGCAGTGTCTGGTCCGTCTTCATGATGTCGCGGCTGAGTTCGAAGCCGCGAGCGCTTAGCGATGCCTGCATCAGCTTCATTGCCGCATGGCGCTGGGTCTGCGACATCTCCTTTAGGCTGACGCCGCGGCGCACAAATATGCCGTTATCGACGTTCGACCAGTGGCGCCACTCGGGATCTTCGACGGAAAAAACACTTTGGATCCGCTGTTCCGCACTGAGTGAATCTAGAAAGACGCTGGCGGCCTCAACCAGGGGCGCAGTGGACACGCCGTTGGCCCGGATCTCAAAAAGCCCGCGCTCGACCTGCCCGTTCCGGGTGACGCCAACGAATGGTTCATTGATGGCCTGGAGCGCGCCCTTACCAAAGCGGAGCTTGACCTCGAGGGTTCGGGAGTCGTATTGATCCTGCGCCAATAAAGCCGTACTACAAAGCAGCAAGGCGATGGCAATGGCGGATAAACCGCGGGGGCTGGTTAAGGTCATGAAATCCTCGTAGCTGGGCCTGGATGGAACAACTTTAGTGTATTCGATCTGAATCACTACGTCGAAACCTCACAAATCATTACACGACGTTGTAGCTCTACTCTCATGTTGGACTGGATCTTCAGGCTCATCATCAGTTTGAACGGTACACTGCGGGGATTCTTACAATTGACGAATTTTGCAGATTGATGCGCTACAGAATCGCTAGTGCCACCAGAGTGCTTGCGCTTCAATCCAACAACCACATATGACCGCTTGTGGCCGAGGCTGTGTGAATCGCCCCCTGACTGCCCAACTTCCAATCAACGGATGTATCCCGACCTGGTCAGCCTTCGGGCATCTGGAACTCGGGTGCGAGCACAGCATTGGCGTTGGTCGTCAGCGCTTGGCGGATTTCTTTAACTGGCTGGTACTCGGGGTCATTTACAAAATCTCGTACAGCTTGTTCCGAGGGAAATCGTAAAACCACAATGCCTTTCTCCGGATTACCTTGAAGCGGCTCTGCGTCGGTGGATGCTACGATCACTTCCCCGTCGTATTTGGCGATGAAAGGGATGGCTTGAGGAATGTACTCCTCTCGGTACCTCTCGATGTCGGTAATTGTGTGCGTCAAAATAAAGTAAGCAGCCATGGGTCTCCTCCACCTACGAAAAAATTCTGATCTTCACTCCTGCAAATTCGCGCCAGTCAAATTTACGGTTCTGGAGTCATTACTCTCAACTTTGTCGATGCATCTAACCACCAATTTATTCAACGCATCCTGATTGAATGTTGTGTTGTTGGACTTTTTAGAGTGGTGCATCAGTGCTGATAAGGCCGCACCTAACTCAGATGCGGCAATGGCAGCGCTCAGGCCATCTTTCATTACTTCCAGAAAGTAAGGGTGAAATAGATGCCCGGTTATATGTGCATCGCCGCGGCCAACCTGGTATTTTCCGTCAATTGCAGGCTCAACCAGCGAATCATCAAATTCTTCCGCTATTTTTGTAGAATCCTTTGCATCCAAAGGAAGGTGTATCAGGTATTGTTTATTTTGGTATTGATAACAAGTCAAAGACCCACCGGTTGAGAAACCCAGCGCAAATGTCATGCCCGGGTCCATGTGCGGATTATGATTCTTGGTGAATCTTTCGGTGATGTTTAAGAGCACCTCATCCGACATTTCATCCGGAAAGATCGGAGTACCAAATTTTTCGATCAACTCATCATCGTTTAAACAAACAATGATGTCGTTGTTACCAATACGCGGCTGGATAGTATCGAAGCCAATACCAGTAGGGACAATAATTTGCGGCCCCAGGTAACTGTTTAAATAACCAGGCGTGATGATTGGGATACTATCTGCCCTTCTGAACCTTGCCTTGATTTCATCATCCAGGGTGTCGATGGGCGGGTGGGGTGAAACCAATAAATACGTTCGACCATAAGCATTACCGTTATAACACTCACGTGGGCCCCAAATATTCGTGTGCACTTGAACGACGTTCACGTCATTGAATATATGATTGTCAATTTCTTGCTGGGCAATAGACGATCGGTCTTCAGGCAGTATAATTTTAAATTGCACATCCACTTGCATAGCAGAATAAAGTGCCACTAACCCTAGAAAAACATTCGTCGTATTCCCGCCGGAATTAGGGGCCGAGACATCCTGCCTTGAAATGAAATATTCTGAGTGATCCTTGTCATCGAGCGTTAAATAAAACCCATCTTTGTCCTTGGTCACCTTCTCAAGCGGGACCTTGTTGTAACGAAGTTCGGGAATATCCACGAAATCTTCAACGTAATAATCATTTACTGGCACGCCGATTCCGCGCATTTTTGGCATTACCATATTCACAATACAACCCTATTCATGTTTTCAACTATTTCATTTGGCAATATCTAAATTGAGTCTATTCCAATCTGGTCGAAAAAGTTTCAAAATAATTTTATGAAGTTATTAAAAAATTCGCCTGTCACCGCTGAATGCCGAGCGCTGATCCCTGTCCACGTACTCCTTTATCTCTTCGGACTGCACGCAGCTCTCGAAGGACCGCGTATCCAGCCCCAATTCGGCAGCGTAGTCCGCAAGCTCCGCTTTTGTAAGCCCCTGCGCCTTTTCAAATAGGTAGTCGTGATAAATCCAGAACGCACCCTGCTCACCCGCGCACTGGGCAGCGATCGCCGCCTCGATGCCATGTTCAGAAATTACGGGAAAGTGGTGATATGTGAAGCTCACCTGATCGCCAAACATCTCCATAACCTGCTGCTTAATGCCTGAACGGTGCCAGTGACGACACGCCGGGCAACCAAAATCGCCAAACTCGACGATTCTTACAGGAGCGTCGACCGGTCCCTGTATATTCTCCTTCGACAGGCCGGTTAATTCTCCGCTGGTCACTACCGGCCCCCACAGCTTGTACTTGTAGCCGATGAAAAGGCCCGCAGCGACTATCAGAACCACAAAAAAGAGGGCGGTACGTCTGAGCAAGCAACCCATGCCCAGACTACCCGTCAACGCGGCCAAGCCATCGATGGACTTTTTTCTCTGCATGCATCTTTCTCTACTTGCAGCGCCGACTGAGCGGCTGGTTATTGGGCGTTTAAAGAAAGTATAGGCTATGGGTCCGATCTTGCACTTCGACTTCAGAGGTGATTTTCCGCACTTGGCCGAGAGCACTGATTGCTGGCGCCTTAAACCAGGGCTGACGAACGACCGCTCTCTGGCGAGAAGCGGAACAAGAGCAGTAGTGATCGCCAGTAGACGGTTCCGACCCTTAACGGCCGAGGCTGTGTGAAAACCCAAAATCTGAAAATCCAAGTGGTAAATTGCCACCGATTTACTACATTTTAAGATCGGAGAACGGGTTTCAGTAGTCGGTGCAGGTGCTAACAAGGCCTGTAATGCAGCGCTACCCCACCTGCGAAAAAATTCAAATAGTTTTCACACAGCCTCGACCCATTCCGTCCATTCCATCTCTCTCTTGAAGGCCTGCACTGAATTTTCGTCTCAATAACATCAGAGCGGTGCTGCAGTGGTAAACTGCGGCAAAACGATTACAGCATCGTAGGCATAGATGATGCGGACCTCGTCTTTGGGTAACTTTTTCAGCACCCGACCACGCATCTCTTTCCTGACTTTATCCAGGTTTACAAATACCGACTGGTCATCGGTCAGCAACTGGGCATAGGGCAGGATCATCGGTTGCTGCGTGGTCAAATCCTCAGTCTCGTCAGCGCTCATCTGTTTGGGGGCAATAACGATGATGTGATACGACTGCTGACCCAGTGAGTGGGCCAACTCGGATAAGAAATTTCCGATATCAAAGTGGTTGACCGGAGACAAACCCCGACCAGCGTGATAACTACCCATTTTCACCAAAACCCGTGGTGCGATTCCTGTTTTCGACTTAACAGCATTGAAATGGGACATGAAATTGTTTCTGAACAGGACAATTCGGCCTTCATTGTTATCGTAGTAGCGCTTTTCGTCGTAGGCTCGATAGATATCTCTGCTGGCATCCAGTTCATCAATAATCTTGTTCACCACCGGGCTCTCTTCGGCGGCCACCATTTCGCGCAACTGTTTGAATTCTGCCCGGGTCAGATTGCTGAGGAGCAGTGAGTCAGTGCTGCCGGTGGTCTTGTATGTGCGATAGCCATCCACTGCCCGTTGTTTTAAGTTTGCAACAAGCTGGCTGGCAGATTCAGTCTGTAAATGGCTCTCGAGTTCATCAAGCAAAAACCGGGCGGAGAATATGAATTCCTGGTCAAGGCCCCAGATTCGATCAGGCTCATTGTCTTGCGAGTGGAATTGTCGCAGCAGATCAAATTCTCCTGCATGATCGACAAAAGGTATTGATTGAGGGTGCTGATTGAAAAAGGCACGTGTTGATTGGTCGGGATTATTCCCATTAATCATGTCTTGCAGAAACTCAGCGGAGTAAGAGCCGGTTTCCACTCCAATGTACGGAAACCTGTCTGTATCTACAGAATTTAGCAGTGCCTGTGTGAACGCCGGAGTCTCTTTATTCAGGTGGCCTTCACCTATGGCAATGAACTGAGCCCGATTAGCTGCGCTGATGAGGATTTCGGCACCTTCTCCAGTGAGCTTGCCCTGCTCGATGCGTATCGGTTTACTTGCAGATTCGAGTAAAGATGAAAAACTGATTTCGTCTGCCTGCAGTGTGAAACATAAGGACAGGCATACTGTAATAGAGCTGATTATTTTTGCTTTCATTCTTACCTTCCCGGGCTGAAACAATTTAGACGCGAGCAGATGGTGAATGGGAGTATAAGACGAATAAAAGCTATATTACCAACAGCGTTTGGTTGCATGTGAAATGGACCCAGGCAATTGTGCTTCTCCGTAAGCGAACCCATTGAAAATGGTCGCGTGACCAGGTGCATTGTCCTTGTCCTTAAAAGAGGTAGTAGAAATTAAAACTTTGAGAATTAGGATTTCCTCATGATGTATCAAGCCGGAGATTTGGGGTTGTTGATTGATTTTGGAAACAATCTGCCTGGTTCTGTGTTACAACGCCGCAGTTATGGGCAGTGGCAGAACTATCTGATTGACGGTAAGCCTGTCCTGTACCCATACGATGTTCACCAGCTACCTCCTGGAGAGTATCGGTTCAAATAGAATAGGGCTGCAAACTGTCCAATACCGGAACATCTACTGGTTGCTTGGCTTATCTCTGCTTCCGACCCTTTGCAGCCCTCCGGCCTCTCTGCATCTTGGGTAGCATTCTGTAATCTGCTAACTTGTCGCTATGGAAAATTGTCGTTTAACAAGAAGGTGAGATAAAAGCATGAAAATGAATTTTCTTTCCCGTAGAAATTTCCTTAAATCCAGCACACTGGTGGTAACGGGTGCCAGCACTTTTTTGTCGGGCGCACATTTGTTGGCGTCCAGCCCTGACCAGTCTAAGGGAGCAGCCGAACCACTTAAAATGACGGGATATGATTACCCCCGAATTGCGGCACTGGCCTCTGGTAAGGCAAAAATTGCCGACGGCGAGGTGCAATTTACTCCCGGCAAGATTGGCACCATGAATACCCAGGTATTCCATGGCCCACAAACTTACGATATCAGTGAAATAGGCTTGCACCCTTTTATTCTCGCTTACGCCAATGATGAATTCCGCGACTACACCCTGTTGCCCATATTTCCTTTAAAGGTGTTTCGACACAAAAGCATTTTCATTCGTACCGACAGGGGAATTAATAAGCCTGAAGATTTGCGTGGCAAGACTGTCGCTACGCCAGGATTTTCTTCAACATCACTGACCTGGATTCGCGGAATTTTACAGGAGGAATACGGGATCTCACCAAACGACGTCGAGTGGGTGTTGTCCGGGAAGGATTCAGGGAAAAACCTGTCTGGCCTGGTTTCAGGGTATGAAAACCTGGTTCCCGATGGGTTAAACATCAAAACCGGCAGCCCTGACAAGGATGAATCTGATTTGCTGGAATCTGGCGAGGTTGATGCCCTGTTCCATGCTTTGCAACCACGGGCGTTTATTGAGGGAGACCCAGCAATCGGGAGATTATTCCCGGATTCACGTGCAACGGAACAGGCCTACTTCAAGAAGACCGGCATCTTCCCAATCATGCACGCGGTGGCGATCCGGAAATCCCTGCTCGAGGAACACCCATGGCTGGCGCAAGCGACGTTTGATGCGTACTCAAAGGCCAAACAGATGACCTATAAAAAGATGCTCGAGATGGGTTGGGCTTTTGATGCTCTGCCCTGGTATGGACAAGAACTGGAAGCGACCAGGGAGATCATGGGCAACAATTTTTATTCATACGGTTTAAAGCCAAACCGCAAATCCGTTGAAGCCCTTTGCCGTTATTCCTTTGAACAGGGAATGAGTCGCCGCCAGTTAGCCATCGAAGAATTATTTGCACCCGAGGGTTTGGATTTGGCCGAAACCGGTTAACCGCGTGTGACGGGCTTTTCTCAGTGACCAGAATCCACCTATCTGATTAGGGGTCGGATAAACCTATTCAAACGTCCGTTAATGGCCGATCTCGGAACTAAACACACCATAAATTAGGCAGCAGATGAGTTCTGCTTTCCGCTCATCACCGGAACAAGGGGCATCCAGGGTGGTCAATTCCGAGTTTGGCCGACAACTGCTATACACGTCGTTGAATGTTAATTGCTCTGAATATCAGCTATACACCATACAGCGGAACGACATTCTGTGAACTCGTTAATGGCGCTTTCGACCCATTTCTGCTGTTCGGCCTCCGCTGAATGTACCGCCCACGAATTCGATACAAGAACAGAATGCTGCCATTCGGCTACCCATATTCCAGCGGTGGTCCTATACTGATTCTATCGGAACCGGTTAACCTGCCAGGGAAGGAACGCGACTATTTAACGGGAGAGTATGACATGAGCGTAATCGATGAAATTCTTGCACACAATGAATCCTATGCCGACCAATTTACCAAGGGGTTATTGCCCATGCCGCCTGCAAAGAAGCTTGCTGCCGTGGTCTGCATGGATGCTCGGTTGGAGACTGGAGCTCTTCTCAGACTGGTAGAGGGGGATGCCCACGTGATTAGAAACGCGGGTGGGGTGGTGACTGACGACGTTGTCCGTTCTCTGACCATCTCTCAGAGGCTTCTGGGCACGCGCGAGATCATGCTTATTCACCATACCGACTGCGGTATGTTGACCTTCACGGATGAAGATTTGAAGCAGCAAATCCTGGACGATACGGGAATGAAGCCTCCATTCGCAATGGAGAGTTTCACGGACCTTGAAGAAGACATTCGCCAATCAATAGCGCGGGTCAAGGCGAGTCCGTTCATTCCGCACAAGGATGAAGTTCGCGGCTTCGTGTACGACGTGGCGTCAGGGCATCTTCGCGAAGTGACGTAGACTGCGAATGGCTGTGGCCGACTGCTGCCAAAAAAGATGTTGAAAATTACACCCATCGAATACACGCTTTCTGGCAGTAACTGGAGATCTATCCCCTGATGTCGTCTTTACTCCCTTTCGACCCATTTCGGCAGTTCGGATAGACCAATTCCAACGACATCTGGAACTGAAAAAGCGACAAACTAATTCGCGATCAGTCAGTGGTTGAGATAAATGTCTTCACTTCCATCCTCGCCTGCAGATATCCTATCTTCCAGCTTTTTGTAATTTTCTGATTCTGTGGCCTTTCCTATACTGAGCAAGCCACCTACTGTCGATCTGGAGCTTTAAACCAATGAATGTGAGACATTTGGCCAGAATCGCGATGACATTGATATGTGTATTGATCATTTCGGAAGACCTGGTCGCTGATCATCCTACATTGAGCCTCGGGGAAGGTAATGCGAGTCCTTTGACGACTATATCTGCCGTGCCGCTGGACGCTGGCCAAACTGCATTTGGTTTTCAGCAGCAGATGATATTCAACGATGAACTGACCGATGCCGAACTTGAATCATCCTCTGATCTCGGTAAAGACGTGCACAGTGTCAAGAGTGTTTACAGCACGTCATTTGGCGGTGCATTTGGAATAACGGATAACCTGACCTTTGGCTTCCAGCTGCCATACGTTTCCAGGCAAAATATTCGCGAGGCCCATCATGAAGATGAAGGGTTGGACGAAGGTCACGGCAATCCTGTCGAAGGACATCATGATGACGCTCCAGGCCATGAAGAGCCGGTTGAACAACTTGGTGACTCAAGCGGAATAGGCGACACTACTTTTTATGGTCAATATCGTTTTTGGGACAATGCAAACGAGGACGTGAACGCCGCGTTACTGTTTGGAATCAAGACACCCACAGGTCGCACAGATGCAAAGTCTGTTGAAGGGGAGCGATTCGAGACCGAGCTTCAGCCTGGATCGGGCTCCTGGGACTTATTTACGGGGTTGGCCGCATCCAGATCGGCGGGGCGCGTCGGTTTTGATACCAACATCCTGTACACCTTCGCAAACGAAGGAAGCCAGAACACCACCCTCGGAGATGTTTTTAACTACAATGTCGCCCTGTCTGTTCATGCCCGGGGCAATGAAACCGACCAGCATGCCCACCTGGATGAGAAAGCTCATGAGCACTCGGACACTGTGTGGGATTTCATCTTTGAACTCAACGGAGATTGGCGGGAGAAGGTTGAAAAACCGGGAGGGACTGACAACAACACTGGTGGCAACATCATTTATCTGTCCGCCGCAACTCGCGCCAGTTGGGGGAGAGGGTGGTCTGCGTATTTTTCCGCCGGCGTGCCGGTTTTGAAGGATTTGAACGGTATCCAAAGCGAACCGAAAGCACGCGTATTATTCGGAATCAGCAAAGGGTTTTAGATGCAAGCGCCCGATTAGCCCAACCGCTTGTCAAGAGTTGTTCAGTGGCCGTTCCTGGCCGATTGTGAACTAAATAGCACAGCAATATGACTCTGGTTTAGTTCTGCTTTCTGGCCGAGACCGGAGATCAACTTACGTAGCCGTCTTCATTCCCTTACGGCCGAGGCTGTGTGATAACTCGATATTCGCCTTCGGCTGCCTGATAAGGCTGCATCAGATTCAGACGCCTGAGCAGACCCCGAAAAGATCAATGGACTCTTCACCCTGATAGCGTTTGCTCCAGTTCGTTTACCAGTTCCTCAAAAACCGCAAGGGTATCGTAGATTGGCTGTGGCGTTGTCATATCCACACCGGCTTTCTTTAACAGCTCAATGGGGTAGTCGTTGCTGCCTGACTTGAGCATGGTGAGGAAACGCTCTCGAGCCGGTTCACCCTCTTCCAGTATCATTTTGGCCAGCGCGGTGGCGGCAACAAAAGAGGTCGCGTATTGGTAGACGTAGAAATTGTCATCGCGCAGGAAGTGAGGGATTCGGCTCCATTCACTGGCATTGAGCGGATCAGTATTAACCGCATCCCCGTAGTAGGCTGCGAATACATCTGCATAGAGCTTGTTCAATGAATCCTTGGTTAGTCCATGGCCTGACTCAACCAGGGCGTGTGCCTGCATCTCGAAATCTGCAAATGAGACCTGGCGGAAAAAACTACCCCTGAACTTATCCAGGTAGGTCTGGAGCAGGAAGGTTTTCTCTTGTTTTGTCTTCGCCTCTTTCAACATTTTTTGATAGAGAATTGCCTCATTGGTCATTGATGCAATTTCTGCGATAAAGGTTCTGTAGTCACCATAGGCATAAGGTTGTGTGTGGCGCGCCATATAGGAGTGAAGAGAGTGTCCATACTCGTGGGCGAGGGTTGAGACGTCGTTCAGCGTACCTTCAAAATTCATCGACAGATAAGGTTTGGAGGTGTAGGTGCCCCATGAATAGGCGCCACCGCGTTTGCCAATGGTTTCATAAACATCAACCCAGCCTTGATCAAATCCCTGCCAGTAAAGATCGACGTATTCCTTGCCCAGGGGCTGCAGAGCATCGGCAACAATTTCCTTAGCGTTGTCCCAGGAAAGGTTGTCCATTGTTGGTTCAACCAGGGGCGCGTAGAGATCCCACACTTCAAGGGTTTCCACCCCGAGTTTTTGCCTGCGCAGTTCAAGATAGCGTTGCAATGGCGCGGATCCCTCACGACTGGCTTTTATCAGGTTGGTATAAACCTCTTGTGGGATCGCGCTTCCGTAGGTCGCTGCGTGCAGTCTTGAGTCGTAACCGCGAGTCCTGGCGAGAAATACGCGGGCCTTGATATGGCCCTCGTAATTGGCAGCCAGCATATTGCCAAGGCGTTCATATTCCTGGAACAATCCCTTCCATGCATCCTCCCTGACCTGGCGATTCGGCGAGTAAATAAAAGTGCCGTAGCGAGCCTTGGTTAATTCAACCGTATTACCTTCCTCATCCAGCATTTCTCCGAAGGTCATGTCGGCATTGTTTAGGGCGGTAAAAGTGTTGCCGAACTTTCCCAGGGGATCACGCGCGCCTGCGAGGATTCTTTCCTCAGCTTCTGACAAGGTGTACGCTCGCAATCGCAGTGTCTCGTCGATCGAATGCCGATAAATATGCAAGCCCGGTGTGTCGTTGATCATCCGTGTTAGTTTTTCTTCGGGGATTTTCAGCAACTCAGGGCTTACGAATGCGGTTTGTTCCCCAAAGGTGGCGTAGAGCGAGCTGGCCTCAGAGAATCTGGCGCTGTTCTCGCCGACTCGAAGATCTTCGAATGAGCTCAAACCAGCGTAGACAAGCAGATTGCCTACAAGCTGTTCGATTTCCTCAATCTTTTTGATCGCCGCTAGCAGCGTCTCGCCATCGTCGGCCAGATGACCTTTGAATTCGTCGATCTCAGGGAGCATGGATTCAAATTTCTCTTTGTCAGTTTCCCAGGCCTCATTCGAGGCATACATCGAGCTAAGATCCCACCTGTACTCCGCCGGGACTTCACTGCGTTCCCTGGGTTCATCAGCGAGGGCCGGGGATACCACGAAAGGGAGCGACAGCATGGCCAGGATAATCATTCTTTTCATCGGAGTTCCTTTTTTGTAAATTTCAAGCAAGATTTGGCGGGGACAGGGTATCACCAGATTAAGCAGGCCACACTGAGATTAAGTCGTTCTGCACTGATCCTGCGACTATTTCCCAGGATTCAGAGCAACAGTACTTTGTAGATGGAATGCACGAAACACTGATCGCCGATTTATCCCGGCTCCGGCTTGAGTTTGATCTTCTCGTAATAGCGAATGGTTTCACCGTTAACGCCGGTCTTATTAGAAAGCACGCCCCGTGAAAGACTTTTGGGTTGGATTGCCATGTGTCTTGACTCTGTAGTTGCTACAGGGTTTATGGTCACGGTATGTTTTATGGTTTCTAAAGGAAAAATTTCCTTGTGAACAACCTTCATAAAATTCACAGCTAGGTTACAGCGCCGTCCAGGCGTGAATGGTCAATAGAGTGAATGAGGTTTATGGCAACAACAGATCTGAAACTTGACGAACCTGGTTCCCTGCCAAGGCCAGGCCCCATTGGACGAGCCGTACGGCTTGGGTTTGGTTCCTTGTGCCTATGGTACGTAGCCAGCCTGATCCAGGTGACCGGAAATCTCCTCGGTAGCGACGGACACATAAAACCGGTCGTTTGGAATGGCATCATCATCGGTCTGATCCTGGTCAGCTACGTGATAAATATTGGTTTCTCGAAAGCTTGGAAAAAGTGGCCGGCTTTTGTCAGCGCCGGAATTTTTTTATTGACTGCCGGGATTGGGTATTTAATGCAAGGCAGTTTTGAAACCAATTTACTCGCCTATGTGATATGGGGCTGGGAACTTTACCTGTTCTCACATTTGGGACTCGCCTTTATCATTTCGGGCGTCATTGGCAGCGCAGGATGTGAAATGCGTGCTTTCCATGATCTTTATTCACGACTTACAGGCATTCCGACCAAAGAACACTATTGCCCAATCGGTCCGTTGCACTCAATAGATCAGTGGGAAGCGAATCGCATCCAACGGTGACGGTCAGGGTGTGGCAATGATGGCTTGAAAGCGCGTCAGTTCAGAAAGCTGTTTCAGGTCAGGATCGATTTCGATCATGTATCGGTAATAATCATCCTTGCTCACCGCCTCTTCCAGTAGTGCCATGCTGGCATCGGATTGACCTAATGCAAGATGGACGAGGGCCGTGTAGAACAAGGTTTCCGGGTTTCGATTCGACAATTGCATAGCCCGTCGAGCGACCACCATGGCCTCTTTGCCTTCATTTATACGCGCCAGGTATGTCGATAACATACCCAGAGTACGCCAGTCCTGGTTATTGATTTCCAGAAGTTCCCGTGCGAGGCTTGCGGCGCGGGCGAAGTTTTTTGCCGCGTGTTCGCCCTCTCCTTCAACGAAACGCTGTGCATCCGCCAGGCGGCCCCAGACGCGATGGTCATTGGGTGCAATTTCGGCTGCCTTCAACTGCATTTCAGCTGCCTCATTGAATCGCCCGGTGTTGTACAGCGCCAAACCGGTATTGGTATAGGCTGTGCGGGTGGGCTCGATAGAAAGCGACTGCTGCCAGGCATCGGCTGCCTGGTCGTAGTGGGCGAGCATGAAATTTGCGGTGCCCAGATTATTCCATGAAGCTGCCATGTCAGGGCGAAGTGCCGCAGCCCGCTCCGCATGGCGAGCCGCGAGTTCGTAATGATCGGGCCTGTCGCTGGATCGATAATAAAAAGAAAATAGCGCAGTTTCGGCAGACCAGTAGTCAGGTTCCAGTTCTGCGGCACGCAATAATTCAGTTTCAGCCTCCGTCAGCCGGCTTTGGTCGGCAAGCAGTAAGCCAAGTTCGATCAGGGCGTCCGCCGTCGGACCGCCAATGCTGAGCGCATTTTCCAGGGCCTGCTCAGCCTTGGTATAATTGGCGCGTTGCAATGAAACCTGTGCACGCGAATACTTGCCCAAAGTCCGGTACAAACTGCCTAGCGCAATGTGTACTTCGACGCGCGATTCGTCGAGTATCAATGCCTGGTTACAGGCCGCCTCAGCGGCCTCGAAATACTGCCTGTCGCTGCTTTTTTTGTAGAGCCCCAGGTTTGCCTGGCAAAGGCCAGCCCAGGCCGACGCAAAATCCGGGTCCAGTTGCGTGGCCAGGGTGAATTGGGTGATCGCCTGGCGCATATCTTCTTTAGCCATGCTGTCCAACTTCACGCGTGCCGAAACATAAGCATCGTAAGCGGCCAGGTTCTCAGTGGGCACCTGTTCCAGCATTTGTTCTTCGTCTGAAGTCAGCGTTGCCTGCAAGGCCCGGGCGATGGCCCTGGAGATGTCACTCTGGATGGCGAACAGGTTCTTGGCCGTCAACTCCCGGTCGTAAATCTCTGCCCACAGGTGCTCATCGGTTTGCGCGTTGATCAACTGCATATTGATTCGAACCTGGTTACCCACTCGCTGTACGCCGCCTTCCAGGATGGTGGCAACTGACAATTCTTCGGCAATCTCCGGGATCGACTTTTCGGTGTCCCGGTAACGCATGACCGTGGTTCTTGAAGTCACCTTCAGCGTTGCGATCCTGGCCAACCGGGTCAGCACTTCGTCGTGCATGCCGTCGGTGAAGGACTCATCCTCCTGTTGCTGGCTGCGGTTGATGAATGGCAGCACCGCGATCGACTTTTCGTCCGGCATACCAAGCCTTGCTTCCTCCCGGGCCTGCTCGGCCCCTGCCTGGGCGGCAATTTCTGCGATTTCTACATCGCGCGCCGGATCAAGCACAAACTTGTCAAAAGAAAAATATCCCAGGGCCAGCACCAGGATAACGGTGATCATGCGGTCCAGTTTTTTGCCGGTCGCGGGGGTAATCGACTGTGACCGGTCTATGTCATCCTCTTTTTTCAAACCCTCGGGGGTGAGTTCGAAAACCCAGGAGAAAATCAGTGCCGGTATGAAGCCAATAGCCAGCACAACAACCAGCAGGCGAGCGGGTGCATCACCAAAATCAAACAGCGGGAAGATGGTTTCTGCAACCTGGATCAACAGCCATGAACCAACTACGTACGCAGCCCCTACGCGAATGACATTACGGCGTTTCAATTCATTGAATAAGGACAAGGTCTGGCTTCTTTGTGTCCGCTATTGTCTTTAAGGGTAGCTGCTTGTTTCGTAAATGCCAACAAAGGGGAGTCCAACCGCAACAACTGACAAACGCCGAAGGGCCGGATTGGGTTGACAGCTGCGACAGATGGCGATGCGCCGCTGCGTTCCCTAAACCAAACGATCCCATTGTGATACGTCTTCCTTTTTGCTGCCAGTTATCCTCCAGCAGCGGTCCGGGCCGAACCGCAGCCGTCCGCCGTTATGATTAGAGAAGGGCTGAGTGACTATCAGGACGGTTTCCCGGCTTGCCGGATCCGCTATATCCGGATCATCACTCACTTTGAACCGCGATAAAATCATGCCGCCATCCAAAACAATGCTGGAGATACTCAGGAACGGCGTTTCGAGCTCCTTTCCATCCTTGAGGATGAATATCGTTCCGCGTTGAGAGACCAGAAACAGCCGACCGCTGCCATCACCTGCGTTTGCAATGTCTACGATATTCTTAAACTCGCTGATCCTGGTGAACTGAAGCTGGGGTTCCTCTGCCCGGATGCTCACTGAGAACAGTACACAAACCAGCAGCAAGATTACCGCGCTTGGTCTTGCGCATGGAAATTGATCCGGAAATAGCGTCATGATTCAGAACCTCCACTTTAATCAAGCTATGCGGGGAGTATAGAATTAAAGTCTTCTATCCGGAAATCTACAATAAAGGTGGAGCAATATGAATATACGTTTCTCTAAATGTTCTGAAATTAAATTCCTGACACTTACGCTCCTTCTTTTATTTACAGGTGGGCAACGATATTTGGATAGGAACATTTTCGGGTGATCGCATCGGCTATCGTTCGTTGAAACAACACGATTAGCCATTATCCGGGTTGCTGACTACCCTGCTTGCAAATCAGGAGTGGGGATTAACTCACCGGTTTTCAGGTAATAGTTCATCTGGTCTTCCCATACCTGCATGAACTTCTCGTACCATTGCGCCGTAAATTCCTTCAAAAAGATATCGCCAAGCGGGCCCAGCGAGGTGAACTCGTATGCGATGGTCGCATGCGTGCCGGTCTCGCCTTGCGCGGACAGTGAAATTTGTAGTTTGCCGACGGTAAACTCCGGGGTCACTTTAAACATTTCTACCTCAAAAGCATCCGCATCATGGCGCGTGATCACCCATATGGAGGCAGCCCCTCCTGCCCCCGGGCGGGGCGGTGTCTGAAATATGCAGTTCTGCTCGGCCACACCCGAATTGGAAATCACCCAATCGGTTGTCCAGCCCGGAATCCAGTCAGCCTCGCGCACCGGGCAAAGTAGTGGAAATACCTGCTCGGGCTTTCCATTTATTGATTGTGTAAAGCTGTGTTTGACCCGCCGGGGTTTAGTGCTGCCTTCAGGTTTGTTTTGTTGTTCCATGTTTGACTCCTTTTGCTTGCTAACGGGTTTTGTTTGCCCGTTGGCTATTCTCGAACACACGCAGGAGTCGCCACAAACTCCAATGAACAAAGAGCGGTGGTCTGGCATCCGTTGCTGTGAATTATCCAATACGGCCTATACTGAAGGGACAGCTAAAAAATAGCGAATACGGCCCTTGTCATAACGGATCCACTGTAAGAGGTCGCTTGCGGCCGAAATGTCTCTACTGCTTGAGCAACAGGGAGTAAATTAGTGAATCAGCAGACAAGCCTGGCCGTGAACGATCGCGAAGAGTTGATTTACCTGCTCACTGAAGCAGCAGAATTCGAACACACGGTCATGTGCACCTACCTCTACGCGCAGTGGAGCCTGAAGCGGGAGGAAAGCGAAGGCATTACCCGCCAGGAAAAAGAGGCGATAGACCGTTGGCGCAACCTGCTGCGCGGCGTTGCCCTCGAGGAAATGCTGCACCTTTGCCCTGGTCACAATCTCCTGGCTTCCATCGGTGCGGCCCCGCACCTGTCGCGCCCGGATTTTCCCGTCAAAAGGGGCTATTTCCCCTCCGATGTTGATTTTCACCTTGCACCATTCAATGAGCAGACCATCAAGCATTTTGTGTTCATTGAGAAGCCGGAAGAAATTGACATCGAGGACGGGCGCCAGTTTTGTACATGAATCGCACTACCAGCGGGTGGTGTGCTCGGATTTGCTGACGCCGACGCCGCGTGATTACCAGTCACAGGGACATCTGTATCACGGAATTGCCCAGGCGATTCGCCGGCTTGCAGACAGACTGGGAGCGGAAGGCTTGTTCGTGGGTCACGGAGAAGCACAGCTCAGCTCGGCTGAATTTCCTTTGCCCGGATTGTTGAAGTGACGGGCGTTCAATCGGCCATGAAAGCGATCGAAGAGATCGTTTTGCAGGGGGAGGGCGCACCGGCTCATCGGAGTGATTCGCATTATGCGCGTTTCGCTACAATCCGTGATGAATACCAGGCCTTGAAAGATGCCCGGCCGGACTTCGTGGCGGCTCATCCGGCGGCGGTTAACCCGGTGCTGACGGAATTTGCCGGAGATGAAAAAGTCAACCGGGTGACCAGCCGGAAGTCCAGGCATGTGGTCGATCTCGGCAATTCCGTTTACAGCTTGATGGTCCAGACACTGGCGCAGGTCTGTGCACCGGTTCCCCTGCCGAGTGGATTGAGACAGGGCTTGTCCGACGTCTCATCGGAGCTGATGAAATTGACCACGACGATTGGCGAAACGGCAGCCAGGCTGCCCATCAGTGATGAGCATCCGGAAATGAACGCGGGATTGAGTTTTACCCTGCCCAGGTCATTCGGCCAACTGGTGCAGGCCAATGCTGCACAAATTCTCGCCGAAAGAGCTGCCGAGCTCTGTGTGGCAGCCCGGTCATTGGAAAAAAGCATTCAGCTACCAGGTGTGGCGAGCGGTTTGGATGATTTGTCCGCAAGCTTGAACGAAATGCACGGTAAATATGAAGACCATTTCACCCTGGTGATTGATACCGGGAAAACCCCGCAAGCACAAAAAGAAGAAGTGCTTATACAGGATGATATTCCGACTTCCGGGGATTCAGACAATACAGCCTCCAGTGATGACATTACCATCCACTTCGATCTCGACAGATGCATCCATTCCCGGCGCTGTGTATTGAATGCACCCACGGTGTTCCTTGCCAACGTCAAGGGCGCCTGGCTGCATCCGGAAACAACTACGGTCGAACATCTCGTGCATGTCGCCCAGTCCTGCCCATCCGGTGCAATAACCTATCAGCGCCTGGATGGCGGAAGTGAAGAACCGTCTCCCGAGGTGAATACGATCAGCATAAGGGAGAATGGACCCTACGCCGTTCACGCATCGCTGGATATTGCTGAACAGGGCGGAATGTATCGGGCCACCTTGTGCCGCTGTGGAAAATCCAGCAATAAGCCGTTCTGTGACAACTCGCATCGGGAAATTGAATTCGACGCTACGGGTGAACCCGCGACTGTTCCTTCTGAGCCGTTGCAAGAGCGTGGTGGCGATTTGCATCTGTTGCCGGTCAGAGACGGTCCGCTCAAAGTAAGGGGACCAGTCGAAATATGCAGCGGAACCGGGCGCACAATAACGCGCACGCAATACGTCAAATTATGCCGCTGCGGTGGGTCTTCCAATAAGCCTTTCTGTGACGACACTCACCTGCGCATCGGTTTCAAAAGTGAACCAGAGTCAGGACTTTCGTAACCCCGGCTTTCCTGGCTGGTGATGGGGGCGTCTGGTTCGGCTATACTCAGACAAGGTATGTTCCAGGTTGATTCTAAGAACCAGGTAAATGTCGAGGGAAGGAAATGAAACGTATTTTGCTCGCATTGCTGATTTGCATCATTGCTGCTCCCGTGGACGCCGCCAGAAAGAAGAAAGAGCCGCCTGCTGATAAATTTCCCATGAAAGAAGTCCAGGCCGGGGTCATGAGTTTTGCCGATACCTGGGGCGCATATATTGGACAGACTTCACAGCACCTCGCGACCACTGTAGATACGCCGGAAGCACGTCTGCAAGTAAAACGATTCCAGTTCTATTCTACGTTGGCAGCTTACGACATCGCCGCCGGCCCGTACCCGGGGGTGGCCATGTTGGACATGATGGTGCTCGCGTCACTGACCCGCCGTGTTTGGGAAAATCACTGGCAAGGTGTTTATGGCGAATCGGCCAGGCCGACGATCAAAGTACTATATGAACTGGAAGCGAACATCTGGGCTTTCGCAGCAAAATACCTTACGCCTCGCCAGATCGAAGCCATGCACGAACTGGTTGATGAATGGTGGGAGAAACACCCCAAAGCGCGCGAAGCAGATTTTATCCGTTTCAGTGACTTCGGAGAATTGGGGCGCAAACCATCTATTGAAGCGGCTGTGAAAAAGGGTGGGTTCCTGTCACCCATTCGTGATGTGGCCCAGTCCGCAGATGACATGAAGGAATTGGCGGAGCGAGGCATTTACCTTGCGTTACGCATGCAGGAACTGGTGGCGGAGCGGTTTGAACTCAGCATGATGGAATTCATGCAAAATCCTGAAATGGCGCAATTGTTTGGCGATGTGCACGGCTTCAGACTCAGCGCTGAACGCTACGCGGAAGTAGCCGAACGCTATGCGGAGACAATGGAGTCGCTGCCCGAAGAGCTAAAGGGTGTGGTGGCATTTTCACTCGCCGAGGTAGGGCGTGAACGCACCGCCGCAATTGATCAAATGTTTGAAGGTGTAGCCATTGAACGTAACGACGCGATCGAGCAGATGTTGCAAGGGGTAGCAGCAGAGAGGGCTATGACCCTGGAACAGACACTGGAGGGCCTCCAGCACGAACGGGTCGGGCTAATAAAGGCGGTTGCCCATATTTTTTTCTGGCTTGAATTGGAGATGGAGGCGCTGGTAGTGCGACTGTTCCTGGTTTTTGCCGGTTTGATCATTTTGTGGTTCAGCCTGAGACTGATTTTCAGATACTGGGTGGACAGGGTGGCCGACAATTACCTCAAGACCGTCGGTGTGCTGTTACTGATTGTCATCACTTCTATGTCTATCCTGCTGACCGGCACCTACCTGGTTAAACTGGCAGCCCCGGATTTTAGCGAGCAGGCTGATTTTGAGGAAAGGTTAATTATATTGATCGATAAGACTCACGGCGAAAACTCAGACTGAACAGGCAGGAACCCACTAAATCCGTCAACTTAGCGATATTTGAGCGAGGCTCCCCGCGCGGTGCTGTTCGCCATTCTTGAGTAGATGGACAAATAGCCTTTTCTGACCCTGGGCTCAGGGCGGGACCAGGCTGCTTTGCGCCGGGTGAGTTCTTCGGGATCTACGTGTAAATCAAGACGGGCATTCGGGATGTCGATTTCTATGAGATCGCCATTTTCCACCAATGCCAGGGGGCCGCCAGTTGCCGCTTCGGGTGAAATATGGGCCACCGCACAGCCTTTATTGGTGCCGGAGAAGCGTCCGTCGGTGATCAGGGCGATCTTGTCCATCATGCCTTTCGCGGCCGACAGCCACAAAAAGCGCTGCAGCAAGCGCATGCCGGGGTCGCCGGCGGGGCCGATGCCCCTGACGACGACTACCGAGCCGGGCGCTATTTCCCCAGCCATCAGTGCGTTGCTGGCTTCGTCTTCGGTTTCAAACAACAGGGCAGGGCCCTTGAACTGGTGCATGGACCCGGGCACACCGGCCTTTTTAACCAGCGCACCTTCCGGCGCCAGGCTGCCTTCGAGGAACATCAGGCCGCCTTCTTCGGCCAGTGGATCGCTGATGGGCCGGATGATCTTGCCGTCTCCCTTTGGAGCCACCTTCAGCGTTTCGGCCAGAGGCTGACCGGTCACGGTCATCACGTTGGTATCAAGCAGAGCTCCAGCTCTTTCATGACCGCCGGTATGCCGCCTGCCTCGTCCAGGTCCTGCATCATGCCGGGCCCGTTGGGTGCGATACCGCAAATGAAGGGTGTGGTCTGGCTGGCGCGGTTGAACAGCGCCGGGGACAGTTCCATGTCGAGTTCGGCGGCGATCGATTGCAAATGCAAAACGCCATTGGTCGAACCCCCGGTCGCCATCAACACGCGGATGGCGTTGCCAAAGGCTTCTTCGGTCAGGATCTGCGATGGCCGGATATCGTCCAGCAGCAAGTCCATGACCCTGCGCCCGGCAGCAAAGGCAATGCGCTGCAGACGTGAATCCGCACCCGGGCGTCGCCGCCGTGCCGGGCAGTGACAGGCCGAGCGCTTCGGTCATTGCCGCCATGGTGTTGGCGGTGCCCATCA
>PVMK01187998.1_pt1 | contig 31066 bp, 26 predicted proteins | sample 1853481 | NCBI WGS metagenome assembly PVMK01 (sample SAMN08533507, study PRJNA380276) | Marine sediment metagenome, whole genome shotgun sequencing project.
CTCCCCCCCGATGGTTGATGGCGCAAGGAAGAGAATCCGAGGCCCGGGAGGTCCTGGAAAAATGCGGCACCGATTCTGGCAATATTGATCTGGAAGTGGAGGCCATAGGAAATTCTCTGGATCTGGAACACCATTCTGTAAAGGAACCATTTTTTACGAAGAAATACCGTGTGCCTATTGGTTTGGCGGTAATACTGGCATTATTCAATCAGTTTTCCGGAATTAACGCTGTGTTGTACTACGCCCCTCATATCTTTAAAATGGCGGGGTTTGAGAAAAGTTCTGCTCTGTTGAACTCCATGGGGGTTGGCGGGGTCATGATTTCATTTCACCATTGCCGCTATGGCCCTGATTGATAAGGTGGGGCGGAAAAAATTGATGATCGTCGGTTCAATTGGTTATATTATTAGTTTGAGCGCCATCGCATGGGCCTTTTTTAAGTATGGGACAGATTTTACTGCGATCGGAAGTCAAGTAGTATTGTATAGTGTATTCCTATTTATAGCGGCCCACGCCTTCGGTCAGGGGTCGGTTATTTGGGTTTACCTAAGCGAAATTTTTCCCAACCGGGTGCGGGCACGAGGACAAGCCCTGGGCTCTGCCACTCATTGGATAGCGGCAGCTGCCATTTCCTGGACCTTCCCTTTGGTCGCTGAATATTCCGGGGGCTGGACCTTTGCCTTTTATGCAGTATGCATGGTCGGTCAATTGATCTGGGTCTTTACTAAGATGATCGAAACCAAAGGCGTTTCACTGGAAAAAATACAAACTAAACTGGGTATAGAATAATTTCATTTATAAAAAAATCAAATCAAGCTTTTTTAGTATCTCTGTTGGTTGCTCTATTATTAGGTTGTGGGTCACCTGGTGACAAGCCTCAGGAAAACACCAAAGAAAATGAACCAATTATACCAACAGGGGTAAAACTTCACACTGAAACCCTAAAACGACTGGGCAACCGTGGGGACAATTGGTGCACTACCTGGTTGCCTTCAGTGGTATGGAATGAGGGCCTGGGACTTTATATCATGGTTAATGGTGGTACCTATGCCGGGCATGGCCTGACCAATTCCGATGAAGATTATTACGTCGCCTGGAAGCTTCCGAACTGGCACGCCAGGTGGTGTACCGGTTTGACTATTATGACATAAACATCCGGGCATTCCGTGATAAAAGACAGAAGATTTTGGAATTGCTTAGTGAATGACTGCAAAACCAGTGATTGAGTTGATAGGGACTGCTAGCAAAGTTTTAGACTGACTAGGGGGAACCAGGAAGGAGGAAGACCTGTTTGGTTCAATGACCCCTTCAGAGAAATTACTTGCAAGCAATGAAAAGAATCACTGGTATTATCGGTACCTTATTTTTCGCAACAATCCTTGCAATGGCTCAGGAAATTTCATCTGAATTCCCCTTCGAATCGAAATACATGGAGGTTTTGGGTTCGAAAATGCACTATATAGATGAATACGGTGATACTACCGATCAAAATCAATTGACATTTCTCTTTCTTCACGGTAATCCTACCTCAAGCTACCTGTGGAGGAATATAGTACCCTATGTAGAAGACTTTGGTAGAGCTATAGCACCGGATTTAATCGGTATGGGTAAATCAGATAAACCGGATATCGACTACACCTTTCAGGACCATATTCAATATATTGAAGAGTTCATTCACCTACTGGATTTGAAAAATATTGTGTTGGTTGTACACGATTGGGGATCAGCATTGGGTTTTCACTATGCATCGCTTCATGAGCAAAACGTTAAGGCCATTGTATTCATGGAAGCAATAACCAAACCCATGTTATGGAAAGAGACCAACTTTCTGGCCAAATACTTTTTCAAAAGGTTCAGGGATGATAAAAAAGGGCATAAAATGATTGCGGAAAAAAATATATTTATTAATCTTATTCTTTTCAAAGTAGGTATCAAACGAAAACTCACAAAAGAAGAAAAAGCATATTATGCCTCCCCATACCCCACAGTAGAAAGCAGAAAACCAATTGAAGTCTGGCCAAAAGAGATTCCCTTTGATGGTTTCCCCAAAGAGAACCACACCATAATCTCGCAGTATGCCAAATGGTTGAAAGAAACCAATATTCCTATGCTGTTGATTTATGCGAAACCTGGTATGATCATTAAAAAGAAAGATGTAACCCGAATTGAACAGGAAAGCAATAATCTAAAATCTGCTTACATTGGTAAAGGTAAGCACTACATTCAAGAGGACCATCCTCACGAAATTGGGCAGGCTATAAGCAATTGGATAACCACTTCAATCATTGTACATTAGATTTTATGATATTAGTGCGAATAATTTTCATAAAACCTAGCCATGTTGCGCATTCTTCTTAACTCTCTCATATTACTCTTATTGGCTTCACCTTGCATTATGGCGCAGAATAGTCATGAGGAAATGCTCAGATCTGGTAAGCTACTCTTTCAGGTGAATTGTTCAAGATGCCACGGCATGTTAGGGAATGGCGGTACCGGCCCAAGCCTGAATCGTTCTTACCTTCCCAGAGCTTCCACAGATGAGAAGCTGGCAATTGTGATCTCTAACGGTATACCAGGAACTGGAATGCCAGCAGCCTGGACATTTACAGAAATAGAAATAGAAAAGGTAGTAAAATATATAAGACATCTGGGTAGGGATAATGAAACGGTTATAATAGGGGACGTTGATAACGGGAAAGTCTTGTTTGACAATAGTGTCTGTTTCACCTGTCATATCGTATCAGGCAATGGCGGAAGCCTGGGGCCTGATCTCACCCGTGTTGGTCTGAAGCGAGGACAGGAATATTTGGTAGCGTCTATTTCCCATCCCGGAAAAAACCAGCCGGTAGGCTCAAATGGGTATTTCGAATTCCTGGTGGTGAATGTTGCACTAAAGAGTGGGGAGGTCATTACCGGTGTTCGTGTAAACGAGGATACATTCTCCATTCAAATAAAAGACGCTTCTAATCGCTTGTATTCTTTCAAAAAAGCGGATATTTTATCTATTGAGAAGAACAAAGAAAAAAGCCTGATGCCCAGTTTTAACGATCAATTCAGCGCTAGTGAATTAAACGATATTGCAGCCTATCTTATATCACTAAAATGAAGAAAATTCTAATCTTGATCGGCTTATCCATCCCTTTTACCGGCTGTGATGATAAGCCTAATTCAGACGCAGCTGAGAAGGGTGAGGGTCATCTATACGACCAAGCTTATGTTCCATTTGAACGGATTCTATCCGCTACTGGAACACCGAATGACTGGCTGACTTATTCAGGTAATCTTTCAGGACACCGCTATTCCCGGTTGGACCAGATAAATACCTCAAATGTTAAGGGTCTACGGACAAAATGGGTTTACCAGATGGATACACAGGCACCTGTAGAAACTTCACCCATTGTTGTTGATGGTATCATGTATATAACCTCACCTCCCAGCACTGTTCTAGCAATTGACGCCAGTACAGGCAACGTACTATGGAAGTATGACCCGCTCGTTCCTGATAATGTCTTGTTTCTTGGCTTTCCGCCAGTAAATCGGGGTGTAGCAGTGCTGGATGATATGGTCTATGTGGGAACACTGGATGCTTACCTTGTTGCGTTGGATGCTAAATCCGGAACCGAAAGATGGAAAGTTAAGGTAGCTGAGAACCGAACGGGTCATGCGATCACCGCCGCACCCCTCATTGTTAAGGACATGGTAATCACCGGTATAAGCGGTGGAGAAGCAGGGATCAGAGGCTTTTTGGATGCCTATGATGCAAAAACAGGAGCACATGTTTGGCGTCTTCAAACGGTGCCGGAAAAGGGAGCATTCGGTAATGATACCTGGGCGGGTGATAGCTGGAAAACCGGGGGCGCACCTACCTGGCTTACCGGTTCCTATGACCCTGAACTCAACCTGCTTTATTGGGGTACAGGTAATCCAGCACCTGATTGGAATGGAGATTCCAGGGCCGGGGATAATCTCTATTCCTGTAGTGTACTGGCTATCAACCCGGATACGGGAGAACTTATTTGGTATTTCCAATTCACCCCTCACGATGTTCACGACTGGGATTCCAACCAGATTCCGGTACTGGTTGATGTAGTATTGGGCGATCAAACCAGAGAACTTTTAATCATGGCTAACCGGAATGCCTTTTACTACATCCTTGACAGGGAGACCGGTGAATATCTGTTATCAAGACCTTATGTAAAACAAACCTGGGCCGAACGGATAGATGATAATGGACGTCCAGTAGTACTTCCTAATTCTGGGCCTACTGAAGAAGGCAACTTGATATACCCCAGTTTACAAGGAGCTACCAACTGGTTCAGTCCATCATTCAGTGAGCGTACCGGTTTGTTTTATGTCCCCGTACGTGACATGGGTGCTTACTATTTCAAGACCGATGTCGATTACGAGCCCGGGAAGTATTTTTTGGGAGGAGGAGAACAAACCTTGGACGGGGATATGGCCAAGGGATATGTTAAAGCCCTTGATGTAGAAACCGGAAAAGAACAGTGGGCTTTTGACTTGCATTCACCTCCTTGGGCAGGTGTAATGGCCACTGCCGGTGGACTGGTATTCGGCGGCACCAATGAAGGAAACTTTTTTGCGCTTGATGATGAGAGCGGTGAGCGGGTCTGGGATTTTCAGACTGGTGGACCGATACGTACCAATCCAATATCATTTGCGGTTGACGGCAAGCAGTGCATAGCCATTTCTGGAGGGAACGCCCTATTTGTGTTCGATCTGCCATGACCACAAGGGGCCGAATGCTGCAACTATATCTAAACTTAGGAACTTATCGAAATAGATATATCTTAGAAAGAAGGAAACTCCTCTGAAAATTTCAGCTAGTAGTATTTACTAAATTTTAAAATGAAGCAATTTTCAATTTCACTCGGCAAGCCTTTTGGTATTCCCATAAACATACATTGGACCTTCTGGATACTAATTGTCTGGATAATCTATACCAATGCATCTCAGGGACAAGGAGGGGCAGAAACCCTTTGGTACATTCTTTTCATATTTGCTATTTTTGCCTGTGTTATTTTGCACGAATTGGGGCATGCACTTGCAGCCCGACGCTATGGTATTCAGACCCGCAGTATTACTATTTTGCCAATAGGTGGAGTTGCAAGCCTGGAGAAAATACCTGAAAACCCCAAGCAAGAATTAGTAGTGGCTATTGCAGGGCCCCTGGTAAATATCATAATCGCTGCCGGTTTGTGGGTCTTGTTGTCAATTGTTGGAAAATTAAATCTCGGTTTGGGTCATGTTCAAGAAATGACGCATATCCACGGGGGTAATTTTCTGATTACCCTTCTGCTGGTAAATATTATGTTAGTGCTGTTCAATTTGATTCCGGCATTTCCAATGGACGGAGGAAGGGTGCTCCGTGCACTTCTGGCAATGAATATGAACAGGGTCAAAGCAACAGAATGGGCAGTGAATGCAGGTAAGTTCTTTGCAATTGTCTTTGTGTTTTTGGGTTTTTCGTCTAATCCATTTCTTATATTCATCGCCTTATTTATTTTTCTCAGCGCTCACGCTGAACTAGAGCATGTCCGCTCGGATAGTTATTTAAATAACTATCATATAAAAGATGCTTTAATGAAAGATTTCACGCTTCTAAACGAAAAAAGTCCACTTTCCGATGCTATTAAAGTATTATTAAACGGCCAGGAAAAACAGTTTCTCGTGACTAATGGTAGTGATATTACCGGGTATCTTACCAAAAACGACATAATAAAAGGACTGACCACCCATAATGAACAAGTCCCTGTGGGCAAGATCGCGAAGCCCCAGGTGATCTGGGCTGGCGCGGATGATGAAATTAAGGAGGTGCGCATGCGGATGATGCGGGAAGGAATCGTAATTATGCCGGTCGGCCGGAAAGGCCAGTTAGAAGGTATAGTGGATGTCGATAATATCAATGAATTTCTTCTGATTCAAAGTGCCATTCATCAACGTTAGTTTTATTCAATTGTGCGGGGTTTTCAGAACATTGGATTGCGGCTTCTAATTTCAGCTTCAATCTTTACATCCCAGAGTCTCCTCTGTATGTCTCTTGAAGTATTCCTGCAACTTTTAGCTTTATCATCGTCCCCCAGTCTTTGATAAGCGGTGGCAAGGCCTTCCCAGGAAGGAGCATGGAGATGATTAATTTTCAAACAACGATTGAATGCATTTACGGCATCATCAACCAACCCGTTGGCCAATAAACTTTTACCATTTTTGAAATGGGTTTCAATGTCGTCAATCTCGTTCTCCAAATTCAATTTGATCAGGTCTTCCGACTTAAATGTTATAAATGAGCAGGGTACTTCTCCGATTACTTTCTCGGCAACACTGCCCATTACCATTCTTTGTAACCCGGTTTTACCTGTGGTGCCCATAATGAGTAAATCAGCATTTACTTCTGAGACCAGCTTCAAGATTTCTTTTGACGGCGAATCTACTCGAATCACTTTTTCCCATTCCACCTGGTGAAAATCAAATGTATCTATAAATTCATCAAATTCAGAGGACGGAAGTAAACCTAATTTTGCAACTTCTTTTTTAAGCTCGACACCAAGTCCACGATAATCATCTGAAAAAGAATTCAGCACATGTAAAATTGTCAATTTAGCTTTTAAATTACGAGCAAGATGAATGACATTGTTTAAAGCGCGATGAGATACCTCTGAAAGATCTACCGGGCAAAGTATGTTTTTAATTTCTGGCTGACAGTCTTTTTTTACTATCCATACGGGTATAGTAGAATGCTGAATGATCCTTTTTGATGTGGTACCAAGTTTAGAATATTTTCCATTTTCATTTTCTCCTGAGCCAAGGATGATTAAGTTAACATTATTTTTTTCGGCAATTTCATTCATTTTAAGGAACTGAATCCCTGGTTCTAAGATAATTTGTACTGAATTTATTCCTTGTGCCAGCGTGTGTTCTTTCATCTCATTCAACCTTTTGTCACATGCTTTATTTAGGCTGTCAACCAATGCATCAAATTTCGTTTCCATTACAGGGAGAACGTGTGTCAAAATGATCTCTGAGCTAAATAGTTTGGCTAGCTTAATGGCCATCGTCAGAGTGGTTTCAGATGATTTGGTAAAATCTACTCCTACCAATATTTTTTCTAATAACTTCATTTTTTATTTGTTTTTTTCTAGAAACTATGAATTACACATAAACAAAAGTAATAATTTTATCGGACAGCAATCCATTTTGAGTTGAAGCGAACAACATGTTCCTACAGTATCCTAATGGAGTACTAGGTGATCTTACAAGTCCAAACCGGCCGTTTGGAGTGGTTTGTCACACCTTCAGCAATACTAGTGCTTAACAGGTGTTGTAGTCCGGTACGTCCATGGGTACCTAAGGCGATAAGATCGGCGTCTACTTCGTCAGCAAAATAGATAATCCCATTTTCTTCCTGTTTGTCGTTGTACACATTTATGGTATAGTCATGCAATTGATGTATATCTGCGAATTCCATCATGGTCTCTTTACTGATGTGATCAGAAAGAAAATTAGCTGGGGTATTAATTTTCACTAAATGCAATTTGGCCCCCAATATCTCCTGTGTTGCCTTCACCCGATCGATCACATGGTTGTCTTCATTAAAATCAGCGGCGAAGATTATACTCTTAACCTCATTCAAATCGAACTTTTGTTTTATTACTAAAACTGGACAACTGGACCGCCTGACTATTTTTTCTGCGTTGGACCCAACAAAAGTTTCTTCCCAACCACTGGCTCCGTGTGATCCCATGACCACCAAATCAACTTCTTGCTCAGTGATCACCTGGGCAATCGCCTGATAAGCATTGCCTAGGTGCAAACTACTAACCAATTTCACATTATCTTCTTCATAAGCACTGATCACCTTAACCAGGTCCTCCTTGGTTTTAGCAATCAATTTCAAGGTGTATGAATCAAATTCATTGCTATCAATCTGCTGCCCGGAAACAGAAAACGAGGCTCCGGGCATTCCACCACATGAAGCAAAATAACTTCTGCGCCTGTCTTCCTGGCTATTTGAATGGCCGCACTGGTAGCATAAGACGCTAAAGGAGAGAAATCGGTGGGGACTAATATCTTTTGCATATTCTTTATGTAATAATGAAATTCAGACTATCTAAAATGAATATTTTTGTGAGTAAAATCTTCAATCCAATATTATAACAAACAATAACATTTCGTATGATCTCAGTCACATGTAATCCTGAAAAATATCAATAATAGTTTACATGGTTGGTATTATATTGAAATATTCATTTGGCGCTGTTCCGTATCAGCAGGGTTACACAATTAAACTGAAAAGATAAAATGAAAACATTAGGTATGATTGGTGGCACATCCTGGCATTCAACTATCGTTTACTACAAACTTATCAATGAAGGAGTGGCTAAAAAGATAGGAACCCAAGGAAACCCGCCATTAATAATTTATAGTATCAACATAGAGCTTATGCGGGAACAAAACCTGGATAAGATAAATAGTAAATACTTAGAGGTCTCCACCAAGTTGCAACAAGCTGGAGCGGAAGCAATAATTATATGTGCAAACACACCGCATATGGTTTACTCGTACGTACAACCAATAATTAGCATACCTATTATTCATATTGCTGATGCAACAGGTCGTGAGTCATCTCGTCTCAAACTAAAGAAATTGGGGCTTTTAGGAAACAGGCCTACCATGGCTGGGGACTTTATTCCATCCCGTCTAAAATATAAATTTGACATTGATACCGTTACACCGGACCAGCAGTTCTGGGATGAATCGCATCACTATGTCTCAAATGAACTTACCCAGGGAATCTTCTCGGTAGAAGCAAAAATTTTCTTTGTGCAACAAATGAACTTGCTTAAGCGGAAAGGTGCAGAAGGCATAATTTTAGGTTGTACCGAATTACCCCTATTGATTAAAGATCAGGATGTGGATATCCCATTGTTATCAACCACCCACTTACACGCTCAATTGGCAGTAGATTTTATACTTGACCCGGCGGTTTAAGGAGTGAAGGATTGAATGAGTGATGGATACAAAATGATAGTGACAATAATAGAACATACAATCCCTCAGTCCCTCAATCCCTCAATCCTTCACTCCCTCAGTCCCTCAATCCCTCACTCCCTCAATCCCTTTTCTCGTAGCGAGGACGGGAGTTGAACCCGTGACCTCAGGGTTATGAATCCTGCGCTCTAACCATCTGAGCTACCTCGCCAAATTAGAAGGCAATAATACTCATAAAGGCCCCTAAAATCCATTGATTTGAATAAAGAAATTTAGTTGTTCGTTTAATAATTTTAGTATATCTTAAAGGAAACTAACCCTTGTTTTGGTATGGCCAAGAATATGTTTCAAACAGAATTTGAGATAAATGCCTCCAAAAAAATGCTATATCCTTACATCTATTCCCCTAGTGGGCTGGCCCAGTGGTTGGCGGATGATGTAAATATCAACGAAGACAACATTTATAATTTTATTTGGGAAGAAGAAGATCATAAGTATCGTATCGCTGCCCATCGTACCAATTCCTTTGTCAAGTTTGAATCCACTGACGAGGATGAAGATCCCATTTATTTTGAATTGCGTTTGGAAATGAACGAACTAACGCAATCGGTGTTTATTCGGATAATAGATTACACCGACAATTCTGATGACGAGGAGTTACAAGACCTATGGGAAAGCATGATTTTTAACCTCAAAGAGATCGTAGGAGGGTAGTTCAAATTTACCCGTAGGTTTGGGCTTAACTTAACGCCAAATGAAAAAGTTGGACAAACTTGTATTGCGGTCGTTTATCGGACCGTTTGTGCTCACTTTGTTTGTAGTGGTATTCATCCTCTTGACCCAACTGATGCTGAACAAGATGGATGAATTCGTTGGGAAAGACCTTGGGTTGCTGGTTTTCTCTGAGCTGATGTTCTACTTTAGCATTAACATCACCCAAACAGCATTGCCTTTAGCGGTATTGCTTTCAAGTTTAATGGCGTTCGGAAATTTAGGAGAGTTTTCTGAGCTAACTGCCATAAAAGGCGCAGGGGTTTCTTTGTTGAGGGCCCTGCGACCGGCCTTCCTCCTTACGGTTATCATCACCATATTGGCCTTTTTCAACAACAATTACGTGGTCACTAAGGCCAATCTAAAGGCCTATAGCTTATTATATGACATTAAGAAGCAAAAACCATCTTTGGATATTAAAGAAGGTACATTTTATAATGGCATTCCTGACTTCAGTATAAAAGTAAATAAGAAGTACTCCGATGGAGTGACCTTAGGAGATATAACAATATACAATCACACTGGAAAGACAGGAAACAACATAGTCACCTTTGCTGACAGTGGACGTATGTATTCAATTCTGAATAATAGATACTTAATGTTTGAACTGTATAACGGTAAGCGTTATGAGGAAATCCCAAAATCCGGAAGACCTGGAGGGAGTATTTCAGATTTTATTAGGAATAGTTTTAGTCACCATAAGTTGGTGCTGAGCCTGGCATCATTCGATTTTAAGAAAAGTAAGGAGGAGCTTTGGGCCAATCATTATTACATGAAGAATATTCAGCAGTTAAACACCGATGTGGATTCTATGAGCTTGGGGCTGCTGGATTCCAAGGTGACAGTTTTTGATGATGCACAAAGATTCTTTGGGCGGTATTATCGGGACCGGGTACAGATGCCTCCTGAATATGTGGTCAGGAAGCATTATAGAGATTCGGTGCAAAAAGTAAAGCAAATAGCCGATAGTATCAACTACCGGGCTCAATACAACCAGGACGAGGCTGAAGAGATAAAGGAGGACTCTATTGAAATGCTGTCACAAATAGAAATAAATAAGAAATTATCCCTTTCGAAACAGGTGCGAACTATTTCGAATATTCCAGTCAAAAAGGCCAAACCTGTCAAGCTTGGAAAAACATATAGCAAGGTAAACAGGGCGAAGCCCCAGCCCCCAACAGCGCAGGATCGATTGAAGAAGCTGCCAATATCTGAGATAAATATCGACAGTATTTTTCAAAACAGGCGTATTAAGGGTCAGGGACTGAGGTTTGCTCTAAGCGAAACCAGAAACATCAAGAACAAATTGAATGTTCAGACAAGTCGCCTTCGCAACCAGGAATTGATGATGACAAAATATAAAATTGAGATAAACAAGAAGTATGCTCAGGCATTTGCCTGCATGGTTATGTTTTTAATTGGTGCCCCCCTTGGTGCTATTATTAAAAAGGGAGGATTAGGTGCCCCGGTCATTATTTCTATCGTGTTTTTCATCCTATACTACGTGATGAGTATAATCGGAAAAAAATGGACAGAGGAGGGCATAGTAACACCATTTTTAGGCATTTGGGGATACAGCTTCATTCTTTTACCGGTCGGGTTATTTTTTCTTAGACAAGCCAGGAATGACGCACGTCTGCTGGAATCTGATTTTTATGCTGTATTAGTGGAAAAACTAAAAACAAGGTTCTTTAAGAAAAAGATTCGAAATGAATAAGTGACAAATTCCAAAAGACCAATTACAGATAAATATTGATATTTGTTATTTGGGATTTGACAAACAAAGTAGCTACCTTTGTGGTTTGTTTTAGATTGCATTACTAAATTTTTAACTAAGCATGTATTTATCAAAAGAAAAGAAACAAGAGCTGTTTGAGAATCATGGCCGGTTAAAAGCTAAATCTGATACGGGGTCTCCGGAATCTCAGATCGCACTTTTCACCTACCGTATCGAACACTTAACAGCACACTTAAAGAAGAATAAGAAAGATTATTCTACTGAATTAGGACTAAAGCGCCTGGTTGGAAAAAGGCGCAGGTTGCTGGATTATCTCCATCACAGGGATATTGAGCGATATCGCGCTATTATAGCGGAATTGAAATTAAGAAGGTAAACTACTAATGGGGTCCCTCTGTGGGCTTCCTGTTTCTTTGATCCCTCCTTAACATTGTGGTGTTCCGAAACTCGGAATATCTAACATAAACTTGAATACAAGATTTACAGTATGTCATTAAATATTATAAGTAAGGCCATAACCCTAAACGATGGCCGGGTAATTACCATTGAAACAGGAAAACTAGCCCGTCAGGCAGACGGCTCTGTCATGGTAAGAATGGGTAATACCATGTTGTTAGCAACAGTAGTTGCTAGAGAAGAAGCAAAAGAAGGTGTTGATTTTTTACCTCTTTCTGTGGATTATCAGGAAAAGTTTGCATCTACCGGTAAGATACCAGGAGGCTTTTTAAAAAGAGAAGGCAGATTATCCGACCATGAGATATTGACTTGCCGTTTGGTGGATCGTGCCATCAGGCCAATGTTTCCGGATGATTATCATGCGGATACTCAGGTAGTGATTTCCCTGATCTCAGCGGACGCTAATGCCAAACCAGATGCTTTGGCGGCTTTAGCCGCCTCCAGCGCCCTGGCGGTATCGGACATACCATTTAACGGGCCAATTTCCGAGGTAAGAGTGGCACGGGTGGAGGGAAAGTTCATTATCAACCCTAATTCTGATGAATGCAAACAGGCTGATATTGACATGATCGTGGCTGGGACTCTGGACAATATTTTAATGGTTGAGGGTGAGATGAGCGAAGTGTCAGAATCTGATATGATCGCTGCCATAAAAGAAGGACATGAAGCTGTTAAGCTACAGTGCAAGGTACAGCTTGAGTTGATGGAAGAAGCTGGTAAAACTGAGAAAAGAGCATATAGCCACGAGGATTCAGATGAAGATCTCCAAAAGGAACTACACCAGCAGTACTACAGCCAATATTATGAGGTAGCACTGAAACAACTAGCCTCCAAAACGGATAGAAAAGCCCAATTTGGTGCCATTAAGAAGTCCTACCTGGAATCGTTACCAGAAGAACATGAGATCAATCTGGACCTGGTAAACAAATATTTTCATGGTATTGAGAAAGAGGCATGTAGAAACCTGGTGCTTAATAAAAACAGTCGTATTGATGGCCGTGAGCTGGAGGAGATACGACCTATTTGGAGCGAAGTAGACTATCTGCCATCCGCTCATGGTTCTGCAATATTTACCAGGGGTGAAACGCAATCCCTAACCTCTGTGACCTTGGGCACTAAACTGGATGAGCAGATGATCGATAATGCCCTGGAGAAAAGTTTCAAAAAATTCATCCTGCACTATAATTTCCCTGGCTTCTCCACCGGAGAAGTAAAACCCAATAGAGGACCGGCCCGAAGGGAAATAGGACATGGAAACCTCGCTGCCAGATCTTTAAAGAAAGTTTTGCCAAGTGATGAGGACAATCCATATACCATCAGGATTGTGTCAGACATTTTGGAGTCCAACGGTTCCAGTTCTATGGCTACTGTGTGTGCAGGTACACTCGGACTTATGGATGCCGGAATCAAAATTAAAGCGCCGGTATCAGGGATTGCTATGGGTATGATATCCGATCCGGAGACCGGCAAATACGCCATATTATCAGATATATTAGGAGATGAGGACCATCTGGGAGATATGGACTTTAAGGTTACCGGAACAGAACAGGGAATTTGTGCTTGTCAAATGGATATTAAAGTGGACGGATTGTCCTACGATGTGCTTGAAGCTGCACTGGACCAGGCCAAAAAGGGACGTCTTCATATCCTGGATGAAATGAAAAAGACCTTAAGCGCCTCCAGAGAGGACCTGAAACCACATGCTCCCAGAAATGTTACCATAAAAATTGAAAGAGACATGATAGGCGCCGTGATCGGACCAGGTGGTAAAGTGGTTCAGGAGATACAAAAGGAAACGGGCGCTACAGTAATTATCGAAGAAGTAGAAGATGGTGGCCGGGTCAACGTCTTTGCAGTAAATAAGGAGGCCATGGATGACGCAGTGGGCCGCATTAAAACCATTGTAGCTGCTCCGGAAGTGGGCGAGACCTACACAGGGATCGTAAAATCCATTATGCCATTTGGGGCATTTATTGAGTTTATGCCAGGAAAGGACGGATTACTCCATATCTCTGAGATCAAATGGGAGCGAGTTGAAAACATGGACGGAGTAATGGAAGTAGGCGAGGAAGTAACGGTGAAACTAACAGATGTAGATAGGAAAACCGGCAAATTCCGCTTGTCTCGCAAAGTTTTGCTTCCCAGACCGGATAAAAAACCAGTTTCGGACAACTAGTGTTAAGTTATTTTGATACCTGTTGGACATGGATCATACATTAGACTTCATAGTGATTTCTTGTGCATAATCCGGGTTAATCATTGAATTGTCATCTATTTTAAGGAACTTTAGTCTGTGCATCGTGAACTAAAGTGATCTGAATGAGACAACTTAAGATTAGCAAGCAGATTACCAACCGGGAAAGTCAGTCTCTTGATAAGTACTTACAAGAGATAGGCAAGGTTGACTTACTTACTCCTGATGAGGAAGTTACTCTTGCCCAAAAGATCCGGGAAGGTGATCAAATGGCTCTGGAAAAACTAACAAAAGCTAATTTGCGCTTTGTAGTATCTGTGGCCAAGCAATATCAAAATCAGGGACTCTCCTTGGGTGACTTAATCAACGAAGGTAATCTTGGCCTTATCAAAGCAGCACAAAGATTTGACGAAACAAGAGGCTTTAAATTTATCTCATATGCAGTTTGGTGGATAAGACAGTCTATCTTGCAGGCATTAGCAGAGCAATCCCGCATCGTACGATTACCCCTAAACAGAGTTGGATCTTTAAATAAGATCTCTAAAACCTTTTCAGAACTGGAACAAAAGTTTGAACGTGAGCCTTCTCCGGATGAGTTGGCAGAAGTTCTGGAGGTAACTACTTCCGAGGTGGTTGATACCATGAAAATATCAGGAAGACATGTTTCTATGGATGCCCCATTTGTTCAGGGCGAAGAAAATAGTCTGCTGGATGTTCTGGAAAATGATGGTGAGGAAACTCCGGATAATGAGTTAATGAATGATAGCCTCCGTCGGGAGGTTCAGCGAGCATTATCTACTTTGACCCAGAGAGAAGCGGATGTGATCAAATTATATTTTGGCCTAAATGGGGAACACAGCATGACTTTGGAGGAAATTGGGGAAAAGTTTAATTTGACTCGTGAAAGGGTAAGACAGATAAAAGAAAAAGCCATTCGAAGGCTTCGCCATACCTCTAGAAGTAAAACGCTAAAACCTTATCTTGGATGATATAACTCTACCTAATCATAAAAGAAGCCCTGCCGTTGGCGGGGCTTTTTTATTAAAATAATTACTAAATTAGGGCGTTTATTGGAGAACCTAAATATAAACCTAATGCCTGAAGAAGTGAATGTCCTGATACTAGGCTCCGGACCTGCTGGCTATACTGCCGCTATCTATGCTGCACGTGCTGGCTTGAATCCTGTAATGTACCAGGGAGGGCAACCCGGCGGTCAATTGACCATCACCAATGATGTAGAGAATTATCCCGGTTATCCGGATGGAGTGATGGGCCCTGAAATGATGGTGGACTTTCAAAAACAGGCTGAACGATTCGGTACGGACAATCGATACGGACTGGCAACTTCCGTGGATTTTTCAGCTTACCCATTGAAGGTTACCATAGACGACAAACACCAGATAATTGCCAATTCAGTAATCATAAGCACCGGTGCCTCTGCCAAATGGCTGGGAATTCCATCTGAAACACGCCTAAACGGAAAAGGCGTATCAGCCTGTGCCGTATGTGACGGATTTTTCTTTAAGGGACAAGAAGTTGCGGTGGTAGGTGGAGGTGATACTGCAACAGAAGAAGCTATTTATTTGGCTAAACTGTGTTCTAAGGTTTACTTGTTAGTTCGAAGGGATGAGTTGAGGGCCTCAAATATCATACAACAAAGAGTAATGAATATCGCTAACCTTGAAATCTTATGGAATACTGAAACTGATGAGATCCTGGGAGAAGAAGAAGTAGAAGCAGTAAGGGTTTTCAATAATAAGACTGGAGAAAAAAAGGAAATTCCCATAGGAGGGTTTTTTGTAGCCATTGGGCATCAACCAAACACAGAAATCTTTAGGGATTACCTGGACATGGATGAAAATGACTATATTAAAACCGTACCCGGTTCTACTGTTACTAATGTGGAAGGAGTATTCGCCTCAGGGGATGCCCAGGATCACATATATCGGCAGGCGGTTACCGCAGCTGGCACTGGTTGTATGGCTGCATTGGATGCGGAAAGATTCCTCAGCACCAAAGAATTGGAAGCCGTTTAGTATGCAAATATCTATTCTTTCAATACTATTGACTTTGTTGTTAGTGCCTGCTGTGGCCCAGGTTGCCGGACCATTACAACAAGTTTCCATGAATTCGGAAATAGAAACTTGGGAGTATATAGAAGATACCACATTGGTTGAACATATTGTTGAGGAGTGGATCGAAAACCTGGTAATCGATCCTAAATTGACAATTAATGAAGGACTCAGCATTGATTGTGTTTGGGTTAACCAACACTCCTATTTTTCACACTGGAATTCGGGTAAGATCAATCCCTATAAACTAGACGGGGCAAATTACAAGGACACTTTGAGTGTACACATCAATGATTCGGTGGCCACTGTCAACTGGTCATTTCCGGTTACCGATACCCGTATTACTTCTCCATTTGGTTTTCGAAGATATCGCTGGCATTATGGAACGGATCTAAAGGTATACTATGGCGACTCGGTTGCAGCAGCTTTTGACGGGATTGTTCGCATTGTAGATTATGAACGTTATGGTTACGGGCGTTATGTAGTCTTAAGACATTTGAATGGCTTCGAAACCCTGTATGGTCATTTGTCAAAGGCCAAAGTTAAAGTAGGTGAAACCGTGAAAGCAGGTGAGTTGGTGGGGTTAGGAGGAAGTACCGGTCGCAGCACCGGCACCCATTTGCATTTTGAGATAAGGTATCAGGGGAACGCTATTGATCCCAGTACCATCTATGATTTCACATCCGACTGTCTGTTATCGGATACATATTTCATCACTCCTGCCAGTTTTCAGTACCTGGTTGATGCGCGAAAAGTAAGGTATCACCGTATCAGAAGCGGGGACACTCTTGGACATATTAGCCAGCGCTATGGTGTCTCAATAAGTCGTTTATGCCGGTTGAATGGAATTAGCAGACAAACCATGCTGCGTATTGGCCGCAGACTACGAATTAGCTAATATGAAATTAGATATACTGGTGGTTTCGACCCACCCGGATGATGCAGAATTGGGCTGTGGAGGCACTATGATTCAGGCAGCTGCCAAAGGCCGGCAGGTAGGTATTGTGGATTTAACCAAAGGTGAACTTGGTACCAGAGGTAGTGTGGAGATTCGCAAAAATGAGGCAAGCAAAGCCTTGGAGATCATGGGTTTAGCAGTGAGGGAAAATCTGGATTTCCGCGATGGATTTTTTATTAATGATGAGACCCATCAGATGGCTCTTATCCAGGTAATTCGCAAGTATCAACCGGATGTTGTGCTGGCGGCAGCGCCCAATGATCGTCACCCGGATCATCCCAGGGCCTCGGCTTTAATTGTAACCGCCTGTTTTTTGTCAGGACTTGCACGCATTAAAACGGGAAATGATGAGGAACCCCAATCATCCTGGAGACCAAAGGCACTATATCATTATATGCAATCCATTTTTTTAGATCCAGATTTTGTAATTGATGTATCGGATTATTGGGAGACTAAAATGAAAGCCATCAATGCTTACCGCTCTCAATTTTTTAGCGGGGGAGATGACCCGGAAACCTATATCAGCAATCCAAACTTTTTAAAAATGGTCGAAGCCAGAGGAATCGAGATTGGGCACTCAATAGGTGTGAATTACGGTGAGGGATTCCTTACCGACCGCACACTGGGTGTTAAAGACCTTTTTGATCTGATGTAGCTACGAACCAATACAGAGCAGAAATCCAATGTTCTATTGCTTGTCCAGTAGCCGAAACTGATGAAGTAAAGTCTTTGAATCTTTCATTGATGGTTGCAGGTGGTACATTTCTTTCAGCAACCATGTCGCGGCCTCCGATATATCAACCTTTGGGTAGTGGTTGTCAGCTGCATAATTGGCGTATTTAAATGCAAAGAATCCATCAATCCATTGAAAAAAACGCTTTGCGAATGAGCTAATTGTTCTGGTTGCCTGATTGAGGTCCAGTATTTTTTTATTGAATTTTTCTTTTTGTATATACCCCTGAAAACAAGGAGACAAACCATCCCATATTTTATTAATGCTTGAATGAGTAGCCCGATGTAATGCCTCCACGTTTGAAGCAATGGATCTCAAGTCCGAAAATGTTTTTGGACTATAAGTAAGATATGGGTCCCCATCAGCATTTACTGAATCGATCATTGCTTTTCCAGTACCAAAGGGTACCCGGTCCGACAACCTGGAAGATGGGAAAACTGCTGTGGAATTTAATTCAGTGAATCCACCCAATTTCATGATTTTCTGTAGAAAATAGAAATCTTCTCCTGCCTGCCGCTTGTTCATGCCACCCTGCTTTTCATAAGCTGATGATCTCACCGCCATACTGGATCCTACAGTTTGAAAGGCGCACGGTAGTCTGCTATACTTTAGACCATGTGTGTAATATCTCAAATGCAACTCATAGGCAGCTATCGCCCGGTAAATATGAGGTGGAAGAGGACCGCTAAGTGGATGCTCAAAATATATAGAACAGCCAGGTGTATTTCTGTTGACCTCAAAGTGGTCCCCCAGGGCCTTTAGATAATTGGCACTACAAATACAATCCGCATCCAGACAAATGATAAGCCCGTCCTTCTTGAGATAACGAAAACGTCTTATTGCTTCATCCATGCCAATTTTACGGGCTAAGCCTACCCCGGCATGTTTTTCCGGAAGTACCTGATGGAATATATTAAAGGACAGATCTGTGCATTTTGACGAGATCCACTGGTTAGTTATCTCAACAGTTTGTTTATTAAATTTTTTGACCTGATCAGTATCCTCAACACTTTGGTTGACGATTACAAAGACTTCCACTTTACCAGCTATAGGAGCACAGTTTGTCAGTGATTGCAAGGTTGAAATGAGATCAGGTTCAAAATAACAGGGAATAACCACCACCATCTCCAAATCGGGATCCGGAGGTTTATTCATCAATTCATGTCCATAGCTGTATCGTTCCAGGTATATGGATCGATTCATATCAGGGTGCAAGACGCCGCAGGTCCCATTGCTCATTACTTAGTGAGTATTGGATGCGATCGTGCAATCTATGAGGTCCACCTTGCCAAAATTCAACCCTGGTTGGTATAAGATGGTAACCGCCCCAGTGAGGTGGCCGGGGAATATCCTGGTCCTTGAATTGGGATTCACAAACCTTCAATTGTTCCTCTAGGTATTCACGTGAGGAGATATCTTCACTTTGTTGAGAAATCCATGCACCCAACTGGCTACCCCGTGGTCTTGTTTGAAAATATTGAGTCGACTGCTCATCCGGAATTTTTGTTACCGTGCCGTCAAACCTAACTTGTCGTTCCAAATCTTGCCAATAAAAGTTTAGCGCTACTTTTGGGTGTTTCTCTATTTCATTACCCTTACGGCTCTTAAAATTAGTATAGAAAACCAGGCCCTGATTGGTAATTTCTTTCATTAACATCACCCTGATAGTAGGTTGTCCCTGCTTATTCACAGTAGCAAGGGTCATGGTGTTGGGCTCTTTTACCCCTGCTAGTTCAGCCTCCTTAAACCAATGTCTGAATTGCTCGATCGGGTCCAACAGCATTTTCTCCCTATCGAGTCTTTTTCTCCCGTATTCTTCGCGATATTTAATGAGGTTCCTATTTGCCATCTGTCCGGGTAACTACATTGAATTAATTTTAAAGCTTGAAATCCAACTAAAACCTATTAAATTCCGTCTATTAAATAGGTGTATGATCCAATTCCTAAATATAATCTTTTTAGTTAATATTACGATGGAGCGGTTACCTAAGTAGCCCTCAGATCAATACTGGAATTGACCCTGGATTATGAAGGCTAGCATAGCACTGGAATGCGCCAGTAGTCCTCAGTGGATTGCTGCGGTTATGAATGACTTTGACGGATTCCTGCAGGACCATGCCAACTGTGAGCGGAAAGCCTCAGCCATGGCAATGAGTTTTGTGGCAAAATTTCCCGATAGGGTGGAGATCATACCTGAACTTATTGAAACGGCGATTGAGGAGCTTGAACACTTTCAGTCGGTGTATGAAATTATGATGCGCAGGGGCGTATTGTTACCTGCACAGATGGGGAAAGACCATTATGTTCAACAGCTGGTAGAACAATGCCGGTCAGGCCGGGAGGAACGATTTTTAGACAGACTGTTGTTAGCATCTATTGTTGAATGTAGGGGAGCCGAAAGGTTTAAACTGGTGTATGAAACCCTGGAAGACAAAGAGTTAAAGACATTTTATAATCAATTATGGGCCTCCGAAGCCAAGCATGGAAATATTTTTGTTAACATGGCACTAAATTATTTTGATAAAAATTGTGTTTATAATAGACTGGAAGAGTTAAACCGGGCAGAGGCCAAAGTGCTTCAGTCATTACCGATTAGATCTGCTTTGCATTGAAAAATTTAGAAGACATGGCTAGCTATTTTCACAATGGGGTGAGTGTAACCCCCCGGCGGGGAGATTTGCTCATTTCGGAACCTTTTTTACCTGATGCTAATTTTGAAAGGACAGTGGTGCTGATTTGTGAGAATAACCAGGATGGAGCTATTGGTTTTGTTTTAAACAAGCCATCGATGGTTAGCGTGGGGGATGTATTTGAAGAGCTTGACTCATTAGAAAAGCAAATGCTGGTGGGAGGCCCGGTTCAACAAGACAGCATGCATTTCTTGCACCGCAATTTATTGGATATCGGAAGCGCGACTAAAATTGGAGAAGGAATATACTGGGGTGGAAATTTTGAACAATTAAAGATATTGATGCAGGGCAACATGGTGAACTCAAATGATGTACTCTACTTTCTGGGGTATTCTGGATGGGCGCCGGGACAATTGGAGGAGGAGTTAAATGAAAATTCCTGGATTGTCTCACCCGATGCCACTGCAGCTCAGGTGTTCGATTTAGACCCTGAATTACTATGGCGAGAGGTATTAAAAAACATGGGAGGGAGGTACAGGATGTTTTCAAATTATCCCACTGATCCCCGGTTAAATTAAATCCTTTAGTTAACTTTGATTAAGATGGGCCATTGGCTCCTGAATTATGTATGTCTAAAGATGGTGAGATATCGAAACACGTAGACCCTAATTTTAACAGTGATGAAAGTGCCGAGGATCAGTTCCAGACCGTGGAAGATGGTATGAATGGTCGTGATCCGGGCTCGGAAAAGAAAGAGGGCTCAACGAAACCAGACAAAGAAGATCAGGTTTCGAATGGGGCAGATACGTCATCTGAGAAAGAAAAGGTATCGGATGAGATTAAGGTTAATGCGTCTCAAGTAGAAGCTGAAGAGGAAGTCCAATCTGATTCAGGTGATGATGCAAAAGTTTCAGAAACAGAGCAAGCCCCAGAGCAAGCACTAGCCTCGGAACAAGCAGAAGCCCCGGAAGCAGGACAAACCCCGGAACAAAAGCCAGAGCAAGCCCCGGAACCAGAGCAAGCACTAGCCTCGGAACAAGCAGAAGTCCCGGAAGCAGAACAAGTCCCGGAACAAAAGCCAGAGCAAGCCCCGGAAACAGCCCCAGAGCCAGCACTAGCCTCGGAACAAGCAGAAGTCCTGGAACCAGAGCAAGCCCCGGAACAAGCCCCAGAAACAGAATCAGAGCAAGCACTAGCCTCGGAACAAGCAGAAGCCCCGGAAACAGAACCCGAGCAAGCACTAGCCTCGGAACAAGCAGAAGCCCCGGCAACAGAGCAAACCCCAAAACAAGAACTAGAGCAAGCCCCGGAAACAGAACCAGAGCAAGCACTAGCCGCGAAACAAGAACAAGCCCCGGCCACAGAACAAGCCCCGGAACAAAACCAGAGCAAGCCCCAGAGCAAGTCCCAGAAACAGCCCCAGAGCAAGCCCCGGAAACAGAGCCGGCACTAGCCGCGGAACAAGCACAAGCCCCGGCAACAGAACGAGCCCCGGAACAAAAGCCGCCCCAAGAAAAAGAGAGACCCAAAAAACCCTGGGATGGTGTGGATTTTACCACATTGGATAAAGACGGATTGGTAAAATTGATTGAACTGTTGGTGAAGGAGGAAGATCCTATTCTGGCGGAAAAAGTGTGCCGAAACCTGAAGCAATGTTATGATATCATTCACCAGGCAGAACGAAAAGAAGCATTGAATCGATTTGTGGCAGATGGTAATGATCCGGATCATTTTGCTTATAAATTTGATGAACCCGACAACCGGTTTGATGGTGCCTTTAAACTTATTAGAGACAAAAAATACCAGTACATTAAGCAATTAGAACGCAACAAGGAGAAAAACTTAACCGAGAAGGTTCGCTTGTTGGAAGAGCTAAGGGCGTTGGTGGATGAGGAAGAAACCACATCGAGTATACAGTCTGTCAAAAAAATACAGGATCAATGGCGGGCGATTGGTCAGATTCCTGGACAACATGTTAAAACACTTTGGGCGAATTACCACGCCTTAATGGATCGTTATTATGATCAACGCAGCATATACTTTGAACTTAAAGAACTAGATCGTAAGAAAAACCTGGAGGCGAAACTGGAGCTTTGCGAAAAGGCTAAAAAGTTAATAGGAGTAAAAAACCTAAGAGAGGCTATTGCTGAGCTTAATGAGTTACACGATGACTTTAAACATATTGGACCTGTTCCAAAACTAGATCAACAAGCATTATGGGATCGTTTTAAACATGCTTCGGACCAGGTCTATGCCAGGCGCAAAGAATTTATTAAGCATCTCAAGGAGGACCTTAAAGAAAACCTGAAGAAAAAAGCTGAATTAGCAGAAGAAGTGCAGCAATATTTTCAATTTACTACAGACCGCATCACCGATTGGAATAAAAATACCAAAGCAATCTTGGAATTACAGAAGAAATGGGAGGCCATTGGTGGACTTCCCAGGGAAAGCGCAAAAGAAGTAAACAAGAAGTTTTGGGGAGCATTTAAGGGATTTTTTCACAATAAAGGGCTGTTCTTTAAGCAATTAGAAGGTGAACGTATGCTCAATTTGGACAAAAAAAAGGGATTGGTAGAAATGGCGGAGCGATTGAAAGACAATACAGATTGGAATGAAACCGCTGAAAAACTTAAAAGCCTTCAAAAGGAGTGGCGAGACATTGGCCCGGTTCCGGAAAAGTACAGGAATTCAATTTACAGCCCATTTAAAAATGCCTGTGATACATTTTTTAACAATCGAAGATCTCAGAACCAGGAGCTGGAAAAGGATTTTATAAAGAACCTGAAGAAAAAGCAACAAATCTGTTCAGAAATTGAAACAATGACCTCTACCGGCGATTTTGATCTTGATAAACTTTTGGACCTAAAGCAGAAATTCAATGATATTGGCTATGTTCCCGCAGCCGAGGTGAAAAATATCAGGGCTCAATTTACAGAAGTTGCTAACGAATTTCTGGCCAAAGTGCCAGAGGAATTGGTAAATGAGGCCAGACAAATCAAGTACGACATTGAGTTTGAAAAACTCAAGAAAGGACCGCATGCGGATCGAAGAAAGGAACAAAAAGAACAAGCCTTGAGGCGGGATATAGGCACCTTGGAAAATGACATTTCTACCTGGAGCAACAATCTTGAGTTCTTCGCAAATTCAAAAACTGCTAATAAAGTTAAAGATGAATTTACCGTTAAGATCGATCAGGCAGACGAAAGACTTCAAGCACTCAAGAGCCAGCTAAGGGCTATCCGCCAACTGTAACTCCATTGAGTGAATGATGACGGACTGAAGGATTGTAGGCTAATTCCTGCCACACCTGACAAGTACCAAAACACAAATTCCCGAGTACCAATTAAATTTCAATATCCAAGGACCATATCCCAGCACCCAGCGCCACGCTCCATGCTAATTCTTCATTCCTAATTTCAAATTCCTAATTCATATTCCCTTATTTTTACATTTAGTATGAAAATAAGTCCAATCATATTAACCCTGGCAGGTATTCTGTTGGTATTGTCATCTGTCCATTCAGTAGTGGCTCAGAAACAAAAGCTCAAGGGGAAAAAGAAAAAGCAAAAAAAGGAAATTGGAAATGACACATTGTATGTGGAAGCCGGAAAGTTGGTGATATTTCAGGATACCTTATTAATTCCACTTAAGGACACTATAATTATTCTACCAGCAAGAACCAAAGTTAAAGTCAGGAATAATCCCTATGCTCAGTCAGACAAGTTTTATGATTCTTTGTCCACCAAGTCCAATCGGAATTTGGTTACCAGGAAATTGCATAGCTGGTTGTTTAGAACCTCGGCAACGGAATTATCTGATTCTATTAATTTGTTGCGTGCTGAAGCCCCGTTTGAACCATATGAAGGGTATAAAATCGGGAATATACACATAAGCAGCGCGGAGTTTTTGGGAGGGAATGTTATCGACAGCGCCGAAGTGGTCAGAGGTTCGGCTGCCAAAGCCATCGATGTTATCCACCAAGATACCAGAAAGGTTATTGTTCGTAACAGTTTGCTTTTTAAATCAGGCGATCTGGTCTCACCATTCAGGTTGGCGGACAACGAACGAATACTTCGTAATCTTCCATTCATTCGAGATGCTAGAATTTTGCTTCTACCTCATCTAGATGACGAAACAGTAGTTGATGTTTATGTGATAACTCAGGATCGATTGTCACTGTTTATTGGCGGGGATTTTGGAGGATTTGATGATTTCATCCTGGAGGTAGGAAGCAGGAGCATCTTGGGTACCGGAAATCAGTTTTCAGTAGCGTATCAATACCTAGAGGAGGAAAGTCCAAAATCGGGTTACGAGCTGAATTTTAAGGATGTTAATCTGAGAGGGACTTTTATGTCTGCTGAATTCACCTTAAGTAACCTTTGGGACAGGGAGGGCTATGAGGTTAAATTCCAGAGGGAATTCTTTACACCTGAGACCAGATGGGCCGGTGGGTTTGATTTTGGAGATTTAGACCAAATCAGATTTGAGCATGAAATTCTTGGTGGAGTTCCCTCGGAAAATGACTCAATACGGTTTCCTTATAAAAGAAACTTTCAGGATGCCTGGGTGGGCAGGGCTTTCTTGCTCAAAGGGTCTGACAACAGGGTCAACCTGTCTATTGCAACTCGATTATTCCGTGAAGAGTTTACTATGAGACCCTATGTAGATGCTGATTCAAATCACTTTTTTCACGATGCAGTTTTATTTCTTAATGAATTGGTGTTGACCAAACGGAACTTTCTAAAAAGTACCATGATCCAGGCTTTTGGGGTTACCGAAGATATTCCTATAGGATACTTGTTCAAGCTGGTTGGCGGTTACGAATTCGGTGAATTTGTTGATCGACCTTATTTTGGTTTGGGTGCATCAGCAGCAGATTTCTGGGAAGGCGTTGGTTACTTTACTGGAGGAGTTGAGGTCGGAGGATTTATTGAAGATCAAAAGTATCAGGAAGGAATTGTATCGGTCAATGGGCTATACTTTTCCCCACTGTTAAGATTTAAAAGAAATCAGTTTCGACAGTTTATAAGCATGAATTACTCTACAACTTTAAGGCCTCTGATAGAACAAAGTTTCGGTTTCAGGGAAGGGATCAGAGGTATTTCCAGCGATATTCAGGGAGACCGGAAGTTCTCGGTGAATCTGGAATCTGTATTATTTCACCCCCTTAAATTGTATGGCTTTCGCATGGCAACCTATGCCTTCTATGATTTCGGATGGATCAATTTTGGGGGTCCATTGATAAAAAGCGCAAATTTTCAATCTTCCATTGGAATTGGATTTCGGTTGCGTAATGAAAGCCTTTTATTCAGGACCATTCAATTGCGTTTTGGTTATTTAACCCAACCAGCTGAATTAGATGTAAATTTCTCATTTAGTGATCCAACAATCTTCAATAATTTCCGTACCGACAAGCCTGAGATAGCTACTTTTTGATATAATTATTCAATTTTGCCGACGGCCATGGAATTTGATGGAATCTGTGATATATTGTTGGTTATTACCAAAGACAGGAATCCTCATGAAAACTAAGAGAAGAACTTTCATTAAACAGGCCGGAGTAATTGCTTCATCTGCCGTTTTTTCCTCCAACGTACTTATTGGGGCAACCAGGTCAAAAAAGGAAAAATTAGGAGTGGCACTAGTGGGACTGGGATATTACAGTACCAGCCTTTTAGCCCCCGCACTTCAGGAAACAAAAAAGTGCGAGCTCAAGGGAATCGTTACCGGTAGTCCGGATAAAATACCCAAATGGCAGCAGGATTACGGAATCCTGGATAAGAACATCTACAATTACGATAATTATGATCAAATCGCTGATAACCCGGATATCGATGTCATTTATGTAGTACTTCCACCATCTATGCATGCTGAGTACACTATAAGGGGAGCAGAAGCTGGAAAACACATGTGGTGCGAAAAGCCCATGGCCCCATCGGTGAAGGACTGCTCGTCAATGATAAAAGCCTGTAAGGACAATAAAGTTACCTTGGCAATAGGGTATAGGTGTCAGCATGACCCCAATATTCAAGCTTATATGAAAGTGGGTAAGGAATTGCCATTTGGAAAAGTGAAAATGATCACCTCAGCAGCAGGTTATTTTGATGGCAGAACTGACCATTGGAAACAAAAGAAAGCTATGGGCGGTGGAGCCATGGGTGACATGGGTGTATACGCTTTGCAAGGGGCCAGACTGGCCAGTGGGGAGGAACCTATAGCTGTTACTGCGCAGGCTTCTACTACCAGACCTGAGATATACCATGAGGTTGAGGAAACCATGATGTTTCAACTGGAATTTCCCAGCGGTGCAAGAGCTGCCTGTCATACCAGCTTCGGTATTGGAATGAATTACTTGCAGGTAAACTATGAAAAGGGATGGCTGAAAATGGAACCTCAATCCGGTTATGGCGGTAATAAGGGAAGTATGTCGGATGGTACTTTAATCAATTTTGATTTGCCTAGGCAACAACCAAAACAAATGGATGAGGACGCGGTGGCTATCATGAATGGAACACCCTTGATAGTGCCTGGTGAGGAGGGATTGCGAGATATCACTGTAGTTGAGGCAATTTATAAATCGGCAGCTCAGAATTGTGAGGTTAAACTTTAAAAGTTTTTAGTTTTTAGTTTTGAATTTTTAGTTAATCGATTGGTTCATGTCCTCTGAAAAAAGGCGCTATTCCGCATTTTTAATCTTACAGATCACGTTCCTGGTGGCTTTTGCTGGCTGCAAAAACTTATCAACCAGGGAAGCTTCGCCCGGTTTTCAAATCATTCAAGACCACACAGCTGGCACACTATCCATCTTTAGAATTGGAGGCAGCGAACCGATTTTAGTGCAAAATGCAGGTGAGGGAATGCGTCCATTTCTGCACCCTATTATGGCCCCGAACGGTACTGGACCCCTCACCGAATATAGTCCAGGGCATCATAAACATCAGACTGGTCTGTACTGGGGCTTTACCCGGGTTAATGGAACAGGTGCCCCCATGGATACCGTAAACAAATGGTTCTATAATAAGGATAAACCGGATCATATTGAAGAAGAATTAGGCAGGGATTTTTTCCACAATAATGGTAAGACCCATTGGCGGAGACTGTCTGCAACTATAATAGTTCAGGATGGAGAAGAAGTTAAATGGCAAACAGTATACCAGATGCTTGATGATAATGGCAGCCCTATTATGCAGGAAACCCAAAATTGGTCACTCAAAGAGCAGGACCATAAATTCCTCATTTCTTTGGATTGGAACGGAAAGGCCCTTGAAGACATAACCATCAATGAGTTTTCCTATGGCGGTATGTTCCTTCGAATGCCCTGGAAGGATGATATTCCTGGTGAAGCAGTAAATGCTGCCCGACAACGCAACCAAATGGCAGAAGGGCAACGAGCCATGTGGATGGACGTTGGCATGGAGATAAATAATCGTGATGACTGGGGCCATATCGCCATCTTTGATCATCCCCAGAACACTGGATTTCCTACATCGTGGAGAGTAGATAATCAACTGGGTATTGGCCCGACCAGAGCCATAGCTGGGTGATTGGCACATTAAAAAAGGCTTTACGGAGATCATCAAACACCAACTGGTAGCTTATACCGGGGAGTTAAATGACCTAGAAATGCGAAAACTATGGGATGAATATATCGGAAGTGCTTCTATGTATTCTGCCGCCTCATTATGGTCTATTGCCCAACAAGAGGGTTTGCTGGCGAAGTTCTTAACACCCCCAGGAGGCGGTCGCAGGCGATGACCGTCAAAGATGGATATCAATGTTAATGTATTTGCCTCTGAACCAATGATCACCCAGCCTATGGCTTTTTGCTGGGATGATAGAGGACGGCTTTGGGTGGCGGAAAACAGAGATTATGAAAACCGTGGAGCTGGTTTTTCAAATGATGGCAATAGTCGGATTTTAATCCTGGAGGATACAGATAGAGACGGGGTTGCAGACAAAGTGAATGTTTTTCTGGAAGGTATACCATTTCCAGCAGCTATTGCGGTAGGATTCGATGGGCTATATCTGGGTGCACCTCCTAATTTGTTGTATGTCCCTGATAAGAACCGGGATGATCTGGCTGACATGGAGGATATTGAAGTACTACTGACCGGCTGGGGCATTAGAGACCGCCATGAAACTTTGAACAGCCTGCATTGGGGCCCTGATGGCTGGTTGTATGGCCTCGAAGGGTTTGCTACCCCTTCTAAAATTCGACGCCCTCATGGTAAAGGTAAACTCTACGGACATAAAGACCCATTTCCTAATGTGCTGGAAGGAGCGGGTGTAGATATCAACGGCGGGGTCTGGCGCTTTCATCCCGTGAAGAAACGCTTTGAGGTGGTGGCCCATGGTTTCAGCAATCCCTGGGGTATTGATTATGATGCTAAAGGACAGTTATTCATAACCGCATGTGTAATTCCCCATATGTTCCATGTTATTCCAGGCGGAATTTATCACCGTCAGGGAGGACAGCATTTTAACCCTTATGTATATAAAGACATCCGAACCATTGTAGACCACAGTCATCGTTCTGCTCACGGCGGTGCCCGAATCTATCAATCAGACGCCTTTCCTGATGAACAACAAGGACGTTTGTTTATGGCCAATATTCATGAGCATGCAGTGCTGTCAGATATATTGGAGCCTAAAGGCTCAGGGTTTGTGGCAAAGCATGCTGATGATTTCGTGATGGCCAATAACGCCCAGTGGATTGGTTTCAGTATGGAAATCGGACCTGGAGGAGATCTATATGTATTGGACTGGCATGATGCTGATATCTGTGGAAATACAGTTATGCAAAAGGAAACCGGTCGCGTTTTTCGCATCAGCCCCCAAAAATCTCAAGCTGAGAACTGGGAAGGAAGATACCAGGATTTAAACAGTTTCACTGACCAGGATTTAGCGTTACTACAAATAAGCAAGAGTGATTGGCATGCTCGGAGGGCACGATTGATTCTTCAGGCCAGGGCGGCACAAAGAAAAATTAATGCTGAGTCGACTCGGATACTCACAGAAATGTTTGAGGGCAACGAGAACCCGGATTTTCGCCTGCGGGCTCTGTGGGCCTTACATGTAACAGGAGCTTTGACCGAGACAAAACTGCTATCACTGTTAAGCGACAATGATCCTTATGTACGGGCTTGGTCGGTGCAACTGCTTTGTGAGGACCTTAACCCATCAGCTACTGCAAAAGATCGATTTGTTCAGATGGCAAAAAATGAATCCTCTCCGGTAGTTCGCCTGTATCTGGCAGCTGCTTTGCAAAGAATGGCTGAATCAAATCGCTGGGAAATTCTAGAAGGCTTGATTAGCCATGGAGCGGACGTTCAGGATCACAATATTCCAAAAATGATTTGGTATGCTATGGAGCCGCTGGTTGCAAATAATCCAAAACGTGCGCTTGAGCTGGTGAAGAAAAGTGAAATTCCCCTGGTGGCACAGTTTACTGCAAGAAGAGCGGTAGATGCAGATGCTCTTCAAATTGTAGTGACGGCTGTTGGCCAAAAATCAAAGAACCAGGTTAACCTACTGTTGGGATTAGGGGATGGTTTGGAAGGACGTACAGATTTATCACCACCCACTAATTGGGATGGCATTTTCAGGAAACTTTCAGCGGACAAACAAACTTCTAAATATGCATTGGCCATCGCCCAGCAATTTGGAGATATTGAAGCGGTGAATAGGAATATGTCAATTTTGACTAACACTAAGGCAGATATGGAGGATCGAAAGTCTGCAATTAAAGGTTTGGCGGGTCAGCAGCACTCAGAATTGCAAAACATACTTCCGGAACTTTGGGAGGTGAAAGAGCTGAGAATTGAGGCCATCAGGGCTTTAGCTGCTTATGACAATGGTAAATTAGGTGAGGCACTACTCGAGCGTTATCCCGAATTCAATCCCGAGGAAAAACTCGAGGTCGTACAGACCATGGCTACCAGGCCCACTTATGGTAACTTACTAACTGCTAGCTTAAAGGATGGATCAATTCCCAAACGGGACATACCCGCATACGTGGCCCGTCAATTGCGCCGGGTGGTTGGGAATGGGTTCGTTGAAACCTGGGGGCCAATTGATGAATTATCGATTGATAGGGAGGCGGAATATACCAGATACAGCGCCCTTATCACTCAAAATGCCCTGGTGTTAGCAAACCTGGTAAATGGCAAGACGGTCTTTCAGAAATCTTGTGGTGCATGCCATCAAATGTATGGAGAAGGAGGTACTTTAGGGCCTGATCTAACCGGTTCAAACCGGGAGAACCTGGATTACATTCTAAGTAATATACTTGATCCAAACGGAGATATCCAGGATGACTATCGAATGGTGATCATTACCACTAGGGATGGTCGCACCTATGTCGGGAATGTTTCCAGTGAAAATGACCGTCAGGTAACCCTAAAGGTGGTTGGACAAGATCAGGTGGTAATCAATACTTCGAACATTCAATCAAGAGAAACTGCTCCAAAATCCATGATGCCAGAAGGGCTTTTGCAAACCCTGACAGA
>PVMK01174653.1_pt1 | contig 31063 bp, 34 predicted proteins | sample 1853481 | NCBI WGS metagenome assembly PVMK01 (sample SAMN08533507, study PRJNA380276) | Marine sediment metagenome, whole genome shotgun sequencing project.
ATACCCAGTTTGACGATGTGCTGCGTAACGCAGATCGTTTAACGACTTATCGCCAGATCTGTGCACAGGTCGCGCGCGAGGATAATTTGATCGCCTGTTTCATGTCGAAACCATTCATGGGTGTATCGGCTTCGGGTTGTCATCACAATATGTCTCTCTGGCGGGGTGGTGAGGATGTAGTCAATAAGCTTGGATTTGACTCGCTGGCTGGTATGGATGGCGCATTTACCTACCGGGTAGGTGGCGAGAATACGTTTATGCCAGATCCCAAGATCGACGAGCGTGCGCCGGGCCCGATTGGTCTGCAATCAATAGGCGGGGTTATCAAACACCTCGGTGCGCTGACCTCGATCGGTTCGTCGACGGTTAATTCCTATCGTCGTCTATGGGATACCGGTTTCTGGGCGCCAATTTTTGCCGATTGGGGTTACCAGAACCGTACCTGCGCTTTGCGCGTATCGGCTCCGGGCCGTTTCGAATATCGCTCAGTCGACTCGATGGTGAATCCTTACCTGATGGGTTCAGCACTGTTGAAGGCTTTCGATGATGGCATTGATAACAACCTGGATCCGGGCGAAGCAGAAGAGCGCAATATCTACGAGGCGATCGACGCGGGTAAAAACGTCAAGAAATTGCCGATGTCACTGGGCGAGGCGCTCGAGGAATTGCGCAATGACGAGGTCATTAAATCTTCCATGCCGGGTGAGATGTTCAGGGTATTCGAGCATTACAAGCGCGACGAGTGGGAAAGATACAACGCGACGGTAACGGATTGGGATGTGGAGACGTATATGGATTGTCTGCCCTAGGCACCCCTAAAAATGCGTTTTTTCCGCGATAGCTGCGTCAATCCCGTGCTGGTGCTCCAGCCCGGTCAATCCTCATGTGTGATTTACACACTCCGGTTCTCCGCGCGGGATTTCCTTGCTCTTATTGCCATGGAAGGCATGTATGCAGGTTTTGCAGGAGCAAAAACCCGCCACGGAAAAACCACTATTTTTAGAGTCACCTAATTTAGATACTGATGATGAATATGTTATCCCGGTTACTAGAGAGTTGGATATTTAATTTTTAAATGCTGCTAATGCAGAAAATATTTTTTATTGAGAGGAAATTCTAATGTGTGGTATTGCTGGACTAATCTGGAGAGGTGGTGCGAGCAGTGACATCGGTAGCGAGATGACCCAGATGCTTCAGGCACTGAAGCACCGCGGGCCAGACTCGACCGGGTTTGCACTTTATGGTAAAGCACACAAAGGTCTGCAGATTTTACGCTTCAAGGTGGCTGAACAGGAAGAAATGAGTACCGGTTTCGATATTCATCGTCAGGTTGTCGAGCGCAAGGCAGCGGTCGAAGCACGCCTCAAGGAAATGGGCGCAGAGGTCACCGAGCGCGAAGAGGCCACCGAGTATGCATTTCGTTACCAGTTTAAATTCGACGGTGATCTGAAGCGCTTGATCGACTACATCGAAGACCTCGATGGCGTTGAAATCCTGTCTGTTGGCACTGCGCTGGAATTGATCAAGGACCTGGGTGATGCGGTCGAGGTTTCGGAGCTATATGGACTAAATGGCTTTGTCGGAACACATGCTATCGGCCACACGCGCATGGCCACCGAGTCGGACGTCGATATTCGTTCCGCGCATCCGTATTGGGCCTACCCGTTTAACGATGTATCGGTGGTTCACAACGGCCAGTTGACCAACTACTGGACTTATCGCCGTGATCTAGAGCGTCGCGGGCATCGGTTTATGTCTGATTGCGACTCGGAACTGATCGCGGTTTATATCGCTAATCGCATCGACCATGGAGACGAACTCGAATCGGCCATGGCACGTTCCATCGATGAGCTCGACGGCGTATTTACTTACCTGGTGGCAACCGGTAATCAACTCGGCATGGCCAAGGACGTGATGGGCGCAAAGCCGATGGTACTATACGAGAGCGACGAATTTGTTGGCCTTGCGTCGGAAGAGGTCGCCATTCGCAGTATTTTCCCGCGTGAAATAGATACCTGGGATCCTTATCAGGGGGAGGTGAAAGTATGGGCAGCGTAACCACATCCCATGATATGGGGCTGCATGAAGAGCAACTGACTGGTCGTACTCAGCAGCGTTTTTTTTCGCCGACCGAGGAAGAGAATTTCACCTATCCCTGGTCTTACGAGGTTGACTTCGACAAGTCGGCTGAATTTGACGGAGCCGATATGGAGATTTCTGAAATCAACCTGAAGATTCGTGAATTGATGAAATCGGGTCACGGCACCATCACGGTCAAAAATCCTCGTGCCAAGCACTCACTGGGTGTTGGAATCCTGAATCGATTAAATCTGAATTTTGAGGGTAGCCTGGGTTACTTCGGCTGCGGTTTAACCGATGGCGCCAATATTCACATCAGTGGGCGTGTCGGCTGGTCCTGTGCCGAAAATATGATGGCTGGAACTGTGGTGATCGAGAAGAACGCGGGTTCACTGTTTGGTGCGGCGATACGGGGTGGCGATCTGGTCTGTAAGGGGCAGGCGGGTGGACGGGTCGGTATCGACCAGAAAGGTGGCACCATTATCGTTGGCGGTAGCGTCGGTGCTTCCACCGGATTCATGATGCAACGCGGTCGAATGATTATCCTCGGTGACGCCGGAGATAACCTCGGCGATTCGATGTACGACGGTGTAATTTATGTAGCAGGGAACATTGCCAGCCTCGGAGTTGACTGTGTTGAAACCGATATGACCGATCTGGACCAGCGCTATTTACGTGGAAAGCTCGAACTTTACGGCATGGAAGCCCCCAATGGTGTAGAAAGCATTGTCAAGTTAACCTCGGGCAAGCAGTTGTGGAACTAGGCCTTTAAAGGTCCTGGAGCACCTGGAGATTTAACATGTCTGAACAAAGCAAGAAAGATCCCTATCACCTGGGAAACAGTTTTATTTTTCCACCCGAGGTGATCAACGATATCCATATCAAGGCTGAACTGGGCCGGTACCGAATGCGCGGTTTCTCGCTGTTCAAGAAGATTCCGACCTGGGATGACCTGACTTTTATGCCGGGAACCCTGACGCGTTTTGTTATCGAAGGCTATCGTGAAAAATGCCTGACCAAAACCATCATCGGTCCTAACGCGAAGAAGCCGCTGGAGCTTGATATACCGGTGTATATTACTGGTATGAGTTTCGGTGCGCTGAGTTACGAGGCGAAAACAGCGCTGGCGCGTGGCGCCACCATGGCGGGTACGGCTACCTGTTCGGGTGAAGGCGGCATGATCCCAGATGAGCGGCGCTATTCAAGCAAGTGGTTTTATCAATTAATCCAGTCGCGTTACGGTTTTAACCCGAATCATCTGCGTCTTGCCGACGCGGTTGAGTTTTTCATCGGGCAGGGTTGTAAGGTTGGCCTCGGCGGTCACTTGATGGGGCAGAAGGTCACCGACCAGGTCGCCGAGATGCGCTCATTGCCTGCCGGTATCGATCAGCGCTCTCCGGCGCGTCATCCCGACTGGATGGGGCCGGATGACCTGGCATTGAAGATCCAGGAAATTCGTGAAGCCACCGATGGCCAGATTCCGATCCAGTTGAAACTGGGCGCGGCACGGGTTTACGACGACGTGCGCATGGCTGCCAAGACCGGACCTGATTCGATCTATATCGATGGCATGGAAGGCGGTACTGGTGCCGGTCCTCACCTGGCGACCGAGGAGACAGGTGTCCCAGGAATTGCGGCAATCCGCCAGGCGCGACAGGCACTCGACGATGTCGGCCAGTCAGGAGATATTACGCTGATATACGCGGGCGGTATCCGTAACGGTGCCGACCTGGCAAAAGCATTAGCACTGGGTGCGGACGCGGTGGCTATCGGTCACTCGGCCTTGATTGCGTTGAACTGTAACAAGGATATCCCCGAGGCGGACTTTCCGGCTGAAATGGGGGTCGAAGCGGGATACTGCTATCACTGCCATACCGGCCGCTGCCCGGTAGGTATTGCCACCCAGGACCCGATTTTGCGCCAACGCCTCGACCCGGATGAGGCGGCAATACGGGTATACAACTTTCTGCATACGTTGACGATAGAAGCGCAGCTGTTTGCCCGTGCCTGCGGCAAGACCAACATCCATTCACTGGAGCCGGAAGATCTGGCGGCCCTGACCCTGGAAGCATCTGCTTGTGCACAGGTGCCGATGGCGGGCACTCAACACACGGTCGGTCGACCCGACATGACACGTTTCTAAGGAGAACGAGATGGCTGCAAAAAAAGCTAAACAGGATATCGATCAATTCCTCGAAGGCGATGGTGTCGATAGCGAACGTGAAAAGATAATCGGTCAGCACATTGGTTATCGTTACGATGTTAACCTGGTGCCCGATATGGAGCGCTGCACTCCGTTTCTGAAGAAATACATGGAAGTCATGGGTTGGCAGGACCTGAACTGGCTCGAAGATGTCCACATGGGTTATGAAGAGGGTAGCCCCGCGGTATTTGATCGAAATATCAATGGCTGGGTGACGATTCCAGAAAATATAGAATTACCCGATAATCAGCAGGACCGCGATATGATCGCACGCGAGCTGCTGGTGAAGTTTCAGATGGCCAAAAATCATCCGATGGTTGATCTACGAGATGCTTACGGGAAGTTTGCTTAATGCATGATGATCGACAGGCACAAGGCCAGGACGCGCACGCGAGCCTGTACAGATTAATCTCAAGCGCAGCCCACGGAACGGGTGTGATTACCGGGCACTTTGGTAATAAATTCAATCAAGAAAACAATTACAAAATAGTCTATTGAGAAATGGTATTTCATTAAGTCTATTGAGAAATGGTATTTCACTAAATTGACTTGCTCCTGGTCTTTGGTTATGGTTCGTTAGTGTTTGTAAAACTGAGGATTTTATCACACTAAAAAACCGCCATATAAATTGGATTTTTTGAACATTCGAGTATTATTCCAATGATTTGGTGCTCTTCAAAATAATTAATTTAGGGGGCTAAAATGGATAATGAACTATCCGCACTCGTAGTTATTTTTACCGAGTTCTACTACTGGTTGACCGTCGTATTGATGTTTTTGATACACATCGGTTTCTGCATGTACGAGGTTGGTGTCTCCCGGCACAAGAACCACATGCACACGCTGATGAAGAACACCATGCTCATCCCGCTGGTAACGATCACTTTCTTCTTTTTTGGCTGGTGGATTTACTGGGCCATGCCCAACGGTCCCTTCATCAGTGACGCTGTGGGGAACGGCGGCGGGATCGACTATGGCGCTGGCGAAGCTAACACCCCCTGGAGTGAAACAATGGGCCCGCACATGGGGGACAGGATTACCGGCGTGTTCTGGGCGGCATTTTTACTCTTCTCCTGGACCGCGGCATCGATCGTGTCCGGCTCGGTCATCGAGCGCATCAAATCCTCGGGATTTTGGATCCTGGCGATCCTGATAGGCTCGGTTCTCTGGGTCATAGACGCCTCCTGGGGCTGGCACTGGGCCGGCTGGATGGTGGTCGAGCTGGGTTATCACGACGCCTACGCGAGCGGTGTCATCCACGCTATTGCTGGCGGCTTCGCACTGGGCATTCTGTTTGTTCTGGGCCCCAGAATCGGCAAGTTCGCTGCTGACGGCACACCGAGAAACATCAATCCGCGAAATCCATGGCTGGTGGCTATTGGATTGTTTCTAATCTACACCGGATTCTGGGGGTTCTACGTGGCCTGTAACGTGCCCATGTGGGACGTGCAAAACGGCGACGGTGTATTCTGGTCTGCGACTAATATCTACCTGGCTCCGACCACGCTGAGCGCCATCACGGTGAACTTCCTGATGTCGCTTTCCGGGGGCTTGTTGGTCGGCTACATGGTCTCCAAGGGCGATGCCTTCTGGACCTACTCGTCGGGGCTGGCTGGCATTATTGCCGCGTCGGCGGGCAACGATCTGTACCATCCCATCCAGGCTATGGTCATTGCCGGTCTCGGCGTGTTGTTCATGTACAAGTTGCACTACTACGTCGAGCGTAAATTCAAGATCGACGATGCGGTGGGTGCGGTTGCGGTACATGGCTATGCCGGCTTCTTCGGTGTGGTAATAGCCGGGTTCGTGCTGTGGGGCTATCCATCGTCGCCTGACCCGACCTATGCGAATATCAACCCGATAGGACAATTCATCGGCGCCATTATCATGTTCGGACTACTCGGATTTCTGCCCGGTTGGATTACGGCCAAGATCCTGAACTCATTCGGTCTGTTGCGCATTCCCAAGGAGGTCGAGATCATGGGTCTGGATATGGCCGCATCGACCGATATCCTCGCCGAGGAACAGGCCATCATCGATGCCGAGCGCGAAGCGATTGGCAATTAATTCATCTAGAGAAACGAGGAGACACAACTATGGCTACAGTAACTGATTGGTCAACTACGACCTTCGCCGACCTGGGTCCCATTTATCCCTGGGTGGGTAGCGAGGAGGTGATGGCATGGGTCGCTATCGCCGCCTGGATAGTGTGGCATATTATTCAGGCCAGGATGGAGAACAGAACCTACGACGAAGAGGTGAAGCGATTCGGCGACGCCGAATCATTGAAGAAAATGGTGCAGGGGGAGGACCCTAGTAACCCTTAGCGCGCTCGCCCGTAGCTTGCGCGCCTGAGCATCCTCTTTCGCTTTTTGGGCGAAAGGGGATTTCTTTTGCCCAGAGCGGGCTCGGGCTCGAATCAAGCCACAATTATCAAACTCACTTTCCTGGACAACTGAGGCGAGCAAATAGTGACACCCTATGAGCCCGCGATATTTTGTGGTGCCTGCTGCTTTATATAGTACCAGGAATGTACCAATCAGGGCAGTTAATACAAGATCGTAGCCAATCAGGTATAGATTGTATATGATGGCGTCGGATTCCTCACCTGGCGTACGGAATTTGGTAAAAAAATGCAAAAAAATGTGCCAATTTTGTACCAAAACAATCTTTGGCACTCGCGAATGGAATGAACTGACATTACCGGTTAGTACGGTAACTCAGGTAGAAAAATGGAATAGTAAAATTGGGATTTAGTGGATATTTGTTAGCAGGAAATTTTTTTAAAAAAAACCTAACATAGGGGAAATAATAATGTCACCTGAAGAACTTCAAGCCGCTATAGAGTGGACCAGTAGGATAAACCTGGAGGTTTATTATTTCTGGTGCACGGCGATCATGATTCTGATCCATGCGGGATTTATGATGTACGAAATGGGAGCTTCCCGTGTCAAGCATACGCTTGCTGCAGGAACTAAAAACATTCTGGCGTTTGCCTACATGATTCCAACTTTCTGGATGTTCGGATGGTGGATTTACCTGGCGATGATCAATGGTTTTGTACCCGACTGGGAAGCGGGTGCTGCCGGCGTACCCTGGAGCGACAGCATGGGTCCGAACCTTGCTGATAATGCTACTGGTGTATTCTGGGGCGCTTTTACGCTGTTCGCCTGTACCACGGCATCTATCATGTCGGGATCCGTAATAGAGCGTATCCGTATGACCGCGTTCATTATCCTCGCTGTTGTGCTGGGTTCCGTTGTGTGGATTTTATCTGCATCCTGGGGCTGGCATTACGCTGGCTGGATGGTGGTCGACTGGGGTTACCATGATTTTGGTGCCTCCGGTGTGGTACATATCATTTCAGGCTTTTTCGCACTCGGTATATTGATGCACCTGGGACCTCGTATTGGCAAGTTTAATGCGGATGGTTCGGCCAATAAAATCGTGGGCCACAGCTTGCCAATGACCATGGTCGGCCTGATGCTGATAGTAGTCGGGTTCTTCGGATTCCTCGGTGGTTGCCTGTTTTACGGTGGTGGCGGTCCCGCAGGTATCGGTCAATGGACCAATATCTACGGAATGCCGACGACCCTGTCCGCAATTTGTTTTAATACGCTGATGGGCGTTTCCGGTGGCATGATCGGTGCCTATACCAAGACCCGTGATCCGTTCTGGATGATGTCCGGTGCTCTCTGCGGCATTATATCGGTCGCCGCGGGGATGGATATGTACTATCCGGGCCTGACTTTCGTTCTCGCTTTTGCCGGTGGGGTGATTGGTCCTATTGCGGCTGGCTATATCGAAAGAATGGGAATCGACGACGCGGTTGGCGCCGTATCGGTACACGGTGTCTGCGGTATTCTCGGAGTAGTGTTCGCCGGTATTTTTCTCGGCGGTTACCCTCCTTATGCCGAAGGCATCCCGACTATCACATTCATGGGCCAGTTCAAGGGTGCGATCGTCATGGTACTGCTGGGCTTTATTCCGGGTTATGCACTCGCCTGGCTGTTCAAGGCGATGGGAATTCTGCGTGCCAGCGATGGCATTCAAGAAGTTGGTATGGATGTTGAAATCAATGCAACAGCATATCCTGAACAAATCAAGAGTAATCTTTAACAGAGGAATAAATCATGTTTGATTCAAGTCCAATTGAAACCTGGGAAGGCGCCGAAGTATTTTTTTCGTTTGCTGGTGGTGCTGGAACTGACCTGTTCTTCTGGTTAGCGGTCGTTCTTTGTATAGTACCTTTGTACTATGTATTGAAGGATGAAAAGAAACACGAAGATGAACACAAGTAAGCAGGTCTAAATCCCTTCGGGGTTTGACAAAGGCTCCACCGGCAAAAATGGTGGGGCCTTTTTTTTAGAAGAATTTTGCAAGTGGTTTAGACCTCAGGCAAAATGCGCGTTCAATAATTTCGAGGACGGTTGGACATTGAGCAATATAATCGACGGTAAGGCTTTTTCTGCCGATCTCAGAAGCGAAATAACGCGTAAAGTGGCGCTCTTGAAGAAAAACTATTCCCTGACTCCAGGGCTCGCAGTGGTATTGGTTGGAGAGGACCCGGCCAGCCAGGTCTACGTGCGCAGCAAGGGCAAGCAAACCGTGGAAGCCGGGATGAACTCCTATGAGCATAAGCTTTCGGCTGAAACCAGCCAGGAAGAATTGCTTCAGCTTATCGATCAACTGAATAATGACTCGAATGTGCATGGAATCCTGGTGCAATTACCACTACCCGAGCATATCGACGAGGGATTGGTAATCAACTCGGTTGCCGTAGAAAAAGACGTCGATGGGTTCCATCTTTCCAACGTCGGCAAACTGGCGACAGGAGCCGAGGGTATCGTGCCCTGTACGCCTCTCGGTTCGATGATGATGTTGAAACATCACCTGGGAGATTTATCAGGTAAAAAAGCCATCGTCGTGGGCCGCTCCAATATTGTCGGCAAGCCGATGGCAGCGTTGTTACTGAAGGAAAACTGTACCGTAACGATTGCGCATTCGCGCACCCGGGATTTGCCCGCAGAATGCCGTGAAGCCGATATCGTTATCGCCGCAGTCGGTCGACCCGAAATGGTCAAGGGTGACTGGATCAAACCCGGGGCTACAGTGATCGATGTCGGTATCAACCGTATCGAAAAGGAAGATGGCGGCACAAGGCTGGTCGGTGATGTGGAGTTCGAAACTGCGAGCGTGGTCGCAGGCGCGATCACGCCGGTGCCCGGAGGCGTCGGACCCATGACTATCGCCTGCCTGTTACACAATACCCTGCAACAGGCCTGCCGCCTGAATGGTATCGAGGTACCGGAGTAATCAAACTCGACCACTCCAGATTACCCACGTCATTGCTGTGAAAGCAGCGGTCTGGCGTCCCGGAATCTAGAAACCTGCGATCACCGTAAGACTCCGGCTCTAACGTCCGGAATGGCAAATTTATTAGTTTCGTCATTCCTGCTCAAACAGGAATCTCGTAACGATGCAAATGTAAGATCACCGCTTTCGCGCTGATGACGTTTCAACGAGCGCGAACCACCACTTTATTTTACCCTTGAGCGGGCGCACAATGTCACTAGTCAGGTTCTAAACTGGCGTCTTATTAGGGAGTGCGAGATGAATAAATCCGGGTTTATATTTTTTTGCGTTGCGCTTTTTTTAATCTCTTTCAGCAAAACAAATGCCGATCCGTTCTCCGGTAGTTTTACCGGTTATCTCGAAGGTGAACGTTACGACCTGGTTCTTCGCAAAAAAAACGACTCCTACCAGGGTACGATACAGGTCGGTTACGACCAGATACCACTTTCAGCGGCTCTATACGGCAACCAGCTGAAGGGTCAATTAGGCCAGTTCGAAGAGATCTTCGAATTTTTCGCGGTAATTCAAAATGACGGTTCTCTGTATCTAGAGGATGAAGATGGCGAGGTCATAGTGTTTAAGCCCAATACGAGCAAGTCCTCCGGTAGTGCCGCAGCGAATAATTCACAAAGCCAGGCAGGTGAACGACAGGTCTTTATCAACCGCATTCGGCTGGATGCGAGCAGCTTGAACGCTATCGAATCCGACGGCCAGTTTCCGATTGCCGATGGTCGCTACTGGTACGATTTCAATAGTGGTGCCTGGGGCGTGGAAGGGGGACCAACAGCTGGATTTATTTACCCGGGATTATCTCTTCCCGGCCCGATGCCGGTAAATATATCAGGGGGAGGTACGGGTATTTATATCAACGGTCGTGAAATACACCCGCTCGATCAACAGGCCCTGTATCAGTTATTTGGTGTCACCTACCAGGGGAATTTCTGGATGGATGCCCTGGGTAACCTTGGTTATGTCGGTGGGCCGGCAATTGCCAATGTTCTCCAGGCATCGCAGGCAGCACAAGGCGGTAGTAGCTTAGGCGGCGATTCGGGTGGTGGCTCGGTTACCCACGGTTACGACTCGACCTATGGCGCACGTGGCACCGTCAGTGGGGGCATGTATTCGGGAAGGACGGCCAGCGGAAAGTCGGTATTCTGGTACCCGGGCATGTAGCGAAAAGTCGGCTGTGCCTGGGGGCACTGCCGTACCGGTGTCACTACCTGTAGAAGAATAACCTTATGCTTCGGTTTGCAAATAACACTCCAGGGAATCGTCGAGTGCATCCTTCCAGACCGTGTGATGCTCTGGTGCTATGGTGCCGGTCAGCGCAGATTTATATCCATTGTCGCGGAAGGTCATGATATTTTCCTTCTTGTGCTTTTTCCATTCGAAAAAAGCCTGATTGGCACCGGCACAATCAAACTCGGGATAGTCGGTCATCGCCATCAAATCCATTGTGTACTTGCCCTGAAACTCAATGGGTCCGTAGCCATCCGCCTGCACGTCTTCTTGCGCCCGCATACGGTCGATGTCGGCATGCATCTCAGACTGCGAGGGTAGGTCGATGCGACCCATGATTACATCGCGTGCATACCAGGCCTGGGCATCGAACATGTTGAAGGTATACCATTGATCCTGCATGCCGAGGTACATCAGTTTCGGGTTGTACTCCCAGACCACACCGTTATACAGGTTGACCGGGTATAGACGGTTATTGGTCTTTAGTTTCAGGTTCTCGGCCATGAACGGGAAGTGGTGGAGATAACCCGTACAAAGGATTATTGCATCTACATCCCTTTGAGAACCATCTTTGAAAGTAGCTGTATTTCCCTCTACCTTTTCGAGTAGCGGTAGTTCTTCCCAGTTGTCAGGCCAGTCAAACCCCATCGGCGCAGTGCGGTGTGAAACCGTGATCGATTTACAACCGTATTTCCAGCATTGCGAACCTATGTCTTCAGCGGAATAAGAAGTGCCGATAATCAACAGGTCTTTATCCACGAATTCCATCGCGTCACGAAAATCGTGTGCGTGCAGAATTCTGCCCTTGAATGATTCGAACCCAGGGAAAAAAGGTATATTCGGGGTAGAAAAATGACCCGATGCAACTATTACATGGTCGAATTCTTCGGTGTACTCGATGTCTTTTTCGTGATCCTTGACGGTGACATGGAACATGCCTTCGTGCTCGTCGTAATGTACGTGTCGGACCGGTGAATTAAATCGAATCCAACGACGGATGTTAGCCTTTGCCACGCGTCCAATAATGTAATCATAGAGCACAGCACGAGGTGGGTATGACGGGATTGGGCGTCCAAAGTGCTCTTCGAAGGAATAATCGGCGAACTCAAGACCCTCTTTGGGTCCGTTGGACCACAGGTATCGATACATGCTGCCATGAACCGGCTCACCGTACTCATCCAGACCGGTTCGCCAGGTGTAGTTCCATAATCCACCCCAGTCCGATTGTTTCTCAAAGCAAACTAAATCGGGAATATCCGCGCCTTTTTCGCTGGCCGATTGGAAAGCTCTTAATTGGGCTAGTCCGCAGGGACCAGCACCGATGATCGCTACGCGTTTACTCATATAATTTCTCCAATCTCAGACTTTATTAGTTTTTTTCCTGCTTGTTCAGTCATAGTTAACCGGATCAAACAGTATCAACCCCAAATAACCGAATGTCATTTTCCTGATTATTATGGAAATATATCACAACTCAATATCAGAGAAATCAGAATTACATAAGAGATAGCCAACAAGCCCTAAGGATGATTCCATCTCAGGCAGATATCCCCATTAATTTGATTTATTCTGCCGCTTGCCATATAACTACAATTTATGTCAGGATTATTCCTATAATCGCTGGTAAGCGGTTCTTCGTAAGTTAGATGGAGTACCACGAATTGGGGCGCTGTCAGGAGATTTAATGTTTACAAATTTAAAAAATCTTGGTCGTGGATTTGCTATTGCTCTATTAGCTCTGAGCTCTATGAGTACTGTTGTCTATCATGATGACGTGTTTGCCGGAAAGGGTAATGGCGGCGGAAACGCCGGGGGTAATCCGGATACTAAATCTGATTCTGGTATTAGCCCTCAATCCTATGAAAATTGGTTATCGGATCTCACCAAAGAGTAAAAAGGGGTCGGTGACAAATGAGAATCATTTGCATTTATCAGGGCCGTAGCGAGGACGTCCTCTGGAAGCATATCCAATCGTGCGACCCAAAACTTTTTCAACCCGCAATTGAAAAAGGCTGCCACCTAAAGGCAATTTAATCGTATTCCACTAGGCCGCGTTGGACAACAAATCTCAATAAAACCAATACTTGTAAGGCTATACTCGTCCATTCCAATACAAGCCAATCTGAGTTATAATTTCCGTATATTTTCCGTACGAGCAAATTATGGCCAAAAACATTGATACTAAAGCGAAGCGTGAAAGACTCAGCCAACGCCGGGAACCATACTGGGACAAGTTAATATTGGGTGGCTACATAGGATATCGAGTAGGCGCTATCGGTGGCTCTTGGATAGCTCGCTTCCGATCAGAAGACGGCAAGCAGAATTATAAATCTCTGGTCCTACCGGCACACTTGCCTGTTAACGAATACGATACGGCAACCTCTGAAGCACGTAATTGGTTTGAGGCTCAGCAAGCGGGATTTAATCCCAAGACCGGTACTTTGGCCGAGGCTGCCGATACTTACACAGAATATCTAAGGAACGAAAAGGGTACCAGTTCGGCTAAGGATGCCGAGGGGCGCATTAGGCGTTGCATTCTGCCGAACTTTGGCAAGAGGCCTCTGGATAAACTAACAACGCCGCAAATCAGGCAATGGTTACATTCGTTTGTACCTGACTCAGGCACAGAGGAAGAAATCCGAAAAGCAAAAAGTTCTGCAAACCGGAACCTCGCTACATTTAAGGCATTGCTGAACCTTGCGCATAAGGATGGTTTGATTCAATCAACTGCCGCGTGGCGTAGAGTGGAGAAATTCAAAAGCGTAGACGGTTCTCGTAAGGAATACCTGACACCAGCGCAGGTGAAGGAATTATTGAAAAACACAGAGAGTCATTTCCACGATCTAGTTAAGGCGGCAGTTTTAACGGGTGCGCGATATGGTGAGTTATGCAAGCTGAAAGCGGGTGATCTTGATAAGGCCAATTCCCTGTTGAATATTCCTGGCGGCAAGACCGGGAGTAGAGTGTTCCCCTTAACTAAAAATACCCGGGCCTTTTTTGTAGGGCTTGCGAAAAACAAACTACCCGATGCGCCGATGTTGACGAAGAATGGTGCTATTCTCTGGAAACGCTCTGACCAGACTGAACTGATGCGAAATGCTGTTGCAGATTCAGGCTTATCAAAAGATGTCGTGCTTTACACCCTGCGCCATTCGTTCATAGCTCAAGCTATAGACGGAAATATGAATGTCTTCGATATCGCCAAGATATGCGGCACCAGTATGGAAATGATCGATAAGCATTACGGCAAGTTATTCAAAGGCCGAGTGATTGAAGTGCTAGAGAAGTCGTCACTGGCATAACCAAGTTTTCCGAGCCTAGGTGATTGACATTCACAGTCGGTATTATTTATCGACGTTTGGGCAAAATAATTCTAATCATGTTTCTCTGCTAAACCATTGACCATCAATCGAAACCGGTTTCTTATCGGTTTACTTTTTAGATTGGGTTTTCGATATTGATCCGCAATATTCAATTGTTTGATGAATTTTTGGAAGCATCTGAATATAATGTGGGTTGTACTTGCCCTATCCCGCTGTATGCTGATTGGGAACGCATTAAATAGGGTCTTTTGAAATTGATCCGCAGCGTTCAATTGTTTGATGATTTCTTGAAGCCAGCTGAATATAATGCGGTTGGTACTTGATATATATAGTACGAAGTAGACGAATTTGAGCAGCTTGACCAATAAAAGGGCCGAGCACGCGAATGCTCAGCCCTAGCCAGTTTGGGAACGGAACTGGAACCCGCTGTAGATTGAATCCCTACGCGTGAAATTCTAGCCTATCGTAAGTTCGATTACCATCTGTAACTTCGATTACCGCTCCCATACTGGATGCCTCTTTAATTAATTTTATTGGAGTAGACATTCATGTCTGAAACACAAACTAAGTTTATTAGTGATAAAAAGGTAGCCGAGCGCTACGGTATTGCACGTTCAAGCGTCTGGTACCTGGTAAAACAGGGACGCCTCCCCTCGCCTACGAAAATATCCGCCAACATAACACGGTGGAACATTGCAACATTAGACGCCCACGACGCTAAATACTCGCAAGAGGGGTGAATTTATATGCATACAATTTAATAGTGCCTTTGGCACTGGACGGGCGCTTATGGAGCGCATGCAATGACTAGCACCGTCAACACCGAGCTATCAAGCATAGCGAGCAGATTAATTCAGGCTGCCCCCAGCCAGAAAGCAATCAACTGTGAGGCCGGTAGGGCGCTGGTTGCCCACCTCAAGAAAGTTAGCAAGACTAACCTTAAGAAAATGCGCCAGCCGCATAGCTTCAAGCCTATACCAGATTCGCACTACATGGATCTGATGCCACTTGGTCGCGGTAGGTATCGGGCTATTGTCGTATCGACCGTGATGAGCCTGTTATGGGATGGCTGGAAGTCTGGAAAGAATACCCGAAGAAAGCCAAACAACAACGTAATGCTGACCCGCAGGATGCTCTCGCAGCACTTCAATATGTGTCCCTCTACGGTACAAGAAGCAATCAACGACCTGGTTTAAGCATGACAAGATTATCGTCGCTCAGAAGCACGTATATTCAGGTTTGAAGGGCAAGAATCTAGGCACCTCATATCGACTTCCCTGGATGGAAAAACCCAAGGGCAAGTGTTTGAATATCTACTGGGGGCTGCTTGTTTCAGAGCCGTTCCTACACGCCTCTGTGGTGCTACAGGCCGTTATTATTCTGCTGCACCGACTTCATAACAGAAAGAAGAACAGGCTCACAATACGCCCCTGTGCGCTGGAGCAATACGGCATACATAGGAACAGATTACCCGAGTACATCATACAGCTAACGAACATTGGCTTACTCGAATACGTGGAGGATTTTGACTATGAGTTCACCTGGTTTGACCCGGACGGTAAACCGGAATTCACCCGATTAAAATTAAATCCGATGCACCTAACTCAGTCCAAGGGGCGGCCAATGGATAGACCCGAATATGCACCCAACTCAGACCAAGGTAACACTCTTTTCATGCACCTAACTCATACCACTACGTATATACCACTACGCCGATTCAGGATCTATTAACTATTACCGGGGTTAACTATTAAATACTTATACAGAGATCACTATTCAAAAACACCCAGCCATTACGATGTTCAGTCCTATCTAGGCCAGCCGGGTAAAAGTCAACCTTTGGCTAATGCCTGTTACACCTTTAGCCCCGAACAACAGCACAGGATTGCATGATGACAAAAAAAGAACTCTACGAAGCTATGGGTGGCAGGATATCAATGTCATCTATTCGCAAGTATTCGGACGAATTCCAGATATTGGGAAAGTACGGCATGGTGTCCTGGATGGGCGATTATTGGGATATCTGGATCACTGGCGTACACCTGGACAAAGAGCTATCAAGCAGGAGGGTCAAACAGCTATGTGAGGGTCTCAAACCCCTGGCTAAATCGATAGATACAGAACTAACTCGTGAAGCCACTGGGGTAGTACAAGGAAATGAGGAAGCCTATTTATGTGCCGTTTTACTGGGGGCTAGAAAGAAGCGTATAGATAGTCCTGAAACCATCGCAAGAAACCTGGCGAATCTATCCAAATTAAGAGAGGTAGCATGAAGAAATCACCCAAGAGACTCCCAGCATCAGTTACAGCTGAGGAAAGGCCCAATAAGCATCGTTCCTATATCAAAGTAAAACACGATGAGAAAACGGATGTTTACCAGATTGGATTATCTGATCGTGAAGACATGTTCTATATGGGAAGTCATAATTTAGATCTAACCAATTATGTAGTTGAGCAAGTGTTAGGAATTTGCAGCAACGGGGGAAGTAATTCAGAGCTTGTCACTAAAAAAGCCAACGCTTCAATGGCTGCAATTCTCGAGATCGATCCTCAAGACAGCACGGAGCTGATGTTGGCCGCACAGATGGTCACTGTACATAACCTAACAATGGAAATGTCACGCCGGGCACTATTGTCTGAACAAACAACGGATGGAGTCAATTTCAATATCAATCGAACAACCAAACTGATGCGAACCTATTTGGCCCAAATGGAAGCGTTAAACAAGTATCGCAATAAGGGTAAACAGCAGATCACTGTTCAGCACGTCAATGTAAATGATGGTGGAAAGGCTGTTATAGGCGATGTTAACCAGGGAGGGGGTAATGGGTAAATGGCTAGGCCCACCCCATGACAAAATCCCAAGATGTGGCGCTAAAACACGCTCTGGAGGCAAGTGTGGCCATTACTCCATGGCTAATGGTAGATGCCGGTATCACGGAGGTAAATCGACAGGTGCAAAGACTCCACGGGTCAAACATGGCTACTATACCAAGGCAGCGGATGAGGAAAGGAAGACGATTAATCAGTTGCTTCAGAAGGTTAAGGATACGATTGCTGAAATTAAATAACCCTTCCGTAGAGCAAACACCTGAAGTTGCGATCCAAAAGGTGGCCTGATATTAGATAATAAATAGCTCGCAGAGAGGCAAAAATAGACATTAAACCACCTAAAATTGGTGACTGAGCTTGACCAGTCCTGTTAATGACCTTACCGAGAGGGGTACTAAATCGTATGGGTTAAAGTATCGGAAGCCGTGAGACCAAAGGGGTTTAGGCATCAAGAGGATAATCAAACAACCAGGGTGTCTCGGATATGGATTTCGTGGTGGTCTCTATAGTAGATACCTTTAGGCTGACAATGAATCATGAACAGGATTGGACCACAGGGATACAGGTGTACGCTAGGGGCATGATCTACCCTTGCTTAATCTATCGTCCCCATACGGGGCCACATTAAACAGAAGTATTAACCCATTAAACGGGGTGGGGGGGCTGTGTGAGGAATGGGTATATCGAGTCCCTGACAGTCCAGGCAAACAAATTTCTCGATATTGCGTGAGCAACTGTTATTAACGATCCCTGCATCCAGAATTGATCCAACTCAATTGGTATTCGCCAATGTCGGCATAATACCGATTGGACTTCCTCCAAACTGGTGCAGTACCAGGTCCCCGACTATCACTTACTGGAAGCTGCCCCGCTATTTGGATAAACAAAGGCGATATGTAGGAATATTGACCCATGTCAATAATCGATAATAATTAATCCCCTATGCTTGGAAATGTACTTAAAATATGAGTAAATATTAGATATGCCCATATGTATTGTTGTTGCAGATAGCAGTAGAGCAAGAATTCTGTCGGCCCAAAGTGGAGCCAGTGCATTACAAGATAATAGCGATTTCATTCATTGCGAAAGTCGTCTGCGAGAGCAGGATCTGGTTGCCGATAAAACTGGTAGTGGAATTGATTCCGGGGGTTATGGTAAGCATTCGATGGGACATGAAAAAGCCGCCCATCAGCAGCAGGCAGAAATCTTTGCCGATGAAATATGCAGGGAAATCGATAAGGTCCGTCAGAACAGTGATCTGCGCAAAATCTATCTTGTCGCAGCACCGAAATTTCTTGGATTGTTACGGGCCAGTCTAAGTAAACAGTGTACAGAGTTAGTGGTGGGCGAGGTAAACAAGGATCTGGTTAACCACAGTATTGAAGACATCCGTTCTCATTTACCTAAACATTTATAAATAAAAGGTGGACGTCCACTTCACGCCGGGAGTCGCCCATCGTAACAATTAAGTGAACCTGGGCTATCGGTCTACAAGAGACCTTCGGCTAATCGGAAGCAGCCGTCCACAGTGCCCATAGCGGCTTTCACCCATCACCGTATTGGCTATTCTGGTTATAAATTGGGAATATTACAGCGTGGCCGATTTACCCGGCATTATTTAGCACTTCGATTGTTGAGTTGACTCGTTAGCAATATTTGACCAGGACTATTAACCCAAAATGATAATTCTTCAGCCTGGTTGGAAACATCATTTTATCAATACCCTGGAGTCGGTTTTGCTAATGCTGGCGATGATTACTTTATTGTCGTTATGTGCTTATCTGGTTTGGGGTAAAGATGGAGTTTGGCTGATATTAATTAGTTTTTCTTCATTTCTTCTTGTTATTCCCAAAATTTCACCGGCCTCGTTAATGCGTCTATATCGCGCCCAGACGCTAGACGATCAAAATTTTCCGTTCGGTGCCATGATCATTAAACGGTTGGCCCGCAGAGCTGATCTCCCAGTTACGCCGCAATTATATTACGTACCCAGCCCGAGCCTGGATGCATTTTCTACCGGCAATAAGAGTAGCTCGGCCATTGCGATCACCAGTGGGATGCTGCAAACGCTGAATGTACGCGAATTAACCGGTGTACTCGCACACGAAATCAGCCACATCCGCAACAACGACATTTGGATAATGATCCTTGCGAATCTGATCAGCCATCTGACCTCGGTAATGGCGCACCTCGGCATTCTATTGCTAATCTTGAATCTGCCGTTTCTCTTAGCCGGTGAGATTTCATGGTTACTCGTCGCTTTACTAATTTTCTCTCCCTTGATCTCAAGGTTAATGCAGTTGACATTGTCGCGTCTAAGGGAGTTTGACGCTGATCTGTTCGCAGTCAGCCTGACAGACGACCCTCAGGGCCTGGCGCAAGCACTACAGAAACTCGACTACTTCACGGGACAATCGTGGATGCAGATTATTTATCCCGGAAGGCGTGTACCAGGTCTTTCGGTATTACGCACCCACCCGCCGACAAAGCAGCGAGTCGATCGCCTGTTATCGTTAGCCCGTCATTCATAGCTTCACCAGGATGACAGATCGTAACTCAAATTACTTAGGAAAAGGGGGCTCATTTATAATTTATTAATCGTCAGGTGAACGCCCGCATCGTGCCGTTATGTATAGTTCAGAGGTGCTTGACAGCGGCGAGTGAAGACAATTGCGACGCAGTGTCGGACGAATCCCCAGGATAGTTGATGCAAATCAATACTGAAAAAGAGAATATAGGAATATAATTTCTAAATGATTACAGTTGAATAAGATGGTCTGGCCTTTCAAACAGTTATAAATAGAGGAACTCCGGTTATGTTTGAATCTTTGAAGCATTGGTTTGACTCGCTAGAAAAAGAAAGCAAGCTATTTAACGACCCAGGAGACGAAATACTCCACAGTGCCCTGGCCTCGGTGTTATATCACATTATCAGTGCGGATAATTTGGTGGTTAGCAGAGAAAGACATGAGTTCGCCACAATTCTCATACAAGAATTCAACCTGGACGACGAACAGGTCAACCATCTTTATCAGGCCGCAAAATCATCCGCTTCGACCTTGCTCGCTGATTTGCAAACTGTAAATCACTACTTAAAACAAAATCCCGCTGTTCGTATGAACTTTATGAAAAAATTAAATCAGTTAGTAGATATCGATGGTGTGAAAAATAGTGAACTGGACATCTTTTACGAAGCATTACATCTGGTTTTTCCGGAAGTAAAATAAGGCGAGAGAAAACAGCATGGTTTTAGTCAAAAGAATGGTGCTTGATGTGCTTAAGCCTCATCAACCGAATGCGCTTGAATTTTCAAAAAACATAGCCGAAACAGGGGTCGATTATCGTGTGCATTTGACCGTGCTTGCGATGGATGAATCCACCGAATCGGTTCAGATAGAGATAGAAGGAGACGCTATTAATTTTGAAGCCATTCAATCCAGCATCAACGCTATGGGAGGCTCGCTTCACAGTATTGATGAAGTCGTTGTTCATAGTGAAACAGATGTTGCTTAATGTTTATACGGTTATTTAACCAGGCTAGATTTCTGCTGCATATCACCAGTAGTGGTGACATTGTGCGGCGTTATTTTGTGGTCAACGGCTTTGATGGCGCACTCACCATGCTGGGGCTCATCATCGGTTTTGCTTTGAGCACAGGCGCCGATTTAGCAGTCATTATTAACGCTTGCCTGGGTGCAGCCATTGCCCTGAGCATGAGTGGTTTGAGTAGTGCTTACGTCAGTGAAGCGGCTGAACGAAAGCGGGCGCTGGGAAAATTAGAGAAAGCAATGGTCAGCAATCTCCAGGACAGCGCACATGGCGAAGCGGCACGATGGGTACCCTGGGTGATCGCACTGGTTAATGGCCTGGCGCCCCTAATTATTTCACTTCTGATACTGATGCCATTGTGGCTAGCAAACGCGGGTATCCAACTCCCCCTGTCACCGCTTTATGCGGCCATCATGGTCGCGCTAGCGCTGGTTTTTTTACTGGGCGTTTTCCTGGGCCGAATTGCGGATATCTCCTGGTTACGCAGTGGCCTCCAGACCTTGTTGATGGCTGTGGTGACTGTAGTGCTTATTTATATATTTGTGAGATAAACAAGATGCAGTCGGTTTTTTCGTTCTTGCCAAAATTCAAAAGTTCGCGGTTTTACCCGATAGCCACCCCAGGAAGAGGGTTTTCGTGATTGTAAGTCGGTGCATTACGGTTTGTGCCACGGTGAGCGATAAACAGCATTATCCCTGTCGCGATTCAAGTCCACTTCGAAACGGGAACACGTCATGATTATCCAGCCCGGAACGATCTTCACCCAGTCGTCAGTATAGGGGTCTCCTTCGGGGTATCGGGTAGCGTCATCGAGCGCGATTAACGGCTTTAGTTCGCTTCTCAGGTGATGACCGGCGTGGATAGCGGTAGCGAATATAGGACCTTCGCCTTGATGTTCTAACCAGATACTATTCTCTAATGTTGTCATCATAGTTCTCAGTATTGCAAGCCATATCAAGCCTGTTGATGGATACTTGCTACTGCACCTATGGCTGATTAACTGTAGTATGATTAAGTGCCGGCTCTTATGATCTAAATCAAATTACTACAATCCTTTTTTATCTATAGTCGATGGAAATCGAGAGAGCTCAGTATCCTTGTCATGAATAAAGCGCATAAGCGAATGTTGGAGGAGATCCAGATGGAGGCGGCATCAACCGCGATTTCCACTGGAAGAGAACAATTCAGTCAACCTGTGATGTATGCCATGGCTGAAGTAAAGCGGGAAAATTTTGTATCCGCCCATTATATACCCCACGCCTATGACAATGGACCACTACCCATTGGCTGCGAACAAACTATCTCTCAACCTTATATCGTAGCATTGATGACCGATTTGCTGGATCTCTCGCCTGAAAGCATAGTATTGGAAATTGGCACTGGCTCAGGTTATCAGGCTGCAATTCTATCGAGGCTCGCAAAAAAGGTTTATACCGTTGAAAGAATTGAAAAACTGGCCGAGACTGCGGGTAAACGATTGCAGGAATTAAATTACGACAATGTCGAGACGCTTTGCTCTGATGGTTATGCCGGATGGGAAGAAAAAGCACCGTTTGATGGAATTCTTGTAACGGCTGCGGTCAGCCAAATTCCACCTGCTCTTATTGCGCAACTCAAACGGGGGGGGCGCATGGTTATACCAATCGGGTTAGCTTATATGCACCAGAAACTAATGCTGGTTACAAAAGAAGAAAAAGGCGCTACGAAAACCCAGTTTATTATCAATGTGAGTTTCGTCCCCCTGATCACGGAGTAAACGTTAGAAAAATCCAGTGAGCAAACGATTTATATTTCAGGCGTTTAAAAGGTGAGTTGCTTTTTTTACGATAGAACCCGAATCCGCAGGTTCGGGTTGGATGCAGAGCGTACCAAAAGTAGGCGCCTTTAGGCGAGATGCTGGTTTCACTGTGGAATCAAGAGCTTATGCTATGCACCGTCATGAACCTACGGATTCAGGTTAAAGGTAAAGATTTAATATAACGATGAGAGAGCAAAAGAACAACTATGGATGCAAGTGAATTACGCCATCAATATATGGAGCAGAGTCTGTATCAGAAAGAGCTGGACGCCAATCCCTTGAAGCAGTTTGAAACCTGGTACGCTGAAGCCATTGAATCCAATATCCACGAACCCGGTGCTATGTCACTGGCGACGGTGGATGCGGATGATCAGCCCTGGCAGCGCATCGTGTTATTGAAGTTATTCGATGAAAAAGGTTTCGTCTTCTTTACCAATTACGAGAGCCGAAAGGCAGAACAGATTACTTCGAATTCACAGGCTAGCTTGTTGTTTCCCTGGCATGCCCTGGGTCGACAGTTGAGTATCACCGGCGACAAGGTACGGCTTACAATATTGCGTAATGGCGATCCATTGCAGCTGACGGTCAAGGTCGGCGTCGCCAGATCTCAACAGGTGCAAGCCGAAAAGCTTACTCCGCTATTGCAAGGGTTGCGGGTCGAGAATAATCCTGATGGCGAGGGAGTGCTGGTTGTTGCAGTAGCACCTAATTCGGCGGCCGCCTTCAGTGGATTACGCGCGGGTGATGTGATTGTGGGCGCCAACAAACGCAAGGTATACGACGTCAAATCGTTGAAAGCCGCACTGCTGCAAAGCTCGACATCGGTGCTGCTTAGAGTCGATCGTAACGGTGGATCGTTGTATATCGTGATTAGGTGAGCGTTTTTTTTGCGCCAGGTGGGTAATGACAGGTCGAAATACGTAATAGTAGTTTTCTTGATTGAAATCAAAACTACATGATTCAATTTCAGCTATTTTTTGTATATATTCCGATAAATTAAGGCAGGAGAAAATCATGCAAACCAGGGTAATCAATAAAGATAATTGGCAAGGCTTTTTCGATCAGGTTTCTAAGGCATTGCAGGGTAAACTTATTGAGATCGAAGTCGACAGCCTTGAACTGGGTGCCCAAATTGCAGTAGATAAGCTGCCACTTAACGGCTTAACCTATGATAAAAAGGATGATGCGTTTGTAATCAGTACCGATGAAATCGAGCACGTTATCCACTCACCGCAACAGATATTTGTTACCGATGGCGCGAATGGGATCGACAGTCTCAAAGTTAGTTCGGCGGATGGTAGTGAGCATATCGTCAGTTTTGCAGAACCATTGACACTGCCACCAGCAGATTAGACAGATATCGAACAATCCTCGGAGCTGGATTCGATGCACGGTTGGAATCAGTATTCGGTTCCAGGGGTTCAAACCTGTGCTGCGATCTACTCTCAATAACATTTGGTCTCTAATTCTGATAATCATCGACAGTTTTTCAGGAATCGACATGAGCATGAGGGAGATCTATGAAAACAATATGCGGGTTCAACTCGATGAACTGAAAGCCGAATATCCGGTATCAGGGATATAAATCTACCGGGTAAATTGCATACATTGGTAACTGAAATCACAAACGCGTCGTGGGCACAGTCCCGAATCGAATATCGCGCCCACGGAAATCAATAGCTACTTGACCGCAATACAGGTGCAGGGTGCACGGTTTGCCACCTTGTGTGACACACTGCCAAGAAACAGGCCCTTTAAACGGTTTAAGCCACGCGACCCCATTATTACACAATCAATATTTTCCTCATCGATACAGAGCAGGATTCTATCGGCCGGATCTCCACCTTCAAGTCGGGCGTCGACATTTTCCAGGCCTTTACGCTCTGCCCGGGCTTTTGCCCCGTCAAGTATTTTCTGGCCCACCTCGACCAGTAACCGTGGTGATATCCCCGAATCCTGGAACGCCCCCCCTGCAGCCAGATCGATTCTATCGTCCATTGATTGCTGTCGTTTTATCTCCGTATTGACATGCTGTGCCAAACCCTCTATCTCGGCAAATCGCTGTAAAGCGTCCATATTTTCGTGATGGTGAAATACGTGTAATAAAACAAGCGCGGAATCGTACTTTTTCGCCATATCGATCGCGAGATCGAGCGCTTTAGCGGAATGGCCTGAACCGTCGATGGAACATAGTATTTTTTTGAACATTAGAGACCTCTCTATCTAGTTGGTTAGAAACCAATATGCGGTGCTATCAAATTTACGTATTGACGCAGATCAACTGGGACAAAAGCAGATGACAACAAAATGATTCATCTGTTTTGCGTTAGAGTTCTCTAATGAAATATTCCGGCGCCGCAAGCAAAAGAACTCCCAGTGTTAACATGACCAGGCCGTTGACAAAAATTGAAATTTCCGGCAATGAGGACGATTCTACGTCGGTTGCGGATAATGACGAGTATGGATAAGAGGAACCGCAGCGCCCACATAGCACAAGGATTGAAGCCATCGACCGAACCCGGAACAACGGTAAACTCTGGCAAGCCTAGACCACTGGCGGAAAAGCTTCCGAGCGGTGCCTGATCTTATCAGGGCTTGACGCGCCACCAGGATCAATGAGCTGGTCCTTTATCCAGTCGCCACTACCAGCTTCCCACGAAAATCCGACCTGGAATGAATCACAAACAGGATTGGACCACAGGAATTCAGCCCACTAGGACGCGCTACCGACCCACCTATACCGGGATAACTCACTCAACCCATACCTAACCCTGCCTCGAGCATTGCCCTGTATATGGTGCTTATACATTAACTACTTGATTTATATAAAGAAACGCATATAAAGGGTGGGGGGGCTGTGTGGTGCTGTCATCGGCGCGTGGGGGATGTCTGACCTATATTTTTTTAAATTTTTCGGAGGAAAAAAACTAGCAATAAATCGGCAAAGCGGACCTTCAGATTTCATTGCTCAAAGGCGGCAAAGTGCCCACAGCGGACCCTCGCCGCATGAAGGTGAGCGGAACCTTCGGCCAGGAAACGACGCTAGATCATAAAGATCGAGTTTGATTTTAGGGAATTTCAACATTCTGATATATTGCCATTTATCGATTGATCAAAACCAACCTGCATTTGGCTTCTTGTTTTTGCGGACAACCTGACGGTTGCCGCACAATCAGGCTCGCCAACAACAAACAGCGGGGGCTGTGAAAATGAATATAAAGAAAAAATTTTATGGCCTTATATATCTGTCTCAACTGCGCTAGGGCATCTTGGACGAATTGAAGAAGCAGAAAATACTTTTGCTAGTATGTTGCGGGTAAAGCCAGATTTTTCCAGTACGACCATCAATGAAACCGTGCGTTTCAGGAACGCTTCCGATCGCGAACATCTTCTCAGCGGGCTATATAAAGCGGGTCTTAAAGACTAAATAAATTGAAAATAATTAACTCATGGCCTCGAGTCGTCGAATTTCCCGTATGATTCCGCCAAGGCTGCGTGAAATCGGCGAGGTTTTTCTTAGCACCTCAGGTAAACTGTCTTTGGCACTGCCCGCCGCTATCCTGCTACCGTACTCCCCGTAAAACACACTGTAGGCTACCATGTTACCGCTATAGGTTTTGAAAATCCGCAGCTTAGCGGTATCAACCTGATGGTTTGCGAGGTAATCAACATGTTCGAAAAAACCTTTTGCGTCAAATTTCTCAAAGCTGAGCAGTAATATCTGGATTGTGCCGACGCTGCCTTCGTTGTTGTAGATCCAGTCACTCGATGCACGCAATTCTCTTTGAAGGCGCTGAACTTCATTTTGCTCCAGTTCGTCAACCGAACTGTCAGCACTGGCTGACCCGGCTGTGTCTATATCTTCTTCTACCGCTTTGCTGACATCGGTAACGTTACCCGGTTCTTGGGTGATTGTGGTCTGTTCTTGTGCATCGATCAAGATATCGATAGCGGAAACTGCATCAGAATCAATCACGCTCACGAGTACCGTTCCAGTTTCGGGCGTTGTTTTTGTTGCCGAAGGCTTGATCGATTCAATTTCGGTTCCGGACTCTCGCTCGGTTATCGCCTCATCCACCGTTTCGACTTCGGCCTCAGCCACAAACTCGGCCGCGGATGGTACTTGTGCCGCCGAAGCCTGAGTCAAGTCTATGCCGGTTTCCGGCTTGTGTTGGATGTCAGTTTCGTCCTCCGATCCGACTTCGGACTCAGTCACAATCCCGGTCTCGGCCACCTGCCCTATCGACGCAACCAGATTGCTGGAATCACTGGCAACTATGGGAGTCGACGCGGCCTTATCGTCGCCGCCGCTCAGGAAAAACCAGCCCACAGCCATCGCTAGCACTGACACACCCAGGACTGCGACCATCCTGCCGTCCTGACGAGTCGTTTCGATGTTGTCCTGGAATCCGGAACTGATCCGGGCGCCGTCACGCTTAGCGATCTCGATTATCTGCCCGACCCTCCCATGCGTCACAGCAAATTGAGCGCGCAGGTCTCCCGGTATAACAAGCTTGCCGGTGGGATGATCTGGAAAGAGGTAAAAACCGATGAAGGCCTCCACCTGTTCATCATTGAACGGCATCAGTTGAAAACTCTTAATGCGAACTTGATAATGCTGCACAAGTTTCTCCAGATCGTTGCTATCTTCGATATTACAGGCAATGATCAATTTGAGATTTTTTTCAATACCTGTGGTTGTCCAGCTGAGAAACAACTGGTGGCAGGTTTTGTTAAACGCCGATTCTAAATGATCTACGATAATAAAATCACCATCATTTGCCAAATCGAAAGTCGCCCCGATTAGCTCGCTTCTGTCCTGCTTGGCTTCGTCGCCACTGTCACGCGCGTTTATTTCAATCCAGCGAACCCTGGATTTGGGCATCTGGTCTTGGGCTAATTCATGTAGTATCCGCGTTTTACCGGTGCAGGGCTCGCCATACAGCGCAATTACCGACGCGCCCGTATTCAGGACACGAGTAAAGTTATTCATCAGCGTTGCTGTCTGAGGGGTCAGATACAATGGGTTGCTCATGTGTTTATTGTAGTATCTGATTCGGAGAAATTTGTATTATCGTTTACATTGCTTGACCAGACACGATTTAACTCTAATGGTCGAGGCTACCCGCTCGAAGACATCACGCTGATTGGGGCTAAATTGAAGTATCTCAATGCCAGGCCCCAAGAACGCGGGATCAAAACTTTTCGCGTTATCATGAAAGATGGCAAGATTTACAAGATTACGCTTTGAGTGCAATAGCAAGGACGTGATATGAAATCTGACGGGCGTCCGCTGTGTGCCGGGAGCGGAAGTTAATCTATCGATTTTGAACGGCAGCTAACGAGAAAGCCGAGTTTCAGATATCTTCGCTCAAGGGCTGTAAGGTATTCAGAGTTGAAATTCGTTTGAAAAAATTATTCCTCCGTTTTTCCTACCCATAAGATTTCCGTTTTCGTGGGGATGACGTATCATAATTAGACGGGAGGTGCATCATGAACCGTAGTAATCTGAGTGGCCACTGCTACTGTGGAGCAGTCAAATTTGAAGCCTCGGGCGAACCTATCTGGGTGGGTCACTGTCATTGTGAAAGCTGCCGGCGTGCCAGCGGATCGGTGATGACATCTTTTGCCACCTACCTCCTCGATAAAGTCGTGTTTACCGGCGCGATGCCCACCCGATTCTCAACTGATGACGGCGTGGTACGCAGTTTCTGCGAACAATGTGGTTCACCGGTAGCCTACGAGTCTACCGAGAAAGAAAATCAAATAGATTTGCATCTCGGCCTGTTTGACGATCTCGAACAAATTAAACCCCGGAACCACACCTTTTACGCCGAAAAGGCAAGTTGGTTACAGGCCGATGAACACTTGCCGAAGATTACGGGGTCGACCGAACAGACTTAGACCCATAGGTCCGTGCCGGAAGCTGAAGTTAATCTAGGTATTTTGAATGTCGGCTAACGGGAAAGCTGACCTTCAGATTTCATCGCTCTACTACCGCTAAGTGCCCAAAGGCGACGCTGACTGGTAGTTATCAACCCTTGTAATAGTCGCCCCAAATAGGTTTGTTCGGGTAGCCTGCCTTCTTGACCAGGTGTGTGGAGATGACGCGGTAAACGATACCCAGCACCTGACCGGTGATCGCTGGACGACTTGCCAACAGAAAACGCAACTGGAATGGGAGGTTGATTACCCACTGACGAATCGGTTCGTGTGGCAAGACCTCATCTACTAACAGGGCAGAACTCTCGGCCATACGGCGCGCGCCACAACTAGGACAGAAACCGCGGCGCTTGCAACTGAAAGCGACCAGGCGTTCCTCGTGGCAAGTCTCGCATCGTACCCGCAGAAATCCGTGTTCAAGCCTGCCACACTTCAGGTAGTCCTCGAATTCCCGCTGCACGTAGTCAGGCAGTACCCTGCCTTCCTCGACAAACTGCCGTCTGAAATCCGGTACAATGTCGCCTGAGGAATATTCGATATAGCAATAAAAGAAAAAACCATAAAGAAAATAGATCTGTCCCTATTTACTCTTGGGTTCAATTGAGCTTGGCTTAAGCTTGCGCGAAATTGCCGATCAACTATCCATTAGCCAGCCTTCAGTGACAGCGCGAGAGAAGAAAGGTGAGTCGTTGTGTAAGTCACATGGGCTTAGTTTGGAAAACGTGATTGGTTAAGCTATTAAACTATTAGTGTCCCCTATTTCAATGCAGAAACCAGCCACGGGCAAGTGCAGCCACCTGCTCGGGCGGCCGGGACGCACATTGGAGGGCGCACCGTCTCGTATTATTTGAAAATTAGTAACTCGCCAGCCACAGGAAGAGACGCGATAAATTCCTCGTCTGTCGGTACGGCCCGGGGATCGTAGAACTCATCACCGGTCAAATCCATATAGAGGTTAATGCCGGTGCTGACCGTGCCGTAAATTGAGGGTGAGCCAGAAGAGGCATTGCACCAATGAAGGTTAGAAAATGGCGTTTTTGCACTTAGTCGCGATGTTGTGTCCTTTGCCAGCAGCGCGGAGCCGTAGGCATTGCCAAAAGGTGCGCAGCAGAAATCCTCGCTGGTTGTTGGTGAGCCAACAACTTTTACCGAAATATGATCATTGAGGTCAGGGATATGGTGCTGTGCGACGAGATCAATCATTTTGTTTGCCATTCGCATCTTCAACACCTGATAATCATCATAACTTTTTCCTGCCGCCTGCTTGAATGGCATGTAGGGCATATAAGTGCCAATCTCGACGATATGGCCTGCTTGCGGCGCGTTGTTAGAGTGCATGGTTGGCGTTGAAATAAATAGCCATGCTTTCTCAACATCGAAGTTCTTACCTGCTTCCCACATCTTGTTCATGTCCCAATCGAAACAATGCCACGTATTGTGATTTCCAAGGCCGTACTGCGCTGGTTCGAATCCTGGCTTGAGCCCGAGATAGACCATAACGCCGTTGTCTGAATACTCGTAGGTGAGTCGGGTCTTATATCGCCCAGGAAAGTATTGCCAACCGATGAGTTGTGCTGCGGCTTGTGGATCCATTCCACAAATGTAATTTTTCGCGGTGAAGACTTTTCCTGTAGCAGTGGAGACACCGGAGATTTTTCCGTCATGTGTTGTGATTCCTGTAACCTGCTCCTCGAAATAAAGGTCTGACCCTTGATCCGTGAGGAATTTGGTGAGGCGATTCACATAATATGAAAAATGCCGGGTAGGCGCATACGCCCCTGTTCCATATCCACCGAGCAATGAGGTATAGAAAATAACCGAGAGTTTATTGGGCGGCAGGAGAAAGTCTCCCGCCTGGGCGGTTAATATAGTCTGTGCTTCCAAAGAGACCCCACATGCATCGAATATATCTTGCACGCTTGCATGTCGATATCGCAAAAGCGTAGGGAAAAACGCGCCTTTAAGCAGGTAGTCCCACCAGTGAATGGTTTTGGGTAGCGCGTCAGTTTCTTTACGAATTGCTTTAATGATTTTGAAGAAGGCATCGAGCCCGGTCGTTTGTGGATATGCCTGCTCAATATTGCTTTGCAACTTTTTCCAGCCGTAGGGGATTTTCACTCGTTTGCCATCGGGCATGATCATATGGTCATAGCCTTGAGGGTCAAAAAGATCGAATTCTATTTCCTCATCGAGACCGATCCGTTTTAGAAATTCGTAAACTCTCCCGCCTTTGCCACAGCCCCAGATATAGTGCACTTGCGCACAGAACTCGTAATGGCCTATCTTGAACGAATGGAGATAGCCACCAGCGCGATCGTGCGCTTCTAGCATGCAGACTTTGTACCCTGCATCGGCAAGCAGTGTCGCGCAAGTCAGTGCTGAATTACCTGTACCTACAAACAAATAGTCGTATTCAGCTCCAGCATCAATACGGGATTGATAAAGCCTGTTTTGTATTGTTTTCTGCTCGTTGGTCAGTGCGCCTGCGCTGTGTTTCTTCATGCCTGTTTTTACTGTCCTTTCACGTCGAGGCTAGCAAGAATAAACCATTTCTTACGCCAACTAGCAATCTATCTCGAGGAATCCAAGCAGTGCTCGATCTTGTAAGGTATAGGAAGAATTAACACCCTATTTTCCTTGTTCCACCAAAGAAAAGAAAGAGATTCACGACGCCACCAGACTCAGGGCATACGAAATCTGCCTGATTCCTGCCGACACGCCCAATATTGCTCCTTCCCACCG
>PVMK01189064.1_pt1 | contig 31046 bp, 20 predicted proteins | sample 1853481 | NCBI WGS metagenome assembly PVMK01 (sample SAMN08533507, study PRJNA380276) | Marine sediment metagenome, whole genome shotgun sequencing project.
GGCGAGACCGACCGGCTGCTCGGCGTGCTCGATCAGGCACGAGCGGAGGGGATCGATTTGACGGCGGACATCTATCCCTACACCTACTGGCAGTCGACCCTCACGGTGATGTTCCCCGATCGGAACTTCCAGGACCGGGAAGCGGCCCTGTTTGCCGTCGAAGAGCTCTCCTCGCCCGAGAGAGATGTTGATCCCGGACTTCGATCGGACCCGTCTCTGGCCGGGAAGACCCTGGCCGAGATCGCGGCCCTTCGAGGGACCGATCCGGCCACGACCCTCATCGATCTGATCCGCGAGGCGGAAGCCATGCGGGCGGAGAAGAGGGCCAGTGGCGAAGATGAGGATATCGAGAGCATCATCGCGGTGAGCATGACGGAAGCCGACATCGAAAAGCTGATCGCCTGGCCCCACATCAATTTCTGTACCGACGGCGACCTCGATGGCTCCCACCCGAGGGGTTACGGCGCCTTCCCACGGGTTCTCGGTCGCTATGTCCGGGAACGACAGATCTTGACGCTCGAGCAGGCCATCCACCGCATGACGGGTCTGGCGGCCTCTCATCACGGTATTTCGGATCGGGGCCGCGTCGAGCCAGGCGCATATGCCGACCTCGTGCTCTTCGATCCCACAACGGTGGCGGATCGATCGACGACCGACGAACCCCACGCCCGGGCCACCGGTATCGAAACGGTGTGGATCAATGGTCATCTGATTTCACGGGAGGGACGGGAAGGTCGGCAGAGGTACGGCAGGGTGCTGCGCCGCGAGCCGAACTCGTAAGGAGAAGACATGTCTGAAATTTTCAACCGTAAGCAGATCGAGGATGCGCTGCAACACGTCGATGTGACGACGGCCATCGAACAAGGATTCGTCGCCTATTCGCAGGGCAGGGTGGTCGTGCCGCCCGTCGGGGAGCTGGTATTCGAAGACCCGCCCGGCGATGTCCATATCAAGTACGGCTACATCAAGGACGACGAATACTTTGTCATAAAGGTTGCGTCCGGCTTCTATGGCGACGTGGACACCGGTCTGCCGCCATATGACGGTCTGATGCTCGTCTTCAGTCAGAAGACGGCGCGGCTCGAGTGCATTCTGCTCGACGAATGCTATCTCACCAACGTGCGTACGGCCGCGGCCGGCGCGGTGGTGGCCAAGTACCTCGCTCCGAGCAAGGTGGGGCGCATCGGGGTCTTCGGCGCCGGCGTCCAGGGCAGAATGCAGGTCGAGGCGCTGCTGCCGATCGTCGAGTGCCGGGATGTGATCGTTTGGGGGACCGGCGAGGAGGAACTCGAGGCTTATCGCGAGGCGATGAAAGGCCACGGGCTCTCGATTCAGACGACCCTCACGGCCGACGAAATCGCGGCCACCTGCAACCTCATCGTCACCGCGACGCCGTCCCACACCCCGCTGCTGAATGCCGAGCAGATCAGGGAGGGGACCCACATCACCGCCATGGGTTCGGATACGGAGCAGAAAATCGAGCTCGACCCCGCAATTCTGCAAAAGGCGGATGTCGTGGTTGCCGACAGCATCGAACAGTGCCGGGTCCGGGGCGAGATCTTCCACGCCCTCGAGGCCGGTGTGTTGCAGGATGGCGATGTTGTTGAGCTCGGCAACGTCATAGCCGACCCCGACCTTGGCCGGGGCTCGGATTCTCAAATCACCGTAGCGGATCTGACGGGCGTCGCCGTTCAGGACATCCAGATCTCGAAGGCGGTGTATGAGGTGCTGACCTCAAAATAGAGGTCAGCGAAGCTCCGCGGCGATCCGGCGCAGGCCTTCCTCGAGATAGGCCTGCTCCCCTCCGATCCAGATGCGCAGGTAGCCCTCAAGGCCCAGGTGAATCCCGGGCACGATGAGCGTGCCCTGGTTGTTGCGAATCCGTTCGACGATCTCGAGGCTCGGTTCCGGTGAGGAGTATTTCAAAAAGGCCATTGCGCCCGCCTCTGGGGAAATGTAGGAGAACCCTTCGCCCAACCCGGCGACCCACTCGGCGAAGATCTGTCGATTCCTCTGCAGAAGAGCGCGGCCACGCTCGTAAAGCCTCTCCCGGTTCTCCTCTTGGACCGCGATGCGCGCCACCGCGTCGGAGAGCTTGTTCGGACAGATCGTCACCGAATCGTGCTGGGTCCAGCACTCATGGACCAGGTCCGGCGGACCGACGATCCAGCCGATACGAACTCCCGGAATACCAAAGGCCTTTGACAAGCCACTGGTGACGATGACCCGGTCGCTCATGCCCCAAAAACTCGGAGTTCGGGGGCCGTCGATTTCGGCCCCCAGGTAGACCTCGTCGGCGAGCAGGTAGGCGTCCATTTCCTCGCAACGCCTCACGATCCGTTCCATGGCAGCCGTGGACAGCACTGACCCCGTGGGGTTGTTGGGGTTGGAGACATAGACGAGGCGGGTTTTGGGGTTGACGGCCTGTTCGAATTCCTCCCAATTGGGCTCCCAGTTCTTCTCCTGCAGCAACTGGAACGTGCTCACGTCGGCACCCATACTTCTGGGCACTCCCCAGAGCTGCATATAGTTCGGGACCTCCAGGGCGAACCCGTCCCCTTCCTGCAACAGGGTCAGAGGAACCAGGTAGTTGGCCTCCGAGGTCCCATTGGTGACCTCGAAGTTCTCGATGGTCGTGCCGGGGTAGATCTGGGCCAGCGCCTCTCTCAACTCCGGGGTGCCGTTGGACTGGCTGTATGTCAGTGGCGTATCCAGAGCCCACTCCAGGTCGAGCCCCATCTCGGAGAGTTCGCGCAGCGAAACCGGGAGCACGCCGCTTTCGCTGAGGTCGAATTCGACCACGTTCTCCCAGGTCGACTGCATCCGTTCCATTTCGAAGACTTCGATTTTCATGGCGCTGTTCTCCTCAGGGGCCGGACATTCCGCCCGAGCCCATCGGGAGCGATAGGTCCGGGGTTCGATAAGACTAGCATCAGCCTTCGAGGCTATTCCAAACAAGCCCCCAGGGTTGACATCTCCGGACCAGTGGGTGGCGCAGATCTCATTTTTTCCATCTCAAATACAATGCCCCGTTCGGCTAAGCCTTTGAGCATGAAGTCGACGCATTTTTGGTGGCGACCCACGAATTCGGGCGGCGAGATGCCTTTTTGATCGTAGAGACCCTTTGCCAGCATACGTGCCGCCACGGTGGCGGTGTATCCGGTGGTGCGAGCCATCGAGTGGGTGTTGCTCGGGGCATCATATTTGTCGAGCAGGTTGTAGACATAGCGTTGAGGGGTACCGTTTTTTACGCCCTCGACAATGATATGCAGGACCGTGATGTCGACTTCGCCTTCTTCCATCTGCCATTGCGGGAACATGAGTTCGGCGGTGAAATCGACTGGGCGTATCAAGTGGCCGTTGATTTCGATGGCGTCCTCGTCAAAGAACCCAGCTGCGCGCAAAAACGCCATTTTTTCGATGTGGCCGTGGTAACGCAGAGTTTTCTCTTTCATATTCGGGGCATCGATGGTCTCGGCCAGGGTTCTGAGGCCGTCCGTATTGAATGCTTCGAGAGTTCCGATGCCGGGGAAATCGATGAGTTCGGGATCGGACAGGGCGGGACGGATCACCAGGTTGCCATTTTCCACGTACCGGGCCGGGCGGGTGTACTCGGCAATGACGTCGATCGGCGAAAACACCGCTCGATAGTCGAATGGCCAGCGCCGGGTCTCCGGCAGCCCGCCGACATAGATGAGGATCGAGTCGGTGCGGTCCAACTGCTCGTGGACATGGCCGATCAGCAGGTTGCTCATGCCTGGAGCGACTCCGCAGTCGACAATGGCGGTGACACCCATTTCCCTGGCCAGAGCATCCAGGTCGTACGGGTTCTCCGAGTAGAAGGCTATATCCACGACGTTTCTGCCGGCTTCGATGATTGCCTGCAGGGTTTGGAAACCCATGAATCCGGGCACTGCATTGATCACGAGGTCGTAATCTGCGACCAGCACACTGACTTCTTGCGGGTCTCCCAAATCCCGGTGCGCGGTTTTGATGTTGTTGTGTCGAGCCGCCAGGGCGTCCAGTACCTCTTGGTTCTTGTCGACGATGGTGATTTCGAACTTCTTTTCTTTTGCCAGATCGATAGCCATCGGGCCACCGACCAGGCCGCAACCAAGTACGATCATTTTCATGATTTTTCTCCCTGTTCAAGGGGCGCTATTTTCTGCGCCGCGTTTTTCTTGAATTTTGAAAAACAGGGAGATCAGAGGCCGCTGAAGCGGTTGAGGAAGGAGATGAGAGGCACCGCTGGCCGGCGCCATTTCGATCCAGCATGAATCATCGATCGAATTCTCATCTCGGCCAGATTAGCGACGGGGCCCCGGTTTTGTCAATCGCCGAACCGTGAGCACGTCGTGAGGCCTCTCGCGATTTCGATTACTTTTTCACCCAACAGGGAAGGTTCGAGATATCCTGTCGATCCCGATACAAGCATGTATTGATCGCGGGGGAGGAGAAGCCATGAGAGACGAATTCTCGAAGCTCACAGTCGGCGCCGGCATTCTGTTGATCGCACTGGCGGCCGGTTTGGCGGTGGCCCAGAGCGAGACTGCGCCGGAGGTCCTGCCGCAGACGCCGATGGCGTACGAGGAGCTGCCGAGCGAGACGCCGGCCACTTTCGAGCCCGTGACCGAGGAATTCGATCACGTCCGGCACGAGGCCATGATCCCGATGCGGGACGGGGTCAAATTGTTCACGGTCATCCTGGTGCCAAAGGGCGCCGCCGACGCGCCCATGCTCCTCACCCGAACTCCCTACGACGCCGACGCTCTCACCCGTCACAAGAAAAGCGCCCACCTCGGACCGATCCTCTGGGGATACGACAACGCTGCCGACGTGGTCGTCGACGACGGCTACATCCGTGTGGTTCAGGACGTGCGCGGAAAGTACGGCTCCGAGGGCGACTACGTGATGAACCGCCCTCTGCGCGGGCCGCAGAACCGAACGCCGGTCGACCATGCCACCGACACCTGGGACACCATCGACTGGCTGGTGAAGAACGTGCCGGAGAGCAACGGCAGGGTCGGCATCCTCGGCATCTCCTACAACGGGTTCCTGACCCTGACGGCGCTCGTCGACCCGCACCCGGCACTCGAGGTGGCGGTGTCGATGAACCCCATGGTCGATGGCTGGATCGGTGACGACTGGTTCCACAACGGCGCCTTTCGTCAGCAGAACATGCCTTACATGTACGAGCAGGAGGCGACCCGAGATAACGAAGAGAAGTGGTGGAGCAGCCACTTCGATGACTACGACGTCTACATGGAGGCGGGATCGGCCGGCGAGCTCGGGCGGAGACACGGTCTCGAGCAGGTCGGGTTCTGGCGCAAGATCCTCGAGCACCCGGCGTATGACGCCTTCTGGAGCGAGCAGGCGGTCGACAAGCTGCTGGCCGACGAGCCGCTCACGGTTCCGACGATGCTGGTGCACAGCCTCTGGGACCAGGAGGATATCTACGGCGACATTGCCGTCTACAAAGCCATCGAGCCTAAGGACACCGACAACGACCGGGTCTACCTGGTGCTGGGCCCGTGGAATCACGGTCAGATGATCGGGGACGGCAGCAGGCTTGGCGCTCTGAAATTCAACAGCGACACGTCGCTTTACTTTCGTCGCGAGGTCCTAGCGCCCTTTCTCGCCCGCTACCTCAGGGACGACGCGCCGAAGGGCGATGTGCCGCCGGTGCTGGCTTTCGAGACCGGCACCAACGCGTGGCGACGGCTGCCATCCTGGCCGGCTGGGTGCGCCGACGGCTGCAGCGTCCGGGCAACCCCGCTCTACCTCCGAGCCGGTCTCGGGCTCGGTTTCAGCGCACCGCAGGCCAGTGAGGCGGCCTTCGACGAGTACGTCTCCGACCCCGCCAAACCGGTGCCCTTCCGTAAGCGACCCATTGAACCTGTCGGCTACCCCGACGAGGGCCTCACCTGGCCGGATTGGCTGGTCGACGATCAACGCGAGGCCTCGGGCCGGACCGACGTGCTGGTCTTCACCTCCGACACCCTGACCAAGCCGGTGAAGATCAGCGGCGAGCCGATCGCTAATCTGGTCGCTTCCACCAGTGGCACGGACTCCGACTGGGTGGTCAAGCTGATCGACGTCTACCCGGACGAGGTGGCAGGCCAGCCGGCCATGGGTGGTTATCAGCTGATGGTCTCGGCCGACATCTTCCGCGGCCGCTACCGCGAGAGCCTGCAGCAGGCCGCACCGATCGCGCCCAACGAGCCCTTGACCTACCGCTTTGCCCTGCCAACGGCAAACCACGTCTTCCTGCCGGGCCATCGCATCATGGTGCAGGTGCAGTCGAGCTGGTTCCCGCTCTACGACCGCAATCCCCAGACCTTCGTGCCCAGCATCTTCTGGGCCGAGCCGGAGGATTATCGAAAGGCCGTGCAGCGCATCTACCACGCGCCCGGCCGGGAGAGCTTCGTCGAGCTGCCGCTGGTCGTGGCCGAGGTCGCCGATTACACGGCCGCTGATTGACGGTGTTCAGCGCCGACGCTTCCCTCGGGGACCGCGAGCGACCGCAGGTCCGCGCTCCGGTTCCGTCAATCGGCCGCTGCAGAACCGATGAAGGCCTCGCCGCGGGCGATCAGGTCGGCGTGGTCTTCAGGGGGCGTGAGCCCATCCAGCAGCTGCCGGGTGTGGCTGCGCAGCCGCTCGTCGGCTTTCGGACACCCCTGCTGCTGCCACTCCTCGACGGTGAGGTTGGGGAAGATCGCGCTTTCGAAATAGGCGGTGCGATAGTGCTCAAGCGTGCTGCCGGCCATCAGGAAGTTTCCCGCCGGCCCGACCTCGGCAATGTCGTCGAGCACGGCCGATGAATCGTCCATCATAAAGCCGGCCGTCAGGCGGCGCGTCTGGGCGATCACCTCGTCGGCGAAGACAATGACAGCCGGTGAGATGGTCGTCGAGCCCAATGTGTCCCCCATATGAGTGCCGGGAGAAACAAAGTTAACAAAGTGAGGTTCGATCACTCGCCGGTTTCTTTCCGAATCAGCGAACCTCGCGCCAGGGCATCGAGGGCCCAGGTGGACAGTCCTGCGTCCAGATTCCGCACGTGTTCCGCTGTCATGGTGCATTGATGGTGCACCACCCTGCAACAATCACCTCGAAGAGCCCGAAAGTGGCCGCAAATAATAGCAACCGTAAGCGAACACCACAAAAAGGCCTGTTGTGGTAAGTGGTCTAACCAAAAGAGTTGCGTCGTGTCACGCCCAACGACTTAAAATCCCTTGAGGGTATCCTCGTGAGGGTTCGACCCCCTCCTCCGGCACCAATTTCAATTTGGGGCGGCGACCAATCGGTTCCGGCCGAAATCGGCTTCGAGATAACAAAAGTCCATTCGCGCTGCGGTCCGCGAAGCATGCCGGATGAGACCCTTTCGCACAATCGTTTCTGTTGTTGGCAGATCGGGTGAGTATCGGCTAGCATGAGCCGGTGATGCAGGAAGACCGCTGCGTGCCCCCGTCATCGCCGGAATCTCTCGATCTCGCTCCTGTCCTCATGGGTGTTGACCGTTGTTTCTGGCCGGCCGAGAAGCGGGGAGGTCCGCCGGCCCCGGCCGGGTGTGTCTGCGCGGTCGGTGTGACCTCGATCGACGGCGGGAGGTGAGCGGCGGTGCTCTGGGTGCACTCGGGTCCCGGAGACCTCACGTTCATCACCTGGTCGGCCGATTCACGCGTCGCTGGCGCGGGCGAGGATGTCCGCCACGCTTACTCGGAGATCGGGCAGCGGCTCCGCGAGGACGATCTGGTCGTCCTCCACGAGCGCGTCTTCGGCGACGTCGCCTCCGCGGCATCGATTGCGGAGGGCCGCGTTGCAGCATTCGGGGAGGACTCTGAAAACGTCGTGATCCCGCCGACCCATGTCGAGGGGGTCCCGTGCATCGGATCCGGTGTCGCCGGCATCCACGTGATCGCGGCCCGGCCGTCCACTGCCGACTCCTCGGAGATCATCGAGTGGCACGGCGCACCGTGCGGCCGCCGTGTCGAAGGCGACGACGCCAGCTACCTGGCCCTGTCGGACCTGGCGCGGCTGTTGCCGGCGGAGGCTCGGTCCCAGCCGGCTGACGAGACACGGGAGGCGCTGCTGCTCGCGGAGGAGATGCTGCGCGGCCACGGCTGGTCGTTTGCGGACGTTCGCCGCACCTGGTTCTACCTCGACGACATCCTCGCCTGGTACGACGATTTCAACCGGGCGCGGAACGAGGTCTATGAGAGCTTCGGTCTCCTCAACGGTTCGCCCACGAGCGTTATCCCCGCCAGCACCGGTATCCGCGGACGCAACGCCCGCGGGCACCGCTGCACCTTCGACCTGCTCGCGACGCGGCCGTTGGCGGGTCGAGAGCTATCCGTCGAGAGGCTGCGCAACCCCCTCCAGATCGAGGCCCCGGAGTACGGTTCGTCCTTTTCGCGCGGGCTCAGCGTCACCACCGACCGCTGCCGCTACTTCTTGGTCTCCGGTACGGCGTCCATCGACGAGTACGGCAACACGGTCCATCCCGGCGACTTCGATTGCCAGGCGAAGCGGACCCTCGACAACATCGAATCGCTGCTGGCCTCCGGGGGCGCGGTCTTCGACGACATCTGCCAGGGATCGGCCTTCGTCAGACGCCCGGAGGATGTGGAGCGCCTGAACAGGATCCTCCAGCTGCGGGGCCTCGAGGACCTGCCGCTCGTCTGCACCATCGAGGACGTCTGCCGCGATGATTTGCTGGTCGAGCTGGACGCGACCGCGGTCATCGCGCGACCTGCTGGGAAATGACGCACCCGGTCCGCACCGTGGTCCCCGTGCGGTCTACCAGTCTGCTGCTGTCCCTCCTTCTGGCGTTCTGCGGAGGGGCATTCGCGGACGATCTGGTGGTGGTGCGGCAGCCGGTAGGTTCGGAATACGGCAAGCTGATTCGCTCACCCGCTGGCTGCGCCGCCGGAAGTGAAATCGTCCGTCTTTCGAGCGACGGGACGGAGCGGGTCCTGACCCCCGGGTTCATCGCGGCGTGCGACCCGGCAGTCTCCTTTGACGGGAGGCAGATTCTGTTTGCCGGTTTTCGAACCGGCGACCGGAGCCATATCTGGAGGATGGATGCTGACGGTAGCAACCTGATTCAACTCACCTCCGGCATGAATGTTTTCACGTCGCCCCTGTGGATCGGGTCCCTCTTTCACCTCGACGACGAGGCGCCCACCGAACGCATTGCATACCTCAGCTCCGGGACCGGATGGTTTGACGAGATGACCTCCGGGTCGGTCATCGCGCTCTTCACCGCCGATCTCGACGGCCGCCATCCGCTCCGCATCTCTTTCCACCCGAGGTCCGATCTCGATCCCGACGTCCTCCCCAACGGTCGACTGATCTTCCCCAGATGGGGTTTTGTCGGTAGGGGCCCTCTCGGCGCACGGCTATCGCTGATGGCGGTTAACAACGACGGCACCGATCTGATGGCCTTCCACGACAACCACGACGGCCCACCATACCCCCACTCGGTCAGGGTGGGCCGGGACGGACGGGTTTATTTCGTGGAGGCCGATGGAACCTCGCCGCTGGGTGGCGGTGATCTCGCGTACGTCACCCTGCGCCGCCCGCTCCACAGCCGAACGCTGCTCGCGGCCGCCGGCAATGGCGCCTACCTCGACCCGCTGCCGCTCGCCGACGGCGGTTTGCTGGCCTCGTTTCGTCCGCCGGGACGCGACGCGGTCTTCGGTCTTTACAGAATCGACCCGGCCACCGGGGACCGTCTCGAGCTGGTTCACGGCAACCCCGAGTTCCACTATCTGGACGCCCAGGAGCTGACGCCCCACCCGAGGGTCAAGGGCCGGTCGTCGGTGGTGGATACCTCGAAGGAGACCGGGGTCTTCTTCTGCATCAGCTCGCACCTCACCGACCGGCCGGGCCTCGAGCACCTGAAGGCGGGCGCCGCCTCGACCCTACGCGTCATCGAGGGCGTAGCGCCCGATCAGAGGTTTCACCCGCCCAGGTGGAGTCAACGGACCCTGGGCGAGGTGCCTCTCGAGGACGATGGGTCGTTTCACATCGAGGTTCCGGCGGGGGTTCCGCTCCGGTTCGAGCTCCTCGACGAGCTGGGGGCGGCGGTGGCCCGGCAGGATTCCTGGACCTGGGTCATGCCCCGCGAGTGGCGGGGCTGCATTGGCTGCCACGAAGATCGCGAGATGGTGGCGCCGAACGTACTCGCCGATGCTTTCGTCAAGCCGGCTGTGAGGCTCGGTCAGCCCGAAGAGGAGAAGGAACCATGAGAGCATTCCCGACCATTTTCGCTTTGTTGATCCTGGCGGCGGTCCTGGTGGCGCCGGCAGCCGCCGCCGATGAGCCGACGCTGCCGCGCTTCGTGGATATCACGAGCGACGCCGGCATCGGCTTCATACACTCCATCGGTGACGACGAGCTGTCGAACATCGTCGAATCCTCGGGCGCCGGTTGCGTCTTCTTCGATTACGACAACGACGGCGATCTCGATATTTATCTGGTCAACGGCCGCTACCTCAAGACCGTGAGCTCGGTCCGTGGTCGTCACCTCGAAGGCAAGCTGAAGAACGCGCTCTACCGCAACAACGGCGATTCCACCTTCACCGACGTGACCGACAAGGCCGGGGTCGGAGACACCGGCTTCGGTATGGCGGCGGTGTCCGCCGACTACGACAACGATGGCGACCGCGATCTCTTCGTCACCAACTACGACCGCGATACCCTCTACCGCAACAACGGCGATGGCACCTTCACCGACGTGACGAAGAAGGCGGGAGTCGGCAGCGAGCTGTGGAGCGTCGGCGCCTCGTTCTTCGACTTCGACCGGGACGGGCTGCTCGATCTCTTTGTCGGCGGCTACCTGGTCTTCGACCCGGACTACAGGAACTACTACGCCGCCGAGGCCTTCCCGGGACCGCTGTCCTACCACGGGCAGAAGGACATTCTGTACCGTAACAGGGGTGATGGGACGTTTGAGGACGTCAGCCGCGCGGCCAAGGTCGGCACCGCCGACGGTCGCGCCATGGGCGTGTCCGCCTGTGACATCGATGATGACGGCGACGAGGATCTCTACGTGGCCAACGACGGGACGAAGAACTTCCTCTACCGCAATCGAGGAGACGGGACCTTCGAGGAAATCGCCCTGCGCACCGGCACCGCCTTCGGTCAGAACGGCGAGGCGACCTCGGCCATGGGACCGGAATTCGGCGACTTCGACGGCGACGGGCTGATCGATCTGCTGGTGCCCGACATGGGCTACGGCTGCCTCTACCGCAACACCGACAAAGGCTACTTCGAGGAAAAGAGCGCCGCGATGGGAATCGCCGCGGTGCTCGGCCAGTACACCAGCTGGTCGGGGAACTTCCTCGACTACGACCACGACGGCGTGCTCGACATCTTCATCGTCAACGGCGACGCCCACCATCTCGAGCCCGAGGAGGACACGCTCTTCCGCGGCGAGGGCGGCAAGCGCTTCGTCGACGTGTCGGCAAAGAGCGGCCCCGCCTTCCGGCTCAAGGCGGTAGGCCGGGGCTCCGCCGCCGGCGACGTGGATAACGACGGCGACCTCGATCTCCTGGTGCTCAACCTCAACGGGCCCGCGCGGCTGTACCGCAACGATGGCGGCAACCGGGGTAACTGGATCATGGTCCGAACGGTTGGCACGACCAGCAATCGCGACGGTATCGGCGCTCGTGTTCGCCTCACCGCCGGTGGCGTCACCCAGGTCCGTGACATCCGCTCGAGCTCCGGCTACCTCAGCCAGAGCGATCCCCGCGCACACTTCGGTCTCGGCAAGATCGAAAAGGTGGATCGGATCGAGGTGCGGTGGCCGAGCGGACGGGTTTCGACTCTCGAGAACGTCAAGGTCAATCAGGTCCTGACTGTCACCGAACCGGAGGCGAAGAAGAAGTGATGCGATGCCGCCCGCTGCTCGCGATCTGCCTCCTCGCGGCGGTCGGTGCCGGCGCCGCCGAACTCGTCTACGTCGGCGCCGAGGTCTGCGGCGGGTGCCACGGTGGGCCGAAGCGCGACCAGCTTGACCGCTGGTACCTGTCGCCGCACGCCCGCGCCTACGCCGCCCTCGCCCTGCCCGAGGCGGCGGAGATCGCCCGGATTTCGGGGATCGACGAGGATCCCTTCTCCAGCCCGATCTGCCTCGGCTGCCACGCTACCGCCTCGGATGTCGAGGCGTGGGAGCTCGACCCCACCTTCCACATCTCAGACGGTGTCCAGTGCGAGCGTTGCCACGGACCGGGCAGCGAGTACATGGCGGCGGAGGTCATGGCTGACCTCGAAGCCGCGATGGCCGCAGGTCTGCAAAAGCCCGATAGTCGTACCTGCATGGTGTGCCACAAGGAGAAGGGGTCGCACACTGCGGTGCTCGAGGTGTGGCCCTTCGACTCCGAGGAGGCGCTGGCGCGGATTGCCCACCCGGGACGCGGTGGCGAGCTGCCCGAGGCCGCGGCCCCGGTGGAGCCTGCCGATGGCGGACCGCACCTCGTGGGCGCCATGGTTTGCGCCTCCTGCCACCGTGGCGAAGCGATGGGCTACACCGCCAGCAAGTGGCGTCTCACCGCCCACGCCGAGGCCTTCGCGGTCCTCGGGACCGAGGCGGCGCTGAAGATCGCGGCCGCGGCGGGGGTTGCCGGCGACCCGCGGCAGGCGGATGCCTGTCTGCGCTGCCACGCGACAGGCGTGGACGCCGGGGAAGGGTCCTTCGCTTCAACCCGCGGCGTCCAATGCGAGAGCTGCCACGGCCCGGGGAGCCGCCACGCTTCGCAGGCGTCGGCGGCCGAGCCGGTGGCGTCACACTCGGTCGGCCTCACCCCACCGACTCGAGCCACCTGCGAGCGCTGCCACACGCCGGGGATCCACGGCAGGAACTTCGACTTTGACGCCTTTCTGGCGCTGGTGGATCATTCGCGGGCTGATCTGGTAGCGGCTCGGACCGCGGTGGTCGAGTACAAGACGCCCTTCAACCTGGCGGTGAGCCCCGACGGTCGCCGTCTCTATGTCGCCTGTGAGGCGTCGGACAGCCTGGTCGTGGTGGACACTGAGACCCGCGTGGTGGTCGGCGAGATCGGGGTCGGCAACCTGCCGCACGGGGTCTGCCTGTCGCCCGACGGCGCCACGGCCTACGTCAGCAACCGTGGCGCTGATACGGTATCGGTGGTCGACCTGAGGGCGTCAGCGGAGGTGGAGACCATCGTCGTCGGCGACGAGCCGCACGGCGTGGTCACCGACGTTTCCGGCCGGACCCTCTACGTGGCCAACGCCGGCTCCTCCGACGTGTCGGTAGTCGACCTGGAGAGCCGGCGCGAGGTCAAACGGCTATCGGCCGGCCGCGGCACCTGGGGCGTGAGCCGCTCGCCCGACGGCGGCGAGATTTTCGTCACCAACAATCTCTCCCACTTTGTGCCCTTCCGCGCGCCGTCGCGTTCCGAGGTCACGGTCATCGGCACTGGGCGCGCGATGGTGGACAACCGCATCATGATTGCCGAGGCCAACCTGGTGCAGGGGGTGGACGTGGCCCCCGGCGGCGAGTTCGCGCTGGTGACCCTGATCCGGACCAAGAATCTGGTGCCGATGACGCGGGTCCTCCAGGGCTGGGTGATGACCAACGGGATCGGGGTCCTGTGGCGCGACGGCCGGGTCGACCAGCTTCTGCTCGACGAGCCCGACAATTACTTTGCCGACCCCACTGACGTGGTCATCACCCCCGACGGGCGCCTCGCCTTCGTCACCGGCGGCGGCATCGACGCGGTGGCGGTGGTGGACCTCGAGCGCATGCGGGCGGTGCTCGAAGCGGCGAGCGAGGAGGACCGGCGCGAGCTGCTGCCCAACCACCTCGGCGTGACGACCGAGTTCGTGGAGCGGCGCATCCCGGTGGGGCGCAACCCGCGCGGGCTGGCGGTCTCTCCCGACGGCCGCTTCGTGTTCGTGGCGGAGGCGCTCGACGACGCGGTGGCGGTGATCGACGTGGCTCGGCGGGAGCGGGTAGCGACCATCGACCTCGGCGGGCCGGAGGAGATCACCCTGACGCGGGAGGGGGAACGCGTCTTCCACTCGGCCGAGGTCACTTACGGCCGTCAGTTCTCCTGCCACTCCTGCCACCCCGATGGCGGCATCGACGCCATCACCTACGACATCGAGCCGGACGGCATCGGCTTCAACCCGGTGGACAACCGCACCTTGCGCGGCATCCTCGACACCGCGCCCTTCAAGTGGACCGGCAAGAACCCGACCATCTCCCGCCAGTGCGGCCCGCGACTGGCGGTCTTCTTCACCCGCATCGACCCCTTCACCCCCGATCAGGTGGTGGCCCTCGAGCGCTACATCCGCACCATCCCCCGCAACCCCAACCGCTACCGGGTGGGGGAAGAGCTGAGCCCGGCCCAGCGCCGCGGAAAGGCGCTCTTCGAACGCGCCCTCGCCAACTCGGGCGCCGAGATCCCGGTCGAAGACCGTTGCAGCAGCTGCCACCCCGCGCCCTACTTCACCAACCGGGAGCAAGTCTCGGTGGGCACCGCGTCGGAGCTGGACACCCACGATGTCTTCGACATACCACACCTCAACAACATCTACGAATCGGCGCCCTACCTCCACGACGGGCGCGCGGACACCCTCGAAGAAATCTGGACGCGCTTCAACCCGAACGACGAGCACGGCGTCACCAACGACATGACCAAGGATCAGCTGAATGATCTTATCGAGTACCTTAAAACGCTCTGATATCAATTCGCTGCGCGAATTGATGAATGGCACCATGAGGTTGGTGCTTGTGGCTGCCGTGGTGGGATTGGCGGCGGCGGCGGTTGCAAAGGAAGCTCAGAACGTCGCGGGAGAGCCGTACGTCTACACGCATTGGGAGACGTTTTATGCCGGGGAGGGTGGGCTCCCGAACGACCACATCTTCTCCATCACCGCCGATGGCGACCGTCTTTGGGTGGGCACCGAGGACGGCCTGGCCCTGTACGAGGACGGGAAGTGGCGCTCGTGGGGTGAGAAGGACGGTCTGCCGTGGCGGGTGGTGAGCGCTATCGCCGTCAGCGAGAAGACCGGCGACGTGTGGCTCGGCCTCTTCGGCGGCGGTCTCTCCCGTTTCTCGGGTGGGCGCTTCGACCACTTCAACCAGTTCAACAGCGGGCTGGTCAACGACGTGGTCTACGGGGTGGCGGTGCTCGACGACACCGTGTGGGTGGCGACAACGGCGGGCATGAGCGCGTTGAACACGGTCACCGGCGAGTGGGAGATCTATACCGAGAAGAACGCCCCCATGGAGGAGATCTGGTGCTACAACGTCGATGCCGGTGACGGCAAGGTCTACGCCGCGGTGTGGGGCGGCGGGATCCTCGAGTGGGACTCAAAGACCCGCCGCTGGAACGCCCACCGCGATCCGGACCGCGAGATGGAGATCGACCTCTACCGTGACGACGGCCTGATCCACATGATCACCACCTCGGCCTCCTACGTGGATGAGGTGCTGTGGGCGTCCACCTACTTCGGTCTCAGCCGTTACGACGGCCGCCACTGGCGCGGCTACATGGACCACGACAGCGGGCTCGCCAGCAACTTCATCAACCTCTCCAAGGGTCGCAGCGGTTCCTCGTGCTACAACGCCACCGACCTCGGCCTGGCGGTGCTCAGTGACTTCGCCACCGATACCTGGGTCTCCTACCGCCGCGACACCGAGGATGCCGCCACCTGGACCGCCCATGTCGGTGTCGGCAACGAGGAGCGGCGCACGGTGGCAACCGATCTGACGCTGCCCAACCACTTCGTGATCGCGGTCGAGTTTCAGGGTGACGACGTGTGGATCGGCACCGGCCACGGCCTCGCCCGCGGCGTCGGTGCCGGCTACTTCGAGGGGTTGTCGAGACCGCAGGTGGAGGAGGCTGGACGATGAACATGAAACACCCGGCAGCGCTGGCGGCGATCATCGCCTGTGCGTGCTTCGTTGCGGCCGGAGAGGATACGGCCCCGAAGCCGACGCCCGAAACCGAGCAGCAGGTCTACGGCGACACCCCGGAAGAGCTGGTGCCCTACGGGAGATTCACCGAGGCCTACAAGGCGTTCTTCCTCGAGCCCAACGAGTACCGCGGCTACGGTCGCCGCATCCCCGAGCCCGAGCACGTGGACGCCGTCAAGATCGGCTTTCTGGGACCCATCGAGGCCACCGTCTCGGTGGCCACCGGTGGTGCGTCTCACGAGGAGCCGCTGGGTCGCAAGATGCTGCAGGGCGCACGGCTCGCGATCGAGCACGCGAACGCCCGCGGCGGCTACCGCGGGTCGAAGACGCCCTACGAGCTGGTCATACGTAACGACAACGGTCTGTGGGGGGCGAGCGGCAACGAAATCGTCCACCTCGCCTACAAGGAAAAGGTGTGGGCCATCCTCGGGACCATCGACGGCGCCAACTCGCACATCGCCATCCGTGTCGCCCTCAAGGCCGAGGTGCCGATGATGAACACCGGCGACACCGACCCTACCTTCATCGAGACCGCCATCCCGTGGGTCTGCCGCAATATCACCGACGACCGCCAGATGAGCTATCTACTGGCCGACTACGTCTTCGGCACGCTCGAGCTGACACGGGTCGCAGCCCTGCGCGCCAACAACCGCTACGGGCGCATGAGCATCGACGAGTTCCGGGACGCCGCCACCCGCCTCGGCCACCCGTTCCTCGTCGAGCTCAACTACCAGCTCGGCGACACCGACTTTGAGCCCCAGCTCGAGCGCATCAAGGCCCTCAACCCAGAGGCCGTGATCACCTGGGGTGACTCCGAGGAGTCGGCGAGGATCCTGGCGCAGATGCGCGCCATGGGGATGGACCAGTGGTTCATCGGTTCGGACCGCATGGTGACGCCCGAGTTCCTCGAGGTGGCGGGCGACGGCGCCTTCAAGGTGATGGCCGGTTACCCCTACGATCCCGAAAGCCGGGACCCGAAGCACGTGGAGTTCGTCGAGCAGTTCACCGCCCGATTCGGCGAACCTCCCGAGACCTATGCGGCCCACGCTTATGACGGCATGACCCAGGTCATCGAGGCCATCGAGCGCGCCGGTCTCAACCGCGCACTGATCCTCGACGAGCTGATGGCCGTGAAGACCTGGCACGGCGTCACCGGCACCAAGGTCTACGACCCCATCTGCTCCAACCGCAGCCCGGCCTTCCTCGCCCTGGTGAAGGACGGGGCATGGAGCTTCCAGGCGTCCGGCGGAGGCTGAACCGGGTCGCCGTGCGAACCCGTTTCGCCCTCATGAACCTCGGTCTCGGGGCGTTTCTCCTGTTGGTCTTCCAGGCCGGGGCGGACGAGCCCTATAAGAGGATGCTCGATGACCCGCTGACCTTCACCGGCACCGAGACGCTCGATTCGGCGACGACCGAGGCCGAGTACCGTATCGGCGTCTTTGCCCCCGACGGTGACGACCACCCCGTGGGTCGCGACCTTGTCCGCGGGGTGAGACTCGCAGTGGAGCAGGCCAACGTGTCGGGCGGAGTCAACGGTAAGCCGCTGCGGATCGTCCGCAGGTGGGCGGAAGACCCCTGGGGCGCGGGCTCCAAGGAGGTCATTCGAATGGTCTTCGACGACCGGGTGTGGGCCCTCATCGGCGGTCCCGACGGTGAGACCACGCACGTCGCACAGCAGGTGGCGACCAAGGCCCACCTGCCGCTGATCGCGCCGGTTTCGTCAGATCCGTCGCTCACCCACACCCGGGTGCCGTGGATCTTCCGCCTGCCGCCCGACGATGCGGCCCAGGCCGAAGCGCTGGTCAAGGAGGGGCTGGCCCCGCGCAGCCTCGGTGCGGTCGGAGTGCTGGTCTCCGCCGACCACGACGGCAGGAGATTTTCAGACGAGCTCGAGGCGGCGATGGAGCGGCGGCAGATCGCGCTGGCCTTCAAGTTCGCGGTGGACCCCGCTCTTCATGACCCAGGGAGTCTCGCCGATCGCGTCAGGAGCTTCGCGCCCGACGGCATCGTGGTGCGGCTCCGACCGGCCGCCGCCCGGCGGATGTTTGCCGCGCTGCAATCGGTCGGCGTCGACTGCCCGCTCTTCCTGCCCTGGATCCCCGGCCTTCATCTGGTCGAGTTTCCAGCGAGCTACGGCGGTTCCGTGGTCGAGATTGCTCCCTTTCAGCCGCCGCAGCAGTGCGGCCCTTATCTCAAGCTGGTGCGTTCCACCGTCCGCCGTCATGGCATCAAGCCCACGGCGGCCATGGTGTATGGCTTCGACGCCGCGAACCTTGTGATCGAGGCGCTCCGGCGGCACGCCGGCGGCCGCACCGACCTGCAGCGGCGGCTGACCGAGTTATCGGGTTTTTGGGGTGCCAGCGGCCCCATCCGATGGGACAACGGCGGAGGAAATACCGCCCCACCGGTCATCCACGTTCTCGACACCGACTAACTGACCTCAACCGATCCAGCCAGTGTCCTTCACTATCGCAATCGCTCTTGCTATCGGAATCGAAAAACAGCTCAGCATCGCGAATGTCGATAGCGATAGCGATCCCGATACCGATAGCGACCGGACCCTCAGGTCCTCAAGACCCCAGGACCCCAGGACCTCAGCCCCTCATAGCCGTAAAGCCGAAAAGCCGAATTGCCCTGTTCACCCCGACGAGGACACATACCTCGTGTTGTACTTCGCGTGGAACCGCTCCGGGACCGTAGGGTTGCGTCCGGCGGACGGCACCGGTGCGACGGTGCTGCCGTCCCGGGTGAAACGATCCATGTCCTTGCACCAGCCGTCGACCTCGAGGACATAGACCCGCGTCCACCCGTGCCGGGGCTCCTCCGCCGGTGCCTCGAACTCCAGGTGGACCGCCTCGCCCGGCCCGAAGATCGCGACCGCGTCGTCGGTCGAGACGACCAGCTCCATGGCGTCCCCAAAGCGGGTGTAGCGGCCGATCTGGAAGCGGGTGTCCCACAGCGGCGCCCGTCGCGCCCAGTCGTAGGCCGGCAGCCGTTGCGGCCCGGTGGTGCGCAGCGCGAAGCCCGGTTGTTCGACCCGGGCCGCGGTGAGAGGGAGCTCACGCCGCTCGACGCTCGGTGCGTCCTCTGCCACCGCCACCACCACGCGGTCCCAGTAGATCTCCTGGTTGGTGGAGAGCCGCAGCTCGCGGGTGCCGGGGGGCAACGGCGGCAACGGCAGGGACATCTGGCGCGGCATGCCGGCCGGGTAGCCGAACTGCTCGTGCAGCAGCGTCCACCTGCCATCGGCGCCGCGCGCCTCGAGCGACGGCGCCCGGTAGTCGGCGCCGGCCTGCCAGGCGGCAAAGTTGGTCTGCGAGTAGGGGTACTCGACCCAGCCGTCGGCCACCAGGACGAGGTCGTCTCCGAGTCGATCGAGATCCTCGGCGAAGACGAGGGTGAGCTGGTGTTCGGTCTCGAGCCGGCCGATAAAGCGGAGGTCGAGGTCGCCGACCGGCGCGGCGCGGAGGTCGACCTCGGCGACCGCATCGGTGACGTCCTCGTCGCGGTCGTTGACCGCCCGCACCGGCGCCACGGTGCGGCGCGCGAAGACCGGCTCACCCGTGGGCTCGGGGCCGAGGATGCTCATTCGGTCGTCGACGGTCATGAGCCAGCCCGGGGGCAGGTCGTAGGCCACCAGGCGCGCGGCGTCGAGGTAGGTGATCTCCTCCATCGGTTCGCCGACCTTGAGCAGGAGGCGACCGTCCCGAGGCGCGAGGGAGCTCGGGGGCATCATGAAGCGTTCCCACGGCCGCGGCTCGCCGTACTCGCCGGGGCCGACGGCGTAGCCGATTCCACCGACCCCCAAGAGATCGCTGACAAAGACGTAGGCCTCGCCGTCCCAGGAGAAAAGCACCGGACAGCTCGAGAGCTGACGCTGCATCTCGGCGATGGTGTGGACGCTGCCGGGCTCGAGGTCCATCTCGGTCTGCAGCACGCCGTCCGACCAGTCGATCGAGACGAAGTCGATCCGCGGCGCACCACCGAGGCCGAGCAGCAGCGGCTGCAGGCTCTGGCCCGGGCCGGAGTCGGCGCGGAAGGTGTCGACCACGGTCCAGCGTGTGCCGGCCCTGACGGCGAGACGGGTCCCGATGCCGGAGGCGTTGGTCCGCATGGAGCTTGCGTCGTCCTCGCGGCCGGTGAGACTGACGGCGACAAAAGGCAGCCGGCCCGGACCGGGCGGCCACACCGTGGGGCCGCTTTCAGTACCGATCGCCACCATCGATGGACCGCGGTCGGGCTCGAGCGCGGCCAGCCGCCAGGCCGTCTCGACGGCGTCAGCCGAAAACAGCTCGCTGCCGTTTGCCGGCGAGATGACCCGCCACCCACGGTCGGTCGAGGAAACGAGGTCGAGGGCGCCGTCGCCGTTGACGTCGACGAGAGCGAGACGCGGCGTCCCGCTTGCCTGCGATCCGGCGGCGACGGCGCTCGCCGCCCAGACCCCGCTCTCGTTCTCCTGCCAACGGCTGAGCACGCCGATGCGGTCGGCGGTGTAGATCTCGACCCGTCCGTCGGCATCGACGTCGCCGGCCACCGCCGCTTCGATATCGGCAGCGAAGAAGGCGTCCCATCCGCGGGCCGCGCGGTACTCCCACAGGAGCTCGTTGATATAGACCTCGTGGGGCGCGTCGCGGTTGAAAACGATGATGTCAGCGTCGAGATCGGCGTCGAGATCGACCACTAGCAGGCCTCGCGACTCGCTGCCGTTGCCGGTCAGCCCGCTGTCCGCCGCCAACGGTCTGAAGGAACCGTCACGGTTGTTGTTGAAGAGCTCGTTGTCGCCGTTCGAGTTGACCACGAAGATGTCGAGATCGCCGTCGTGGTCGGCATCGAAGAGGGCGCCGTCAACGGTGTCGAAATCGGTGCCGGCGGTCCCGGTCGTGGTTGTGACGTCCTGCCACGACCCTCCCTCGAGCTGACGCCACAGCTGGTTCGGGCCTCGGCGGCAGAGGTAGACGTCGGTCAGGCCGTCGTTGTCGATGTCACCCCAGAGGGCGGTGTTGACGCTTTCGATCTCCGCAAGCGGGTGGTCTGCAGCGAGCTCGAAACCGCGGTCTGAGGCCATCAACACGGCGTTGCGAACCGAGCCCTCGGTGCCGACCGCCCCGGCGAGAAACAGGTCCACCGCGCCGTCATGGTCGAGGTCGCAGACCGTTACATCCGGCGACGGCATGGATGTATCGGCGGCGATCCACTCCGCGGCGCCTTCGGCTGGAGACAGCTGTTCGGCAAAGATCGGCCCGGGCGGTATTTCGATCGGGACGACCTCCCTCGAGCCGAGCGCCACGACCTCACCCCATTCACCCATCCTGGTGTACTTGAACTCGACCAGGTGTGACCGCGGGTTCGACTCCAGGGTTTGGAAGCGCTCGATGAAGGCCTCGGCGCGCTCGTGGTCCCTGAGCCGCTGGGCAGCCTGGAACGCGCGGTAGTGGGCACTGCGGAGGTAGGGGTCGATCTCGATCGCGCGCTCGAACCACGGCAGGGCCTCTTCGAACTGCTGCAGCTGCATGTGGCACTGGCCGACGTGGTAGAACGCTTCGGCGTTCGTCGGGTCCGCCTCGGTCACCTGCAGAATGTGGGGGAGTGCGGCCTCTGCGTAGCCCAGGTGAAGGTCGATGAGGCCGCTGTTGTAGGCCGCGCGGACATTCGACGGGTCGTTCTGGAGGACCCGATCGAAGATAGCCTTGGCCGTCTCCTCATCGCCCTCTTGTTGACGGTTCATGGTGGCGATGGCGAGGTTGATCTGGATGTCGGGGTTGTCCGGGTACCGTTCCGCAAGCGCTGAGAAGACCTCGAGCGCCGCTTCGAAGTCGAAGCGCCCCATGTAGGCGACCCCCCGGTTGTTGGCCGCCACACCGTCGGCATCGAAGCCGCCGGTCGGTCCTCCGGTGTCGCATTGGACTGCGAGCGACAGGAGCGCCGCGGCAACGAACCAGATTGGAATCCTTCGGGCGAGTGCGATCTTCATGGCCGTCCTCCTTCGAATGCCCGCATTATGCCAAGGCAATCCTCTCTTCCCTCGCCCCTGCCCGTCTCCGTGCCGTATGTCAGGCAGCATTCACTCGCTCGAAGGCGCATCAGCGCAGCAGGTCTGCCCGGCCCAGGTAGCGGGCGAGGTTGGCTTCGAGCTTGGGGAGCACATCGAAACGGCCTTCCCAGGTCATCATCTGGATCACTTGCCTCTGCAGCTTGACGGCCTCATTGAACAAACCCGCCTCTGCGGAGGCCATGGCCAGTGTCTCGAGGCGACTAGGGCTCGAACCGGCGCGCAGGGTCCGCCGTGCCAGCCCCACCGCACGTTCTCCGTCCCGCACCTCCGGGTCATCGGCCGACGCGAGCAGGCGAGCCAGGGCGTGCAGAAGCTCCACACTCTCGGGTATCGCCCGCCAACCCTCCTCCAGAAGCTGAAGTGCTTCTCGCAAGCGCCCCAGGGAGGCAAGGGCCTCGGCTTCACCCCGTTGCGCACGCAGGTTGCTCGGGTCCACCTCGACGACCTGTCGATACGTCTCAGCTGACTCCTGGTACCGGCCGAGCCGGGCCAGCGCCGAGCCGAGGTCGAGGCGGGCCCCGACGAGATCGGGATCGAGCGCGAGCGCGGTGCGGTACTCCTCAACCGCGCGGTCGGCTGACCCGATCCGACCCTCGATGACGCCCAGATGATGGTGGACCTGGGCCTCGTCCGAGGGATCGAGATTCAGATCGAGGGCCTGTCGGTAGTGGCTGCGTGCCGTCTCGAACTCGCCGAGGCGGAGGTAGGCGACCGCGAGGCGGATCCGCGCCCCTTCGCCTTCGAGACCCAGATCGCAGAGCCGCTCGAGGTCCTCGATCGCCTCCCGGTTGCGGTGGAGACTGAGGTTTGCGCTTGCCCTCGATCGCAAGGCGTTGATGTTGCCCGGATCGAGCTCGAGGGCGATTGAGTAGCGTTCGACCGCCTCGCTCAGATTCCCGGTCTGCTCGAGCACATATCCGAGCATCGCGTTAGCCACGACCATCTCGGGTGCCAGCGCGAGGCTTGCCTCGATTTCGCGCCGCGCGGCGCCGAAATCGCCCTGACCGATGTGCAGACTGGCGACGACGAAATGGAGGCGGGCGCGGACAAGCCGGTTGCGGGCCGCCAGCTCGGGCGACGAGTCCATGCCCGCCGCCGCCCCCGTCAAAGCCTCGATCGCCTCGTGAATCCGGTCGACGGCGCCTGGTGAATCGGCAAGGTAGGACGCGGCGAACAGGCCAAAGCTCCGGTCGTCGTGTTCCTCCGGATTCGCAGCCATCTCGAGGACCGCTTCCACGATGTTTTCCCTCTTCAACGGCTCGATCGCGCCGAGCAGCGGGTCGGCAAATCCGAGCTGTTTGTCGCCACGCTGCTCGAGATGGGCCCTCGCGGTCTCCATATCGCCGAGCCTGCGGTAGGCCAGCGCCAGCTGATAGTGGACGATCGTCGCCTGGGGCTGCAACCTGAGAGCCTCGGTGAGGTGTTCGACCGCCTCCTCGGGTCTGCCGAGGGCGCTGGCGGCTCTGCCCAGACCGCCGTGCGCGGCCGCCTCGGCTGGGTTGAGCTCGAGGACGCGCGCGTACTGCTGGTACGCCTTTTCGTTTTCGCCGAGCGCCAGGAGGAGCTCGGCAAGGTGGAGATGGGTGGGAATGTCCTCGGGCCGAAGCTCGAGGGCACGCTCGTACGCCTCGTCCTCGAGCTCGAGCTTACCGACCATCTGGTAGACGAAACCGAGGTAGTAGGGCCAGCGGAAGTCACCGGGTTCGAGCCGCTCGGCGTTGACGAATGCGACCTCCGCCGCGTCGTTCAGGTGATGGGCGATGTAGTAGGTGCCGAGCGTTCCATAGGCATCGGCGAGGTCGATGTCGGAGCCCTCGGTCTCGAGCTCGGAGACGCGTTTTTGGAGTGTCTCAAGGCGCCGCCGGGTCGCATCCTCCATGGTCGACAGGTTGGGCAGCGGCAGCGGGGTAAGTTCCGAGCGATCGAAGGCGCCGGCCCGGAATGACAGGATGAGCGCCAGTGAGAAAAGGACCGTCCGCCGCAAGATCATTGTCCGTCAATCACCGCCCTTCGCCTTCGATCCGGTGCCCTTGCTCAAGGTTGTGTAGCGATCGACGGCGACGCCGGTCCATTCCTCCACCGACCCATCGGGCCAGTGGACCTCAACCCGATCGACGGCCGTGTCGCTCCCCAGACCGACGAGCAGACGAGGATCGTTGGCCGAAGCAAAGCCCCCGTCCGTACGGACCCGTCGCCACAGGGTGGGCTTGCCCTTGCGGTGCACTCCGACCCAGGCTCCGATCTGGTCCCTCGGGGGGGTGCCGGCGACGAGCCTGAGACCGATCCAATGGTTGGCGTTGCCGACGGTGTTGATGAGCAGACGCGCGCGGCCGTTGCAGTTCTCCAGCAAGACATCGGTATCACCGTCGTTATCGATGTCGCCGAAAGCGAGACCCCTGCTGACCTCGAGGAGCTCGAAGACCGAGCCCGCCGTCGCGGTCACATCCTCGAACTTGTTGGAACCGACGTTGCGAAACAGCTGGTTGGGCTGACTCATCGGAAACGGATCACCCTGGCGCACCAGGGCTTCAATGACGAAGACATCGCCGCTCGCGATCAGGAGATCGAGCAGGCCGTCGTTGTCGTAGTCGAAGAAGCGAACCCCCCAGCTCGTACGGTTGACGCTCGGCGGGCCCAGACCGCTGCTGGTGGTCGTGTCGTCGAAGAGACCAGTCCCGTCGTTGATGTAGAGGGTGTTGGTCTGGGAACCGAGGTGGGTCATGAAGAGGTCCTCGTCGCCGTCGAGGTCAATGTCGGCGGCGTCCACGCCCATGCTCGACTCGGAACGACCGTCCGCGTTGACCGCGGTCCCGCCGAACAAGGCGTCATTGACGAAGGTGCCGTCCCCCTGGTTGATCCACATGTGGTTCGGAATATTGTCATTGGCGACATATAAATCCATCCACCCGTCGAGGTTGAAATCGGCAGCCATAACCCCGAGGGCCTTGCCGGCTTCGTGTTGGACCCCGCTCTTGAGGGACCGGTCCTCGAAGGTGCCGTCGCCCCGATTGCGGTAGAGCCGATTTGTGACCGCGGCATAGGATTCGGGCGCGCAGTAGCCGGGAATTCCGGAGGGCAGTCGGCAGATCTTGTGGTTTTCGTAGGTGAAGGCCAGATAAGAGCCGACAAAGAGATCGAGCCAGCCGTCGCGATCGTAGTCGACGAAGGTCGCACCCGAGTTCCAGCGGGGGTCGTCGACGCCGGCCGCCCCGATCACCTCTTCGAAGGTGCCGTCGCCCTTGTTCCGCCACAGCTGGTTGTGGCCGAAGTTGGTCAGAAAGACGTCGACCCAGCCGTCGTTGTCGTAGTCGGCCGCCGCGACACCGACGCCGTAGCCTTCGGCTCGGATCCCGGACGCCTCGGTCACATCGGTGAAGGAGAGCGCGCGGGTGCCGTCTTCGGCGATCACCAGATCGTTGCGGTAGAGGCGATCGCGGAGGGGATAGCCCTTCTGCGGTGGTTGGTCGGCATCGGCCACGCTCTTGTCGGGACCGAGCATTTTGCCCTGGATCAGGTAAAGGTCGAGATCGCCATCGTTGTCGTAGTCCAGCATGCCGCAGCCGGGCCCGCTGATCTCGACGATATAGAACTCGCCGGAAACGCCCGCGAAGTGTACGAAGTCGACCCCGAGTTCTTCGGCGCGATCCTCGAATATGTCGGGTTTCGCGGTCGGACTCTCGGAGAAAGCGACGCAAGGTGAGACCAGCAGGATCAGTGACAGCACCCAGACGGGCTCACTGGGGCGCGGCATCGCAGGCCTCCCGTACCACTATTTCTTCGCAGATCGCGACGTGCAACTTCAAACGGTTTGACAAGATACGTGCCGATGCTAGCACACGACGAGCATGCGAAATCGCGACGGTGCCATCATGCGCGGCGTGTTAACGCGATCGCCTGGTCGGGATGAGATGGGTCATGGGAAGATCATCTCTTCGGTCATCGAAAGTCCGCGTTTTTTCATCTCGTCGACGAACAGCCGTGCCGGAACGCCGGTCTCCACGTGCTTGACGCCTCGCGTGGTTTGCCCCCTGGCATTCATGATCGCGACGATGGCGCCGTGCCAGCCGGTTGTACGCTCCATGGCGGTGAACCCGGTCGCTTCGTCGTAGTAGTCGATCACCTCGACCAGCGCTTCCGCGGCTTTCCCGTCCTTGTCGCCGACGGCCTTGACCCTCACGATGACCAGATCCCGGTCCTCTTCGGTGGCCGTGATTTTGGGCCCGACACAGGCGTGGAACACGTCCCTCGGCACCACGTCGACGCCTTTGACTTTGACCGGCTCCGGAAACTCGATTTCTTCGTAATCTTTGGGTTGGAAGGTCGGCACTCTGGTGACCTTGCCGTCTCGAAGAAAGACGGCCTCACCATAGTACTCGTTGGTGAGCCCAGCGATGTTGAAGGTGCAGATGTAGTTGAAAGGCGGTTTCGGGTGTTGGTCGTTGCCGCCATTCCACAGGTAGAGGTGATCCGTCCGGTCGAGCTGGGACATGTCATAGGCCGCCGCGGTCCCCTGCCGACCGCCGCCGAGCACCGCGTCGGTGAATTTCATGTTGGCCTCAAAATCTCCGACCAGGGTCACTCGCTCCAATCATGCCGTGATCGAGCTGATGTACGCTTCGCCGCGGCCGATGAGGTCGTCGTGGTCCTGCGGCGCCTCGAGATCCTCCAGCAACTGTTGCGTGTGTTTCCTGAGGCGCTCGTCGGCCCGCGGGTTTCCCTGTTGAGCCCACTCTTCCACGGTCAGATTGGGGAAGATCGCGCTTTCGAAATAGGCGGTTTTGTAGTGCTCCAGCGTGCTGGCCGCCATCAGGAAGTTGCCCGCCGGACCTGTCTCAGTGATGTCGTTCAGCGCGGTCGACGTCTCGTCGATCGCGAACCCGGCTGCGAATCTGCGGGCCTGGGCAATCACCTCGCTGGCATAGACGATGATTGCCGGAGACGCGGTCGTCGAACCCAGTGCGTCGCCGACGTGTGGTACCAGGCCGACCTTTCCCAAACAACTCAGTAAGTGATTGGCCCATTGGTGGCCACTGGTGATGACATCAGCGCCCCACCCCATACCGGAGCCGGAGGTGCCGCAGTGTGGCAGGCCGTAGGACGCCATCATCTCGGCGCAGGCAAGGTTGATCAGGTAGGTGATCGGGTCGTAGAAGTTCGCCATCCCCCGCATGTCGAAGTAGGCTGGCAGCATCCCCAGAATGATCGGCGATCCCTCTTTGATGAGCTGGCTCAAAACCAGGCCCGCCAGTAGCTCCGCGTTCAGTATCGCAAGGATGCCGGCCGGGGTGATCGGCGTTGTCGCTCCGGCCATGCCGTAGTTCGAGTAGATCAAGGGCAGGCCCCGCTCGATGGTGGCCCACATCTTGTCGACCGTCCCTCGATTGATGACCAGCGGCGTCACGGGGCTGAAGTAGGGGATGAGGGACGGTTTCGACGCGAGGTCGCCGTGGAGGTGCTCGAGGAGATCGAGCACCGCCGGGAATCGATCTTCCTGGGACACCAACAGCACCAGCGGTTTGGTGCTGTTGGCCGCCATTTCGAGTATGCCGAAGAGATCCGACTGATCGGTCGAGACGTCCTGAACGACTCCCATCGTCGAGATGAGGTCGAATGAGCCCAACGATTGACCGAGCCGCACCAGGGATTCCATGTGCTTGCGGGTAAACGGTGTGATCTCGTCGGTCAATGGATCCTGGTAGTGGAGGGTTGTCGCCCCGATGCCGAATCGAGTTTCAGCGCCGTTACCGATGCGGAAGGCGAAGTTGCCGCGCCGGTCGTGGATGTCGACGCTGGAGGGCGCGGCATCCAGCGCCCATTGAACGAGATCGGCGGGGATGCGAACCCGGCTTCCGTCGACATCAGCGCCGGCCTTTGCAATGACGCTGACGGCCTTTTCTGAATCGATTTCCAGACCGACGGACGTCAGGATGCGCAGAGAGGATTCGTGAATCTGGCCGATTTGCTGCTCGTTCAGCACGGTGATGAGGGGACGAATGTGCTGATCGTTGCTCATCTATCACTTACCAGGCGGCATATTCGGGGCTGTGCTGAACGTGGTCCATGGCGGAGAGAGCCGTTACGAGTTGTACGGAGGCCAGATTCTTGATGGGCTCGTTGGGGTGGGGGAAGCCGAAGAGCAGGGCATGTTTGGCTCCTTGCCCCACCTGGAACTCGAAGATGGGGTTGCCCTGCTCGGTTTTGCCGAGAACGGTCAGCGAAATCAGCTCCGGGTGTTCTTCCTTCAGACCGAAGAGGGCCCCGTGAAGCTCATCCACCGTCAAGAAATCCTGGTAAGCCGGCATCGAAGCAACGACTTCCCGAAACAGCTCTTCTTTGTCTATCTGTGGCTGGGAACCGGCGCACGCGCAGAGACTCCAACAGACCCAGCTCGCGACTGCCCATCTCGTTCTCATTTCGCTACGGCCCCACACCGTCCGGTGACGCGTCGCCCGAATCGCGGTCGCGCGCTCTCTTGGGCGGCAGATCTTGGCGGGGCAAGATTTCGTCGCGCATCGCCGTGTGATAGGCGAACGAGGCCACGATCACCGCCGATTGTCTGAGGTCCTCCTCGGCCAGCTGGTCGTACACGTCCTGGTCCGTGTGATGGGTCAGCTTTGTATAGTCCATCGGATCCTGGATGAAAGTGAAAGCCGGGAGGCCGACGGCATCGAAGATCATGTGGTCGGTGCCAGCTGTGTTTTCAGTTGTCACGGTGTCCGCACCGAGATAGTGGAACGGCGCCAGAAAGGCTTCGAATATGGGCCTCACCCACTCGTTGCCCTGTAGGTAGATCCCCCGGATCTTGCCGGTTCCGCTGTCATAGTTGTAGTAGGCCGAGAGCTTGCCGTGGGCCGGCCTCAGCTCCATGGATTCGAGGTCGGCGAAATGCCGCTCCACGTGGTGCATGGAGCCCGAGTAGTCCAGCTCCTCACCGTCCCACAAGGCCATGCGGATGGTACGTCGCGGTTTGGCGCCGATCGCCGTCAGAATCCGCATCGCCTCCATCGCCACGGCGCAACCCGCCGCGTTGTCGGTGGCGCCGGTGCCGGCGTGCCACGCGTCGATGTGGCCGCCGATGATGACCAGCTCGTCACGCAGCTTCGGATCGCTGCCCGGGATCTCGGCGATCACGTTGTGACCCTTCACGCCTTCCACGATGTCGACCCGGCTCTCCAGCCGCAATCTCGGTTTGAAATCCCTGTCGACGAGACGCGCCAGCATGTTGAAGCTCTCACGGGCGACGACGAAGGTCGGGGCATTCTCCTCGGGTTTCTCGATGCCGCTGTAGGTCACGCGCACCACACCCCGTTCGCGCGAACTCGGTACCAGCAGCGCCGCGACCCCCTCCTCCTTGAAGAACCGGGTCACCTGGGCGAACTTCTCGAACTCTTCGTACCACTCGTCCCATTCCTCCCAGTAGTCGGCCGGTTTACCAGGGACCATTGCGCCGACGAGCTCCCGAATTTTCTCGTCACTCAGCCGACGCGCTGCCGACGCCTTCTCCGGGTCGAGGGCTTCGACGGCGTCGTTGAGGACGATAGAGCCGCGGAGCTTGCCCCGGTACTTCTCGAAGTCTTCCTCTTTCTCGACCTCGACCAGGACCGGTACGCCCTCGAGCACGCCGGCGGTGCCGGGAGTCCAGGCCATGGGAATGGCGGCGAGACGCAGGTAACGGGGCTCCAATAGCTCCGCTGAGTAGCTCTCCAGGTGCCAGCCCGGAAATGCCAGGTCCCAGCTCTCAATGTGAGCGTTCTCGAGACCCCATTCGGCGAGCCGGGCGCGGCTCCACTCCGCCGCCGCCTTCAGGCTCGGGGAGCCGCTCAGGCGTGGGCCGTAAACCTCGGTGAGATGGAAGGCGGTGTCCATCAGCTGAGAGTTCTGGAAACCCTCCATCTTGATCGAAGCGATCACCTGTTCATCAACCGGCTCTCCCGAATGAGCGAACGCTCCGGCCAGCAGGCAGATCAGCGCGACTCCCCAGAGACTCTTCTTCATTGCCGTCCTCCCCGATTCTCCTCAGCGATGGGCCCCTTCAATGAACCGTCGTCATTGTATCGGAGAGCGGAAGGTGGTTCGTTGACTTGTCGCAAGCCATCCGCCATTCTTTGGTCGATCGCGACGACAGGTTTCTCGACCGGCATGGCAGCGATCAGCAACGCCCTCTTCACCCTCGTGGAGCCAGGAAATTGTGTCGTATCGATCAAGGACACCTACGGCGGCACCAGCAAGGTCTTCCTGGAGATGCTACCCGAGGCCGGGGTGGAGGTTGCGCTGTGCGAGACGGAAGACTATGACGAGATCGAGCGGCAGGTGGCGGACGGCTGCCGGCTGCTGTATCTGGAGTCACCCACCAACCCGACCCTCAAAGTGCTCGACCTGGGGCGGCTCATCGCCTCGGCACACGAGGTCGATGCCATCACGATGGTCGACAACACCTTCGCGACACCGATCAACCAGCGCCCGATCGATCTCGGCGCCGACCTGGTTGTGCACAGCGCCACCAAGTACCTAGGTGGACACGCCGACGCCCTCGGCGGTGTCCTCTGCGGGCGCGAAGATCTCGTCGAGAAGGTCTTCTGTTATCGAGAGATCGCCGGAGCCTCCCTCCACCCGAGCGCGGCATTCCTGTTGATACGCGGCCTGACGACCCTTGAGCTACGAGTCCATCGCCACAACCAAAACACCCTGCAGATCGCCCGCTTCCTCGAAAATCACGAGAAGGTGGATCAGGTTTTTTATCCTGGGCTCGAGTCGCATCCCTTCCACGAGGTGGCTCGCCGCCAGATGAAGGGCTTCGGTGGTGTTCTCAGCTTTTCGCTCGGGGGCGGGTTCGAGGCGGTTCGGGCTCTGCTGCCGCGACTGAGGTTCGCACATATGGCGGCCAACCTCGGGTCGGTCAGCACCCTGGCTGGGCGGAGTTTCGAGGCGAGGCGGAGCTCTTTCTCCAGTACTCGAAGAAGCACGTGCCCGAGTACGTGGCCGAGGTGCAAGGAGCTGCCGACGCTGCCGGATTGGAGCTCCTGGACCTGTTTGCGACGATCTGCG
>PVMK01128531.1_pt1 | contig 31040 bp, 25 predicted proteins | sample 1853481 | NCBI WGS metagenome assembly PVMK01 (sample SAMN08533507, study PRJNA380276) | Marine sediment metagenome, whole genome shotgun sequencing project.
CAGTGGCCCCGGCCACAAGCAAATGGGGCATCCTGGAAAGATCTGCTATGACCGGCGACCCGGTGATATCCTTTCCAAGGGCTATGGGCAATTTGTACTTTGAATTCTTGTAGGAGTGTGTTGAAAGGACCTCCTTCAGATACACCATCTCCCTTTTGTTGTTGGGTATTTCAATCCCGATGGCGCCCTTGCCCGGAATCGGGGCAACGATTCTGATACTGGGTGCCCTGAGGGTCAGCGCGAGATCATCCGATAAACCTGCCACTTTGCTTATTTTTACGCCCGGTGCCGGTTTGAATTCATACATGGTAATAACCGGACCCGGAAGAATCTCCCTGACCTCACCTTCAACGCCAAAGTCTGCCAGCTTTTTTTCAAGACGGCGGGCATTCATCTCAAGGCTTTCCTGCTGTATCTCCACATTTTCTCTTTCCGGTGTATCGTTGAGGAGATCCAGTGAGGGCAGCTTGAACTGCCCGGCCGCATGCATAAATGAGAATTGCTCCTGCTCTGGAGTTTTGTCTTTTTCAGGGGCCGGCTTTACAATGGTCACCTTGGGTCTTGATTTCATCTTTTTTCTGGCCACCATGCTTTTTCGCGCCCTTTTTTTTCGTTCCCTCCTCTTTGTTGACATGCCTTGAATACGTCTTACCATGCCCATGACCCCAAGGCCCAGACCGGAGAAGAGGCTTCCCAGGGAAAGATGGGTTGCAACCAGAAGGGAGATAATAAAGATCGTAGAGAGGAGCACATAGGCGCCAAACTGGTTTAGAAAGCTCTTTGTCCATCCTGCAAGATAAAGCCCAGCCAGTCCGCCTGCAACCAGGTTTCCGCCCCGAAACCCCACAAGTTCATGAAACTGGAGACACAGAATCCCGGAAAAGCAAAGAGGGAGCAAAAAAACGGCAGTAACGGTTATGAGAGGATATGATGGACCACGACCACGAAATGACAAATAGGTCATGGTGAGCAAAATAATGACAAGCCAGAAAGCCGAAAACCCGAGAAGGAAAAATAACCCCCCGGCCAGATGTGCCCCCACGGTACCAAAGAGGTTATGGGCATTGCCTAAGGGGCCTGTTATGTTCCAGAAAAGCTTATCACCAGGGTCATAGGAAAAAAGGCTTCCCCCCAGGATAATGGCCATCAGCAACAAGATAAGCCCAAGGATCTCTTTGCCGATGGGGCGCGAGGGTTTATCCGCTTTGCCTTTTACGGTTGGTTTGCGGGCCAAATTTCATCTCCCAGACTTTGTCTTTGTAACTTTGTAACTACTCAGGTTCAGGGGTTCAGGCCTGCCCGCCATCGCTGGAAATCACAACACATTTCAAACCGTGAGGCCAAGGGAAAACGCCTCAAAATCCCTGTGTCCATGGAACAAGACGTCCCCATGCTAGACCTGGATAATAGTGGGAATTATCAAAGGTCTTCTTTCAATAACGTTTTGGAAAAATTTCTTCAGACGTCTTCCGATATCCGTTTCTACGCTGGCCCAGTCTATGGAAGATGAGGTAGCCGTTTGTTCGAGCACTTCCAATACAATATGTTTGGCATCTTCCAGGATTGAACCCGTGTCATCCTCAAACACAAATCCCCTTGAGATAATCTCAGGACCATAGACCCTCTTTGAGGTATCCGTATCCATACCCAGGAGGACGATTACGATACCATGCTCGCTGAGTCGCCTTCGGTCTTTGAGGACCATCTCTTCCACATCACCCACGCCTTTTCCGTCAACAAAGACCTGACCCGCATGGACATGATCTTCCGATCGCATTTTCTGGTTTTCAAAAGAAATGACATCACCGTCTTCTGCAACAATCACCCGATCTTTTTCCATACCCATGTCCAGGGCAAGCTGGGCGTGTTTTACAAGGTGTCTATATTCACCGTGAATGGGGATAAAAAAACGCGGTTTCACCAAACTTAACATCAGCTTTAGTTCTTCCCTTCTGGCATGACCGGAGGTGTGTATTTCCGAGACTTTTTCATAAACCACCTCGGCTCCCATGCGATAGAGATTGTTTATGGTGGCGGTTATGGCTTTTTCATTTCCGGGGATAAACCGTGAAGAAAGAATGACCGTGTCATTTTGCTTTATTGTGATGTTTTTGTGTTTCCCCCGGGCCATTCTTGTGAGAGCCGACATGGGCTCCCCCTGACTTCCCGTGGTGATGACCGTGATGCATCGGTCCGGAAACTGGCTGATCTGGCGCTCACCGATTTCTACACCTTCGGGTATGCTGATAAACCCTTCCCGTTTGGCGATACCCACATTTGTAAACATACTTTTTCCGTTAAAAACAACCTTTCGCCCAAACTTCACTGCCAGATTGATGACCTGTTGAATTCGGACCATATTTGAGGCAAAACTGGCCAGAATGAGCCTGCCCTGACAAGTCCGGAACAGTTCTTCGAGGGTTTTTGTTACCTCTCGCTCGCTGAGGGTAAACCCTTCCTTTTCCGCATTGGTTGAATCCGAAAACAGGGCCAAAACCCCCTTTTCCCCAAAATGGGCGAAACGGCCCAAATCTGTAGGTTGGGAACCCACCGGTGTCGGGTCGATTCTGAAGTCACCGGAATGTATGATAGTGCCTTCGTCTGTCTCGATGGCGAGCCCAACACCATCAACGATGCTGTGATTTACCCCAATGTATTCAACCTTAAAGGGTCCGAACTGAGTGGTATCACTAGGCTTGACCTTGAAAAAATCAGGGGTTTTTGGCAAATGGTGTTCCTTTAACTTCTCCTTCAACAGTTCCAGCGTAAAGCTTGTGCCAAATACGGGAACACAGATATCCTTCAAAAAGAATGGCATGGCGCCGATGTGATCTTCATGACCATGGGTCAAGATTACGGCCTTGACCTTGTCCCTGTTTTCTCTGAGGTAACGAAAATCCGGTATCACAAGATCCACCCCCGGCATATAGTCATCCGGAAACATTATGCCTGCATCAACTACCAATATATAATGGTCATCTTCAATGACCATTATATTACGGCCGATTTCTCCCAGCCCTCCCAGCGGTATGACCCTAATCATATTTCACCTTTTTCTCCGATATATATTCGATCCCGTCTCCCACTGGGTCGCTACAATCAAAGTAGTAATTTCTCAATAAGTCTGGGAGATCTAGCCTGTCATTTAAATATAGAGGTTATTGAGAACTTACTTAAAGTACGGTTATTTCATTCAATAAACAACAGTTTATCCTTTTTAAGCCTAACAGTCAACAGGGAATGGATTTCTCAAAGAACTGGTTTTTGTCAATCAACTTGATTTGCCATATTTTTTTGTGGTAGGGTGCAATATAAAAAGATATCCACGTTCCTACCAAACCCTTTTCAGATGACTCAAAAAAGGAGATGAAAAAATGGCAGGTGTAAACAAGGTTATACTGATCGGAAGGCTGGGCAGAGATCCCGAAGTGAGATACACACCCAGCGGGGCTGCAGTGGCCAACTTTAGTATTGCCACAAGTGAAGAGTGGAAAGACAAAAACACCGGGGAAAAGCAGGAACGTACGGAATGGCACCGGATTGATGCATGGAGACGCCTGGGAGAAATCTGCGGTGAGTATCTGCGCAAGGGAAGTCAGGTCTATATTGAAGGGAGATTGCAGACCGATCAATGGGAAGATCGGGATGGAAACAAGCGTTACACCACAAAGATCGTTGCCCAGAAAATGCAGATGTTAGATTCAGCGGCAAAAGGCGGGCGGGCAGAGCCCTCAGATGGGGGTTTCCCAGGGGAAGAGCCGATAAATGTCCCTGACGATGAAATCCCGTTTTAAGACAGAATAGCGCTTAAATCAGGCCTTATCCTCGCCGGATCGCTCTTCTTCTTTGGGTGCGTCTATTTCGTCATGGGATTCGGCAGTCGCTTTCTTGAAGTTTTTGATTCCCTTGCCAAGCCCACTACCTATCTGGGGCAGTTTGCCCGCCCCAAAAATAATCAGGATTATGATCAAAATTATGATCAATTCCGGCATGCCTATACCAAACATTTATTTGCCTCCGCTCTTACGGGATTAATTTTCCAATTCCTCGGCCAATCGTGTGAATTCATCCGAATTTTTGAACTCTCCCATTGCCTTTTTGTAGTCCAAGCAGGCAAGCCATAGTCTTCGCCATTCCTCGTTGTGCCAAAAAACATCCGCCCTCTTTTTCCCCTTGGAAATTTCCAAAAAGTCTTCATATTCGGCTTGGCAAACCTTGCAAAGGTTACATTCCAAATGAGCGGAAATTGTCAGAGTGTAGGATTCCGTTTCTCTCATGTGGTGCCCACACATGGCACATCTGAATTGACACGAGGCGCACTGGATGGCACTTTGAACAGTTTCAGACCTGTGTTTGTGGATCTCTTTCTGTCTTCTTAGCTTCCTGTCCTGAAGCCGGCTTGTGAAGTCGACGACCTTTTCCATCGGGCCACTGCCATCCTGAAATGATTGTTGTATACAAGAGGCTTTATATTATCATCAAGGCCGGCGAGAGTCAAGGAAGGGTGAATCTAAATCAATTCTTTCCCTTGATCTTTAACATGGTTTCCCCAATTGTAGCAAGATTTAACGCCACGGCAATTCCCGCTTTCTGCAAGGCGGCTATCTTGTCTTCCGCCTTCCCTTGCCCGCCCGAAATAATTGCACCCGCATGACCCATCCGTCTCCCCGGGGGAGCAGTTTGGCCTGCAATAAACGCTACCACCGGCTTGGGAAATTCTTTTTGGATGTATTCGGCAGCCTCTTCTTCGGCAGTGCCGCCGATTTCGCCAATAAGAACCACCCCTTCGGTTTCACTGTCTTCTTTGAATCTCTTTAGATGATCAATAAAGGTGGTTCCTATTATGGGATCTCCTCCGATACCGATGCAGGTGGATTGTCCCAATCCTGCCCGGGTTAACTGGTCCACCACCTCATAGGTGAGGGTACCGCTCCTTGAGATAACCGCTATGTTCCCCTGTCTGTGTATGTCCCCGGGCATTATGCCTATCTTGGTCTTGCCGGGAGAAATAATCCCGGGGCAATTGGGTCCGATCAGGACAACGTCCTTGTCGCTGATAAACCTTGCCACCTTGACCATGTCCAACACGGGGATTCCTTCTGTGATACATACAATCACCTTTATTCCGGCAGAGGCGGCATCCATGATAGCATCGGCTGCAAAGGGCGGCGGAACAAAAATGCAGGAAACGTTTACCTCTTGTTTTTCCACCGCCTGTTTGACGGTGTTAAAAACCGGCACCCCTTCCACCTCACGGCCGCCCTTCCCGGGTGTAACACCTGCAGCCACCATGGTTCCGTACTCGAGCATCTGTTTGGTGTGGAAGCTCCCTTCACGCCCGGTAACCCCTTGTATGACTATCCTGCTGTTTTCATCTACTAGTATACTCATAATCAACCAGCTCCTGACACTTGCTTTGCAACCAGTTTGGCCGCCTCGGCCATATCTTTTGCAACAAAGAATTTCAATTGGGCTTCCTCGAGGATCTCTCTGCCTTCCTCCACATTCGTCCCTTCCAGTCTCACGATGAGAGGCACGCCAATTCCTTTTTTCTTCGCCGCCGCAACAAGCCCTTTTGCCAGAATATCACATCTCAATATCCCGCCAAATATGTTTATGAGTATGGCCTTGACCCGTTTGTCTTTAAGAATAATTTCAACCCCTTTCTCGATCATGGCCTCGCTTGCTCCGCCCCCCACATCAAGAAAATTGGCCGGCGCTGCACCCGCCATCTTTATGACGTCCATAGTGGCCATGGCAAGACCTGCTCCATTCACCATACAGCCTATACTACCATCCAGACGAATATAGTTAAGTTGGTATTTTTCCGCCATCAACTCCAGGGGGTCTTTTTCTCTCGGATCATCAAGTTCCAGGAGTTCCTTTTGTCTGAAAAATGCATTGCTGTCAATAATGACCTTGGCATCCAGGGCAACGGCCCTACCTTCCCTTGTCGTGACAAGGGGGTTGATCTCAATGAGGGAACAGTCGAGTGTCATAAAAATCTTGTAGACATTGGCCATGACCGCCATAAGCCCTGCAATCGTTGTCTGATCGGGAGGCGGTTCCGAACAGTAAAGGAGGTTTCTAGCGTGATGAGGCATCCATCCCGTGACAGGGTCAACGTGCTCTTTAAAGATGACCTCGGGTGTTTTAGCAGCCACCTCCTCGATATCCATCCCTCCTGCCGTACTAAAGATCATGGTAGGATTGGCGCTTGAACGGTCGATCACCATACTGAGATAGTACTCTCGATCGATCTCAATACCTTCTTCTATTAGGACCTGGTTTACGATGACGCCCTCAGGTCCTGTCTGTTTGGTCACCAGCGGATTTCCCAGGAGTGCTTCTGTTTCGGTTACCACCTCATAGGGATAATGGGCTAATTTAACACCCCCTGCCTTTCCTCGACCACCAGCGTGGACCTGCGCCTTGATCACCCACGGGGCCCCCTTTATGATCTGGGCCGCTCTGGTGGCCTGTTCCGCGGTTGTTACAAGTTGGCCATTTGGAACGGGGATCCCTGACCTTAAAAAGATCTCTTTTGCCTGATATTCATGTAATTTCATAATGTTCAAACTCCAGTTTCAAGATAATGCTTCTTCAAACCCTCTGGGTGGAAAATCTCGGGAGCTATTCTTATTTGCCTTCACTTCAATTGTCAAGAAACATGGGTAGCCGCCGATCAATTTAAAGGGAGCCGGATTTTTTTCTTCCAGAAGCCTTAAGTCTCCCGCGGGTCAAAAGATATCCGCCAATGACCAGCAAAATGCCCACAACAAAGACAGGATCGTTTTCTGTTGCCATGCCATAGCCCACAACAAGTATGCCGAAAACACAGATAAGGATAATGAGTATTTTTTCATTCTTGGGCTTCATGAGATGCCAAAGGTGCTCCGTCTATGTCCGGAGAAACACATTTTTCCGATAATATCTCAATTCTTTGACCGATTCTATGATATCGCTCATCGCCGTATGGGTCTTTTGCTTCTCAAAAGTAGGAAGCAGGGGATACCATCGCTTTACAAGCTCTTTTAAACTGCTGACGTCGATGTTCCGATAATGAAGATGGGTCTCCAGTTCAGGCATATATTTCATCAGAAACCGCCGGTCCTGCCACACAGAATTGCCGCAAAGCGGTGACTTCTCTTTTTCGCAATAACGTGAGACAAACCTAAGGGTCTCCTCTTCTGCTTGCCGGCAGTCACACGTTGAAGCCTTGACTTGATCCAGAAGCCCGGAGGCCGTATGGTGGTCCCGGCTCCACGTATCTATCCGGGCAAGGACATCCTCTGCATAATTTATGGCAAAATTAGGACCCTCGGAGACGATCTCAAGCTGATCATCGGTCACGAGCGAGGCAATCTCAAGAATCACATGCCTCTCGGCATCCAACCCCGTCATCTCAAGGTCTATCCAGACCAGATGGTTTTTCAATCAAACCTCCTTCATCTACACTCTATTAACCTTGACATTATCATAAACACCTCGCCTTGTGGCAACAGAAAATTTGTCCAAAGGTCGCCCTGACCAATTTCACCCCTTTCTCCGTTCCCGTGAGCCTAGATATTACACAAGAATTGTTTCTATTTCTAGGAGTTTCCTTATGTTGACAATCCCCGTAGCGGGCAGGTAAACTTCCCTGGTCAATGAACGGAAATTTGAACCTTTCATCTGCAAGGTCTTGGTCCGCCTATGAAAAGAGATTATAGGCTATTCTTACCAGATATCTTATAGACGTGCGACCTGCTGCTCTTCCGGCTGGTGACGGGAGAGATCAGCGTGAGCCCTGAGCGTGTCAGCCCGCACAGAAGAGCAGTTCCATGTGGTGAAAAAACGGTTTTAGGAGTCGATAAGGTAAACCCGCCAGATAAAGGCTTGACAACCGTAAGTGGGAGGAAAACGAGCGATGGCAAAATGTGGGTTGTGTTCACACAAAAAAGGAAAGCGATACTGTGCCCCATTGGATAAAATCATTTGTCCTATATGCTGCGCCGGGAGCAGGCACGAGAAAGTGGAGTGTAACCCGGACTGTCGTTATCTGGAGGGGACCCTCTTTCAGAAGAAAAGAGAAGAAGAAAGAAAACATTCTCAATTATTGAGCGAGGTTGGGCATGGTCAATTTGATGATATCTTTCAACAACCCCCTGTGGCAGAAATGGCCTATTATATCGAATCACTTATCCGGGACCTATATGTTAAAGGGGATTTTGAACTTACAGACACCCTGGTCAGTGAGGCCTACAAGACGATTTATGACGTTCATTCCGAGAGAAAACAGGTCGAAGGAACTGAATTAGATGCCCTGACAAAAGCACTTCTCGATCAGTACGAAACCCATGCTCCAACCTGGGGGGAAGGGCTGGATGAGATGATGATAGGGCAAGTTTACTTAAGGCTTATGATATCCATAAAGAAAATGAGTGGAGGGAGAATGGGCAATAAGGGGTATCTGAATTACCTCAAGAACAATTTAGACGCATCTGTTCCAGAGGATAAGTTTGTTGTGGAAGATAAATTCGGGAACAAATCAACCAGTGAGAATCCCTATAAGGAATAGATCTGTTCGCAGGATTTCCCAACACAATGGTGCTATTAATATTCCGAAAACATTCAGATTTTTTTGGGCGGTTTTCCGTTGACAAACTTCAAGTCGTAGAATAAATTTGAATACATATGAATATGAAAAGAGGCGATCAGTCGATGCCCAGGGCAGTCACATTGAGGCTGAAGGACAGCGTATATGAGACTTTTTTAGAAGCCGCCCGGTCAGAAAACAGGCCCCTGTCGAATCTCATCGAGACGGCCGCTTTCGCAAAGATACAAGAACTGCAGTTTGCCGATGATTTGGAGATGGCCGAAATTATGGCCAACCAGGCTCTGATAAAAAGGATCAAAAAGGGCTCAAAGGATGCCAAGGCCATGAAAGGGGGCTTTGTTGAATAAATACCGGATCTTCTAAACCGAGCAATTTCAAAAGGATCTGCTGCAGATCTCCAAGACCGGGAACCCTAAAATCACACAAAAACTACGCGATTTTGTTTACCCCCAATTGCGTCAACATCCCCATTTCGGTCCGAATATCAAAAACTAAAAGATTTCCACCCCGAGACCTGGCGATATCGAATCAGCGCATGGCGTTTTTTTTATGAGATTGATGAGGATATGCACATTATATTTATGATCGCGGCTTCGCATCGAAGTTCCGCATATTGATCTCAAATGCCTGTCGTCGACTATCCCTGCTTCCAGCCCAAAGGCAACAATTGCGAACACTTTTTTCTGCGGAGGTTTCCAAACTGAGTATGCAGTATGAGGGTCCCATATATCGGCCGCCGAGCGAAGCGGACAGTCTTCTTGTCCAGGCGACGATCGGTTGCCCCCACAATAAGTGTACCTTTTGCATGGTCTACAAGAAAGGTCCGCTATTCAGAATACGCCCGATCGAGGAGATTAAAAAAGACCTTGAGGAAGCAAAAAGGCAATATGGGGCTGGTATCCAAACCATCTTTTTCCCGGCGGGCAATACCATAGCCATGCCAACCGATGATCTGGCCGCCATCTGCGCCCATGCCTATGCCCTCTTCCCCAATCTCGAAAGAGTTACTGTTTACGGGTCCTCTTCCCATATCCACAAAAAAGGCCTGGCTGAACTCATGAAATTGAAAGAGGCCGGTTTAACGCGCATCCATGTGGGTCTTGAGAGCGGGGATGATCAGGTCCTTCGAAGGATAAAAAAGGGAACCGACTCCCAGGAGCAGATTGAGGCCGGTTTATGGGTTCAAGAGGCCGGGATTGAACTGAGTGAATATGTGATCATTGGAATCGGCGGGAAGGAGAGGACCAATGAGCACGCCGTGAATACAGCACGGGCCTTGAACGCCATCAATCCTCATTTTATCAGACTGCGTACCTTTCTCCCGAAGGTCAACACGCTCCTTCTTCATCAGATCCGAAAAGGCCGCTTCGAGGTTCTGTCCCCTTACGAAGCGCTCAGAGAAACAAGGGAGATCATACGGAACCTGGAGGTTAACTCCCAGATCGCCAGCGACCATTATACCAATTATGTGGATATCCACGGCAGGATGCCCCAAGACCGGGACAGTATGCTTGCAACCATTGAAGATGCACTTCAAATGGAGGAAGAAATGTTCAGGCCTGTATATGTGGGAGCCCAGTGAATACTCTATCACCAAGGAAATCGATTGCCATGATAAACAAGTCAAAACATATTCTCAAAACAATATTCGGCTATGATGATTTCCGGCCCCTTCAGGCGGATATCATCGAGAACGTTCTGAAGAAAAAAGATACTCTTGTGATTATGCCGACGGGCGGCGGCAAGTCGTTGTGTTATCAGATACCCGCGCTTATTTTTCCGGGATTGACGATCGTTGTCTCTCCTCTGATCTCGTTGATGAAGGATCAGCTGGAACAATTAGGACAGATGGGGGCACCTGCCACATTATTAAACAGCTCGTTGACGATTGAGGAATACCGGCGCAATGTAAAGGCCGTGAAAGAAGGTGCGATCAGGTTGCTCTATATGGCGCCGGAAGCCCTGTTGAGACCCAACATGCTGACCCTGCTCTCCTCGCTGGAGGTCGACTGCCTCACAATTGATGAGGCCCACTGCATTTCTGAGTGGGGCCACGACTTCCGTCCTGAATACCGGCAGATTGCTGAGGTCAGAGGCCGTTTCCCTGATGCGGTGTGTGTGGCCCTTACAGCTACTGCAACGCTGAAGGTGAGGGAAGACATAAAGACCAGCCTCGGATTCAAGGCCTCAGACGAATTTGTCGGCAGTTTTAATAGAGAGAACCTCTTTATCCGGGTGGTCTCCAAATATGACCCGTTTGTCCAAACCGTTGAATTTATCGAGGGTTTTCCTGGGCAATCGGGGATTATCTACTGCTTCTCCCGCCGGCAGGTGGATGAGCTCTATAAAGCCCTTGAAGATAGGGGTTTTTCGGTCAGGCCCTATCACGCGGGGATGGCCAACAGGGATCGGAATCAAAACCAGGAGCTCTTTATCAGAGATGATGTTCAGATCATGGTGGCAACGATCGCCTTTGGCATGGGGATTGACAAACCCAATGTGCGTTTTGTTGTGCATTACGATATGCCAAAAAATATTGAAAGTTACTACCAGGAAATCGGCCGGGCAGGCCGCGACGGCCTTCCTGCCCATTGCCTGCTGCTGTTCAGCTATGGAGATATCCAGAAAATTAAGCACTTTATCAATCAGAAAGAAGAACATGAACAGCGGGTGGCAAACATTCACCTGAACGCCTTGTTGGGTTTTATGGAAACGGAGGCCTGCCGCCGCACCCCCCTCTTGAGCTATTTTGGAGAGGCGTATTCAAAAGAGAATTGCGGCATGTGCGACAACTGTCTTATTGAAGAGAAAGACCTAAAGGATATCACTATTGCCGCACAAAAATTTTTGTCGTGTGCAAAGCGGACCGGAGAGCGGTTTGGGGCCGGCCACATCATTGACGTGTTGCGCGGATCAAAGGCAAAAAAGGTACTTGGGTTCGGGCATCAACATCTTTCAACCTACGGGATCGGAGATGAGCTTTCAAAAAAACAATGGTTTCATCTCTCACGGCAGTTTGTCCGGAAAAGGCTCATGGTTCAGGATATGGAATTTGGAAGTCTCAAGCTTACAGAAAAGGCCTTGAAGGTCCTGAAGGGCGAGGAAGAGGTCTTAGGACGGTTAGAGGAAGAGAGGGTTGGTAGAGACACGGGAATAGAATCTGAAAAAGAGTATGATCGTGATCTTTTTGAAATTCTCCGGAAGGAACGGAAGCGACTGGCCGACATGTCAGGGGTGCCGCCTTATGTCATTTTTTCGGATAGGAGCCTGGTTGAAATGGCAACCTATTTCCACAAACCAGTGCGAGCTTACTGGATATTCATGGTGTAGGGACGGTAAAACAGGAAAGGTACGGTCCGGTTTTTTTAGAGGTTATTCGAGAATATTGCAGAGATCATCAGATTGACGAATGTACAAAGGCGGTCAGAAAAAAGCCATCAGTGACTCCTGTGTCAATTGGAAAAAAGAGGCACGTTGTCATTGGAGAACTTTTTAATACCGGACAAACTGTCGGCAAAATCATGGAAGACTTCAACATCAAACGGGTCACGGTCTTGGATCACCTGTTCAGATATTTCCAGGAGGGAAACAATATCATAGAATCAGATGATTTGCTCTCCCTTTCAACGGTCTCCTCAAAACAAAAGGAATTTGTTTTGGACAGATTTGAGGAATTTGGAATAGAGCGCTTAAAGCCTGTTTTGGATGCACTTGGCGGAGAAATCGATTATGAAGAGCTGAAAATTCTTCGCCTTTATTACCTGGGAAGAGAAGGACTCGCTGGAAACCCACATATGAATCCTCTCCATCACGAGTCTTTTATAAAGGAGATCATTTGCCTGGCCAACTCCCGGAAGTATTCGGGCCGATGTGTTGCAGGAAAGGAGTTGTCGGGAAATCGTGTGGGGGGATGGGTAAGGCCGGTGAGCAAACGTGAAACCGGTGAACTCTCCCCAAAAGAGTCAAGCTATTGGAACGGGGATTCCCCTGCATTATTGGATGTAATAGCCATCCCACTGACAAGACCAGACCCCCATTCCTATCAAACAGAGAATTATATCGTGGATACAGGCGAATGGATCAGGAAAAACCAATTCCCTCTCTCGGATCTGTCAAGACTATGTGACCCTGTGGACTCTCTCTGGATAAACGGATACCAAAGCAATAATGGTCTGAATGACAGAATGCCTGAAGAGACTGTAAAAGAAAGGCTTAGGTCATCTCTCCTCTTTATAAGGCCTGGCGAGGTCTCTATCATAGTCGAAGAGGGGCCAAATTTGCTCAAACGGGTGCGTTCAAGGTTCACCTTTGCTGGGTCAGAGTACGGGCTTTCGGTTACAGACCCCGCGATTGAAAACAGGTATTTCAATAAAGACGTGGGCCAATATCCTATCAATAAGACAAATCTTTACCTCACTATCAGCATTGGAGAGCCCTACGAGGGTTACTGTTACAAGCTGGTGGCTGCGGTCATAGGGCTCTGATTTCAGAGCATACGAATATGGATGAATTGTTTACGATCGGGCATTCCACCCACACAATTGACCGATTTATGGAGTTGCTTTTGATGCACGACATTACGGCCATGTGTGATGTCCGGTCCAGTCCGTACAGTAAATTCAATCCCCAATTCAACCGGGAGGCACTGCAACCGGAACTAAAGAAACATGGCATTGTGTACGTCTATCTCGGAAAGGAACTCGGGCCGTGGAGCGATGATCCAAACTGTTATAAAAACGGCCGGGTGAGGTATGACTTGCTCGCAAAAACCGATCTTTTTCAGGCGGGGCTAAAGAGGGTAAAAGAGGGCATGACATCTTATTGTGTTGCCCTGATGTGTGCAGAAAAAGATCCGATTATGTGTCACAGGACGATCCTTGTATGCAGGCACCTCGAGGCAGGGGGAATAAGAATAAAACACATTCTGGAAGATGGATCTCTCGAAGAAAATAAAGAGTCAATAAAAAGATTGATGCAGGTATTAAAATTGCAGGAACAGGATCTTTTTACCTTGCCGGAAGATATGATACAACGAGCCTATGACATTCAAGGAGAAAAGATTGCTCACGTCCTCAAGGAAGAGGGGAATTCCGGAGAAGACGGGAAGGAAACGCCATGAGAAAAATACGGCTTTTCACTATCGGGTTTACAAAGAAGTCGGCTGAACAATTCTTCACAAAGCTATCAGAGGCAGGAGTCAACCGTGTCCTTGACATACGGCTTAACAATGTGTCCCAGCTTGCCGGTTTTGCAAAAAGAGACGATCTGCAGTACTTTTTGAAGACTATATGCGATATTGATTATCGGCATCTCCCGGAATTGGCGCCCACCAAGGATATTATGGAGGAGTTCAAGAAAAATAAGGGTGACTGGTCCGTTTACCAAAGCAAATTCAAGGCCCTCTTGTCCGAGAGAAGACCGGAGGAAGGCATTTCAGGGGAAATGCTGGACCACGGTTGTCTGTTGTGCAGTGAAGACAAACCAGAGAACTGTCACAGAAAACTCGTGGCCGAATATTTCAGGGAAAAATGGGGAAATGTAGGAATTACCCATATCACGTGACGTGTCCCCGTATAATTAAAGTCAGGCTCTCCTTTAAACGATCCTTTCCATATATTTTTGAAAGGCAGAACTATTGAGGTCTTTCATGCGGTTTCGGAGTGAAACTACCTCGCTGGTCACCAAGGGGGACTTGTTTCTGGTCACTTCGGCCCGATAGAGCAGGTGGTTGAAATATATCTGGGTCTGGAACTTTGTGTTGGCCTCCTTGGTCAAGAGGTCTTCGCTGTAAATCGAGGTGATTCTCTTTTCAAGTTCTTTGTCCGGGGGGACGTCAACCAGCCGCGCCAACCAGGCCTCAAAGGGCCAGATTGCTCTGATGGACTTCGAATCCGCACGTTGTCCTTTTGCGGCATCAGACAACCGTTTTATTTCTTCACTAAAAACGAATTCCCTATCCACCGACAAAGGATCATAAAACAGGGCAAAGGTCAGGGCCGTGCGAGCCTCTCTTTCCCTCAGCATTCTACTGAGACAAAAAGACTGATAGGTGCGCAATTTAGCACTTTCCCCGATTTCATCAAAATATCTAAGCGACATTTCATTGGCCCTTTGGTACTGACCGGTTTTGAGCAGACAGAAGACTGGGTGGAGTGAGCCTGTCAGATAATCGAACTCCTTGTCTTCCAGTTTATCAGTCAGGAGCGTGAACCAGTGTCTTTCCAAATATCGGGCTTCGGGTTTCAGGGCATCATCCTGGAGTTTCGGGAGCAATTTCTCCCAATATGAGGCCATCTCTTTTGGTGATTTATCCTTAGTTTCTATGAGCCACGGCAGTTCCTCCTTCCAGAACAGATATTTCCTCTGAAAGCCAGGAGGCCGGTTCTCCGGTTTGCCAAGGGACTTCATAATGTCAGGCAACATGTCCCATTCTCCCATTTCAATCGCCTTGCGATATCGTCCCAAAATCATTTGGGGCGGGTCGAAGAGCCTTAGTTGTTCCATTCAAAACCCTTTTCCATACAATATAAACCTGTTCCCATTTTTTATCCTGTCCTTGCCTTGAAGGCCTGTTTCATTCTATCCTGACAGGTAATGCCATAGCCATGCCCAAGGATTAGACCAGATAGTCTCGCATCTTTTCACCCCCCCAAACCATAAATATTAGCCAAAACCCGTCGCTTTTCCTATGCCTGCCATTATATTGACAATCCCCGTAAAAAGAAAGTAAACTTCCCTTGCACCAGGGCTGATTGATGCTCACTATCTATCTCAATAATGGTTGGTTGAGGCCTTTTCGAAATAACGCGCAAGCCGTGGGCATTGCCCCATTCCATTTTCAGAATCTGGTCTATACGGTCCATGAGGACACGCCGCAATTGACATTTATTTGTTGGCTGGAGATTTACGATGTCAGCGAAATGGGACGAAGAGTACGACATAGTCATCCTTGGGGCCGGAGCGGGCGGTATGACTGCCGCGCTTGTTTCTGCCATAGAGGGGTTGCGCGTTCTTCTGATCGAGAAAAGTGATCAAATCGGAGGGACAACGGCCCGTTCGTCAGGAACCGTATGGGTTCCTGACAATCATCACCAGCGGCGTCTCGGAATCCTTGACGACGCTGCTTTGGCACTCACCTATCTCGATGCATTGGTGGGTAGCCGCACTGACCGTGCGCTTCGCGAGGCATTTATTGCTGCCGGGCCGCAGATGATCAAATATCTCGAGAGACACACCGACGTTCACTTTCAGCCCTATCCGCATCAACCGGACTACCGCCAGGACCTGCCCGGGGCAGCCACCGGCAACAGACCTCTTGAACCACTGCCATTTGATGGACGAGCTTTGGGTGAGCATTTTGATCTTGTTCGCAGTCCTATTCCTGAGCTCATGCTCTTTGGAGGAATGATGGTGACCCGGGGGGAGGCGGCACGGCTTACGCATATAGCGACATCCTTTGGGGCACTGGCCTTTGGCGTGAAATTGACGGCGCGATATATCGCTGATCGGATGCGCTATCACCGAGGCACACGGCTGGTCCTTGGTAACGCACTGTCGGCAAGACTATTTAAGAATCTGATAGATCGTGGCGTCCCCGTGTGGGTAAAGACAAAGACGGTCCAACTCATGAAAGAGGCGGGACGAGTGACCGGTCTTGTGGTGGAACAAGGAGACGAACAGTTAAAAATACGCGTGCACCGAGGAGTGGTGCTTGCCGGAGGCGGCTTCCCTGCCAGCAGAAAACTTCGCCAACGCTATTTCCCAAAACCGATTGCGGCGTACACAACCGCATTTGAGGGATGTGTGGGTGACACACTTCAACTGGCTCAGGATATAGGGGCCTCTCTTGGGGAGGAGGGCGAAGATAACGCCCTGTGGTTTCCAAGCTCTATCGCGATCCGGAGAGATGGTTCAACTGCCGTTTATCCACACATTGTCCTGGACCGGGCAAAACCGGGACTCATTGCCGTAAATTCAGCGGGAAGACGGTTTGTCAACGAGGCGGTTTCTTACCACGAGTTCACCCGGGGAATGTACCGCACCCATGGTCATACCCCGTGCATTCCTGCCATGCTGGTATGCGATAGGCGTTTTCTCGGGAAGTATGGTCTTGGGATGATCAGACCTTTTACGCCGATATTGAAACCGTTTATAAAAAGCGGCTATCTAGGTGTAGCCAACACGCTGGAGGAGCTTGCGCAGAAGATCCATGTGAACCCATCCGGGCTTGTTTCAACGGTCAATAAACATAACGGGTATGCCAAGACCGGAATCGACGAGGAATTTGGCAAGGGCGGGAACACCTACGATCTTTCAAGTGGCGATCCCACACATCGACCCAACCCCTGTCTTGGCCCGATCAAAAAGCCACCCTTTTTTTCGGTGGCAGTGGTCCCTACGCCGCTTGGGACCAGCTTAGGTCTTCGCTCGAATGTTAATGGCCAGGTATGTGACCGCTCAAATCACCCGATTCCAGGTTTGTTCACTTGTGGAAACGACATGCATTCGGTGATGGGGGGTGAATATCCCGGTGCTGGCGTTCAGTTGGGGCTTGCCATGACCTTTGGGTATGTCATCGCAAAGCACGCTGCAAGAGAAGCTTGACCGATTGTTGTCTCCAAAAAATCAAGCTTCAGGCTGGCACCCCCTTTCTGGCTTGCAAACATCAACAGCGAGTGTTTGGACATAAATACTGCGTTTTTCCTATTCTTATGACTTATTCAAATTCACGAAAATGAAAAGGATGTCAAAATGGTACTAATTGGGTATTTGCTCAATATTTCGGGGAACCCGAATTTATGCGGACATCTCTGGATAGCGACTGGCGATGGCGGAACATACAGACCTCTCTTTTAAGAGCCGCAAAACCGAGAAGATACTCGCATCACGGCGGTGAGGTTTACAATCCTGCCTGGAACAGCCCCTAAAGTGATTGCCCCTATTACGTTTGGCTGTCCCGCCTGTCCTGGGCAGATTGGTTAAGGTCTTTGGGGCGTGGCAGATGCGCTGCAAGAACTTAAATTGCGCCTCTTAAAAGAGAGGTCTGCATGTTCCGCCGCTATGAACGAAATCCGCTACTTATTGAGCTATTGCCTAATTGGCTTGTTTTTTTTGATTTGTTACGATTTATTGAAATAATAGTGCTTTTCGGGTACAGTCTTGATGGGCTGAGTTTCCCAAGAAATAAGTGCAAAAAATCGCCAGTCAGTTAATATGAAGTAAAGTGTTTGGAATGGAGGAAAGTATGATTGACCATAGCCTGGACAAACAATCGTCGGTCTTGTACGTCCGACCCACGGGCCCGCTCCAGAAGCAGGATTTTGACGACATTGCACGCACGGTGGATCCTTTTATTGAGGAGACCGGTGGTCTTGTTGGTTTGATTCTCGAAACTGAACATTTTCCCGGATGGGAGAACCTGGGTGCAACCATGCGCCATTTACGGTTTGTACGAGACCATCATAAAAAAATCAAGCGGGTCGCCGTGGTCACGAACTCTCCGCTTGGCAGCGTAGCAGAGCATATCGCCTCCCATTTTGTTTCAGCAGAGATCAGGCACTTTGCCCCAGATCAACTCAATGCCGCGAAGGCGTGGGTTGCCAGGTCTGACACAGACTAACGACCTTGGACAACGACCAGCCCAAACACGTATTGAACGGTTTGAATAAAAAAAGCCAAAATAAAAATCTATACAATTAGAGGTACCACAAGTTGACAAACAAAGAAAAGATAGGACTCCTGAAAACCAGAAAGGAAGAGGCAAAGCAGGGAGGTGGGCCCAAAAGGATCCAAAAGCAGCACCAGAGGGGTAAATTCACTGCCCGTGAGAGGTTAGACCTGTTACTTGATCCTGAGACGTTTTCTGAAGGAGGCATGTTCATCGTGCCTCAGGATACTTCCTTTGCCAAAGATGCAAAGAAATTTTATGGCGACGGTGTGGTCACGGGCTCCGGTCTTGTCGATGGAAAAAGGGTATATGTGTTTGCCCAAGATTTTACAGTAATGGGCGGATCTCTTGGGGAAAGGCACGCCAACAAAATCTGTCGGGTAATGGATAAGGCCATACAGACGGGGAGTCCGATCATCGGGCTGATAGATTCCGGCGGTGCACGCATCCAGGAGGGTCTGGGGCATTACGGCTCTATTTTTTATAGAAACACCCTGGCATCCGGGATCGTGCCCCAGATTTCCATCATTCTTGGCCCCTGCGCCGGTGGGGCGGTATACTCTCCGGCCCTGAGTGACTTTGTGTTTATGGTAGAGGGAGTCAGTCGGATGCATATTACCGGGCCCCAGGTCATCAAAGAGGTCACGGGAGAACAGGTAACTCCTGAAGCGCTGGGGGGAGCAAAGGTTCACTATACCCGGAGTGGGGTTGCTCATTTTGCCGCAGAAGGAGAAAAAGAATGCCTTGAACTGGTTAAGACACTTCTAAGCTATCTCCCCCCAAACAACAATGAACCACCCCCTTACAAATCGACTGATGATCCTGTTGACCGAATGGAGGAGGAGCTTGAATCTCTGATTCCTGAAAACCCCAGGAAGCCATATGACATGAAGGAGTTGATCCGTCTGGTGATGGACGATCAAATCCTCTTTGAGATCCAGGAGGGATTTGCCAGGAACATTATCATTGGTTTTGCCAGGCTAAACGGTCATACGGTTGGGGTAATCGCAAATCAGCCTCGTGTTTTTGCGGGATGTCTGGATATTAATGCCTCGGTCAAGGCTGCTCGTTTCATACGATTCTGTGATGCCTTTGGAATCCCCATCGTGAACTTTGTAGATTGTCCGGGGTATCTCCCTGGAACCCAGCAGGAATACGAAGGCATCATTCGCCATGGGGCAAAGATGTTGTATGCCTATTGCGAGGCCACAGTACCCCGAATCTCCATTGTGACGAGAAAAATCTATGGGGGGGCTATGTCCGGCATGGCAGTAAGCAAGCTCGTTGGTACAGACCTGACGGCAGTGTTGCCATCCGCAGAGGTTGCTATTATGGGACCTGAGGGGGCTGCGAACATCATTTTCAGGGAGGAAATTCAAAAAGCGGATAACCCTGAAGCGGTACGGGAAGAAAAGATCCGTTTGTATCGGGAACAATTTGCGACCCCTTATGTCGCAGCGGAAAGGGGATGGGTGGATGTCATCATTGAGCCCAGAGAAATTCGCCCTTTTCTTATTACCTCCTTTGAAAGATTACGAGGGAAAAAAGAGATACGACCTAAAAAGAAGCATGGAACTATCCCTCTCTAAACTTGTTTTGGATTGTTCATTAGTCATTTGGATACAGGGTACCCGTTCAGGGGTTCAGAGGTTCACGGGTTCAGGGGTTCAAAGGTTGTATTCTGATCGCCATGGGCATTTTGTAAGCGTTTTGTACGGGAAAACCGACCGCTTTCACATCCCCACGAATCTGGAACCATAAATCTGGAACATGGTACCTGGCAATGATGTTGCAAAACCATATACCTCATGTGACAAGGTTAATTGATACACACGCGTCTTACCTCACTCATATCTGTTAATCCCTGAAAAACCTTTTGGATCCCATCCTGCCTCAAAGTAGTCATGCCTTCCTTTGCTGCCTGGGCAAAAAGTTCCTCCGAACTTGCGTTATTTTTTATCAATAGCTTTATCTGAGGGGTGCCTTCCATCAACTCATGTATCCCCGTTCGGCCTTTGTAGCCAGTATCAGAGCACGTTTCACACCCAACAGAACGATAAAGGACGAGGTCCTCCGTGTATACTATGTTTGTGGCTTCAAAATAATCGGCACCGTAATCATTTACCATCTCTTCAAATTCATCTCTTGAAGGATGGTATTTTTCACGACATTTGAGACATAACTTCCTGACCAGTCGCTGGGCCAGGACACCCAGTAAGGCGTCAGAAAAATTGAGCGCATCCAGTCCCATGCCTAACAGCCTGGCTACTGTTTCTGAGGCGCTGTTTGTGTGTAGCGTAGAAAACACAAGATGACCGGTCAGGGCCGCCTTTACCGCAGTAGAGGCCGTTTCATGATCACGCATTTCCCCGATCATTATAACATCCGGATCGGCTCTCAAAAATGAACGCAACAGCCGGGAAAAATCAAGGCCGATTTTTGGCTTCACCTCAACCTGGCTTATTCCCGATTGGGTTATCTCCACAGGGTCTTCAGCGGTCCAAATCTTGATTTCCGGATGATTGATAGAGCCGAGGGCGGCGTGCAATGTGGTTGTCTTCCCGGAACCCGTTGGACCTGCCGCCAGTATTATACCATAAGGTTGAGCGATTATTTTCTTTATCACCTTCATATTTCGCTCATTTAGCCCCATCTCGGCTGCCTCCAGTTTCATGGCACCGGCTTCGGCCAGAATCCTTAATGCCGCAGCCTCAAAACCGCCTGTCGTTGGAAGCGTGGCCACCCTCAGTTCAAAGTGGGGGAACCCTTTGCGTCTGAACTTGATCTTGCCATCCTGAGGTAAACGTCTTTCAGTAATGTCCATATTTGCCATAATCTTGACTCTGGAAATCAACCCGCGAGCCATGGAGTTGGGCACCTGGGCATACTCCTGGCATAGGCCGTCTACTCGGAACCGGATGTTCGTCATCTTCGACATCATTGACGGTTCAATATGAATATCCGACGCATCCTTTCGAAAGGCAGTCAGAATAACTTGATCAATCAATTTTACCACCTGGCTTGATGACTCATCAAAGGCATCTTGCTCCTCATCATCGTCATCAAGTTCCTCAAGAGGGACATGAGAAATCATATCCATCTCTTCAAACATATCGTCAACACTCGCCCCGGCATCGCTCCTCATAAAATGATTGATAAACTCTTCAATATCCTCCTTGATTCCCACAGAAAAATCGATCTGTTTTGTTTTCATCAAGGTGGTAATCTGATCACTTTTTCTGAGGTCTCTGGGATCATCAATGAGTACCTCCAACCTTTCTTTTCCCCATCGCAAAGGGACCCATCCGGCGTGTAGGAGGTATGACTTTTTTAAATTACTTATAACCTCAAATGGAATGGACAAATTGGCATCAAATGCCTGAAAGGGGCACCCATAGAATTCTGACAGGGACTTTCCTATTTCTTCTTTTTTGATTTTGAAATGCGATATCAGAACAAATTCCACGCTTTTCTTGATTTTTTTGGAAATGTCCAGGGCCTTTTGAAGCTGAGCAACGGTCGTAGCATCCGTTTTCAGAAGATAACTGTATCTTGAACCGCGAGAGACCGTTGGTGTCCTCAAATCGAGTTTTTCTTTAATTTCCTCGTTTTCCGGATCGTTTTTTGAAGCAATTTTGAACTGGATGACAGCCAGATCCTTGTGCCCCTTATGTTCCAGTTGGAGACCAAAAGAAAATCTGATCTGGGCCATTTGTTGGTTCTTCAGATTTTGTTTGTTTATGGTCTGATCCATCCTTTCTACGGCTTCGTCGGGGGAGAATACTTCCAAAAGACATTCCCCAAAATCCGGTATGATCTTGGCTGCCGGGTAATCCATTCTAAAGAGTTTTTCATATTCGACCATCGCCTCTTCCAAAAGACCCAGTTCCTTAAAGGCTGTGGCACTGTTCAAGATTTCCATCAGGTCACTCCCATCAGTCGAAACAACCTCTTTGATCAATGAGATGTCTTCCTGTGATATCTCTGGAACGCTTTCTTCAAGATCTTTTAGTTCCTCCTTGAGGATGGGTACTTGCTTGTTTATTATCTCTAGATTGTCCGGTTCATGTTCGGGGATAACTGATAAAAGTTCTTCGTAAATACCGATAGACTCCTTTAACAGCCCCATTGAACGATAAATCTCCGCTTCCTTTATCCTGATTTTCACATCTATTTTTTCACTCGTTTGAAGCGTGTTCATAACCAAATCACCTTTTTTGCAGACGGTCGGTTTCAAGAAACCAGATTTTCACAAAAAACATTACCAACTGCTGGGGTTATCCCTCGCCAACACCTCTGACCAGCACTAGGAAGGGGAGGAAGTTTGTCTCACAAAGAATAAAGATTAGGAAAACAACCTAGTGGTGTCAAGATATAAGTCAAACTCACATGAGAAAATGGCCGCTATAGCTGCGACTATAATGTTGAATAGAGTAAGAAAGTCTCTTTCACTTTCATATAAACCACGGCATATGTTCGGTGTTATTCCCAACAAAATCAAAAAGTTGATTGACTTTCGAACACCCTTAAAATATACTATATAGCTTAAATTTGAAAACATTCTTCTTCTTAGTCGGAATATTGTCAGCTTCTAAATAAGGTTTGGGGGGGGAACAAGGGGGTTGGGGAGTGGTGTTGCCCCAAAGTTACATCCAATTTCATTTTCGTCCCACAATGAAGACATTTGCAAAGCGTGGGTTGATCCTCTTAACGACATACGGTAGCCCAATCTTTGGAATCTGGGGTTTGATCATATGGCCAATTTAAATTTCAAAACCCGTGAAATGGAGTGTAAGATTGTATTTTACGGACCCGGCAGGGGTGGAAAAACAACGAATCTGAGATATATTTTCAAGACTTACAAAAAGCAGACAGTTGGGGAAATGGTCTCGATCAACACCAAGGGGGACAGCACCCTTTTCTTTGACTTTCTACCGATGGACCTGGGGAAAATGCACGGATATGACATACGGGTCAAATTATATACTGTCCCGGGTCAGGTACGATATAACTCAACGAGAAAGTTGGTTTTGAGGGGAGTTGACGGGCTTGTTTTTGTTGCGGATTCCCTTCTGCTCAGACGTGAGCACAACATACTTTCATTGAACGACCTCCAGGAAAATTTGAGTGAATACGATCTCAGCATTTCTGAAATGCCTCTTGTGCTTCAGTACAATAAAAGGGATCTCGCCGAGGAAGGCATTCGTCTTTTGCCGGTTGAAACAATGGATGAGGATTTAAACAGTCAATTAAGAGCCCCCTTTTTTTCGGCCAGCGCTTCAAATGGCCCGGGCGTTGGTGAGACACTGAGGCAATGCTTACAGATGACTTTGAAATCACTCCAAGACAAACTGAAATAATCCTAAAAACAGATTTAATAAACCGTGTGTACCCTGCCAGATAAGATTGACCTTTTCAGGTTCAAAGACGTTGTTTTGTCGGAAAAAAGGTTTCGGGTTAGGGGTACGGGGTTAAGGGGTTTATGCATAACAGAATCTGACACCTGACACGGGGGCACGTACCCTCATTTTAACCTTTTCGCCGTCGCGCTGAAAAAAACAGAGTTTTATTATGGCCAAGAAAGCTGTTTTTAGGGGCAGTCTTGATTTTCTGGGTCTTCCAGATCTTCTGCAGTTTCTTGGGACAAACGGCAGCACCGGAGTCTTGCGTCTAACCAACCCATTTTCCGATGAAACTGGTTTGGTGTCCCTGAAAAAAGGTAAACCGGTAAATGCGTCAAATGGCTCACTGGATGGCCTCGAAGCCCTTTATTCTTTGTTTGGGTGGACAACCGGCGAATTCAAATTTACCCAGGAAAAGGTTCGCGGAAAAAAATCCATCCATAAAAGCCAAATGGAGATCATCCTGGATGGGCTCAGAATGTTGGATGAAGGCGTGATCAAAAAAATTGCCCCGGATTCCTTAAAAAAAGGAAAATCAGGGCTTCTTGATAGCGACTTCAAACTTCCCTTGATTACAAAATCGATTCCCAATTATTTCTTGGTGGTTGGTGAGGACCAATTCCAGGATGGGGCAACGATTATTGAGGAAGGGGTATTTGGTAATTGGATTTATATTGTTCTGGATGGGACAGCAGAAATGTCCAAAAACACGGAACGAGGTCCTGTAAAAATTCTGAACGCGGGGCCGGGTGCGTTTGTTGGGAACATCTCCTCAGCAATGAAGCAAGGCTTCCGTCGAATCGTCACCATGACAGCGTCGGGAAATGTTCGACTGGGTGTGCTGGACCAGCAATCGCTTCATGATGAATATTCAAGCCTTTCTACGGAATTTAGAGGTGTTCTGCTGAGTCTCGACAACAGATTCAGGGAGGTTACAGACAGACTGTCTGAAATGCCCACAAAATCCTTAAAGTCAACGGATTTTTTCAATGATGGGCATGTCGTTGCCAAAAAGAGCACTATGATAGACAAGGCTTTTGTGATCACACGAGGAAACGCCTTGATGCTCAGAGATATGGGAAAAGGCAATCTTCCATTGGCAAAACTGAATAAAGGTGATTTCTTTGGTCAAATCCCCTTTCTTGATATTGGACATGAACCCCACTCATCTTCTGTTTTTTTCTCAAAGAACTTGAAAACAGTTGAACTGGATTTGGATACTTTACAGAGTGAATACGATCAGATCTCTGATACACTCAGAAGTATGATCGAGTTTTCCGTTTATAGCATATCGATTGCAACCCTAGCGGTGTGCGAACGCTACCCTCGAAAGCGACTATGAAGAAAACAACCGCAAGGACCATTTTACAAAACCTTCGGGAGGGTTAAGCGTGCATTGGATTTTTGAGATCATATAACCACGGAGTTCCGATTGAGGTCTCTCCTCGATTACCGACCCCGCTGCTTCATCATCTCCTTCATCATCCGTTCCATTACCTCAGGATCAATATCTCGGGGCATTTCCTTCATGGAAGGCATGTTTTGCATGGCTTTTTGCATTATATTGCCAACATCTTCCACAGCGTATCCTGCAGGCAAATCAAAACCGCCCTGTGGCATTTTTCTCTTTTTGCTGATCTTTATGACCTCGAGATCCAGGGATCCGTCACCATTGACTATTCGAAGCGGAAACCCATATTTCTTGTACAAATCTCCAGACGAACCGTCTACGCTGTCACAGGGATCCACGCTTTCCGATGGAAGCCCTTCCATTTGTCCCAGTTTGGACAGGGCATCAAAAATAGTTGTGGATCCTACATCATTAAGTGCTTTTTTCGAAAGATACTCGTCCGTACATTTTTTTCCATTGGCAAAAAATGCATAATGACTGGTTGAATATCCGGCGATCACCGGTCCTTTGCCTCTTTTCTTGACCTTCATCTTGAATCTGTTTTTTCCGGCAGAACTTTTGGTCAGAAAACTGCTCATATCCATGACCTTTTTGTCTCTTGGATCAACAATATACATTGTGTTGGTTTTTGCATTGAAAAGCATGTAGCCTTCTTCCTCCCCGGAATCTACGCGCATTTTCCCGTTCTCTAGCCACAGTGTCTGGTTTAAGCCTTCATCATCCTTGGTGTCAATGGCAACCGCGCCATAGGAAAAGGTTGTGAAAGGTGTTACAGCAATAAAAAAGATCAAAATCAGAATTTGCTTCATTTTGGCTCTCCATATCTACAAATTTTTTCTATGTTATTTATGCCATTTTTGTCTCAACACTAAACCTCAGAATAACACACGTTGACTAGCTGTTTGAAGCATTTCAACACATTCTTCCAGATTCAGCGCTTCCAATGTTCCCTGTGTGGGCCAGCCGGACTGCTTGTCCCAGCCGTTCAAGTCATAGTATTCATCAAGCATCTTATCCCACTCTGTTTTATCTAAGACTTCCCCTTTTAATGGACCCGATTTGACGGGTTCCTCCATAAAACGTTTTGGAGGATAGTCATCCTGCCTCGCAAACCCGGCATGATACACGTTAAACATCTTTTCCACATTGTGAATCCTTTCCCCTGTCTTTAGCATTTCCTCTTCTGACAGTTTGATTCCAGTGGCGAGATAGAAGAAGGTTGCAAGTTCTTGAATGTTGACGCCTTGAGGGGATGCCCAGTTCCCAGTAAACAGACAAACGCCAAGAGAGTCCAGTAATGCACAGATTTTTTCTATGTGTGTTACTATCTTGGCCTTCCCTTCATATGCTTTTGCCATGCCCGCTGTCTTTACTCCAAAAAGTTTCTCGCTTTCTTGCTCGGAGTACTTTCTGGCCTCTGTAACCGGGGCGCCACGTGTGTGGGCGCCACCTCTGGGGGAAACACCAACACCCAAGGCCCACCCCTTCATGGATCGGATAGCCTCTATGTTATCCTGGCCCTTTACGTGGAAGGCGTATTTCTCAGAACCTTTTCCAATGATTTCGGATGCTCTCATTGAACCTTCAGCCAAGATATTTCCAAAGCCCTGACGATAGGCAATTTTTTCAATCAATTTGATGATCACGCCGTGGTCACCCCAGTTCAGATCCAAGCCGTCTGTCTCTTGTTTGGAGATAAGGCCATTTTGATAACTGTCAATTGCCCAGGCAATAACGCCGGACGTGGCGTCGATATCCAAACCAAGCTGACAGCAGAGCTCCTGGGCCTTCAGGATAGCCGCCGGTTCATCTATCGCCAGTTTTCCGCCAAAGTTCCATACTGTATTGGCTTCCATTTTCTGGCAGACCGTCCCGGCATACGGGCCTCGATCCACATAATATGTATGGCCGCACGGGGTTGGACACGCACTGCAAGCGTAGGTGTCTACCTGATGGATGTTGTTAAATACTTCATGTGAAATTTTCTCGTAAAACCCTTCCGGTAAACAATCGTCTTCAAAATTCTTATAAGGCACTGCTGACAGGTCATTAAATTTCGGGGTAACAAAAAGGGTCCCCATTTTTTCTCTCATTTGATGTTCCGGTGATTTCCTAAGTCTTCGGGATACCTTTGTTACAAGGGAAATAAATTCCTCTGGATGTTTTATTCGGATACCCCCGGATGCCCTTACCACAATGGCTTTTAAGTTCTTCGATCCGATCACGGCACCCAAACCGCATCTTCCGGCTATACGCGCACCGTCGACCACCACGCAAGCTGGGCGGACCATATTTTCAGCGGCTGGACCGATACAGAGCACCTGGACATCATCCTGGCCAAGATCTTCCTTTATTAGTCGTTCAGTCTCCCGGACGCTTGACCCCCACATCTTTTCGGCGGATCGCAGAGAGACCTTGTTGTCATCAATCAATAGATATACGGGCCTATTTGCCTTTCCTTGAACAACAATATGGTCGTAGCCCGCAAACTTGAGCGCTGATGCGAACCACCCCCCTGCATTTGCCGATGCAATGCCGCCAGTGAAGGGATTTTTTGAATCAATATTTATCCTTGCGGCTCCCGGAACCAGGGTTCCTGCCAGTGCCCCTGCACCAAAACATATGGTATTCGCCGGTTCAAACGGCGTAACCCAGGGTTTCATTTCCTTTAATAAGATCCACTGATTGATGCCCCTACCCCCCAGGAATTTTGAAGCATATTTCTCTGTCGGTTCAGTATAAATGTCTGAACAGGTGAGACCTATCCGCAAAATCTGCCCGCCATATCCACAGGTGGTTTCCTTCATGTGTTTCTCCTCTCTCGTTTGAAAATACTTTGGGGACAAAGTTTGACACAGAGCTGTGAATCCTCTTGTTCACAGAGGTCGCACACTGGCGAGTCGTCATCCTTTTTATATCGTATGGCTATTTGAGCGCCTTTTTTTGCCAAGGAGATGTCTTTGTTTACGGTGATACTGGACCGGCTTCTTGAGAACGTCCGGGTATGGTGAAATGAGCAAGCCATTTCGCAAATCAAGCACCCGACACAAGTCTCAGGTCTTCTTACTTTAATCATATTTTTTCCCCGCAATTGGCATTGAGTTTGAGAAAGTACGGTACTGTTGAGATATTGTACGTCCTCAAATATAATATGTTTTATAATATGTTAAAAAAAGGGGGTCAAGCCTGCTCTTGACCGTTACACCTCTTTTCGTATAATCTGCTGTGTCAAGTCTATTAACAAGAACAAAGATCTGAAGGACACTATTTATCAAGAATCAAGAGTAGACCTAACGCCGGTTCTTGCGGTCAGTTTTATGGGAAAAACAGACAATTCAAAATTAAAGGCTTTTTTGATCAGGTGGACCACCCCTCCGGTTTTTACCAGGGAGGACGGGATAAGGTTTTGGCAAGACCGTCTTCTGTTTTCTCTATTGTTTGCAGGCGTTGTCCTGGGTTTTTTTGTATACATACCCAGCGTCGCGCTTTGTATCAAGGAAAAACTGTGGGGCGTAGGGATCGCTGACACGATTGTGTATGGGTGGGTAATTATACTTTTTTTTCGACGGTCCATCCCCTTTTCGGTTCGTGCCATCACCTTTGTCTTTATTAGTTATATCCTCGGAATGATACTGTTGTTGACTATAGGTCCTTTTGGTGCTGGTCCTGTGTGGTTATTTGCTTTTCCTGTCATTGCGGGACTTCTTCTGGGCCTTCGGGCTTCACTCATTGCGCTCGCAGTAAATGCAGGAACAATAATCCTTTTTGGCTTATTGATACTATACGGCTATCTGGAGTGGGGTTACGCCGCGATTAATGTTCCTGAAAAATGGGCAGTCATAAGTCTGAATTTCATGCTTTTGAACAGCATCGTCGCCCTCTCGGTTGCAATTTTTTCAAGGGGACTGCAAACCTTGCTGGAACAAGAAAAATCAATGCTCATATCGTTGGAGCAAAAGCACGCCGAGCTTCTGGAATCCAATCGTCAGCTGGAAAGGGAAATGGCTGAACGTATTCGGGCTGAAAAAGAACTTCGTCAGAGCCTGCAGAGGTTGCAGGTGACCATGAAAGGCGCCATCCAGGCCATAGCTATCACCGTTGAAACGAGAGACCCATACACGGCCGGACACCAACTGCGAGTGGCAGATCTTTCGAGCGCCATTGCCAAAGAATTGGGTTTTTCAGAGGAACAAATAGAGGCGGTACATTTGGATGCAGCAGTCCATGACATCGGCAAGATAGCTTTACCAGTCGAGATCCTTGTGAAACCCGGCCAGTTATCAGAAATGGAAATGGAACTGCTCAAACCCCATGCCGAATTGGGTTACAAGATACTCAAATCCATTGAATTTCCGTGGCCCATCGCAGAAATCGTGCTTCAGCATCACGAAAGGATGGATGGTTCGGGATATCCCCGGGGGCTTTCAGGTGATGAGATTATCATGGAAGCAAGGATATTGGGGGTGGCGGATACGGTTGAAGCAATGGCTTCCGATAGGCCTTACCGACCTGCCCTGGGAATTGAAAAGGCGCTGGAGGAAATTCAGGGAAAAAGGGGTGTGTTTTATGACCTGCCGTGGTCGATGCCTGTACGAGACCTGTTTGTCAAGAAAGGATTTGAGTTTACGGTTTGAGCAAAAGGCCATAACTTTTGCAATGCTTGGGTTAAACCTCTAGTAAATACTAAGGTTCAGGGTTCAACGTTCAGGGTTAAGGACAAGGACGCATTGAAAACCTGAAGTCCTCGTCAAAAATGCTCATTCCCCCAAATAATGGCCAATTTGGCTCCAAATCTTGGATTAGGCCTTACAAAGCTGACACTTTTCTCGTAAATACGCATCTAAAATGCAGTCCGGGGACGAGAATGGACCCTTGAACCCCTGAACCTTTGAACCCGTGAACGCCTACATAGTGCCTAACGAATTCAAAGATGTCTATGAGCAGGTGAGGCGAACCTGTGCCGTCGTTCGTGGTTTCATCAACTATCTCAAGAAATATGAGGAGCGGAAAGCGACCAACCGTGAACCCTGAACCGTGAACCCGACAACCTGAGTAGTTACAACCTCTACAACATTACCGAGCCCCCGTTACTGTCCACGCATGCCCCGTTGAGATACGAGGCAGCATCACTGAGCATAAAGGCAACCACCTGGGCCTGTTCCGCGGGGTCGGCCAGCCGGCCCAGGACGATGCGTTGCTTCAACGCTTCCACTTCCTCGACCGCCATGTTGTCGTAAATCATAGGTGTGCTGGTGGCGCCGGGGCAGAAGGTGTTGGCCCGAATACCCAGGGGGGACAATTCCCGGGCGATATGGCGGGTGAGTCCAACGACCGCGTGTTTGGAAGTACAGTAATGGGCCCCGCCGATCAGGCTGATTGAGCGGCCCGCCACCGATGCAATGTTCACGATGACGCCTCGCCCGTTTTTAAGCATTTCCCGCACCACGAGCTGATTGCACATAAACAATCCGCGAACATTGGTATCCATCAATTCATCCCATTCCGCCATAGGGATATCCGTGAACTTTGTACGAAAGAGGACGCCGGCACTGGTCACCAGAAAATCGATCCGATCAAAACGGGCCAGCGTCTCAGCGACCATTCGATTGACGTCTTTCTCCCGGGAAACATCGGCCAGAATGGCTAAAGGCTCGGTGGCGGCCGCCCCGGTTAGCTCCGCACAGATTGCCTCTAAACCTGTCTTATCCCGGTCCGCAAGGGCCAGACCCGCTCCTGCCCTGGCCAAAAGTGATGCAATGGCCTTCCCGATGCCACTGGCTGCTCCTGTAACAATACCGAATTGTCCGTGGAAATCGTATTTACAATTCATGAAGTTCTCCTTAGTGTTACAGCCTCACTCGCGACGCAGTTCCCTAAAATTACACCTCATATCCTCTTGGAATGTCAATTCTTTGACCTGTCTCTGCTGATAAATAGGCAGCATACAATGTCTTTGCAGAC